>Ga0055480_10000171_pt1 | contig 22849 bp, 23 predicted proteins | sample Muzzi_PWB_D2_FD_57935 | JGI IMG/M metagenome (GOLD analysis project Ga0055480, IMG submission 57935) | Wetland microbial communities from San Francisco Bay, California, USA, that impact long-term carbon sequestration - Muzzi_PWB_D2 | ecosystem: Environmental > Aquatic > Marine > Wetlands ... | reverse complement strand
GCCAGCACGGGATTCGCCACCTTGCGGTAGAAACTCGACAGCTTCAGTTCCAGGTCTTCATCCGGCTCGACGTAGTCGCGCGTGCCGTGGTTCTGCTCCGCCAGCAAGTCGAGCAGTTGGGTGTTCACATCGTGGCCCACACCGAACACGAAGAGGCGCACGCGCCGCACATTCTTGTCTAGGACGTTGGCCAGAATTGTCTCGATACGCTGCTCGCCGATTGTGGGCAGACCGTCCGTGACGAAGACGATGAGGTACGGTCGCCCCTGACTATCATCCGGCGCCACGTCCAGTGCCATCAGCAGGGCATCGTTGATGTTCGTGCCGCCCTCGGCGCGCAAATCGTTCACAAAGTCGCGGCCCCAAGATCGATTCTCTTCCGTGGCCGGCAGAAGGCTGCTCTTTAACGATATCGCCTCGTGAGAGAACGGCACGACCGTGAAACGATCCTCTGCATTCAGGTTGGCAAGGCAATACTTGAGCGCCTCCTTGGCCTGTCGCATCTTATCGCCGGCCATACTGCCGGAAGTGTCTATGACGAACGCGATGTCCTTTGGCAGCACCTTATCCTCGACGACCTGTGCGGGTGGGGCGATGCGTGCGAGAAAGTAGCCGTCCTCGCCCTTTTCCCGATGGGTCAGCACCGTGAGACCGAACTCCTTACGGCTCAAGCCGACAAAGAGTTCAAAGTCCTTGTCCGGATAGATATCGCGTGCCTCGAAGCTTGCCGTCGCCTCATGATCCGACTTGCGCACGACGGCCAGTTTGTGCGATGCACTGAAGACACTCTTAATCGGCACGGCACTCTTAAAGTCGACCAGCACATTGACGGTCTTAACCGGCGCGGAGAGGTACTTCTCCGTATCCAGGGGATAGCGATAGCGCATGAGGCCGTCTTCCGACGGCAGCATTCCCGTGTAGGACAGTTTGATGCGCACCTCGCTGTGCGGGTTGATCGGGAAGATACGGGCACGGAACATCCTGGAGCCAATGTACTCCAGCAGGGCGGGGTCGCGCATGCTCGACACGATCGATTCATAGGTGCGCCGGGCCTCGTCCACGCCGAGCAACTCGCCCTTGATCTCCTTGCCGTTGACAAACATGCTGAACTGGTTCAGCGCCACGTCGTCGCCGAGCGGAAAAATGTAGGTGCCCTCGACCGTTCGCGGTTGAGGGTTGTAGAAGACCTGGTCGACTTCCGTCACGGCCACGTTGTCGACAATTGTTACTTTCACGCCGTGATGGTGTACGTGCAGTTGTACGTCGCGCAGCGGGCGACCGATGCGAGGGGGACGCGGTCTGATGCGTGGCATGGGCGTGGGACGCCGCCACGGCGGTAGCACCCTTGCCGGTCTCGCCTGCGGGTCGTCGGGATTGTCGATCGGCTCAACGAAGATGGTCTGCCCCGCCGCCGAATTCGCCGCGACCGCCAAGCCGCCGCCCGCGATCACGACCAAGAGAATGCGCATACCGGTACCGTGCCTATGTACGTTCATCGCACCGTTCTCCGCTCGGGTTCGCCCGGAAAGATCCCGGGCCAATATCGCTGATGGACTTCCGATTTCTTAGACACGACAGGCACGGGATGGTTCCACGAATCCGGTATTTTGTCCCAAATAAGGCGTGACTCCGTTTGGGTGCCTCTTGTCGGAGCCGGTGCACCGGGCGCGGCCTCTCCTCCGCCCCTCCGGGGCGGTTGTGTTCGAGGCGGCTTCCCACGGGTTGCGCGGAAGTCCGCCTTGGGGCGGCCTTCGCTCCACCCGTGGCTACACGCCTCGACCCCGCCGGGGTCGGAAGGGACGGGCGTACCTCGCGCCGTTGGCGTTGCCCGCACCGTTGGTGTACCTGGCGCCATTAGTGTACCTGGCGCCATTGGCGTACTTCGTGTCGTTGATGAGCGACGCAAAACACCGTCGTGCGTGGCGTGGATCGAGCTGAGGGTGGTGCGATGGGGCCACACCCTTCAAGTGAGACTTTGACATGGGTTCGTTTCGCAAAGTACATTTTTCTCTGTGCCGCCACTGTGTCAGTGGATCGCAAGGATAGTGCGTGGCCCTCCCGGGATTATAACTTTGCGGGTGAGCGGCGTGCTGGGTAGTTACCGGTGATCAGCTTTCAGTTGTCCGGCTGATACGGCGAGCCATAACCGTCAGCCATTTATCGGCGGGTAACACCCGCCCTACATGGCGATGCCCTGAGACGCACCGCGGGCGAAACTTTTTCAGCGGCCCCCCTGCTCCCGTTTCACTGGCTTTCCCCAAATACAGTCCGTTCCTATTCCCCTCTCGACGCCATTACCAGCGCATCTTCTGGCGTCAGCACCTCAAGGTACTGATGTCCACTTCCGACCGCCTCTGAAAGCGAAATCAACTTCTCTGATATCTCGGCGCACACTTCATGATTCAACAACCAGTCAAAAACGGGCGCATTCAATCCTGGTCGGATGATCAGTCCGCGTGCCCGCGACGTAGTTACGCGATACATCGCCACCTCGAGATTGCCATGTGCCTCGACATAAGGTAGACCCGTCACGGCCAGTACATCACTGTGCCCAGTACCGAACCGCGCTAAATCGGCCCCCAAGTACTTATGCGCGCTGCCGGGACCGATCATTAGAATAGTAGGTTCGCCACGAAAGTCATCGAAGTACCCCATACTCAAGTACGGGTCCATGCGAGGTGGTTCTATTGCCGACGACATGATCCTAGTCTACCCCACCAGGCCAGTTGTCAAGAACAGCCGTTTCGATGTTCTGCCACTGATCATTCTGACGGCCGTCCCTTTTTACCCCCTTTTCACCCCTTTTGCACCGAACGGATCTGTGCGCCATTCGCCTGAGAACACCTCGATTGCGGGACCGGTCATGTAGACGTGGTTGTTGTCGGCCCATTCGATGAGAAGGTCGCCGCCCGGCAGCGTGGTGGTGATCTGGCGATCGGTGCGCCCTGTCAGGGCAGTCGCGACACACACGGCACAGGCGCCGGTGCCGCACGCCTTCGTCTCGCCGCTGCCGCGCTCCCAGGTCCTCACCACGACGTGATCGCGTGACTGCACACGCACAAAATGTACGTTGATCCGCTTCGGAAAGCACGGCGCCGTCTCGATGGCCCGCCCTTGCCGTGGCAGATCGATTTCATCCAGGTCATCGACAAACACCACCGCATGCGGATTCCCCATCGACACACAGGAAAGAATGTACGTGGATTCATCGATGCTGACCTCTCGATCCAGCACGCGGTCACCCTCCAGCGATGACGGCAACGCAGACGGGTGCAGATCGGGAACACCCATGTCGACGCGTACGGCATGTACGCACCCATCGGACATCAGGCACGTCGTTTGTTTGACGCCGGCATCCGTCTCGATCGCCAACTCGGGACCGCCGGCCATGCCCTTCTCGACGGCATACTTGGCGACGCAGCGAATGCCGTTGCCGCACATCTCCGCACGGGACCCGTCGGCGTTGTACATCTCCATGCGCACATCGGCGATATCCGACGAACCGATCAGGATCAGCCCGTCGCTACCGATGCCGGTATGACGGCACGACACGGCCCGCGCAAGTGCCGGGGCATCGTCGATGCGCTGCCGGCGCGCATCCACGTAGACATAGTCGTTCCCCAGGCCGTGCATCTTGGTGAATTTCACGCGCGGCATTGTATCCGTCGGAGAAAAAAGGAGAAACCGAAGGTGTGACTGTGCGTTCGGTACGCCCACACGAACCACAAACGGCGAGATCGACCCGACAACCGGAAAAAAGAGCGATTCAAGCCTGGAGATCGAGATGCGGGCGACCGTCTTCGCCTTGCGTAATCACGCTATCCGACGTGTCACCTTCTCCCGGCTCGTCCTCGGGCGTGGCGTCGTCCTCGAAGGGTGTCCCCTGGCTGCCTGCGCCCTCGGCGTCGCTGAATATCTGGGCATCCGCATCATCCGTGTCGACAGTCGTGTCCGTTTCGTCAACAGCGCGGGTCACCCGTTTGGTGGCGTTGGACTGCCCCGCCGCATGACCGCCCTGAACACGACCCACTTCACGCGCCTGGTATCCGGCTTGTGCCGCTGACGACGCAATGTCTGCCGGTATCTCTGACATGCGCAGGCCCCGGGCCGCCTATCGGCTCGGATGGAAAAACGGCGTCGCGTGACAGCCTTGTCGGCCAAAAACGCTGACGGCGGTTCGACCGGCGAACACGAAGGGTGCTTCGTCGTGCATTTGCGGTCCGCCGTCAGACACACTTCTATGATCTACGGCCGAGGCACCACAGCCGTTGCGGGACGCACTCATCCCCAGAGCACGATGGACGATCGGTTTACTCCAGGAATCCACAATTCTGCGATACGAGTTCCTTGCGACGCTCGGTCAATTGCGTTTTCAGCCTGCTCAAGATCGCCGAGTGCATTTGCGAAACGCGGCTTTCCGAAAGATCGAGCGTCATCCCGATCTCCTTCATCGTCATCTCTTCATAGTAGTATAGAATAAGAATCAGCCGTTCGGCGCGAGACATACCGCGCACCAGCAGCTCCTTCAAATCTCGTTTCTGGATTTCCGCAAAGGGGTTGCGACCGCGCTTGTCCTGCACGACATCGATTTCACAGACATCCTTGTTGGAATCCGTCTCGTTGAACTTTCGGGAAAGCGAGACTTGCATGACGGCCGTCGCGTCGCGGCGCACCTTCTCGAACTCCGACCGGCTCATCGATAATTGATCGGCGATTTCGCTGTCCGTGGGCGCCCGGCCGAGCGTACTCTCCAACTCGCGCGATACACGCTCCAGCTTGTGCGAGCGGCTGCGCACCAGCCTCGGCACCCAGTCCATGCTGCGCAGCTCATCCAGTATGGCGCCACGAATACGGGGCGCGCAATACGTCTCGAACTTTACACCGCGTGCCATGTCATAGGCACAGATCGCATCGATGAGACCGAACACGCCGGCCGACACAAGATCGTCGCGATCCACTTCATCGGGCAGCTTCGCACCGATACGCTCCGCGTTGTACTTGACAATGGGAAAGTAATTGACCATCAGCAGGTTTCGCCAGTGGCGATCACCTGTCGCTTTGAACTTTCGCCAGATCTTGGCGATGTCATTGCTCGGATTTGCTTGTCGCATTCATAGCTCCTTTCGCGTCCCTGCGAAACCGCCACGATCTGCTACCTGTCGGTTGTCTCCGCCACGGCACACATGCCGCCCGGACTCGGGTGTACCGACGATTACGCGTTCAGCGACGTTGCCACGTCCTTGATGTCGCCATCCGCGGGTGCACCATTGTCGATCTTCGTGGACTCCTGCGATTCCTGTACACGAGACTCGGCCTCTCGTGACCGCTCGTGCTCGTTGACCACCGTTTCCGCGGCCATACCGAGGGCAAAACCAATGATGAAGAAGAGGAAGAGTGCGAGGATGCCCCGCGAGAGGGTGGTCGTAACGGGATTCTGGACGTACACGCCAGCCACCACCGTTACACAGAATGCGAACAGACCCAATCCTGCGCCGGAAAAACGCGCAACCATTGCGGCAACCTCCCTGTTGCTGTCGGGCGCCGCGGGTGCCAACCCGCAGCACAACAGAAGAAGAACCCGACGGTTCATTCCCCTGCCACCACCCAACGAGTGCCCTTACGTCGACATCCATGCCGGACGTAGGCCGTTCCCTCAGATTGGTCAGCCGATTCGATCAAACAAACAGGCCGACCACGCGCCTGAAGAACCCGCCGCGTACGCGATGCTTGTCCCAAGTGCCGGTAAGAGCATCTGCCACGGCAGCCACGCACGCGCTTGCGTTCGAGGAGGGATACCGAATGACGAACGGACATCGCTCCTGCACGGCAAGCTCGACCTTTGTATCATGCAGCATGTAACCGAATCCTGCAACGGAATAATTCAGAAAACTTTTGGCCACCGTCCGCAGCCGCTCCGACGTGGCTTGCGCCTGCGCTCGGCTGTGGGCCATATTGACGAAGATGCCTGGCTTGGCAGTACTGCGCTGCCGATACAACGACTTAATGGTGGCATAAGCGTCGGCCATCGCGGTAGGCTCCGGTGTGGTCACCACCATCACCCGGTCTGCGGATGCCGCGAAGGTCGTCACGTTCTTCGAGATACCGGCCCCACAGTCCAAAACCACGATATCAGTGTTGTTTTCCAGTTTTTGCAGTTGTGCGACAAGCGCGCGGCGTTCAAAATCGGAGAGGTCCGCAAGCCGGTCAAACCCGGACGCACCGGGTACGAACCGGATGCCGCCGGGGCCATCCGTGCAAACTTCCTCCAGCGTGCAAGCACCGGAGACGACGTGCGATATTGACTGGCGGACGCGAATGTCCATCAACAAATCGGCATTGGCCAGACCCATGTCAAGATCGACGAGCGTGACATCGAGGCCCTTCGCGGCCAGGCAAATCGAGAGGTTGACGGCAATATTGGACTTCCCCACCCCCCCCTTGCCACTCACAATCGCCAGAATCGTGGCGCTTCGTGTGCAGCCGCGCACCATCGCGCGAAGCTTGGCGGCCTGGTCGGAACCATGGTAATTGTGAGAGCCCGTCGTCATGTACTGGACACCTGCGATTCGTCAGATACAAACCTACCAGGCAAGACCTTCGTAAACACCGGTGCCATCAACCCGCAGCCACGGCTCGAGCGCGTGGCGCACGCCCCAGCATTCTCGCGGCCAGCAAGCGGCCGTCGCCCACCTCGATATCATCCGGGACGTCTTGTCCGGTCGTCACAAACGACAGCGCCGCACTCGCCTTGGTCAGACAATTGAGGACCACGCCAAATCCGACCGCCTCGTCGAGCTTCGTCACGATGACACGATCGATCCCGAGTGGCGAGAACCGCTCGATCGCCTGGTTCAAGACCGCCTCACTCGATGCGCCCGAAAGCACCAAGTGCACTTCCGTCGGTCGGTGTAAACGGAAGAATTCGTTCAGCTCCCCTAACTTGGCATCGTCGCGCTGACTGCGTCCCGCCGTGTCGAGGAGGATGACGTCATAGTCGGAGAATCGAATGATCGCCTGGCGATACTCGTCGGGCGTCGCGGCCACCACGAGCGGAACGTTGATGATGTCTGCGTAGGTCCTCAACTGCTCGGACGCAGCGATGCGATAGGTGTCAATGGTGATCAGCGCCACCCGTTTTCTCTCGCGCAGGGAAAAATTAGCGGCCAGTTTGGCGATGGTCGTGGTCTTTCCGACACCGGTCGCGCCGATCAGCCCGATGACGAGCGGGCCTCCCCCCGCCGAACATCGGACAGGCCCTGAGGTCGGCAGCATCTTGACCATCAGTCCGGCGAGTTTGGCGCGCACGCGTTCCGGGCGCGCCAGTTCGTCGTCGCTTAGCGCCTTGCGCACGCGTGACACCAGGTCGCGGGCAATCTGCTCGGCCACTTCATTCTGCACAAGCTGCAGGTAGGAATCGAATAGAAACTCAGGAAGATCCGGTTCTTTGGCACGGCGTGATTCGCGTACGAGTTGCGAGACGGATTCCCTCAGGCCCCTGACCTCCGCCAGTACCGCCTCTGTGGAAGCACCTCGCGGCTTTTCGTTGGATGGAAACACGTGTTTGGCAGCTCTATCCGCGCGACTCTTCTCCTGCGCCCGGCGTTGAACGGTGGACCCTCTGAGGGGCGCGGGTAGATGTTCCGACTCCGGCGCTGCCGTAATTTCGACACACGTCTGCCCACGCAATCCGAGCACGCCCCCCTTGGTCGAAGTCCGGGTGTTCAGAATGACAGCGTCCGGGCCGAACGCGCGCTTGACCTGGCTTAGTGCATCGGCCATGGTAGCCCCGTGAAACGTTTTAACTTTCATCTGTGACGGTCACCATTCCATGAGTTTCGACTTCGAATCCTCGAACGATCTCGTTGTAGGACAGCACAGCGACGGACGGAAGCTGTACCTCGATCATCTTCCTCACCCAGGCGCGAATGACCGGCGACACCAGGATCACCGGTTGCCGACCCTTGTTTTCGTCCGTTGCCTTGGTGATCTTCGCGCGAATTGATCCCACGATCTTCGTCTGCAGTTCCCCGGGCAGCGCGAGGATCGTTCCGGACTCGGTCCTGTCCAACCCCTTGGAAATCGCCTCTTCCAACGCCGGATCAAGGGTCACACAGTGAATCCGCCCGTCGTCACCCTTGTGTTGGTGACAGAGCGTACGAGCCAGCGCACTGCGGGCGTACTCCATGAGGATTTCCGTGTCCTTGGTGCGCCCGGCCCAGTCCCCGATGGTCTCGAGAATCGCCTCCAGATCGCGAATGGGCACGTGTTCGCGCAAGAGCGCCTGAAGAACGCGATGCAATTCGCCGGGCTTGACCACGTCGGGCACGGTCTCCTCGACAAGCTTCGAGGCTCTCTCGCGCAGGTTGTCCAGAAGCCGGGTCACCTCTTGCCGTGTCAGCAGTTCGTCAGCGTGACGCCGAATCAGTTCCGTCAAATAGGTCGCCACGACACTGGACGGTTCGACGACGGTGTAGTTGCGATGTTCGGCCTCGTGCCGCTGATCCTCGGCGATCCACAACGCCGGGAGTCCGAACGTCGGCTCGCACGTTTCCGTGCCGTGGATACGTTCGGATACCGTACCCGAGTCGATGGCCAATAGATGGCCCGGCATGACCTCGCCCGATCCGAACTTCAAGCCTTTGATCTTGACCGCGAACTCGTTCGGCTGAAGTTGTATGTCGTCCCGGATACGGATGGGCGGCACGACGATGCCCAGTTCGAGCGCCACCTGGCGGCGCATGTTGGTGATGCGATCCAGCAGGTCGCCGCCCTGCTTTCGGTCTACCAGTCGGATCAAACCGTAGCCCACGTCCAGTTCCATCGGATCCGGCGCAAGGTGCTTTTCGACACGTTCGGGGCCTGCGGGCTTGGACCTGGTCGCCGCTCTTGCGGCCGCGACTTTGTCCTTTTTCTTCAACAACACACCGATGCCGACACTGGAACCCGCCAGCATCATCAACGGCGCTTTGGGGAGCGGCGTCAGCGCCAATACCATGAGGAAACCGCCAACCAATGCTAATGCGATGGGCTGGCTGAGCATTTGCCCCAGTAGTTCGTCGCCCAGATTCTTGCGCGACGCGGAACGCGTGACGATCATGGCGGCGGACACGGATACGATGAAGGCCGGTATTTGAGACACCAGACCGTCACCGATCGTGAGGATCGTAAAGCGCCGCAACGTTTCCGAGAGCGGCAAGCCAAGCTCCACCTGGCCCACGTAAATACCGCCCATAATGTTGATAAACGTGATGATCACGCCGGCGATGGCGTCACCGCGGACGAACTTGCTGGCACCGTCCATGGCACCGTAGAAGTCCGCCTCTCGCGTGATTTCGGCGCGGCGGCGTTTGGCCTCCTCATCGGTGATCGATCCCGCATTCAGGTCGGCATCGACGGCCATCTGCTTGCCGGGCATACCATCCAGCGTGAAACGCGCCGCCACTTCGGCGATTCGCGTGGCCCCCTTGGTGATCACGACAAACTGAATGACCACGATGATGGCGAAAATAATGACGGCGACGGCCAATGAGCCACTGGCGACAAAACTGCCGAACGTCGAAATCACCTCACCGGCATCGCCCTTGGTAAGGATGAGTCGCGTCGTGGCCGTGTTCAGCACCAGCCGAAACAGCGTCAAACCCAGCAACAAGGACGGGAACGAGGAGAATTCGAGCGGACCGTTCATATACATCACGGTCAGCAGCACCACGCCCGACAGCGTGATGTTGATCAGCAGCAGCAGGTTCATGAGCGACGTCGGCAGTGGAATGAGAATGACCAGAATCAGCGCAAGCACGGCGACCGGGAGCAGCAGTCCCCTGTATGACGCCAATTGGTTCGGCGTGGTCAGTCGTGCCAGTGTCGTTGAGGCCATTGCCTAGTCACTTTCCCTGCTACGCCGGCGCAGTTGCCGGACGACCGGTACGCGGTTCGGGCGAACGACCGGTCAGCTCATACACGTACGCCAGAATCTCCGCGACCACGCGGTAGAACTTCTCCGGAATCACCTGCCCCACCTCGACGTCCGCGTACAGCGATCGCGCCAAAGGCGGACGCTCGACGATGGGAATGCCGAACTCGGTCGCAATCTGTCGAATTCGAATCGCCAAGTGGTCGGCCCCCTTGGCCACGACCCTGGGCGCTTCCATCGTCTCGCTGTCATATCGAATGGCGACGGCGAAGTGAGTCGGGTTGGTGACGATCACGTCGGCAGTCGGAACATCCCTGCGCAGCCGCTGCATCGCCATTTGCAGTTGCACCTGGCGGCGGCGTTGCTTGAGTTTCGGATCACCCTCCATACTGCGGTGTTCGTCCTTGACCTCCTCTTTGGTCATGCGAAGGTCGCGCGCGTGCTTGTACCGCTGCCAGGCGACGTCCAGGAGCGCCAGAATGAGCATGGCGATGGACAACCTCAGTCCTAGATCGAATGTCAACGAGGTGCCCACATGGAAGACGCCCCTGAAGTCCAGGCAGAATGCATGAAAGACGGCGGCCGCCCCGTTGTAGAGTGTCAGGTACACCACGACGGACACGACGAGAAACTTGCCGGTATTGAGAAGTGCCAGCATCACCATACGAAGCGAAAACATCCGTTTGATGCCGGCCAACGGATTCACCTTGGATAGACTCGGCACCAGCGGCTTGCCGGTGAACAGCCAACCCACCTGAGCAAACAGGGACACGAGCACGCTGACGAAGATGATCAGAAGGATCGGTCCCAGGCGCCGCGCGATTTCGAAAAGCGTCGCGCCCGCATAGCTCCAGAGCCCGTCGAGCACCGTGGGGGAAGAGGGATCCAGGGAAGATCGAACGATGAGAAGCATGCTGCCCCAGAGCTTCGGGCCCATCATGTACAATGCCAGAAATGTGGCGAGCATGAGCACCGCGGCCGGCAGATCTGTACTGCGCGCCACCTGCCCCTCCTTGCGCGCATCCTCCAGGCGCCGCGGCGTTGCCGGTTCCGTCTTGTCGCCGTAATCCGCAGGCATCAGCTCACCAACCCTACGGGGTAGGGGTCCATTCCCAGACCCGTACGAACCGTCTCAAACGTAGACCAGATGGCGTCCAGAAAGAGATCCTGGCAGCCGGCGAGCGCGAAACCCGCGACACCGATCGCCACCAGCACGCGAACCGTAAACCCGACACTGAGAATGTTGAATTGCGGCATCGTGCGTGAAAGAACACCCATTGCCGTGCCGATCAGAAACATCGCAATCAGCACCGGACCGGCCACTCGAATGCCCAACACGAACGCGGCCGTCAACAAGTCCACCAACAGCATGACGATCGATTCGTCCATGCGGAACGACAGAAGCGGCAGCGCCGTATACGTATCCAGCAGTGCCGCAACGGTCGCACGATGACCACCCACCAGAAGAAAGAGCGTCATGAGCGAGATCGTATACACCTGCCCCATGATGGAGCCTTGATTGTTCGTGTTCGGATCGAATACCTCGCCCAACGCCAGACCGGCCTGCCGCCCCACCATCAACCCCGCAACCTCGACGCCGAACACGAACAGCGCCAGGCAAAGACCGATGGTCAAACCGATCATCATCTCGCCGGCGGCCCCAACGATTGCACCGCTCCACGAGAGCTCCCGCGGTGCCTGAGACGCGACGAGCGGAAAGAGCATGGCCGCCAGCGTAATGACCAGCGCCGCCCGGACGCGCCCCGGAATCACACGACTGCTGAACACCGGCGCCGCCAAAGCCAGACCGGACACGCGAAAAAGCACCAACGCGTACACCGGGAGGGCAAACTGAATGTCGAACAGCGTCCAGGGCACTGAAACTTCCTACATGGTTTATTGCGTCGCGACGAAAGGAAAGAGCACATGACTCCCACCTTGCCACGCGAACTCGCCTGGACTCACCACTGCACCGGCCCGAACATGTCCGTCGCGAAATGGACCATCCGGTTGGCAATCCAGGGTATGAAGATCACCGCGGCGACGACCATCGCGGCGATCTTCGGCACAAACGTCAGCGTTTGCTCCTGAAGCTGGGTCACCGCCTGGAAGAACGAGATCATCAAACCGACGACCAACCCGATCAGCAGTACCGGCGCCGACGTGGTCATGGCCATCCAGAAGGCGTTACGCCCCAATTCGATGGCGGTTGAGAATTCCATCTACACGATTCCTTTCCGCAATACCCGTCAGGCGAAGCTCCCGATCAGCGTTCCGACGACAAGGTGCCAACCGTCGGCCAATACGAACAGCAACAGCTTGAACGGCAATGAAATGAGCACCGGCGGCAGCATCATCATGCCCATCGAGATCAGAACGGTGGCGATGACCATGTCGATGACCAGAAAGGGCAGGTAGATACGGAAGCCCATGATGAACGCCGTTTTCAACTCGCTCAGCATGAAAGCCGGCACCATCACCGTCATCGGCACGTCGCGCATTTCGATCTGCGTACCAGCCGGTATCTCGCGATTCTCGGCATACTCCAGAAACAGGAAGACGTCCTCGTCATTGCCGGACTTTTCGATCTGGCGGTACATGAAGTCTTTCAGGTGCCCCGTCGTCAGATCGAGCGCTTGCGCCTGCCCCATCTGTCCGTCGAAATAGGGTGTGACGACATCCGCCTGTATTTTTTGCCAGGTCGGCGTCATCACGAGAAGCGTAATGAAGAGGGAAAGGCCGAGCAGGACTTGACCCGGTGGAAGCTGCTGCGTGCCGATTGCCTGCCGCAATAGCGCCAATACGATCACCACACGCGGAAAGGCGGTGGCCATGACCAGCACGGACGGCACCAGCGTCAAGACCGTCAGCAAGACGAAGACGCGAAGCGTCTGACTCACGCCTTCGTTATCCTTGGCGGTCGGCAGCACCCCGGTGAGGTCCGGAATCTTGTAAGTGTTCTCGAAGCTTGGGGCTGTAGGCGGAGTTTGCGCCGCCGCACGCGGGACGACAATCAGGACGGCACCGATGGCGGCCGCCATCCAAGCGGCTTTTGAGCGTCCATGCTGCATGATATTGTGCGACTCCTTCGCACGCTGCTGCTCCGCGCCTCCGGCGACGGAGTACTATCCCCGCTGCAACGACTGCAATCGATTCAGGAGTTCCTGCAACGGCGGCCGGCACGGTGTACCCGGCGCCCCCAACACCGCGTCCCGATCCACGTCACGCTCGTGCGCCAGATCGTAATCGCTCATTTCACGCGACAATTCCAGATCAAATTCCGACGACCGCGGCACGGTACCACCATCGGTGCGGATGATCAGTTCCGATACTTCCTCGGCATCGTCGACCACACACAGTTGATCGATCCGATCCGGTGACACCCCCACCATCACAAAACGGCGTCCCAAACGAACGAGGGCCACATGCTGTTTGGGCGTCAACGTGGTGCGGGCCACAACATTCAATAAGCCACTGTCGGGCACCTTACTTCCAGGAATCCACCTGCGCGCCGCCTTGTAGATCAGCCATACAAGAGCAAGCACAACACAGATCGACACCAGACCTGACCGGTACCAGGGACCGCTACCCAATTCGAACGGCGATGACCGCTGTCCCGCTGCATCACGTCGTATGGCACTTCCGCCAACAGGCTCCTGTCCACCACGCTCGATGAGCGTTTTTCCTCCCAATGCCGTGGACACATCGTCCGACGCATCGAGAGTGGTCGACGCCGATGCCGAATCACTTTCTAACGGAAATCGCTGCGAAGATGTTTCCAGAGAACCAGGACCGGCCCGGTCGATTGGCTCCTCCGCCACGGCGCCACCGGCGGCCAGCAGCCACACAACCAGCGCCGAGCCCCACACACCTGTTCGGGCGATTTGTTTTCGTACGTTTGTCTGAGTTGTATCACCCTGCGAACGTATCACGTCGTAATCCTGTGTGGGTCATGTGCAAGCACTTCGCTTATGCGAACACAGAAATTGTCGTTCAACACGAGCACTTCCCCTCGCGCGACGAGTCGGTCGTTGACCAACACATCGATCGGATCACCCGCCAGCTTGTCCAATTCCACCACGCTTCCCTCGTCCAGATTGAGAATATCCTCCACCAGCATTTTGGTGCGACCAAGCTGCAGCTTGACCCGCAGCTTGACGTCATTGAGCATGGTCACTTTCTTGGTGTCGACAGAGGGTTTGGACGAATCGTCCAAGTCCGTCAGGGTGAGAGGTCTCGTATCTGTCGGCGGGCTGCCGACGTCCGTCGCCGGCTCGCGCGGTACCGCCACCTCCGAAGTCGTTTGCGCGTTGGCCAGGCGCTCCTCTTCGACGGCGCTAGCCAGTGCCGCAGGCGCCTCGTCAACCGGGCGCCCCAGTGTATCCGTTCTCGGAGCGGACTCGTTAGCTGCCGCTGCCGTGGGCGCGTCATCCTCGTCGGCGTCCACCGGTCCTGCCGCCCCCATTAGGGCGTCAATATCCGCCTGGCTGACCGCGCCACCTGCCGGCGGCTGGTCGGGGGCATCGGCGTCCTTTGTGTCACCCTCACCCGAAAACAACGCGTCAATTTCGGATGGGTCGAACCCAATGCCGTCCGGAGTGTCGGGAATCTGGTTGTTCTCGTCTGCCACGGGTTCCATCCGTTCTCGGTGTCCGCGCCCTCCATAGCGCTATCCCGAATTATCGGAGAAAAGGCACCCCGACCGACAATCAAACCCCGCTGCCCGACTGCTGGAATTCCGTGATGAGTACCTCCCGTACCAGCGTCGCGTCATCGAAGACGTGATCGAACTCCTTCTTGAGGAGACGCTTGATGGTTTGAAGGTCCGGTTCATTGAGATGCTTGATTTCAATACTGCGGATCACGAAGTTAATGCGATCGCGCAATCTTCCTTCCCGCTCGGCCACCAGCCTTGTGGCTCTCTCCACATCGCCACGACGTACCAGTGCTGATACATGCAACTTCACGGTAATCAGCTTACCTGACATCTTGTTGGTCGGCCGGCAATCTGCAATGTCCACCTCCGCCAAGTCTCCCTGGTTGCGCTCTATCTCATTTTCGCGCGCCGCGGCATCCAGGGCGGCTGCGGTCGCCGAGGCCGGGTCCGGGCTGAGTAGGTTGGCCAGGTAGTAGATGGCAATGCCCTCGCCGATCATGAGCGCCGCGACGATTACCATCGGCATAAAACGGGATCGCCCGCCGCGCTTGGGCGACAGCGGTGTTGGCTCATCTGCCATGTGAAGACTCCTTCAGGTCATCCGCCAGCGTCGCGCCGGCGTAATCGTCGATCAAGTCCTCCGTGACCAGGATTTCTACGCGCCGGTTCAGAGCGCGGCGTCCCTCTACATAAGCCTGCCGCACGAGCGGCTCCGTGTCTCCCAAGGCTATCGGAACGAGCCGCGCCGTGCGCACACCGTTCGACTCCATCTCGCGCATGACCGCTCTTGCCCGTGCATAGGACAGGTCACGCGCATCGGCATAAAGAGAATCCGCCGGCAAGGATTCACGTGTGGCGTGTCCCCGTACGAGGATCTTGGTGTTATAGCCGCGCAGCCGCTCAGCCGTCTTGGCGATCAGATCGCGCGCTTCGGGCATCAGCACCGCGCTGAAGCGAGAAAACGCGATCTTCCCCCCTACCACGACCTCGATACCGTCCCGAAGGTTCGTGACGCGAAACTTTTTTCCTTCGATCCCCTCGGTATCGGTATCGCCTTTCTTCATGTCCCGCAGTTGCGGCAGTTCGAGTTCCATCAACCGCAACAGGACCGAATTGGTCGGGATGTTATCGATGGGCGACGTTCCAATGCTCCCCTCATATCCACCAAACGCCTGCCGTAGCGACTCCATCACCTGGTTGAACCTCTCGTCCTTCTTGATCTCGCTCATCGAAACGAGGATGACGAAGAAACACAGCAGGAGCGTCATGGTATCGCCGTACGTCACCATCCACTCAGGTGCGCCTTTTGGCGGATCGGGTTGTTTCTTGAGGGCCATGTGAAATCGGCATCAGGCGGCCGCCTTCGATCCCTGCGCGTGCTCCGCCGAACGCCGGCTGGCGGGCAGGAACGTCTTGAGTTTCTGCTCGACGATTCGCGGGTTGTCACCGGATTGAATGGCCATCACCCCTTTGATAATGATCATCTTCACCGCCATTTCATCGCGGCTGCGCAACGCCAGTTTGTCCGCCATCGGAAGTGCAAAGAGGTTGGCCACAAGCGCGCCGTAAAGCGTGGTGATAAGTGCGACGGCCATCGCCGGTCCGATTTTGGACGGATCGTTCATGTTCTTGAGCATGATCACCAGGCCGATGAGCGTCCCGACCATGCCGAACGCAGGCGCGTAGCGACCAAAACTCTCGAAGATGGCCTTACCATCACTGTGTCGCTGCTCAACTGCTTCGAGGTCACTCATGAGAATCGACTCAATCTGGTCCGGATCCGTGCCGTCGACGGCCATCTGAATGCCGGAGACGAGAAAGGGATCCGTGATGTCCGCCGTCGCGTTCTCCAGTGCCAAAATGCCGTCGCGCCGTGCGACCTCAGCGTACTTGACCATGTCCGCAATGAGCACATGGGGATCAGGATTCTTGGCGAAGAAGCAGTTTTTCATCACCTTGGTGAGGCTCGCGATGTTGCGAATCGGAAAACTGACCATCACCGCTGCGACGCTACCGCCGATGACGATGGCCACTGAGCCGGAATCCATGAAGGTACCGAGATCCGACTTACCCATCACGGCCCACAACAGCAGGCCTGTACCCGTGATCAGACCGATAATGGTCGCAATATCCATTGCTCAGTACCACACCCAAATCATGTGCGCAAACATCCCGCTACCATCGATATCGACGCCGAGTGAACGTGTCGTTAGCCGTAGACTGTGCATGCCGCCGCCCATCTCACCCGACCGATAAGGGGAACGCCCGTGGTGTCGGGAAGGTCCGCTATTATCACACCACTTGAAATCCTCGAATCTGCCGTGCGTAGTCGACGGCACGCCGTACGACTTCATCCACGGCTTCGCGTACCAGAATGGTGTCGCCGTTGATCAGGCTGATGATGGTGTCGGGGGTCGCCTCGATCATCTTGATCAACTCCGCGTTCACCACGATCACGCGCTGATCTAATCTCGTCAATGTAATCATAGCCGTTCACCTCGTTTCCACGCAGGATCGAGGAACCCGTGCGTCGACCTGGGGCCTATCGCGCCAGCAGCAACAACTCCTGCAACAAGTCGTCGGCCGCCCGGACCACTCGACTGGCGGACGAGATACCGGTCGAGGCCGAAATCAGATTGATGAATTCCCGCGCGATCTCGACGTTGCTGCTCTCGAGAGCCCCGGATCGAATGGTCCCGGCGGCATTCGTTTGCGGGGCGAGAATCGTGGCCTCGCCCGAGTCAAGGCCGACCACATAGTTGTTTTGGCTCTGCGCCACCAATCCCTCGTTGTTCGTGAATTTTGCCAGAGCAATCTGCCCCAGCAATTCGGTCTGCTGATTGGAGAACGAGGCGGTCACCACGCCGTCGGCGCCGATTTCATAGCCGATCATCACCCCGGCCGGCGCGCCGTCCTGGCTCGCCATGATGAGTTCCGATCGCCCGTTCGTACTCGCAAGCCCGGTCAGCCCACTGAAGTCCACATTAATCGTCACCGGCGTGCCGGCACCGGTGCCGGCACGATCGATCGACAACTGGTTTCCCGTCGCCGCGACGAATTGTCCGTTCACATCAAAGGACACCGTCCCCGTGCCCAGCACGGTGGACAGATCTGTGTCACCCACGGATTCCGCGTAGAAACGCCAGGTCGTCCCGGTCGCCGACTTGTCTTCGAGCGTGGCGCGAATCCGCACGTCCACTGCCTGCCCCAGCGAATCGAACACCGGGAAGGTCGTGGTCACGCCGCCGCCCACCGCTTCCGTGACCGTCGTAAACGCAAATGGCGAACGCACGACGCCAGACGTGTTGGTGATGCCCGAAGCGTCCAGCTCGACCGCGTTGATCTCGCCCAAGTTGGAGTTGATGACGATGGCACCCGCGGGGCCCGAAACGCCGTCCCCAATCACGACACCGGGCGTGCCGCCGGTTGCGGGATCCGTATTGATCCCAAACACTTCCTCCATGAAACCTGCCAGGTCACGCAGCGTGGTGCCGTCTGTACCTACCGTAAAGGCCGCGTCCGGCATGGCAATGCCGCCCTTCGTCCCGCTCACGGTAACGACGTCGCCGTTGGTAAACAACGGGATTCCCGCGCCATCCACCAGATCCGCCAGTGGCGTACCCGAGGTCGCCGGCGCACCGGCTGCGGTCGCAAGCGGCTGGGACACGGAGACGGCACCCGCGCCGGCGATCGCCGAGCTGGCATCAAGCTGGCCGTCCATGATCACCTCGGATGTGGCGATCGCCTCGCTGGCCGTCCCAAGCGGTACCACAAGATTCGTGAGACTGCCCGCATCAATGTTGCCCGCGGCATCCACACCAAAGACCTGAACGGGCGCTCCCCCTGTCGAAACGAGAGTCTGCGTCGAGTCGAGCCGAAACGCTCCGTCTCGCGTGTAGAGTTGGTCTCCATTGGGATCGGAGAGTATGAAGAACCCGTCGCCTTCAATGGCGAGATCGCTGGGAAACCCTGTACCATCGATGCCCCCCTGTGCGTGGTTGCGCTGAATGGCCGCCACCGTCGAGCCGTAACCGATCTGCTCGGGCAGGGTCCCGCCGCTCGTAGCGCTGGGCCCCTCGCCCTCGCTCACCGTCTGGTACAGCAGGGTCTCGAAGAGCGTTCTCTGACTCTTGAACGCCGTGGTGTTCAGATTGGCGAGATTATCACCCACCGTGTCCACGCTGACGCTGTTACTCCTGATCCCCGTGAATCCTACCAACATGGCCGAACTTAGTGACATCGTTAAGAGTCCTTACTCGTTGTTTCTTCTCTCTTTCCGCCCCGACATTTGGGAGACGGATTCTGCATTTTCCAGCGTGGGCTCTCGCGAATCGTCCAAGTGCCAACGCCACGACCCTGTCTATTCCGCTGTCGCGAAGTCTGTGCTTATGACATCGCTCAGCCGAAGGTCATCCCCTGTATCCAACTCGAGTATGAATTCTCCTCCCTCGCCGGCGCGAACGGCCGTGACCAGACCATCCACCGGTTCCGGCGCCGACGGCGTCCGCCGATCCAGCCCGAGCACGGCGCGCCCGATCAGCGCCTCCGCCGCACGGGCAGGGCTCTCGATCGTGGCCACGCTTTCCATGCCCAATTCGGCGCCGTTCGAGAGCTGTAACGCCGGCTTGCCGGTGCCGTCGAATTTGACTGCGGTGACCACACCGGCCTGCACCATACCGTTTTCATCGGGCAGGCTTCTTACGTACTGGCCGATCAACATCGACGCGGAACCGAACTGCTGCTGCCCGGTGAGCTTCTGGAGCGATTCGGTCAGGGTGGTGGAAAGCTCGATGTCGCGGATCGACGAGATTTGCTTCAGCAGCTCGTCGTTGCTTGTTGGTTCGAGCGGATCCTGATTCGTGAGCTGCGAGATCAGCAACTTGAAGAAATCGTCGCTGGTAAGCCCCGCTGTGGATCGATCGGTCGGAACCGCGCCCACGTCAGCCTGTCCCGTTAGTTGTGCAATATCCACGAGTCTAGTCCTTGCGTGTAACGAAAGGCGGCTCCGCCGCCGGAGCATCGCCGATGAGGCGATGCGCTCGTCATTTCCTATACCCTGATATCCAGGCGCGACGTTCCCGCGTCGCGCCACGTTGCGTCGGCGGAAGACTCAGAGGCATTCGACTCGTCTCCATCCGACGCCCTCTCTATCGATGCGGCCTTGCCGCCCACTGCACGCGATGAGTGCGCGTTGGGGCCTGGTTGTCCTAGCGCATCGCCCTGCGCGGCATTTTCATTCGTACCGGAGTGCCATTCGATGTCGAAGCGATCGATCTGGATCCCGTAATGCTCCATGGCCGCGCGCAGCATATCGGCACGTTCGCGTAGTACGGCGGAGGCTTCATCCGATTCCGTGCGGACGGTAATCTCCAGCACATTGTCTTTCATCTGCACGTCTACACGCACGCGCCCCAGATTCGGCGGATTGAGCTGGAGCTTGGCCGAAGATCGACGAATTCCCACATTCATCCGTATCGACTTGACCAGATCGGCAAACTCGCCCGGCGCCGTGCCGCGGCTCGTCGTACCAACCTTCCCTTCTCCGCCGCCATTCGCCTCCCCGGTGCCCGTCTGCCCGTTGGAGCGCTTTGCCGCGACACCGCGCGGATCACTACCGGGGGGAACCGCACCGCCGGCACGCGCCGCTTGGACGTCAGCGGTCCGGCCCGTTGCCAGCACTTCGCCAATTCGCTCGGCCACAGCGGTGACGCCGGTCCGTGCCGTCGTGGCTTCACTTGCACCCTGTGTCGAGGGCGCCACATGCACGGCAATCGACCTGCCGGGAGCAGCAGAATCCGGTGCAGACAGTGTCTGAGCCGGATGGCGAGCGGGTGCCGCCTTGTCTGCCGCGTGGCCGCCTGGTGCCCCATCGCGCCATGCCGAAAGCATGCGCATTTCGGCGCGGGATGTTTGATCACCACTCTGGTCCTTTGGCGAAAGACTGTCGCGAGTCGACAACGCAGGCGATTCAGATGCGCCGCGATCGGCTTGCACGGTAAAGCTCGTATGCCCGGTGCTCTCTGTCCGCTGCTGCTGCGCCTTGTCGGCGCGGCGGGCGTCAACACTCGTTAGATCAGTACCCCTCGGAGCAGAGCCGAGCGACCGACTCTCCTGGTCCGCGGATTTTAGCACGCTGAGCCGCCCCCCACGCGCGTCCGCGGCTTTGGCGTCGAACATCTGATTCGGTGAGGTAGCGGGATCGCGTTGCGCCTTCGGCGAAGTCACCGAACGCAGCGCATCCATCAAGACGCCGAACGCCAGAGACGATTCGGCAGGGTCGGTTGTGCTGTCCGTGTCATCAGCACGTTGCCGTTGTACCGCCTGCGGCGGTGCCGCTTGGGACGCTTCATGCCTCGAGTTGTCAATCGCAACCGTCACGTTCGCCAGGCCTTGCCTTTGTACCGCGTTTCTCGGCGCTCCCCGCCGAATCGCGCTGTTCGTCACTAGAATGCGCTATGCCATCCCGGCCGCGCGGCATCAAGGCGCTGACGCCTTCCGTTCGGACGCCTCTTTCATCCGCTGAAGAATCTGGTTGATCCGTCGTTGTTGATCCGGGTTTTTCGCTGCATCAACAACTCTTTTGGCCTTCCGGTCGTCCATGGAGAGCAATAGCTCGGCGGCCTCGTCCGGATTTTCAAGTCGCAGCAGGTGCTTGACCGCCATGGACGGGTTGATCCCTTCAAGGATGGCAACCTGCTTCTCGAATCCGCGTGTCTGCTTGAGTCTTCGGGCGGCCTCTGCCTGCTCTTCTGAGGCGTCCTGCTCACGCTGGAAGGCCTGCCGCTCAGTCGTAATACGTAGCAGAATGCTGTTGTTGAGCGCGAGCCGCTGGCGCAGTTCCGCCTGTATCCGATCCGCTTCGCGCCGATAGATCTCCATGTCGACTTGCGCGGACTCCGGCGCAAACGGCATAGGATCCGTTTTCATCTGCACGTCCTGCTGGTCGGTCGGAACCGATTCCTTCTCGATCGGCTGAACCACATCCGCCCCACGCACGACGGCCGCAAACTTGGGCAACGTCTCGCGCGTGATGGCGCCGTTCGCCACCAGTAGGCCGCCCAATCCGCCCAGGAACAACAGGTTCAACACCGCGAACAGGGCAATGGCATCGTACGATCTGCGCAACCATGATGTCTTGATCATGTCGCCATCCTCTCGAGCCGCGCGGCACTGCGTTGCCGAATAAACTGCGATGTCGCCGCCTCGTCATAGGCCGCCTGCTCTCTTTTTTCGTTGCCTTTCACATATTCCGCCCACCGCTTGTCACGCAGCTTCTCTATGGCTTTCAGCCGGCTGGTCACCTCGGCCAGCTTGGCGCGTTCCGCGTCGAGCTCACCTTGCCGTTGCGACAATGCCTCAGCCGCCTCGTGCAGATGACGGTGCACGCGTGCCTGAAACATCTGATGACCGCGCAGCGAGAACACATCCACCCACCGCTCCATGCGCGCATCCCGTGATCGTCGGACCGATCGGTCCAGATCGCTTTTCAAATCCGCGATTCGCCCTTCCACCTTCCGCACGGCGCGAACGGCATCCCCCACCGCACGGCGCTGTGCATCTTGCGCCTGCTTCCGCACGCGGCGGACGACTTCGAGTCGGAATTGAAAACCTCGTGCCATGGAATCGCCTTACGTGGCCGCCGCAACGGCACGCTTTTTTGATCGGCCGACCAGCGCCTCACGCCGCATGTCGATCGCGCCCGACAGGGCCAACAAATCGCCCTGCACCTGTGACCAGTCCATCGGCTCGTCGATCGCCTGCCGAAGGAACGCGTCAATCGCCGGTTTCATTTCGACGGCCACATCGAAATCGATGTTGGTGCCGGATGCATAGGCACCAACGTTAACCAGGTCCTCGATGTCCGCCCAAACCGCGAGCACCTTTCGGACATTCATCGCCGCATCCAAGTGGGCACGGTCCACCAGGTCGGGCATGACGCGGCTGATGCTCTCCAATACCGACACGGCCGGGTAGTGCCCTCGATTTGCCAGATCGCGTGCCAGCCAGACGTGACCGTCCAGAATGCCACGTACGGCATCGGATACCGGCTCCGTGATGTCGTCGCCCTCCACCAGAACGGTATACAAACCCGTGATACTGCCCTTTTCCGTACGACCGCTTCTCTCCAGCATGGTCGGTAACAGCGCGAATACGCTTGGCGGATAACCCTTGGTCGTCGGCGGCTCGCCCGCGGACAAGCCGATTTGTCGCTGGGCCATGGCGATTCGCGTGGTCGAATCCATCATGAGCAGTACGTTCTTGCCCAGATCGCGAAAATACTC
>Ga0055480_10000169_pt1 | contig 23059 bp, 21 predicted proteins | sample Muzzi_PWB_D2_FD_57935 | JGI IMG/M metagenome (GOLD analysis project Ga0055480, IMG submission 57935) | Wetland microbial communities from San Francisco Bay, California, USA, that impact long-term carbon sequestration - Muzzi_PWB_D2 | ecosystem: Environmental > Aquatic > Marine > Wetlands ... | reverse complement strand
CGTCTCTACCGGAGAACAAAATGGAACGCTCACTGTACTTGACCGCTTGGTGTTCCGTGGTGAACCGGCTAAGGCGGCGGTCGAGTAAACCGCAGGACGTGTAACGTGTCGTCGCCGCAATGACGTTGCGTGAAAGACAGGGCGCGAAGGGACTCCGAAAGCTTGCGGGCGCCATGTTCTCCCAATGCACCGGGTGCCTCGGTTCCGCCTATGAGGAATGGCGCAGTGAAGACGTGCGCTTCATCCACCAAGTTAGCCTCGAAGAAAGACGACAGCAGGGTTGGTCCGCCCTCGACAAGCAGGTTCGTGATGTCACGATCCGCGAGCAGCGACAACAAAGCAGTCAAGGAAAGCCGTCTACCCGCGCGACGGCAGGGGACAATCTCGACGCCCTGACGATCCAGACGACGCGCTTTGGCGGAGGCCGCGTTCTCTCGACTCGTGCATACCCATAGGGGAACTTCGCCGGCGGTCCGCACGAGTTTGCATTTCAGCGGTATCCGTAGCCGCGCGTCCACCACGACTCGGGCGGCGGTGCGTAAGACCGGCACGTCTCGCGCTGTCAACAGGGGATCGTCGGCGAGCACCGTCTGAGAGCCCACAAGAACCGTATCGACGCGCGCCCGCAGCTTGTGCACGAGGCGTCGCGCGGGTTCGCCCGTAATCCATTGCGAATCTCCCGTGCGGGTGGCGAGCTTGCCGTCGAGGCTTTGTGCCCATTTGGCGATGACGTAGGGGCGCTTGAGATCGATGCGGGTGAGGTAGGGGGCGACCATCTCCCTGGCGGCGTCGCGTTCGACCTCGGCGTCCACGCGCAGGCCAGCCCGTTGCAATACGTCGCCGCCGGCACGCCCACGCGGTCGATGCGGATCGCGCGCCCCGAACACGACGCGGGCAATCCCAGCTTCGATCAATGCATCGGTGCAGGGCGGCGTCTTGCCTTGGTGGCAGCAGGGTTCGAGTGACACGTAGGCGGTGGCACCGCGCGGCGACTGCCGGCACGTGCGAAGCGCGCTGACTTCCGCGTGCGCGTCGCCGAACCGGCGGTGCCAACCCTCGCCGATCACCTTGCCACTCTTGACGATGACGCAGCCGACCATGGGGTTGGGCTCGACGCGGCCCCGCCCCCGCCGTGCGAGGGCGATGGCCCGCAGAACCATGCGGCGGTCAAAGTCGGGGTCCGTTTCACCTCTCTGACGCGATGGTGCGGGCGTGGGCAATCAAACGCCTCCGCGATCGTCCGAGCGCTACGTTGGTACTTCGCGGCGCCGGTGCGACAAACTCGTGAACAGCAGAATGATGACGCCGCACACCAGGGCGGCATCTGCCACATTGAAGATCCAAGGCCACACGTCGTGCCCACCGAGTTTGGGAACCCACTTGGGAAACTTGGGCACGAACTTGATGAAATCGCGGACCACGCCCTGCTGGGTGATGGTTACCCCGGATCGCGCGAACTCCTTGGGAAACAAACCCTCCGGATGACTGCCGATACGGATATGCTCTGCATCGGGTGGCGGGAGCAGTTTTCCGATGATCTTGTCGGGCAGGCCCGCTCGCGTCGTGTACTGGACAATGTCAGCCTTGTTGACGGCGCGATCATAGAGGTTGCCGAGCGCGCCCGATAGAATCAAGCCCAGTGCGATATGGAGAAACCACTGCGAGCGGTGGCTCGACGCGAACAGATAAAACACGAAGACGAAGGCGAATACCGAGGCGATGATGAACAGGCTGACCTGACCGGTGAAAAACCCGAACACCGCGCCGTCGTTCAAAGAACGGTGAAAAATGACAATATCGTCGATGAAGGTCCGACTTTCCGTAGGACTCAGGTTGGCAAACACCCAGCTCTTCGACCACAGATCCAACCAGAGGGCGGCGAGACCGACGAGCCAGAAGCGCAGGTGCGCGCCGACATGGCGAATCGCTCTCCCTTCGTGCGGATGAGCCGCCGTTTCGTCTTGCGTGACCGTCTCGTCGCTCATCTTTTGGGTGGTGATCAGGCGCGCCCTTCTTCGAGAGCCCGTGCGTGCTCAATGCAGTACTTGGCCCAGGGCTTCGCCCGCAAGCGGGCTTTTCGAATGCGCCTGTGGGTTCCCAAGCAAACCCCATAAGTTCCGTTCTCTATTCGGGCAAGGGCCTCGTCTATTTCGCGAATGCGAACTTGTTCGTTGGCGATCAAGCCCAGTGTGAATTCGTGCTCCCAGTTATCGCTTCCCAAGTCGGCCATGTGGATGGGCATCGTGGAATGGTCGGCACCGGCCTCGGAATTCTTGCCTGAGGACTCATTCGACAAGTGGTGCATATCGCCGGCAAGTTCAGCACGTCGACCTAGCAGCAGTTGCTTGAATTCGGCTAGCTCGTCCGCACGGAGGTGAGTCTTTGGTGCCGGTTTCACTCGCGGCGCGTCACTCTGGCTCTGCTCGCCCCGGCCGTTAGAGTTCGGTTTCGCGGCACCCTTTCGAAGACTCGTGCGCTTCTTGGCCTTGGTCGCTGCCGGACGTGAATTCCTTCTCGCGCCGACGGCTACCCCTGCGTTGACTCCCTTCTTCGTCCCCGATTTCTTGCCGACAGCCTCAGCCGATTTGTTCGACTTCGATGTTTTGGTAGACGCTTTTTTCGTGACTCTTGTGGTATTCGTTCTCGGGGTTGCCTTCTTGGCACCCTTCTTCTTCGCCATTACGCTTGCGGCCTTCTTTGATGTCGTGGAACCGCGCGATGGTTTCTCTTGCGCGACCTTCTTGTTCACGCGAGATGGCGTCTTTCTTGGGGCGCGACCGGCGCTCGCTTTTGTGTTTCTTACCTTGGCCACGAGAGTCCTACGCTCCCCAAGCGTACGCAGTTTGTAAACTACCACGGAAAAAGCGAAAGTAGAAGTCGAAATTACGAAGTATAAGGCGGGGGTAGCCCACTGTCAAGAGTCTTCAGAGTGCGCCGCGTCTCGGAAGAAGACCTCGACGGTCGTGCGGTCTCGTATGATGCCCGGAAGTTGAAACAACAGGCTTCCTGTGGCGTTATAGGATGTCTTGGCATACACGAGGTTGTTCACGTATACCCACGCCTCCCGTCGATCTGCACCGACGATCTCGAAGGCGGGCGAATAACGCGGGCGTACCTGTCCGTCGATGACGAAACGCACGCGACCGCCGTCCGGGCGAATGCGGGTGCTCTCTCCCGTCAACGGGGCATCCTCGTCTTGGTGTTCGAGCGCGGCGTCGCCGGCCAGCGCCCCGATTTCCAGGTGGCTGATGACCGGACGCGCATAGTCGAAGGCGCGCTGCACCGCCTCGTCATCGGACACGTCCTGCCGCCGCGCGAGCAGCAGATGGCTGCGCCACTGCCGCACGCCGCCTTCCGGTCCGGCCGTGAGTGCCACGAACGAGGCACGTTTTTGATCTTGGTCCGTCTGTACGATCATGCGCGACGAAAGGTCGTTGCCGCCCGAGGCGTACAGCAGATAGGCGTTGCCCGAGGTGATGCGCGCGGAACCGAATGCGGGGATTGTGGCGGTGCCGTCCGGTTCCGCGCGGCGGGCGGCCTGTGTACGTAGCTGGTCGTCCCCGCCGGATGCGACAGTGACGGCCAGTCCGAGCTCCCCGACTTGCCAGGAATCAGTCGTGGAAGTGCATCGCGTGGTCACGTACACCTGTCCCGTGCGGTAGATCGTGTAGATCCACTGCTGAAAAGGCCGGCCGTCCACCGCCTGGTCCGGGCTATCGACAAATCGCCAGTCGCTTCCCACCACCACGCGCACCGCGTTCATCTCGAGAATCTGGGGCCGTGCAATCACCATTTCGCCCAGCGCGGAAAAGTCGTGATTCGGCTGATTCACCGGCTCGACCACCACCGGACTGGGACCCAACGTGGTACCCTGTACAAGGTTTTGCTGCCGGTAGGGATCGTCGGTCGTGTTGTACCAGCCCACAATCTGCCCGTTGGCAAAAGTCAACTCGAATCGATGGCCCGCACCGATACGCCAGCGTCGGCCGACCTGCTGCACATAGAGATCGCCGGCGTCATTTTCCGGGTCGCCGAACAGCGCGATGCGGTTGCCGGTCAGCAGAAGGTCGTCGATCCAGACCGTTGTCGGGCGATCCGCATCGGCGAGCGCGAGTCGGATTTCGGTCACGTTATCCAGCGGAACGTGTTCTCCAACCTCTGCAAGATCGATGGGCAGCAGGTTCCAACCCATCTCGAGTGGAATGAGGGACCGCACGCCCAGAAGACCACCCTCCGTTTGCGCAGATATCGAAAGGTCGAGCTTGGTATCGGGGCGCGCGGCATGGACCGACATGAGAAACAGGTCGTATTGTCGCCAGTCCCGCTTGAGGTACCACTCGCTCGCATCGTCGTTGTTAAAAACCACTGCATCATCCGGCGATGCGGCGTGGAACGACAAGCACGCGCGACCGGTTTCCTTGCGTCCTTTCTTGGTGTCGAGCACACATTTGGCGTCCGGCGACACACTCACGAGGTGCGCCAGTTGCATGTGAGCTTCATTTTCGAAATCGGCGATCACCGCAAACCGGCCGCTCCGTAGGGCTGGGTAGGCCTCGACCAGCCGGTCGGACTGCGTGGGCTTGGCATGGCCTGTCCGCCACGAGCTGCACGCTGTCAGCGAAAATGCCAGCGCACACGAAAGAAGAGCCGTTCCGATCCATCGTGCTGCTTGAGATGGTTGAATACTCATGGTATCGGAGAAGCTAGCCGACTCATGCTCTCGGTGCAATGTCGCCATCCGCCGAGCTCGATCGTAAATCCCGGATCCGTGGACCAGGCAATTTTGTGGGCCAGGGCCGCTCTGTCGTGGTCCGTTGCCGATAATGAGGGCTCTGGTGCGTCTGCGAGAACCTTGACGTTGACATTTGTCGCAACCCCTAGCCCCTTCCTTCTTTTCTTGTTGTTCGGACGTTACTATGGGGGTGCGCCTACTTTGGCGAAGCGTCGGGAGAACGATTGGTGGCCAATGCAAAAATAGTCGTGGTCGGGCCGGGAGAACTGGATCTCGTTGCGGAGTTGTACAACGAGGTATTTACACCGGCCACGACTCAGGCGGACCTTCAACGCCGGTTTTTGGGGCGGCACAATGTGTCCATGCTCCTCGCCTTGCTCGACGACCGGCACGTGGGCTTCGTGGTCGGCTTCGAACTCACGCCTACGACCTACTTCTGCTGGGTATGCGGCGTTCTACCCGACCTCAGACGTCTGGGCATAGCCACCCAACTCATGCAGGCACAAAACGCCTGGGCGCAGGAGCATCACTACCAGATTGTGCGTTTCGAGTGTCAGAATCAGCATCGACCGATGCTGCACGTCGCCATCACCGAGGGCTTCGACCTGGTCGGCATTCGCTGGGATTCGTCCACGGCGCACAATGTGGCCATCTTCGAGAAGGAACTGCACTGAGGCGATCGGCCGCAGAGTGTCGTTACCGTCTTCGGGTGGATCATCCCGGAGAATTTTTCGCGTGATCCTGCTTGCCAGTACTGCTGAAGCCGCCACGCCATTGACCGGGCAAAGCTGTGGACGCCATTTGACCGATAATTCAGTTTGGCATGGTAACTGCGCGCCTACCGACCGTTTTGCCACTGCTCAACAACGAGCCTAATCGGGCTGCCGACGTAGCCCTCGTTGAATCTCTGCCTCAACTCGAAGACCACTTGCAGGCTCCTGTTCTCGACATGATCACACGGCGGGGCCATTTGTCGGCCATGTCCGCAGTTGTTGAGCGATTTGGATCGTTCGACAGGGGTCTTCAGGCGAAGATCGTAGCGCGGGCACATGCCTTCTCGGCGGCGCTGCGATTCGCCGTGCAATCGCCTGATGTCTCAGTGCAGGCTGCGGCGGTCGCGGTGATTGTGCACAGCGGATACACGCCACTCGCCAACTTGCTGGCAGGCGCCCTCAAGACGAACAACGAGCGTTCGCGGCGTCTTGCGGGGAAAGGGCTATGTCGTCTCAGCGACAGGATTCTCTCTGATCACACATCAAGACGGTGTGAAGAGTGGTTCGTACCGCCCCTGGCGGCGGCCGAACATGTTGGTGAGGCTCTGGCGCGAGCGGTGTATTACTGGGAAGCACATCGTCAAAGACGCGTCTTGCAGGCCGCCCTCCTGTTGCCGGCGTGGACCATGCCGGCGATCCGGAAGGAGTTGGCTCGCGCAGACAACCGCCTGTTGCGGCCGATCCTGGAGATCCTGGCACACAAGGCCGATGTGCGCCAGGCGGAGTTTCTCGTCAGGTCACTTGCTGTTCCGCAATTGCACGCCAGCGTCTCCGAGTTGATCGCAGAAACCCGGCACGTCGCTTTGGTGCGGGGGCTCCTCGATCACACCTGGCTCCTTGAGGATCCGGGGATCGCGCGGGGCCTGCGACGAATGCGCACGTTGCGTTGGATGGAAGACGAATCGGAGTTGTTGTTCGAGTTGGATGACTTCCAGTGCCGCCGCGCCGTGCGGTGGGTGTCAGGATTGGCCGGTTCAGCACGCGAGCGGGTCGAGCGGTTTCGGGCGCTGGCACGGTTGGGCCTTGCACCCTTCAAGGAGGCCATCGGTTGGCATCATGTAGCCGATCCGTCTCCGGAAGCGTCTGAACTTCTGTGCGAACTAAGCGATCGTCTGGGGGGCGCCGCGAAGCGGATGGTTGCGTCCGAACTGCGCAGGAGAGGCCTGGCAAGAGCTGTCGATCAAGCGCCGACTACTCGAGAAGCCCACGAGACACGCGACGTACCGGCCAAGGCTCTCGCGGCGTATTGCCAACTGTTTGACAAGGCGGGCACGGCATCGGACGCGCTCCGCAAGACGCTCCTGTCGCACGCCGCGCAGGTTGCGCCGCTTTTACGACAGAGCCTGGCCTACGCGGCGTCGGCGGATCGATGCAAAACAATGCGAGTGATCCGGGCCCTGGGCATGACCTCCTCTCTCGCCGAGACGATCTACCGGCTTGCATCTGATGCCGGTGCGACGGTGCGCGGCACGGCTGTTTCGCTGCTCGTCGACATAAAGAGCGCGCCCGCTTCGCGCATCGTGCGGCGGGCCGTCAACGACCCCGACCCTCGCGTACAAGCCAACGCCCTCGAAGTGTTGGATCAATGGGAGGACCCCGACCGGCTGGCGATTGCCATCCCCAAACTGGACGCGGCGCACAATCGTGTTCGCGCGGTGGCGATCCGTACGTTGTTGCCGCTGGAAGTCGAACGCGCGGGCGGCGACCTACTCGAAATGTTGAATCACACTTCGCGCCGACACCGCATGAGCGCGCTCTGGGTGGTCGAGCGGCTCAAGCTACGCTCGTTGGCGCCTCGCGTATTCTTGCTTGCGGAGGAAGATTCCGATTCTCGTGTGCGTCGGCGAGCCGCGGATCTGAACAAATGGCTCCTGACGACCTGATCGCGAGAGCGTGGGTTCCCGGATTCATCATTAGCACGGAAAGCGAAAGAGACCGACGATGAACGGCGACGTGCACTCGATACTGGCATTGACCGGAGCGCAGGAATCTGTACGCGACTTTCTGCAAAAGGGTGGCTCGACCGCGGGGGTTGTGATCACACTTCTCGGCCTCTTGGCCATTGTGGTCTTTGCGTATGCGCTGTCGGAGTTGCTCAACCGATTTCGCGCCTCAAGAGGACGCCCCGAGAATCCTGCCAAGCTCTTTCATGACCTCCTTCACGAACTGAAACTCGCCAATTACCAGCGAAAATTCCTGCAGAGCGTCGCCGGCCGGCTGGCATTGGCGAATCCGGCGACGCTGCTCGTCAGTCGTCAGATTTATGATAAGTGCATTGAGTCCCTCGCGCGATCGCGGATGGCGATTTCTGCCGACGAGCGGCGCGTGGCCGCGGAAATACGAAACGTGCTGTTCCCCACGACCCCGAAAGCTGCCCGTCACGGTCGCGCCCCGCATGCGTAGTAGCAATCGGGCGCGCACGTCGGCCCAGTTTCGTCTATCCGGTCGGCCAGCGGAAACGCGACCAGTTGCCAAACATCTCCGGACGGTCCCACCGCAACGTATGGTTCGGTTTCGGGTTACAGGTTGCGCAGCTCGTCCCTGAGCCAGTCGCTGAAGCTAATGTTGTCGTTCCGGTGGTCGATTGTGCTGGTGGCGGCCGTAATACCGGCCGAAATCGCTCGTATTTCGGCGACGCCACAACTCGATCCGAATACCATGCCAGCCGCCAGAATTGTTAGCCACGCAAACCGGCAGCGCCTGCTAGATGCTAGAGAACCCATCGATACCTCCTCGATAAAAGGAACCTGTGATTTTACGTACTACCCGCGGGAGCTAGTATCGGGCCTCGACCGCCGAAGTCTGGAGGCAGACCGGCCTTATTTTGCCTATTTTTACTTTTCCGTCCTCCCAGCCGATGGCATAGGTCGTTTTTAATGCTGGGATGTCCGGCCGCGCCGAATGTTGACTTGTTTGAAGAACCACCGTATTCTGCCGCTCCGGCTTGTCCCGGGTATGGACGGGCCTCTTTTTCGCAACACGGTGGGCGCGTCGCAGGTGGTCTGCAGCATGCCGGCGACGGTGGGCGTTCCTTCACGCGGCGGAGCGCTCAGGCCTCGATTGCGGACCTGCAGCCGCGAGCCACTCAGCATCACAGCGGCTCACGTGTGCGATATATGGAAAGACGTGCTCGTCGTGTGCCCAGGTACCGGCTGGCGCGCCAGTGTTTACCCGGTGGTGTAATGGTAACACACCAGGTTTTGGTCCTGGCGTTCCAGGTTCGAGTCCTGGCCGGGTAGTCGCCGTGATTTCGTTTTGTCGTCCTCCGTATAACGCCGAACCGGAGAGTGAGGACCGGATTTGTCCAATCGAGCTGCCATTATTCTTGCCGCGGGTAAGAGCACCCGAATGGGCGGCAGCTTGCCGAAGGTGCTGCACGAAATCTGCGGCAAGTCGATGCTGAGTCTGGTTCTCCAGGCCTGCCGACTTGCCGGTGTCGAGCGCACGGTGGTCGTGATCGGGCATGGCCGCGATCAGGTGAAAGAGGCCTACGCATTGGAAGATGGCATCGAGTGGGTCGAGCAGGATGAGCAAAAAGGCACGGGGCACGCCGTGCTATGTTGTCGCGAGGCATTCGCGGACTTTGACGGTTCTTTGATGATCATCGCGGGGGATATGCCGCTGGTGAGGTGGACGACGTTGTCCGAGCTGATGGAGGCGCGTGAGAAATCGGGTGATGCGGCGTGCCTCGCCACGACGATCCTGGACAACCCCACAGGCTATGGACGCATCGTACGGGACGACAGCGGGCGACTGATGGCTATTGTCGAGCACAAGGATTGCACGCCCGAGCAGTTGGAGATACGGGAAGTCAACCCGAGCTACTACGTCTTTGATGCCGGTCGACTTTTTTCGGCGTTGTCCGGAGTCGCCGCCAATCCCGAAACGGGTGAGTATTATATCACCGACGTGGTGAGCGCGCTGCGGGAAAACGGCGACAGCATCTCGGCGATCACGACGGTGCCGGCCGAGGATGCCATAGGCGTAAACTCACGGCTCGACCTCGCTCTGGTGGCCCGGGTGATGCAGGATCGAATCCAACTGTCGCTCATGAACGATGGTGTGTCCATCGTCGATCCGGACAATACGTGGATTGAGGCCGAGGCGACCATCGGTCCCGACACCGTCGTCTTGCCGTTTTCATTTATCGGGGCCGGTGCGGTGGTCGGCGGCGATTGTCGCATCGGACCGTTCGCGTCGGTCGCGCCGGGAGAGCAGGTAGCCGACGGTACCCGCATTGGTTCCGCGGCGAGTGTGGCGTAGGGAGATTCCACGAAGACCAGGGAAAGTGATATGGCTGTCAGTCGAGATACCAACGACATCGTCATATTTGGCGGTTCTGCAAGCACCGGGTTGGCGCAAAGAATCTGCGATTATCTGTCGGTTCGGCGCGGTCGCGCCCAGATATCTCGCTTCCCGGACGGGGAAACGGTGCTCAAGATCGAGGATGACGTTCGCGGCAAGGACTGCTTCATCGTGCAAGCCACCTGCACACCCGTGAACGAAAACCTGATGGAGCTGCTGATCTTCATCGACAGCCTGCGGCGCGCCAGCGCCAAGCGGATTACGGCGGTCATGCCGTACTACGGATACGCCCGGCAGGATCGCAAGTCCGAAGGGCGGACGCCGATTACGGCCAAGCTCGTGGCCAACATGCTGACGACGGCGGGGGTCAATCGCGTGCTCACCATGAACTTGCACGCCGATCAGATCCAGGGTTTTTTCGACATCCCTCTCGATCACCTCACGGCCGCCCCTGTGCTCGCACGGCATTTCATGAATCGCGATCTTCATGATGCCGTGTTGGTGTCACCCGATGTGGGCAACATCAAATTCGGGAGCGACTTCGCGTCCCGCATCGGTGGCGAACTGGCCGTGATCCACAAACGGAGGGTAAGCGGCTCGGAAGCGATCGCCGTCAACATCATCGGTGACGTCAAGGGCAAGAAGGTGATGATGTTCGATGACATGATTACCACGGCCGGCACGGTATCGGAGGCCGCCAGGCTGGTCCGACAGCATGGGGCGACGGAAGTCTACGTGGCCGCGACGCATGCGGTATTTGCCGGCCCCGCGTTGGAGCGCCTGGCCGCCGCCGAATTCTCCGAGATTGTCGTGACGGATACCATTCCGCTGGCGGACAAGGTAAGACAAGGCATCAAGAACCTGACAGTGCTTTCGGTTTGTGACTTGGTCGGTGAAGCGATTCGCCGCATTCACGAACACCGATCGATTAGCGAGCTATTTCAAAAGCATTAATGGGAGTGATTCACCGAGATGGAAACCACAACACTAACATGTGAACCGCGTACGAATACAGGGTCAAAGGCGTCGCGCGCGCTTCGTGCCAAGGGTAAACTCCCGGTGGTTGTGTATGGGCACGGAGAGACGCCTGAATCCCTGACGGTGGAACGGCACGACGTCGAGGTCGCCTTGCTGCACGGCGCGCGTATTGTCAGCATGGAAGTTGCCGGCAAGATGCAGTCATTCCTGATCAAGGAAGTGCAATACGACCACTTGGATCACCTACTTTTTCACGTCGATTTCGCACGCGTCAATCTGAATGAACGTGTTCAGGTTCGCGTGGGCATCGAGTTGCGGGGAACGCCCAAGGGACTGGCGGACGGCGGCATTCTGGATCAGATCATGTCGGAAATAGAAGTCGACTGTCTGGTGACGGAGATTCCGAATGTTCTTCACCCGGTGGTGACCGAACTGGGCATTGGCGACGCCCTGCTCGTTCGAGATCTGCCGATTCCGGAAGGCGTCAAGGCGCTCGCCGATGAAGACGAGATGGTGGCGAACGTCAAGCTCCTGGCGATCGCCGACCACGAGGAGGAAGAGGAGGAGCCCGGCGAGGGTTCCGAGGGTGAGGATGCCCAGCCCGAACTGGTCGGCCGGAGCAAGAAGGATGAAGAGTCCGACCGCGACAAGGCGTCCTAGGGAGGGTCTAGAGCGCGCGTGAAATTGATAGTCGGATTGGGCAATCCAGGCGCGAAGTACGACGGTACGCGGCACAATGTCGGTTTTGAGGTCGTCAACGCGTTGGCGACGCGCTGGCAGGTGTCGATGGCCAGCGAGAAGTTTCACGGATGGTTCGGTGACGGGACTTTCGCCATGGAACGCGTGGCGCTCCTGAAGCCCACGACGTGGATGAACCGTAGCGGGCAGGCGGTGCTGGCGGCCGGGCGGTTTTACAAGCTCGACCTTGCCGATCTGCTGGTGATTACGGATGACCTGGCCCTGCCCTTGGGGCGGCTTCGCATGCGGGGGAGCGGGTCGTCCGGCGGGCACAAGGGCCTGCAGGATATCCTGGATCGCGTTGGTTCGGACGCCTGGTGCCGCCTGCGAATCGGGATTGACGAAGCCCTGGGTGATTCATCCTCGCACGTGTTGGGTCGGTTTGCCCCGGACGAGCGGGCGGTGGTGGCACGTTCGGTGTTGCACGCGTGCGACGCGGTGGAATGTTGGATGGAACATGGTGTGGACTTGGCCATGACACGCTACAACGGTGATCCGCCTTCCTGATCGGCTCCTGTGTGGCCGGATTCGCGGAAGGATTTTGCAAGGAGAAGAGAGACCTTGAACCAGTACGAAGCCATGTTCTTGCTCGACCCCACTTTCGGGGCTTCGATGGAGAACTGCGAGTCGGAAATCAGGCGGCTTTTGGACCGCGCCGAGGCCGAGGTGATCTTCCTCGGCAAATGGGACGAGCGGCGCCTCGCCTATCGCATCAACGGGCGAAAGCGCGGGGTGTATGTGCTCGTCTACTTCAAGGCGGCGACGGAGAAGATCGCCGGTTTGGTGCGCGATGCACAAATCTCAGAGGAGATTCTGCGGCTGCTCGTTGTGCGTGCCGATGACGTGACGCGCGAACTGATGGAGCGGCATTGCGAGATGCGAGGGGCGGACCGATCGTCGGATAATGAGTCTCGGGACCGCGACAGTGCGGGTCCGCGCCGGGCGGACCGTCGCGAACCGGTCACCAGCGGTGCCCCAGCGCCGGCCGTAAGTGCCCCCGTCGCGTCGGAAAAAGTAAAGGCGGAAGGTGTCGAGTAAGAACGACCCTTCGAAACGAGTATTGTCGCACACGTCCTACAAACGGAGGTTCGACGGATGGCCAGTTACAATCGTGTCGTGCTTATGGGGAACTTGACCCGCGATCCGCAACTCAGCTATACGGCGTCCAACACGGCCATCTGCAAGTTCGGCATCGCGACGAACCGCAAATGGAAGGGCAGCGACGGCAACATGCATGAAGACGTTTGCTACGTCGACTGCACGGTGTTCGGGCGCGGTGCGGAAACCTTCAACCAGTACATGTCGAAGGGCAGGTCGGTGCTCGTGGAGGGCCGCCTTCACTTCGGTCAATGGACGACACCGGAGGGCGAGAAGCGCAGCAAACTCGAGGTCGTGGTGGAGACCTTCCAGTTTGTCGGCGGCGGTCGTGACGCCGGTGCCGGTGAACGCCCGGGCGGCGGTTACGCCCAAGGCGAGCCGGCGGCACCGCAACCGGCGAATCAATCCTCCATGCCGGGCGGAGATGATGACATTCCGTTCTGAGGTTGTCGCATCCGCCACAGGGACGCCTGTGACTTGAGAACGTCCGTGGAATGTCAAAAGTGGGTGGCGAAACTGACAGATTCACCCACAGGGTGGACGGCGGGGATAAGATTCTCCGCGGGCCTTACTTAGGCCGGTCGGCGAGAATGTGAAGAGACATGCCGCCGGGGGCCGGACCCCGTAGCACGCGATTCTTTCGGGATTCTTCGTGCGGCGGTCAACGTTTTGGGTAGGATACGAGAGTCCACCGCACGTCGGCGGGCGAGGAATAAAACGAGACGCGTACGATGAAATTACTTCTTTGCGAAAATGTCGAAAAGCTTGGGATCGTGGGGGATGTCGTCGATGTGGCAGCAGGATACGGACGAAACTACCTGCTCCCGCACGGGCTGGCGACCGAGCCTACGGAGGGCAACATGCGGGCGCTCGCCGAGCGCCGGCGCATCGCCGAACTGGATCGCTCCAAGAAGCGCGCAGAGCTCGAGTCCCTGGCGGAGAAACTGCAAGACGTCGAGGTGACCATCCGCGCCCGGGCCAACGAGGAAGGCGTACTCTACGGCTCCGTGGGGACACGCGAGATCGTCGACGCGCTGGCCGAGGATGACTTCTTCCTTAAGCCCGAGCAAGTGGCGTTGGATCGACCCCTCCGACGCCTCGATACGGAGACCGTGACCATCAAGCTCGCAGATGATCTGCGGACTGCCATCAAGGTCTGGGTCGTTCGTGAGAAGTCCGCGGACGACGGAGAGGAAGAGGGCGAGGTGGAGGCCTCGACCGAGGAAGCCGGCAGGGAGGCTGGCGCGGATGACCACAGCGCCGACGAATAGTCGACCCGACCAGATACAGACGGATCGCGTGCCGCCGCAGGACCTCGATGCGGAGCGCGCGCTGCTCGGCTCGATGATGATGAGCCGGGATTCGATCGCCGAGGTGATTCCCATCATCCAACGGGAAGACAGCGGCTGGTTCTATCTTCCTGCCCACCAGAACCTGTTCGAAGTCCTTCTCGACATGTATGACGATCCGACGCGGGCGATCGATCTGATTGTCGTGTCGGACGAATTGCGGCGGCGCGGCCTGCTCGACGCCATTGGCGGGCAGGACTACATGATTCTGCTGGCGGAGAGCTTCGCGGAGTGGGCCAACGCCGAGCACTACGCGCGCATCGTGCGTGACAAAGGCATGTTGCGCGACCTCATCCGCTGTTCCCGAGAGATCGCAGACGAAGCCTACGCCGGGTTGGACGAGGCCCGCGAGATCCTCGACGCCGCGGAACAACGCGTGTTTGCCGTCACGGAGAAGAGAGTCGGCGGCGGCGTGTTGGGGCTGCGCGACGTCATCACCGTACTCCAGCGGCAGCTCCAGGAACACGACGGCGAGAGATTCACGGGTGTCCGCACCGGTTTCACCAAGCTGGACGAGCTGACCAGCGGCTTCCAGTACGGCGATCTCATTATCGTGGCGGGGCGGCCGTCGATGGGAAAAACCGCGCTCGGGCTGACCATCGCCCTGCAAATGGCCATGCACGAACGCAAGCCTGTCGCCTTTTTTTCCATGGAAATGAGTTCCGCGCAGCTTGCGCAACGATTGCTGGCTGCGCAGGCGGGCATGGATGCCCATCGCCTTCGACGGCGACAGTTTGACAAGAATCAGGACATGATTCTATTGCTTACCGCATGTGCTGAGCTGGCGGAAGCGCCGATGTACGTGGATGATACACCGGGCATGTCGGCGATGGAGTTGCGTTCCAAGGCACGTCGTCTGAAACAGAAAGCCGATATTCAGGCCGTATTCGTGGACTATTTGCAGTTGATGCACTCGCCGCGGGCCGAGAGCCGCCAGGTCGAAATCGCGACCATCAGCCGTGGTTTGAAAGCGCTCGGGCGCGAGCTGAACGTGCCGATTATCGCGCTCGCACAACTAAACCGTATGGCCGAGGGACGCCAGGACAAGCGCCCCATCATGAGCGACCTGCGCGAATCAGGCGCCATCGAGCAAGATGCGGATGTGGTGCTGCTGATCCATCGCGAGGAGTACTATCGCCCCGACGACGAAACCGTGAGGGGCAAAGCGCAGCTCATTATCGCCAAGCAGCGCAACGGCCCCACGGGTGATGTGGAATTACAGTTCGACAAGCGTATTACCCGCTTCAACAATCTGGCCATGGAGGCCGTGCCTTACGGTGCGCCCGTTGGCGGCGACGAGGTGCCATTCTGAGTTGGCTGCCACCGGCATTCGAGTGCTACGTCTTTGGTGATTTGACGGGTGGCGACGAAATTGAAATGGGTGCCACTGCGCTTGAGCAGTGCGAGGCTGTGGTGGCAAGCAGACGTCGTGAAAGACCACTTCCCGAGAGAAGTGGCACACCCAACCGTCAGATCAAGACAGACAAAACGGTAGTAGCATTCCATGTGGCAAGATAGGCGATCGGGCCGGGTTGCTCTTTTTGCGATCGAGTTGCCTGCGCGGTGCCTCGAAGCCTCAATGTGCCCCTCGTACATCTGCACTCTGGGCTGCAAATCCGGGTTGGCAGTGGTTTTACGGGTGGCCTGCCACGTGTATGATGCCGGGACGTTTGGCGCGTAGGCCGTGTGCGCCACAGGACGCGGCTTGTTTGATGAGTTGTTCAGCACGATTCTGAGCCTGGGAAGACCTATGCCAGCAAGGTTTCTTTTCTACGGAATTATTGTGCTCGCAGTCCCGTCGACGGCGGTGTCGGGGCAAACGCAGGGTGCTCGCACGACCAAGACGATAAAGGCGATCGAGTACGTGGGACTGACGCGCTCGAGTGAAGCGTTCGTGCAGGACGTAGCCCGCGTCCCGCTCGGCATGCCGGTTGACCGCACCGTGTTGGACGAGGCCGTCAATCGTCTCCTGGGCACCGGGCGATTCCTCTCTGCGCGGTATGTCGTCAGGGACGAGCCCGACGGTGCCGTGGTGACATTCACGTTCGCGGAACACGCCAAGCTGACGCGCATTACATTCACCGATAACAAGAAGTACTCCGACGGGCAACTCCTCGAGGCGGTCGGAATCAAGGAGGGAGAGCGCGTCGACCACTTCGCGGCACAGATGGGGCGCGAAGCCATCGAAGCCAAGTATCGCGAGGGTGGCTATCGCGACGTGACGGTCACCTACGATCGTGAAAGGCTGGATGGCACCGGCGAACTCGAATATGTCATCCACGAGGGCACGCGCATTCGCATTCGCAAGGTGCTCTTCGAGGGGGCGACGGCTTTCAGTGCACGCGAATTGCGACGGAAAGTGCAAACCAAGGCCGCATTTTGGTTTTTCCGCAAAGGGGCCTTCGATCCAAACCAAGTCGAGGCGGATGAGGCGCGGCTGCGGCAGTTCTTTCGCGATCAGGGATTCCTGGATGCCCGGGTGAGCCATCGTGTCGATCCCGCCAAGAAGCCCACGGACCTCAATCTGGTCTTCGTCGTGGACGAGGGGACGCGCTACACCATCGAGGACATTCAGTTCCGCGGTGTGGCGGCCTTCGATGTCGAAGATCTCCGCGCGGACATGACCTCGAACGAAGGCGCGTTCGTCAAAGAGATGCAAGTGAACGGTGATGTCCGTATGATTCGCGACCGCTACTGGTCGGAGGGCTATATCGACGCCGCCGTTCGCGCGGTCCGTGTGTTCTCGGAAGCGCCGGGACTTGTACGGCTCACCATGGAGGTCTCGGAGGGCGAGCAGTTTCGCGTGGGCCGGATCGAGGTTCGCGGCAATTCCCGTACGCAAGATAAGGTCGCCCGCCGGGAGTTGAATCTCTTTCCGCCGGATGACCTGTTGGACCTGGTCGAGGCGCGTGACGCGGAACGACGGTTGGTGGATACGGGCGTCTTTGCCTCGGCGCGGGTTCTCCCCGTCGGCGACAAGCCCGGTGTTCGAGACGTCATTATCGACGTGGAAGAATCGCCCAAGTCCGGCGATTTCCTGTTTGGTGTAGGGGTGACCAGCAACAGCGGCCTCCTGGGTACCGTTGTGCTCGATCTCAAGAACTTCGACATCACGGATTGGCCGCGAAGCTGGCGCGAGTTTTTCAAGTTCCGGTCATTTTACGGCGCAGGCCAACGTTTGCGTCTGGAAATGAACCCGGGTACCGATCTCAGCCGTTTTCGTTTGGACTTCACCGAGCCGTATTTCCGCGATAAGCCGATCCGCTTGGACGTCAGTGCGTTCTTTTTTGAGCGCGGGCGCGAGGGCTACAACGAACGGCGTGCCGGTACGTCGGTCAGCTTCGGCAAGCGATTCCGCCGTGGTCGTTTGGCCGGCTGGAACGGAGAGCTATCGTTCCGCGTTGAGCAAGTGCGGGTGGACGATGTGGATCTATTCTCAGCCCACGACATACGCGAAGACGAGGGCAGCGACATTCTCACCAGTGCCAAGGTCACGCTTGCGCACGATCGGACGGACAATCGCTTCTTACCGTCGACGGGCGATCGCTTCCGCGTGGGCTACGAGCAGTTCGGTGTGTTTGGGGGCGATCACGATTTCGGGCGACTCACCGCGCGATACCAGTGGTACAAGACGTTGAAAACGGATCCGTTGGATCGCAAAAGCGTGCTGCAGCTTCGTGCGGAAGGCGGTGTGATTCTCGGCGACGCGCCGGTGTACGAGCGCTTCTTCGCCGGCGGCACCGGCTCGATCCGCGGGTTCGAGTTTCGCGGCGTGGGACCGCGGGACGGCATCGACGACAATAACATCGGTGGCGATTTCCTGGTCCTACTCGGTGCCGAATACAGCTACCCCTTGTTCGGCGACAACGTCCGCGGGCACGTCTTCCTGGACACCGGGACGGCCGGCACCGGCACTTATCGGGCTGCGATTGGTACGGGCGTTCGGCTGACGATCGACATCCTTGGCCCCGTGCCGCTCGAGTTCAATCTGGCATTTCCCGTCTCCACCGGGTCTGATGACGATGAGCAGATCTTCAGTTTTCTGGTGGGCAGTCTGTTTTGACAAGGTCGTCAACGTCCTCCGTGACGGCCTTTGAATTAGAGCTTACAAGCCGTCTGAGGCCATGCATGGCGGCGCCACGCGGCTGGCCGTCCTTTGCGCAAAAAAAACGGGGAATCGCCGGGTCTTGTTCCCAGCGCGGCATGGGCGACAATGCCGGTCCTACGTTGACGTGAAATAGATTTTTGGAGGAGCAGGATGATGTTGCGATATGTGTGCGGTGTGACGTTGGTCTTGTCGGCATTGTGGAGCCCGGCCGTGGTCGGGCAGACGAAGGTCGCCGTGGTCAATGTTCCCCAGGCGTCCGAACAGTACCAGAAGACGTCCGATTTGGAGGCTCGTTTCGATGCCCTCCGGAGCGAACTCAACAAACAGCGGGATGACCTGCAAGGCCGAGTTGAGCGAACGCGTCGCTCCCTGCAGGAGGAACTGAAGCCCGGTACTGACGAATACCGCGCCCGCCGCAAGGAGTCGGCCATGCTCGAGGCGGAACTTCAGTACTTTATGGAATCGGAGGGGAAGGGCATCGAAGCCGGTCTCGCACGCTCGCTGCGCACAATCTACGATGACATCCACGCCATGGTTCAGCGGGTGGCGCAGGAAAAGGGCTTCGACGTCGTACTGGCGGCTGACCAATTGCCATCCGAGATTCCGGATTCGCCCAACGCCTTGCGTCAGCAAATCATGCTACAAAAAGTACTGTACTGGAATCCCCGCGTGGACCTGACATCCGAGGTGGTCGCGCGATTGAATTCGCAGTACCAGGCGGCCGGCGGCAAGAATTCACTCGGGATGGCAAAACCGGCGGTGCCGGCGGAGCGTTTGGCGCAGCGCGCCGGCACCCCGCGCGACAATGTCGGTCAATAACCATCATGAGCGCGATGTACACACTTCGTGATCTTGCGGAACGCGTCGGCGGGACGGTCCGGGGCGACGACAGTGTGTCAGTATGCGGTGTCGCCGATTTGACGCTCGCCGAGGCCGGACAGGTGTCGTGGGTGACCAATCCTAAGTATGCGGCGAAGCTGGCGGAGAGCCGCGCAGTAGCCGTCCTGGTCCCTGCGGATTTCGGCGAGACCCCCATGCCGGCCATTCTCTGTGAGCGAGTGGATCGGTCTGTGGCGAGGCTTTTCAAGGCCTTCGCACCGGAGACCTGTTGTCCAGCGTCCGGCAGGCACCCATCGGCCGTCATCGATGAGTCGGCGATTGTGGCGCCCGACGCCGCCATCGGCCCGCATGTCGTGATTGAGGCCGGTGCCTCTGTCGGGGCTGGATCCGCGTTGCACGCCGGCGTCTACGTGGGTCGGGATGCGCACATCGGCGAGCATTGTCAGCTTTGGCCCAATGTCGTGGTGCGCGAGCGTTGCACCATCGGCGACCGCGTCGAAATCCACCCCAACGCCGTGCTCGGCGCCGACGGTTTTGGGTTTTATTTTGATGAGGGTCGGCACCACAAAGTGCCCCACATCGGGGGCGTCAAGGTCGAGGACGATGTGGAAATCGGCGCCGGGACTTGTATCGATCGTGCCAAGGTCGGTTTCACGAGAATCGGGTGCGGCACCAAGATTGATAATCTTGTCCATCTTGCCCATAATGTCCAAATTGGTGAGCACTGCATGATTCTCGCGGGAGTATTGGTCGGCGGCAGCACGCGGATCGGGAATCGTGCCATAATTGGTGGGCAGGTTGGCATCGTCGATAATATCACGATCGGTGACGGGGCGCGGTGTGCGAGCGGTATGACCTATGTGATCAACGACGTACCTGCCGGGAAGACCGTATCCGGGATTCCGGCACACGATCATCGTGAGGAACTGCGGAGGGTCGCATCGAGTCGCAAACTTCCGGCGATGGCTGAGACACTCAAGGATCTTGTGACGCGGGTCAAACGGCTTGAGGCATCAACACACAATCAGTCGTGACGTCGAATTCGACGGACGAGGGCTCTTCACGGGTGAGCCGGTCACGATGCGCCTGCGCCCGGCCGAGCCTCACTCCGGTATCTGCTTCGTGCGGACGGATCAATCACCGCCCATTCGCATCTTGGCGCATGTCGATAACGTTTCGAAGCGAGCGCGGCGGACAGCCATACGCAATGGCACGGTGGCCATCGAAACCGTCGAGCATTGCCTCAGCGCGTGCGCCGGACTCGGAATCGACAACCTGCAAGTGGAACTGAACGCGAACGAAGTGCCCGGCTTGGACGGCAGCAGTCTTCCATTCGTGCAGCGCCTGCGCGAAGCGGGCATCGAGGAGCAGGAGGCGGCGCTCGAAGCGTACCTGATCGACGACGTCGTGCGCGTGTCGGACGGCGACTCGGAGTTGATCGCCCTGCCGCCGCTTGATGCCGCGCATGAGATATTCGAAGTTTCCTATGATCTGGATTACGGCTCGGATTCACCCATCGAGCGCCAGAGCTATCGCACCATGGTGACGGCAGAGTCGTTTGAGGCGAACGTGGCGCCGGCGCGAACTTTCGTACTGCGACAGGAGGCGGAAGAATTGCGGGCCGCCGGGTTCGGGGGCCATTTGAGCTACCAGGATATTTTGATCATCGGGGACGATGGGCCCATTGAAAACAGCTATCGCTTCCCCGATGAATGCGTGCGTCACAAGATTCTGGACCTCATCGGTGATCTGTACTTGCTGGGGCGTCCGCTCGTCGGCCGCATTTTCGCGCGCAAGAGTGGACACGCATTGAATCATGAGCTTGCGCGTACGCTTCTCAAACGCGAAGCGATACGGCATCGTCAACAGATGATGGGTGCGGTGCCGGCGCTCGACATTCATCGCATCCAGCGCATCCTGCCGCACCGCTATCCGTTCTTGATGATCGATCGGATTCTGGAAGTGCAAGGTTCGGAGCGCATCGTGGGCATCAAGAACGTCAGTGTCAACGAGGCTTTCTTCCAGGGACACTATCCGGGCGATCCGATCATGCCCGGTGTGCTGATCATCGAGGCCTTAGCGCAGATCGGCGGCGTCTTGCTGAGCCAGGAACTGGAACACAAGGGCAAGGTGGCCGTGCTGCTCAGCCTCGACAAAGCGAAGTTTCGCCGTGCGGTCAGGCCCGGCGATCAGTTGATCTTGGAGGCACAGACCGTCCGCGTGAAGTCGTCGATGGGGCACGTGCGCGGCTGGGCGCGCGTCGCCGGAGAGTTGGCCGCCGAGGCCGACATCAAGTTTGCGCTCACGGATCTGGAGTCGCATTAGTCGTTGTGGAGCAAGGAGACGTTGTGAGCATTCATCGGACAGCTATCGTCGACCGTAAGGCCAAGATAGGGAAGGGTGTGTCCGTCGGCGCTTACACCGTGGTCGGTCCCGAGGTCGAGTTGGGCGACGGGTGTACGCTCCACCACCATGTGACGGTGGAAGGGCACACGACCATGGGGGAGCGATGCGAGGTATTCCCGCAGGCCGTGATCGGGCTGCCGCCACAGGACCTCAAGTTCCACGGTGAGCAGACGCGGCTGGAGATCGGCAGCGGCAACATCTTCCGGGAAATGGTGACGGTCCATCGCGGTACGGGTAACGGTGGCGGCTTGACGCGCATTGGTGACAACAATCTCGTGTTGATCGGCGTACACATTGCCCACGATTGCAAGATCGGTAACAACTGTGTGGTGGCGAACTACGTGCAGTTTGCCGGTCACGTACAGGTCGAGGACAACGTCAACATGGGCGGGCACAGCGCCGTGCATCACTTCGCCACGATCGGGAAACACGCGTTCATTGGTGGGATGACGCGGGTGACGGCCGATGTGCCGCCGTTTATGGTCGTAGTCGCGGCGCGGGGAACGCGATCGGAAGTGCGCATGATCAACGGTGTAGGGCTGCAGCGGAGCGGCTATAGCAATGAAGATATCAACGCGCTCAAGGCCGCGTTCATGCAGATCTACTCGAGAAGGGCACGCATGAGTGGTATCGCCATTCGCGATCGCGTCCAGACAATCCTCGATCGCCAGCCATTGAACCCTCACGTGAAGTACCTCTGCGACCACCTCATGCGTTCCTTCGCCCATGGTCGTCACGGTCGGTACTTGGAATCGCTTCGCCCTGATCAGGTACACCGATCGTCGTGGAAGCTGCAAAACGAACATACGCTGACGGTCAGCGTCGTGGGGCGCGGGGCCGTGGACCGGTCGATTGGCGACAACGACGGTATCGCGCATGACGTGTGTGAGTTGAATGCCGTGGCCGACAGCGGCTGGCGGTTTGCCGGCTGGAACGGCGGGCTCACGGGGCAAGACAATCCCATCCGCGTGGTCGTTGACTCCGACAAGACGGTGACGGCCACGTTTACCGAAATCGCGACGTAGTGGAACATGGCGTCTGATTTGACAAGCGTATCCAGGGCGGTATGGGCAAACTTGTTTGCCCGTGGTCGATGTTTCATTCGCGTCCGCACAAGTTGTAGCTTGCGACTACCACGCATGCCGGCCTTTTGCGCCCCTCGAAAACCGGGGTCCATCTACGATCGCCGTTTGGAATCGCGCACGGGCAAGCTGGCGCTTGCCCATGCCGCCCATCGTATTCTGCGTGGCGCGGAATCAACACCATCGAAAGGTCTTCAAGTATGAACTCACCGTTGCGTGTCGCCGTCATCGGGGCCGGGCACATGGGGCGCCATCACGTGCGCATTTATGGCGAACTGGACGGTTGTGAATTGGTGGCCGTCGTCGACAAGGACCTGGGGCGGGCCAACGACTTTGCGGCCAAGCACGGCGGGAAGGGTTACGCCAGTGTGGCCGACGTCCCCGGCGAACTGGATGCCGTGACCGTGGCGGTGCCCACGGTGTACCACGCGGAAGTGGCGATCCCGCTGCTGGAACGCGGCGTGGCGGTCCTGGTGGAAAAGCCGCTGGCGCCGGACGCGATCAGCGGTCGCCAACTGCTCGATGCGTCAAAGCGCTCGGGGAGCCTCCTGCAGGTCGGACACTCTGAACGGTTCAACCCGGTGGTGCAGGCGATGCTGCGCATGGAGGTGACGCCGCGCTTCATCGAGACGCATCGCATCAGCCCGTTC
>Ga0055480_10000165_pt1 | contig 23271 bp, 22 predicted proteins | sample Muzzi_PWB_D2_FD_57935 | JGI IMG/M metagenome (GOLD analysis project Ga0055480, IMG submission 57935) | Wetland microbial communities from San Francisco Bay, California, USA, that impact long-term carbon sequestration - Muzzi_PWB_D2 | ecosystem: Environmental > Aquatic > Marine > Wetlands ... | reverse complement strand
ACCACCATCTTGGCGGTTTTTTCCACCTCAAATTCGGTCAGGATATCGGTGATGGATCGCTTTTCCTGGGATGGAATCTCACCTTGTTCCGGAATCAGCGGGGACTCCGCAGAACCGGGGATGATGGAAATATACTCGGATCCGATGAGGGTGGGACTCTCCACCACGGCAACGGCATCCTGCCGAATGCGGGAGGCATATTTTTCAAGGATAATCAGTTTGACACGCACCCGGTCCCTTTCCAGGGTAATGCTATTGACCCTGCCGATATCCGCTTTGAACAATTTTACGGCCGCGTTTTCCTGAAGATTATAACTCTCTTTAAACGTTGTATAGAACGTGATGTAGGTCTCAAACCAATCTTTGCCCCGGCCGATAATGACCAGCGTAGCGATGAGCAGCATGGAGACACCAATGACAAAGGTGCCCACAACCCTTTCCAGTTTTGAGAATTCCATGTCCATATCAGGGTGATCCTTAATCCCGGCTGAGCGTTCGGCGGCGAGAAGCAGGGTGCAATGCCGGGGGTGATCCGATGCCGGAGTTCCAGTCTTAATGTGCTTTATTTATGTCAATTCTCACCATTGCTGCGTTTGATATCGACGGTGGTCAATGCACCGTTGGTAATCAGAATTTTCCGGTTCGCAAATCGCCGTATGAGTCTCCGGTCATATGACAAGAAAACCACCGGCTTCTTCTTGCCGATCCAATCATTGAATATTTCCACCAGGATATCGAATTTTGCATGTCCGATAAAATCCTCCGGCCTGTCCAGCAGCAAGACACTGGGTTTCTTGGAAATCTCGCGAATGACGATGGCCATCTGGGTTTCCATGCTGTTAAGTTCGGCCGGACGTTTGTCCAGCTTGCTGCAGATGCCGAAAGTATCGCACACCGATTGTATTTTGTCATCCAAATCAATGGTCAGGTCATTTTCGAAATAGTACCTTTGAATGAGAATATTCTGGCGAATGGTCAGGTTGCTGATCAGAGCGGCATCCGGTGCAATATAACCGATTTTTGGTTTGCAGGCCAACATGTCCTTGTACGACTTCAAGTTGATCCGTTTGCCTTCGTAGCGGTAGGTGCCTTTGATGGGTCTGGTCAAGGTGGCCACGGCCCGCAGGAAATCATTGGCATCATCCGGGTGTTGGGCTTCAATGGCACATACATCTCCGGTTGAAAGGGCAAAATAGAATCCGCTGATGCCGTGACCCGATCCATAGGGCGCCAGCGAATAGTTCGACATTTCGATAATACTTGTTGCCATTTACTTGTCCAGTTGGGGTGATTTTGTGCCGGATGTCAGCATGTCTTTCACCGCCGGGCTACATATAGAAAATAATGGATATGAATGCGTTGATCACCAGGCAATATAAAAAACATTCCACGGCCGACCGAGACGTGGCCACCGGGACTTCCGTAATCTGGCGCTTGGTTTCAAATCCGCGATACAGGCAAGTGACGGTAATGGTGATGCCGAACATGATCGCTTTGATGATACCCACAGCGATGTCCGAGACGGATATGGCTTTGGCGATCTGGTAAAGAAAGCCGCCCATGGGGATATAGGTTACCAGCCAGACCAGGGCGTATCCGCCCAAGATGGAAACCAGATCGAAAACGATGAACAATCCCAACAGCGCAGAGGTGATGCCCACCAGGCGCGGTACGCAGACCACCCGGACAGGGTCCAATCCGCTCATCTCCATGGCATCCAGTTCATGCAAAACACGCATATAACTCACTTCAATGGTTACAGCGGTGGCGGATCGCAGGATAACCATCATGGCGGTCACAATGGGACCTACTTCACGCACAATCAGCAGGACGGATAATCGGCCGAAATCGTATTGACCGGATAATTTGGCAAATTGAATAATAACTGCGCTGCCGATCAGCAAGGCGATGGGTATGATCACCGGCAGAGCCTGCACGGCGGTAAAGTAGAGTTGCTGGACAATCACGCGTGCGATGAGGGTGCGGCCTCTTTTGGGGCGAGCCAGGGCCAGGCTTAAAATTCGATAGGCAAATGCAAACAAGTCCAGGATGTGACTTATGGAGCTTAGTGCCTTGCGTCCGATATAGCCGGTCACCCTTTCCATTTGTGAAGTTTGGCTCCTTCCCGCATTATCCAGTGGATCAGTTGACTTCCTTTGAGTCTTACAATATATTGAAGGCCATGGTCAACCGATTAAGGTAACTACCTAAGATTAATAGATGAAAATACTCTTTTGGCCTATTTTCTGTTGCACTTTTCTTTGGGTCGGCATTTCGATTGGCGACCCGGCTGCCAATGCCGAACTGATTGAGCAATTTCCTTCAGGTCAGATAAACTGGACCCAGGGTGTGGTTACGGCCAAAGGCTCGGCGAGCCTCTCAGATGCTGAGGCAGGTGCCAATGGTAAAGTGATTCCCGTTAAGGCCCTTCATCAAGCCGTAGCCAACATTATCACCACGCTTCGGCGGTTGCGTGTGGATAATAAAAGATGGGCCGCCGATCTTATTATAAGCGATGCGGATATGCGTTCGAGGATCGAGGATATGGCCCACGCCTCGAAGGTTGTGCGTGTCGGTGAGTCAGCCTCCGGAGAGATGGACGTCTTTGTCCAAATGAACTTGTTCGGCGGTTTCGCGCAACTGGTGCTGCCTGCTGAAATTCGGCAGGTCCAGCCCATCAAGTCTTTAAACGGGACATCCGCTCATCAGGATCCCCAAAAGATCGGTAAAAGTTCACCGGATGCGTATACCGGCCTGATTGTTGACGCGCGCGGCATCGGTGCCAAACCCTCCATGGTACCGGTACTGGTGGACGAAAAAGGCCAGCAGGTCTTCGGTCCGGCCTATGTGAGTCGTGAATTTGCTGTTCAACACGGCATCTGCCAATATATCCGTTTGATCCAGGATGAATGGCCTGCCTTGCCGCGGGTGGCACCAAGACCATTGCTGGTCAAAGGGTTAAGGACCTTTGCGTCGGAGAGTTGCCATATTGTTATCAGCAATGCGGATGCTTCCAAGCTGCGGGGGGCTTCTTCTCATCTGGAGGTGCTGAAACAATGTCGCGTGGTTATCGTTTTGGATTAACGCTGACGCTGCAAAGTGAATGAATTCGGACTTCGCATTGCACCAAGAGGCCGCGGCAGATTTGAGGTGTTTTGTGACGAAACCTTCGCGTTTTCAGACTTAAGGTAAGCTTTATGAGGTGCCGCATGCATAAGACAAAATGGTTTGGCCTATTGGTGATGGGTTTCCTCTTCTTCGGTTGCGGGCCGGACACCATTTTTTTGCGTCCGGGGCTGGATACCCCTTCTCAGCATGTCGCCAATGGAAATCAACTGCTTGAAAGAGGAAAAATAGACGATGCCTGCCGCGAATTTGCGCGTGCCAAGGAACTTGATCCCAATTATATCAAGGCCTATGTAGGACTTGGCGTGGCCCTGGGCCGCAGGGGAGATATCGAAGCCGGTATGCGTACTATTGGTGCAGCCGAAGAGATGGCCGGCAGCGCACATGATCGTGAGATGGTCCGGAAAGGGTATGAACAACTAAGTGAGTTGAAACGGTTAAAAGACGGCGGACAATGAAGTGATCAAAAGTTGATTGCGCCGCGTTCAGTTGCCTAAACTTAAGGCCGCCTGCATTTTGGCAGACGGCCTTTTTTATAGAGCTGAAGAGACAAGCCGTGGTTCCGGCCCGGCAAGGGCTCCTTTAATAGCGGTAATGCTCTGGTTTAAAGGGACCGCTTAAGGGGATACCCAGATAGTCAGACTGCTTCTGCGTCAGCTTGGTCAGTTTAACGCCCAGGCGAGCAAGGTGCAGCCGTGCCACTTCTTCGTCCAGCGCTTTTGGCAGGGTGTAGACTTTTCGCTCGTGTGGCTGGGTGGCCAATGCGATTTGGGCCAGCGTCTGGTTGGTAAAACTGTTGCTCATGACAAAACTGGGATGCCCCGTGGCACAACCCAGGTTGACCAGCCGGCCTTCCGCCAATACGATAATTGACCGGCCTGACGCCAACCGCCATCTGTCCACCTGGGGTTTGATGTTCTCTTTGGTACAATCCGGGTTGTTTTCCAAATGGCTCATTTCGATTTCGCTGTCAAAATGTCCGATGTTGCAGATAATCGCCTCGTCTTTCATTATTTCCATATGGCCCCCCGTGATGACATCACAGTTGCCGGTGGCGGTGATGAAGATATCCCCAGCGGTGGCGGCATCATCCATGGTGGTGACTTCGTAGCCTTCCATGGCCGCCTGCAGAGCGCAGATGGGATCAATTTCGGTGATCAAGACACGGGCGCCGTAACCGCGCATGGAGTGGGCGCAACCTTTGCCGACATCTCCATATCCGCAGACCACCACGACTTTACCCGCCATCATTACATCGGTGGCGCGTTTGATACCGTCGGCTAGGGATTCCCGGCAGCCATAGAGGTTGTCGAACTTCGACTTGGTTACCGAGTCGTTCACGTTGAAGGCGGGAAATAACAGTTCACCGTTGTTTTGAAGCTGATACAGTCGATGCACACCGGTGGTGGTCTCTTCGGAGACGCCTTTTACACCGGAGGCCACTCGGGTCCAGAACTGTGAATCTCTGGCATAGCTGACTTTCAGGCGGGCCATGAGACAGCGCATGTCCTCGCTGTCGTATTTTTTTTCAAGCAGGGAGGGGTCCTTTTCAATCGCCACGCCCTGATGGATGTACATGGTGGCATCTCCACCGTCGTCTACAATCAAATCCGGCCCGCTGCCATCCGGCCAGATCAAGGCTTGCTCGGTGCACCACCAGTATTCGGACAGAGTCTCCCCTTTCCAAGCAAATACGGCGGATGAGCCTTTGTCGGCGATTGCCGCTGCAGCATGATCCTGGGTGCTGAAAATGTTGCATGATGCCCAGCGGACATCGGCGCCCAATAATTTTAAGGTATCGATGAGCATCGCGGTTTGTATGGTCATGTGCAGGCTGCCCGTCACTTTAAGGCCTTTTAACGGCTGTTGAGGACCGTATTCATCCCTGACCGCCATCAGGCCGGGCATCTCTCTTTCCGACAAGGCCATCTCCTTGTGTCCCAATTCGGCCAATGTCAAATCCGCTACTTTATACGGTATGGTGGGATCGACCTCCATGATCCCTTCAGGACTATTGATTTTCGGTGCTACCGGCATAAGATGCCCTCCTTGATATTCATACCCGCAAATGGGGGTATGCTAGATTCCGGCTTTGTTTCTGATGATTTCCGCCTTATCCGTATTTTCCCACGTAAAGTCGGGGTCGTTGCGACCGAAATGGCCGTAAGCGGAAGTTTTACGATAAATGGGACGCAATAGATTCAGTTGCTCGATAATTGCAGCCGGCCGCAGATCAAAGACCTCATTGACAATGTCGCGTGCCGTGTTTTCAGGAATTTTGCCGGTGCCCATGAAATCCACCATTATTGAGACCGGCTCGGCAACTCCGATGGCATAGGCGATTTGAATTTCGCACTTTTTAGAAAGCCCGGCCGCCACCATGTTTTTGGCCACATACCGTCCCATGTAGGAGGCACTGCGGTCTACTTTTGAAGGATCCTTGCCTGAGAAGCAGCCGCCGCCATGGCTGCCCTGACCGCCGTAAGTGTCAACAATGATTTTGCGGCCGGTGAGGCCGCAGTCGCCCATGGGGCCGCCCACCACGAACCGACCCGTGGGGTTGATAAAAAAGCGGGTGTCGCCGTCGATCAACTCCGCGGGAATCACCTTTCGAATCACATCATTGATAATCGCTTCGCGCAGTTCCTCGTAAGTGACGTCCGGCTTGTGCTGGGTCGAGATGACCACGGCGTCGATGCGCAGGGGGGTGCCGTTTTCATATTCCACAGTCACCTGGGATTTGCCGTCCGGTCTTAAAAAATCAAGCGCACCGTTCTTGCGCACTTTGGCCAACCTTTTGGTCAATTTGTGGGCGTAGGTAATGGGCATGGGCATCAATTCAGGTGTTTCATCGGTGGCGTAACCGAACATTAACCCCTGGTCTCCGGCGCCTTGATCTTTGAACAGGCCTTCGCCCACATTGACGCCTTGAGCGATGTCCGGTGATTGTCGGTCGATACTGGTGATCACGGAGCAGGTGCGCCAATCAAATCCCATTTGGGAAGAACTGTACCCAATATCGGCGATGGTAGCGCGGACAATTTCAGGCATATCGACATAACAGGTCGTGGTGATTTCCCCGGCAATAAATGCCAGTCCGGTGGTGACCATTGTCTCACAGGCCACACGACAGTTTTTATCCTGTTCTATAATGGCGTCCAGCACCGAATCGGAAATGGCGTCGGCGACCTTATCAGGATGGCCTTCCGTCACTGATTCCGATGTAAACAGAAACCGTTCTTTACCCATGACTATTCTCCTTAATATAAAGATTGTCGGCAACATCCATCCATCTCAAATGCCTGCATTTGGATGATATGATGGAGGATGTGCTCTGTCTGTATGAAATCCGTAAACCATGCCTGCCAGATAGGCCCTGAGAGAACCTGCTCGGCGACATGGTCAAACAATCTATCTAACGTAATAGCGCTTAAAAAGTCAATGGCAGGGCAGGTAATTTTGTTGACGCTTTACGGCTGCGGCACGGGGCTTGTCCGTCCATATGAAACCTTTGAAACTGGCGCCACGCCGGCCGCATGCGATTGCCTCGCATGGGCTCCACGTAGCCAGCATCAGCGGCGCCGTGGCTGGGATTGCGCGCCGATTTTTGAATGAATTTGCCTATTCGCTATGAGTGGCTGTCCGAATGATGGTGGCGATGGCATCTTCCAAGTCCACTTTGGCCATATTAATGACCAGGTGATATAATTCAGGATGGTCAAAGTCCTGTTTGCCGATTTTTTTGTACAAATTAACGCGGCGTTTTTCCTCGCTTTTGACGACCTGGGTAGCGCGCTGTTCCGTCAGATCATAGCGTTCCATCATAAATTTCACTCGGTTGGTAAAGGTATTGATCAGCAGAATGTGATAGGCATCGGGTTGGTCATTGAGAATATATTGGCTGCCGCGGTCCAGGAAAACCACGTTGCCTTCTTCAGCCATCTGGGCAATGATGACCACCAGGTAGTCGATATAAATTTGCTCGTCGATGTAGCCATATTCGCTCTTGAGCACCTTTTCGATCAATGGTTTGGAAACCATCTTGGTCACGATGCGGGACAGGCGACCGCCGGCCTCTTTTTCCACGGATTCAACCCATCCGGGCGAAACCTTTGCTTTCTCGGCAATGATTTGAATGATATCCTCATCAACGAAAGTATATCCTAATTTATCGGCGACTTTCTGACCTATGGTCTTGCCACCGGCACCAAATTGCCTCGATATGGTAATGACGGCCATGCCCGCCTCCTTTTAACTGGCTTGGTGTGATTCTTAAAAACGTTCAACCCCAGGGATCAGTCCAAAGCATTGGGGGGCGGCACAACCAGGGCCGGGTATGCCGACTTTTCGGCTATGGCCTGGGGCGTGCTCCCCAACCACCGTTCCGTCCACGCTGATTTTCCGGATGATCCCATGACGATCATGCTGGATTGGCAATCCGCCGCTGCCCTTTCGATCTCTTCGAACGGGTCACCAATATAAACGTGGGCACTGGCTTCGATACCGTTCTTTTCAAAACGGCCGACTATGGTTTCCAACTTGGCGCGGTATTTTTTGCGGACTTTCTGAATTTCCATGGCCGAGCCCTTTAGGTCTTTTTCGTTGGCCACATGAACGACGTTGATCTTCTGAACCACCTCCTTGAGTGGGAGCAGAAGCGCTTCAGCTTGGACGCTGGCCGGTGACCAGTCCGTGGCCAACAGGGGACGGTCGAAGGGCTTGTCCAGTAGATCGATCTTGTCCGCAGGCGGCTTGTACACCAGCACCGGAATCCTGGCCTGTCTGATGACTTCAGTGATGTCCGATCCCAAATACAATTGATCCAGGAATCCTTTGTGGGATCGGCCAATGACGATCAAATCGGCTTGTTCCTTGCGCGCTGCTTCAATTACTTTTTTGATCAGGTTGCCCATCACGATGTAGACACCCACTTCCATGCCCTGCTCAAACAGGTTCTCGGCCCAATCGATGAAGCGGATATTGGCTGTTTCCCTGAGTCTCACTTCCTCGGATTTCTGGTATCCCAAGCCGCGGTGCATCGCAACCTTCTCCCTCTCAATCACATTGGCCAGCACCACATGATTGAGGGCCGCATTGCGCAGGCATAACAAGCTCTGTAAGGCGTTGAAGCTCAAGTCATTAAATTTTGTGACAAATAGCAGCTTTTGTATATCCATTGGCTTTCATTCTCCTGAATCGCAAATACTTATTGCAATGCCTCTCGAATCGCTGCCGCCAGTTCATCAGGTTCCACCGGCTTTTCCAGATAGGTTTGCGGTTCCGGTACGGGTTCGCCACCGAACTCGGTCAGCGCTTTTTGTGAGCGTAAAAACGATTTTCGTGTGATGCCGGACAAAATAATGATGGGAATTTTTTTAAGCTTGGCATCCGTTTGTAGCTGCCGATATAGCCGGATACCGCTTTCCCGTGGCATCAATACATCTAAAATAATAAGGTCGGGATGCTCCTTGCGGATGATTTGCATGCCCTCTTCGCCATTGGTGGCTTCCAGGGGGGTGTAGCCATTCTCCTCCAATACGGTGATGCTGAAGAGTCTTACATCCGGGTCATCATCAACAACCAATACTTTTTGGCCCATATGATTTCCTCCTTAATAAGCGCTTGCTGTAATTTTTTCGGTTGACGGTATTGTCTTGATGAACATGGTCTTATTTCCCTGATTGAGATGCTTCCATATTTTGAAACGGTAGCCGCAAAATAAATACCGTGCCTTCTCCCTCTCTGGATTGGACGCCAATGGTTCCGCCATGCGCTTCCACTGCCTTGCGCGTCACCAATAGCCCCAAACCAGTTCCCCGGTGGCCTTTGGTGCTGAAGAAAGATGTAAACAGCCGGTCTTGCACGGCCTTGCTCATGCCCACGCCGTTGTCGATAATGCTGATGCGAAGGCGATGCTGATCTTCAATAGCACTTTGCACCGTGACTTGCCATTTTTTGGTTGTGTCCTGGTCGAAAAGACAGGCATCGATGGCATTGGAGATCAAATTGGTCAGGCATTGGTGAATGGTATGCGGATCCATGATGACGGAACGGATCGATGCGTCAAGTTGCGTAACCAACAGAACATTGTTTTCGCTTGCCGTATCCTGCATAACCTCGCAAACATCTTCAATGATGGCATTGGGATCGCACAGCTCGAGCTCCGGTTCGCGATCCTTGGAGTATGAGAGCAAATCCATGACCAGATCGGAGGTGCGACTGATGTTGCGCTGGATCATGTCCCAGCCTTGGCGCAACTTTTCATCATTGCCTTTGTTGATGCCGATGTCGACCAAATAGCTTCCGCCTTTAAAACCATGCAGTATGTTCTTGACACCATGCGCCACGCCGGCGACGGTTTGGCCGATGGCCGCCAGCCGTTCGGCGTGCACCAGTTCTTTTTCCAGGCGTTTAATTTCGCGCAGATCCTGAAAAAAGGAAACCGTTCCAACCATCTCCTTGTTCTCAAATAGCGGTGCTGCGTAAAAGAGTACCGGCATCATGGTATGGTTCTTGGCCTGAACCATGATTTCCATGTGGGCCATTTCGTCACCGATACGCTTCCGGGATGAAGACTGTTGAAAAATCGGCGCGCCATTGTCGGGCAACAGCTCCGTGATCTTGTAATGATCGAGCACTTCGCTGCGTGGATAGCCGAATATACGCTCTGCTCCGGGATTGTAAATGACGACGTTCATCTCCTTGTCGGTGGCGATGATGCCATCATTGGAACTTCGAATCAGTTTGGCCAGAAAGTTGGATTTGCGCTGCACCTCCACTGTGGCCTGCTGTACCTTTAGCTCGAGGTTTTCCGTATATTCCCTGATTTGCTGCTTCATGGCGCGTTTTTCTTGCGCGCGCTGTATCGCGACGGAAAGCACTTCATCTCGAATGGGTTTGTTGATGAAGTCGGAGGCACCGAATTTGAGCGCTTCGATGGCGTTGTCTATATCACCATGGCCGGTAATAATGATGACTTCGGCCTCCGGCTGCAGTTCCTTGATTTTCTGAAGTACTTCAATGCCGTCCATGCCAGGCATTTTAATATCTGTCAGAACCAGTTCGGGATCCTCTTGTTTAAAAATATTGAGCCCTTCTTCACCGCTGAGCGCCGTCACCACCTGGTGGCCATCGCTGCGCAACGACATGGAAAGGACGCGCACATTGGCTTCTTCGTCATCGATAAGAAGAATCTTGCTCATGGAAGTATCAAATATCCGTGTTTGCAGCGGGGAACGTCAGAATGAAGGTGGTGCCTTGGCCCTCGACGCTTTCGATTTCGATGGTGCCCTGGTAATCTTTGACGATCCCATAACTGATGCTGACCCCCAATCCTGTTCCCTTGCCAATTTTTTTGGTTGTAAAAAAAGGCTCAAACAACTTGCTTTTCGTCTCTTCACTCATACCGGTGCCGTTGTCGCGAACGGTTGCGACCACCGCTCTGCCGTCGCAATACGTTTTGATCTCAAGCCGTTTGGCCATGCCTTTATGCTCGGGCAATTCCGCTTTCTCATCCATGGCGTCGATGGCGTTGGTGACCAGGTTTATAAATACCTGCTCCAGGCGATTGTGATCGGCCATGATATACGGTATATCGCGGTCCAAATTAAGGTCAAGCTCAATCTGGTGGACTTTTAGCTGATGGCCCAGGACTTTGAAGACATCTTCGATGGGGGCATTGAGCATGACCTTGCTTGTCGAAACCTCTGACTGGCGGGCAAAATGGCGCACGTGTTTGATGATGCCGGTGGCCCGATCCACATTGGCGATGATATCCTTGGCCATGCTGTGCAAATCTTCATCTGAGATGGATTGTCCTTTTTTGAGCATTTTCAGAAAAAAGTCGGCACAAATTTGAATTACGTTGAGCGGTTGGTTGATCTCATGCGCCATGCCGGCGGCCATAAGCCCCAGGGTGGTCATTTTGCTGGCTTGTATGAGCTGGGTCTCTTTTTCAATGCTTTCGGTCACATCGGCGGTCGTGGCAATCAACACATCGCTTTCACCGTATTGCGCGTGGCTGACGCTGATGTTGACATAGAAGGAACGGCCGTTTTTACGATAATGCCGTCTCTTGGCCAGCAGGATCGATTGCCCCAACGCCAAATGCCGAAACCCATATTCCACCTCAAGGTCATCGGATTCTCCCAGACCCAAGAACAGCATGCCCTGCAACTCAGTGCGGGCATATCCATAGCATTCGCGGGCGCGTTCATTGATATCGAGAATCTTCAAGCTGTCCGGGTCGATGATGAAGATGGGATTGGGATCGTTGTTAAAAAGGGAGCGATATTTTTCTTCCGATTTAATATACTGCTCCTGGAGCATCGCATTTTCGATGGCCACCCCCATGCGGTTGCCGATCAAGTCTAACGCGTGGCGCTCCACAGGCGCGAATTTTGGCTGACGGCTGCCGATTTGCAGGATGCCGATGGCTTTCTTTTCCTTGGCACTGATGGGTATGATGGCCAGGGATTGAAAGCCCTGTTGGGTGAGAAAATCCAATTCAAGATCGGCATCCGATTGCAGCGCCTCAACCCAGAACAGGTCGCCGCTTTGGGCCAATCTGCGGATGAATGTTTTGTAGGCCTCGGTGTGGTGCTTGGGTGCCCCGGCATCCTGTTTGCCGTAATGGTATTTAAGGTAGAAATCATCTTCATGGTCCTGCAGGAAGATGCTGATATCATCTGCTTTGAGATAAGCATGGATTTCGATGATGGCGGCTTCAATACGCTGATCGATCGGCCACGGCGCGCTTAACGCCGTATAGATGGAACACAGCACGGCCAGTTCCTGGGTATGACGTTCGCGTTCTTGTTCCGCGTTCTTGTCTTCGGTTTTGTCCCATAACGTTTCGATGGCGCCGACAATGGTCCCATCCGGCGCTTTGATGGGGGCCGCCGTAAACCATAACCACTTGCCCATCTCACCAACGTTTGGAAAGAATACTTCAGCTTCATAGGCCCCTTCGATCAGCGCCGACTCCCGCCATTTGGTGCCGTAAAGCTTCTCAATCTCCTGTTTGTCAATCTGGTCCAGGATGACATCGGCCATGGTGGGCCTTTCGCTCTGCCAGAATGGCGCCCACTGACGATTGGTCCCCACAACATTCTCTGCCGGCTTGCCCGTCATTTTTTCAAGGGCTTTGTTCCAATGGGTGACGATATGATCTTTATTGATAACGAATGTCGGGATGGTACTGCCCTGAATGATTTGTGATTGGGCCCGCTCATTGTCCAACAGTTCGAGTTCGATGTCCCGGGAGCGTTCATTGCGACGGCTGATGATGCGATCAAAAGAGTCAAAGCTTTGGATGATCAGTTTTTCTATGGCCTGAGGGTCCTCCTTCAGTTGATGAAATTTTTCTAGAATGCGTAGCCGGATGTTTTCCATTTGGAGCGAGTCCCAGAGATAGCGCGCGTGAAAATGATCCACCAACTGGACAGAGGAAGGCATGGTCCTTTTGATATCTGCCGCCAGATTTGGATCATGGGTGATTTCCAGGATAACCTCGAGACCTTCCAGGTCATAAAGCTGCTTGTAGTCAGATGTGGAGAAGATCTTCAGCTCCCGGGCCAACCGCAGGCCTTTGGCGGTCGGGTTGATGTCAGCCACGCCCAGTATATTCGGTTTTTTGGACGATATATCCTGGGTTTGGAAAAAATCAATGATCTTGTGGCAGAATTCCCCCCCGCCGACAATGCCCACATTGGCGCCTTTTAATACTTCGACGGGCATCGATGGGTGATGTGTCTGAAAGACTTGATTCATAACCATTTTACCTGTTGGCGGCTAGACGAAAAATATCAGGGTCGTGATGATAAACCCGGGGACAAGAAAAACCAGGGCATATTTCAAGATATAGCCGAAGAAGGTGGGCATGGGCGTCCCCGATTCTTCAGCGATGGAGCGCACCATAAAATTGGGCGCATTGCCGATATAGCTGCAGGCGCCGAAGAAGACCGAGCCCGCGGATATGGCTTTTAGATAAACGCTGTTCTCGGTCATCAGCAATACCACGGATTGGGCTTCAGGCATACCGGCATAAAATGCGCCCAATGCGGAGTTAAAGAACGTTAAATAGGTCGGCGCATTGTCCAGGAAACTCGACAAGGCTCCCGCTATCCAGAAGTAATGGATGGGCTCTTTGACTCTAAAAATCAGAAAGGCCAGGGCACCGTTCTGACCGGCTTTGAGAATCAGCAAACAAGGGATCATGGTGATAAAGATGCCAATGAAAAGGTAGGCCACCTCCAGGATGGGAAACCAGCTGAATTCGTTTTCTTGCCTTATTCCGGCGGATGTGGTGACCAGCGACAGCACCCCCATCACAATGAGCACGGTGTCACGAATCCAATCCTGAACACCCCGGTGAATCCCCAAGGTGTTAAGCTCTCCCCAGTCCACTGTCCCGCTGAACAGGACGGCACCGATGATGCCGACCAGAAAGATGAAATTATGGGTGCCCACAAGCGCCAGGGGAACCCGTTGTTCATCTGAATTGGTACCCACTTCAGCGGTATTGGTTTTAAGCTGCGACTTTTCCCGGCGATAGAAATAGGTGTCCATGGCGAAGTAAGTCGCCATCAGAATAATTGCCATGCACAATAAATGGGGGGCGAGTTTCAGCGTCCAGAAGAAAGTCACACCATGCAAAAAGCCCAGGAACAACGGTGGGTCTCCCAGCGGCGTGAGGGCGCCGCCGATGTTGGCCACCAGAAAAATGAAGAAGACCACCATGAAAGTTCTGTTTTGGCGGTGCTTGTTGGCGCGCAGGAAAGGGCGAATCATCAACATGGCCGCCCCGGTGGTGCCCATCCACGATGCCAGGATAGTCCCGATGGCCAGCATGGCCAGGTTGACAATCGGTGTTCCGCGCAGGGTACCCCGCAGCAGAATCCCGCCGGATACCGTATAGAGCGACCACAGCAGGATAATAAAGGGCACATAATCCGCCAGCAGAATATGCAGAATTTCATAGACGGCTGTCGATCGATAAATAATCATAAAAGGTGTCGCCATGCATAATGCCCAGAAAGCGGAAATTTTTCCGAAATGATGGTGCCAGAACTCAGGCCCAATCAAAGGCCACAAAGCAATGGATAGCAGCATGCCGACAAAGGGCAGGCAACTCCAAAGGGGCAAATGGGTGCCCAGATCCTCACCGCCATGGCCGTTGTCGTGTTCTGCCTTGGGGTGTGTAGAAGATGCTTTCCCGGGGCTGAGGGTGCCGTGACTTTCGATGGCGGCCTGTGGGTTTTGGGTCGTCGCTGCGGCCGGTGAAGTGATGATGCACAACCATGCCAGCAACAGGATACCAAGGGTAACAGGTCTGATTAAGGTGCTGGCAGGGATCATGGGAGGGCTCCTTACCTTATCGGGTATCCTAAGGTGGCATCGGCCAATGGCCTGCGGGCAGGCCATCATTGGCATCTAAAATATAAAACCATATCGATGATGATCGCAATTTTGGTATTGTCAGCCATCCGGGGTGCCCGGAAACCGGCAGCCGAAACCGCAATGCTTGCTTTCAAATGCACTCTGAGCGCATCAAGATTTCGGGTCGGCAACCAGTCCGCTAATGATCCTGGCCGCCACCTCCAGTCCAATCTTGCTCATGTTAAGCGTGAGATGGTAATGGCCAGGCAGATCGTAGTCACTTTTTTCAAATTTGCGATAAAGGTTGATGCGCCGCTTATCTTCAGCATTCACCACTTGAACCGCTTCTTGTGGTTTAAGGTTATAGTGGCCTTCCATGAACTTGACGCGATCCGCCTTGCTGGCAATCAGGAGAACGTGGTAGGTTTTGGGATGATCCTTGAGAATATATTGACCGCCGCGCCCCAGGATAATGCAGTCACCTTTTTCGGCCAGTTGGCTGATGATCTGATCGAGCAGATGAATATAGACTTCCTCGTCAATATAACCGCGCTGATCATCCAAGATGCGATCCATCAATCCGCGGGGGATAAGCCGGTCGATGAATTGGTGCAATTTCCCGCCGGCCTCTTTCTCAATGGCCTGCACCCAGTTTTTTGAGACCCTGGCCTTTTTTGAGATCATGTTGATGATCTCTTCATGGATGAAGGTATAGCTCAGGATTTCACATAGATGCTTTCCGAGGGTCAGACCTCCGGCTCCAAATTGTCGGGAAATTGTGATCACCGACATAGTGGCCTCCTTGTATTGATGATTGGGGATTATCGCAGCTGAATATAAGAAGCGTAATGAAAAAGAAAGGATAGGTCAAGTTGAAAAACCAAATTCATTCTTTGTATTTAAATTGAAAAAAATATGTTTCTACATTCCTTGACATGTTTATGAAATATTTGTAGTTTTTCTACTCTTTGAACAAGGGTTAATTATTTTTCATTCACATTGCCGAACATGTGGCCAACACCATCATGGCTGGTGGCGGGTTGTGATCTTACCACTTCATTCTGCCGTGATGAAGATAAAGCATAAAACTCTTTCGGCGCTATAAAAGAATTGCCAGAATTTTGAGGTGGGTCTATGATGTTTTAAATGATCTTCGACTTCAAAAAGGAAAAAGCTTGGGCCGCCCACCTTCAGATCGTAATGCAACTGGGGCTGACCATGGTCGGGTGTATTGCTTTCTGTTTCTTCATTGGCCATTACTTGGATCTGTGGCTGGGCACAAAAGGAATCATGGTTACCATTTTCATCGTTCTTGGCGTGGTTGGCGGTGGTGCAACCGCTTATCGCCAGATCCAAGAGATTCTGGACAGTGAAACTCGAGATAACGACACCCTTCGATAAAGCCAGTGCAACACAGCCGGGAGCGCCTGCCCAGGACGAGACGCCGGCCGCAGATCATGTCGAATTGGGCCACCGGCACCCTGTTCGCAAAACCCTGCAACGCTATTGCTCCTTAACCTTGATCATTGCGGTTACCATTGGCGGCATGATGATCTTTCTCGGCCTGCGGCCCATCGGCAAGGGATTGATTCTGGGCGCCGTCTTCAGCGTGATCAACTTCATTTTGATGGCCACGGCCCTGCCCACGCGCATCGGGCTCGGCCGCAGCAAGTCATTCTTCTTTTCAGTGGGTTCCATATATCTGCGTTTCGCATTAATGGCTGTACCATTGGTGATATCCCTTAAGCAGGATCTATTCGCCGTATCCACTGTAGCCGTCGGTCTCTTTATGGTCCAGTTGACCATCCTCGGTGATCATCTGTGGGACCGGTTACGTAACCCCGCAAAAGCAAAGTGCTGACATGGGTAATCTTGGAGAGTTACATCAACTTGTTGTATCGCTGGCCGGATGGAAGATGGTATTCAATATTGAACCCATTCTGATGAGCTGGATCGTATTCGCGCTTTTGCTCTTGTTTGGCGTGTTTGCCGCCCGCAAACGCGATTTTGTCCCCAGGCGGTTTCAAATTATCGGCGAGATGATTGTCGGGCAGTTCTACCAGCTCACCGAAGATGCCATGGACAGGAAACAGGCGGATAAATACGGCCCCATGATTTGTGCGCTATTTCTTTTTTTGACGCTGTCCAACTGGCTGGGCATTATCCCTTACCTGGAGGAGCCCACCAAGGATTTGAATACGCCGTTGAGTCTGGGCCTCATGGGGTTTGTGCTCGCCCATTATGCAGGCATAAGGTCTAAAGGGTTCAGGGAATATGCGCGGGAGTATTTCCAGCCGATGTTTATCATGATGCCTTTGAATGTTATCGGCGAACTGGCCAAAATCGTATCGATCTCTTTTCGTCTTTTTGGCAACATCATGGGAGGGTCCATCATTATTCTGGTCGTATCCCATTTGACGTTCAGCCTGGCCTTGCCGCCGTTTCTGAATGCTTTTTTCGGATTGTTTGTCGGCACCATTCAGGCTTTTGTTTTCACCATGCTGACCATCGTTTATATTTCGGTTCAGATTAAATAGGAGTGCACGTGGATCCAGCTGTCCTGACACAACTATCAGCCAATCTCGGCGCCGGCATTGCCATCGGACTGGGTGCCATCGGGGCTGCCATTGGTGAAGGCCATACGGCCGCACAAGCCAATGCGGCGATTTCACGGAATCCGCGCTTGTCCGGGGATGTATTCAAAACCATGCTGGTGGGGCAGGCCATCGCCGAATCAGCGGCCATATTCGCCCTGGTGGTGGCCATGATCCTTTTGTTTTCCAATATTCCGGTCAGTTCCTATGTGAACGCCTATGCATTTATGGGGGCCGGCCTGTGTATGGGGTTCGGGGCCATCGGCTCCGGCATCGGTTCAGGCTATCCATCCGGAGCAGCTTGTCTGGGTATCGTACGACAGCCGGCCATGACCAATAAACTAACCACCAATATGCTGATCGGTTCGGCGGTTTGCCAGACGCCGTCTATTTTTGCCCTCGTGACGGCCTTTATTCTGATGTTTACCGATTATGCGGCCAAGCCTCCAGCGCCATTATGGGCCGCTCTTTTGGGCGCCGGCCTGGCCACCGGCCTGGCTGCCATCGGGTCGGGCATTGGCGGCGGCCTCGTGGCCGAGTCCAGTTGCAAGGGGATTGCAAGGCAACCCCGGTCTGTCGGCGCTGTGACCAATGTCATGCTATTGGGCCAGGCCATCGCCCAAACGCCTGCTATTCTGGGGCTCTTGGTGGCATTTATTTTGATCTTCAAAGGATTTCCGGAGTCGACCCAACTGGCGCCGGCCATGGCCCTGTTGGCCTCCGGCTTGTGTATGGGCATCGGCGGTATAGGGCCCGGTATCGGCGAAGGTGCCGCCGCCGGCGGGGGTGTTCGCTGGATTGCCCGAAATTCAGAAACCATCGGAGAAATAACGCGGACCATGCTTGTGGGTATGGCTGTGGCTGAATCGACGGCCATTTATGCTATGGTGATCTCGCTGGTGCTGATATTTGTGGTATAGAAATTGTGTCCAGCAGGCAGGCCTGCCGGCGCGATGAGCGAATCATGACAGGAATAAAGAGCAGCAATTTCGCTCTGCCCGGTATAGGGTGGTATTCTAAAAAGATACGGACAGGTTGTAGCAGACCAACCAAAGGAGGAAAAATGGCAATCGAAGGTGCAGATTTGATCAAGGCAGCGGCGTTTTTAGGTGCTGGGATTTCCATGGGACTGGGAGCCATCGGACCCGGCGTGGGTGAGGGTATGGTGGCGGCCAAAGCGTGCGAGGCTATCGGGAAAAACCCCAAGGAAGCAGGTTTGCTCACGCGTACCATGCTGGTCGGTCAGGCGGTGTCCGAGTCAACCGGTATTTACTCCTTGGTCATTGCATTGCTGCTGCTGTTTGTCGTCTAGCCTGGCAGGTGGGAGGAATATGGAAGTAGTCGAGAATATCGCGTTGATCAGCATAAATGCCACTCTGGTGGTCCAGTTGATCTCTTTTCTGATATTTGTCGCTCTGTTTAACCGGATTATGATTCGTCCCCTGCGGCAGGTGATGACTGAACGGGAGCGCTATACGGAACGCATGAATGAAGAGATCGTAGCCGCCAATGCCGCCTATGCTGATATCGCCCGACAAATTAGCAACCAAGAAAGGGCCGCTCGCAAGTCCGCATTTCAAATGCGAGATGACATCGAAGCCGAAGGGCGGCGGTCGGCCGATGGGGTTTTGGAACAGACCCGTAAGGAGATTAACGCCTTAAAAACGGCCGCCTGGCAGAAAGCAGATGCCAAGATCAAGGAAGCACGACGGCAAATAGAATCCGAATCCGAGACCCTATCAGACCAAATGGCAAGCTACTTGTTAGAAAGAAGGGGCGGCCCATGAAATCGCGTGCAAACTTTAACAAGGGGCTTTTTGTTTCCATTCTGCTGGCCGGCGTTCTCTGGTGTGGTTTGGTATGGGCGGCGGAAGCCACCGGATCGTCCCATGCAGTGTACGATACACTGCTCTCACGCGGGATTACCTACCTGAAGACCAATTACACCCGCGCCACCTGGGATGACCTCATGCGTTGGCTCAATTTCTTTATTCTGGCGGCGTTGATTATCAAATATGCACGAACGCCCATGATAAACTTTCTGAAAGGCAAAAAAGCGGAAACCGCGCGATATATCCAACGCATGGAAGACAATAAACGCCAGGCTGAAGAAAAAATTCGGGAAGGGCAAATCCAGCTGAAGGACAGCGAAAAGCAGTTGGCGTTGATTGCAGAGCGGATCATCGTCGAAGGCCGAAAACGCAAAGCGCAAATGATCGAAGATGCTAAACTGGAAAGCCGCATGTTGATGGAAGCCACGCGAACCAGGATCGACCATCAGATTCGAGATACTTCCAGGACGATCAGGGTGGAAATGATCGAAGCGGCTGTGGCCAAGGCCATGGTTAAGCTGCCCCAAATGATAACCGATGAAGATCATGAGCGCATGATCGGCTTTTGGATGGAGGAAGCCCGGCGTTAATCCTTTTGGATCGCTGCTGACCTTTCAAAAGATCGATTTTCGACACAAAGGAGTTGCCATGCAGGCCACAGACCGAGAGGTATTGTCCATAGAGGAGTTCGTTCAGAAGCAGATTGAGAAATGGCAAAAGTTATATCCAGCTGAAGATAAAAAGAAGAAGGTGCAAATCCCTGCCATTACGCTGTGCATGGAGCCTGGCAGCGGCGGTTGTTTCATCGCCGAACAGGTGGCACGGCGTCTGGGTTTTGATTTCTTTCATCGGGATATTATCCATAAGATCGCGGAGAGTGCCAGGATCAGCACAACCGTCGTGGAATCCCTCGAAAAGGAGCGACTATCCGGTGTTCAGGATTTCATCTCCTCCCTGGTCAAGGACCAATACATTCACCCCAGCATTTACCTGGATCACCTGATGAGGGTCATCGGAACCATTGGAAAGCACGGTCGCGCGGTGGTTGTAGGGCGGGGCGCCAATTTTATCATTCCGGTCAAAGACCGTTTTGCCGTTAGGGTGATTGCGCCCCTGGATACCCGTATTGAAAGGGTCGCACAGCGTTTCAGCGTACCTTCGGATGCAGCCAAGCGGCGGGTTTTGGTGCGCGAAAATCGACGCCGGGCTTTCATTCGACAATCATTCAATGCCGATATTTGCGACCCCATCCATTATGATTTGATTCTGAATACCGAGAATCTCAGCATAGAAGCAGCGGTGGAAGCCGTTATCGGCGCTGTGATGGGACGCATGGGGCAGGAAGCGAAGCGGAAAAAGAAGTAGAAGCTATCTCAAAACTTATCGATATGCCCGCGGTGCGCTGGGCGGCGATCGGTTGTCGGACGAAGGCGGCTGATCAATCGGCGTCCTACAAATTGAAGTCCCTCTACCTTAAAGAGCCACCCGCCCAGGACCATGCACATCAGAAACAGAACGAAGGTTGCAAAGATAACCAGAATGCTGCCGAAAAATGTGTCCGGATGGGTCCATTGCACGAGATAGCGGCGGGCCAGCCATAGGACAGCACCCAATGGAACCCCTCCCAGCACTGCCTTAATGAAGGTTCCGTACACCTGAATGCTTTCTGTATTGTGGCTACGGCGATTCCATACGGCAAAGAGCACCAGCACCTGGATAATAGCTGAAGCCGAAATCGCCAGGGCCACGCCGATCAAGCCAAATTTTCTGAGACCGAACCAGTAAAACGGCAGGCTGGCAACCACCGCCAAGGTGCCGTAAATCGCTGGTAATAAAGTGTTTTGCATGGCATAGAACCCGCGATTAACAACGGTCTGAGCGGCAAAGGCCACGGAGCCCAACAGCAGTCCGCCTAGGGCCAGGGCCGTCATCTGCGTGTCGCGTGGCAGAAAGGCGCCCCTTTCAAAAAGTACCCTTACAATCTCATGGCGCAGCACATACATCAAAATGGAAACCGGGACCACCAAGGTCGCCAGGTGCTTCAGCATGGTATTGAACATGCGGTTCATTTCGTCCCAGCGCTGCTCGGCGGCCAGACGTGCCAGAAAGGGATAGGACGCCACACCGATGGCTTGACCGAAAAACGCCACCAACATCATCATGATAATTTTGGCATAATCGAGCCAGGCAATGCCCCCTGGCGGCAAATAACTTCCAAAAAATTTAGAGAAGATCTCCATGGAGAAGATCATGGTAAGCCCAAGCATTAAAGGCAAGGTCAGCAGTATATAGCGCCACAAATCATTGTGTTTCCAATCGAAGCAGGGGCCGAATCTCAAGCCCGCCCTGCGAGCCCCGAGCCATTGGATCAAATAATTTCCGGTAATTGCGCCTGCCAGTGCTCCCCAGGCGAATCCCGCCATGCCCAACCGGGGGCCCAGTAGCAGGCCGCCGAAAATAATGCCGAGGTTGTATACCAAAGGCGCCAAGGCCGGAACCAGGAAGCGCTCTTTGGCAAATTGCACCGCCATCAGAAGCCCCCCTGCAAAAAAGAAGATTTGAGCCGGCAGAACGATGCGGGTCATATGCACGACCATTTCCAGAAATTCCGGATTTTTTCTTCCCAAGGCCAGCAATGGAACGATTTGGGGCGTAAAAAGCATGCCGACCGCAATGAGAAGGGCCAGCAAGCTGCCGAAGATGGTCAGGATGATCGAAAAGATGCGCCAGGCACCATCCTCATCCTTATTGACCAAATACTTGGAAAAAATGGGGATAAAGGTCACCGACAAAAACCCGCTGGCCAGCACATGGTTGAGTATTTCCGGCAGCACAAACGCCACACGATACGCATCCACACTGGCATCTGCACCGGCAACGGCCGCAATGACCTGCTCCCGAACCACGCCCATGACACGGCTCAAAAATATACTCGCCATCATGATTAACGTGGCCATACCGATTTTTTGATAATCTCCTCGCGGCATTACGCTCCTAACCAGATCTGCTCACACAAGATGCACGCAAATCAAAATCATCCCCAGTCCAGCGCCGCCGGCACCAGGCGCATCATGGTCTGCGAGTGAAATTTCCCAATGTTGCCCCAACTTGAATTTTGACGCAAGCCAATTCCCGATGGCACTGCCCCGCGATCTTGTCAAAATGCGTCAATATTTTTTCAAATTGCGTCAGGATGACGGACATTGCGGGAATCATGCGTTGCGGTAGGCGCATGAAAATTCCCTCCGGAACACCTTCGCGGTTGCATATCGATTACATGCGATTACAGACAGATACCATGCCTCACGGTGAGAACAAAGTGCTCTCGGGGTGGATTTCAAAATTATATGACCCCGGGTATAGGCCTGGCCTGTTTTTTGCTCCTTCACTATCTCAGCACAAATATCGGGAGCATTCACCGACGATAGGTGAACCCGATATTGGGCTGAGGATGGACTCTATGGCAGCAAGATTAACAGGTTCCCTTCTTATCACCAGCTTCTGTTTGCTCATTTTCTCAGGGCAGCTTTTGGCCAGCAATATACCCGCAGCACCACCGGATTATGGACGTTTGCTGGATTTCATTCAAGAAGAAGATCTGACCGATCCGCTTATTGTATTCGGTGGTGCTGAAAAAGACTTCGATCGCCAGTTGAACCGGGAAAATATTGCCTATCTCAACGAGAACCGGCAACTGATGCAGCGGATTCAAGATCATCTGAAAGGCGATCATATCAAATGGCAGCTCAACACATCCTTCAAGCAGGTATGGGTGGTGCCGGAAGTCCGGGATGAGTACGCTCAATTGTTTGAGCGATATTGTCGGGAAGCCGTCGCCTATCTGACGGCCAGACTGGAAATACCCAGTCCGTATGAGTCCATTGCCACACTCCATGGTCCGCTCCCCGATCTCCAGCAAAAGGGCCACAACGGCCTGACCGCCTACCTGGTGCACAATGTGGCCGATGAGTATATTGAAGAGTATCTTTTTTTTGATCAGGGCGATGATACCACCCAGATCAAGATCAAATTGAGCAACCGCGAATTCGACGGCAAGATTGGTTGTTACACGTCCAAGCTAAAAATCGGAGCGGACAACCATTTTGAATTTATTCATGAAAACTTTACGCTATGGCAGAACAGCGCCCAGAATCCCCTCAACGTGCTCATCGTGCCCGTTGAAGAGACCTTACATATCATGCTGCGGACTGCCACAGAGCAAGCCATCCATGACGAGTTGACGCTTCTTAAGCCCCAACATATTTCCGAAGTCAAGGCGGCTATTGACCGATGGATGCAAGTCGAGGAAGCTGTCGTAGGCGGACTGGTATACCAGGTGA
>Ga0055480_10000164_pt1 | contig 23369 bp, 16 predicted proteins | sample Muzzi_PWB_D2_FD_57935 | JGI IMG/M metagenome (GOLD analysis project Ga0055480, IMG submission 57935) | Wetland microbial communities from San Francisco Bay, California, USA, that impact long-term carbon sequestration - Muzzi_PWB_D2 | ecosystem: Environmental > Aquatic > Marine > Wetlands ... | reverse complement strand
GGCTCGTTCCACGTCTCCCACCACCATGTCTCCACTTCCTCCGCACCGTAGCGCTCCACGGAGTGCGTCACCCACTGGTACACGAGCTCCGCCCACTTCTCGTAGTCCGTCGGCGGATCGTTCCACCCACCCTCGATGTCGGTGTTCAGCTGAGTCCATGAATGGCGGTATGGCTCGGGATGCGTGGACAGCGCCTTGGGCATGAACCCGATCTCGACCAGCGGCGTGACCCCCGAATCGATCCAGGCGTCGAAGATGCTGTCCATGACGGTCCAGTCGTAGACCGGATTCCCATCGGCGTCCTCGGCATAGGCGTTGGTCGAGCCCCACTTGAGGTCGAAGCGTGATCCTTCGTCCGACGTAAGCAGGTGATGGGCACGCGCGTACACCGGGACGGGACTCAGCGAGGCGAAGTCCTCGAGGAGCTGCCGGCCCTGTGGCAGGTAGGTCGCATTGGGCTCGTCATAGCCGAAGTACCTCCAGACAGGCGTCATCTCGCCGACCGTAGTCCCGAGCTCCACCTGGATCGTGACGAGCTCGTCGGGCACGGCCTGGGCCCGGACGCCCCGAGGCCACGACGCCGAGGTGGTCGCGCCGAAGAGGAGGAGTGTTGCCAGCAGTCGGCGTGACATGAGGTCTCCCGGTTTGCGGTCCATCCAATCAATCCCAGCTCAGACGCAGGAGGGAAACCCCCTTCCTGGGAAGCTCGAACTGAACGGTCGCGGTCCCGTCCGTCGTGTTGACGTACTTGGGAGCGTCCAGCATCTCGAGCTTGCCATCCTTCTCGAGCGTCTCGTACTGCCCCCGCGTCACCTGCTGAGGGGCGCCCATCTCGAGCCAGGTCGTATAGGCGTTGCTGTGCTCCTCGTCGATCCGGTAGTGATGGAGAAGGACCCGTTCGGCGGGGACGTTGTCAATCTCCACGCTGACGAGGGCGTCCGGGGCCGGCAGATCGTCGTCGTGGTAGTTCCAGACCATGACGGCGGCCTCGCTGCCCTCGCGGCTGGCCAGGGCGCTCACATCGCTCTCCGCCCCGCGCACGCCGCTCTCGAGGATCTCCGCCGCGTTGGTCGAGTTCCCGGTGACCGCGACGCGATCCCCGCCCATCAAGGCGTACATCCGGAAGACGTTGAGAACGGGCTTGTCGACCCCGTTCGTCGCCATCTCCCGGAATCCGTCGAACCAGGGCTGACTGGGGAAGGTGAACGACCAGCTCACGACCCCTTCCAGGTTGGCGTTGTACTGATCGGCGAGCTCGTAGAACCGGGCGAAGGAGGCCGCCGTGTAGCTCGAGTACATGGTGCCGTTCCGATAGGCGTTCTCCGGAGCCCCGGACGCGACGGAGCAGGCGGCGCAGCCCTCGGGGTCGGCCTCCCCGATGACCATGGGGAGATCTTGATACTCGGGGAAGGACGTGATGACAGCCATGTGCCCGTTCACGTTCGAAAGCTGCGGGTCCATTCTCGTCTGGACGTGTCCGTTGATGAAGCGGGGGCCTCCCTTCGCGTGGAAGCTCGCGAAGTCCAGGGGTGAGCCCACCTCACCCGTCACGTAGTTCGTGCCGCTACTGGTGTGCTCCAGGAACGCCCGCATGAAGCGCTGGCCTCCTCCACCACCCGTGACCGTAGGGCCTCCCATCATCGCGGTCGGGAGCGCGCGCTTCACGGCATCCGCCGTGTAGTCGTAGAGCTCGAGATACTCTTCCGTGGTCCCCTGCCAGTAGGCGATGTCCGGCTCGTTCCAGAGCTCCCACCACCAGGTCTCGACCTCCTCCTGCCCGTATCGCTCCACGGAATGCCGCACCCACTGGTAGACCAACTCGGCCCACTTCTCGTGGTCGTTCGGCGGATAGGCCCACCCCGTGTAGATGCGGTTGTACGGGTCGCCCGGCTGCCAGTCGTGTCGATACGGCTCGGGGTTGGTGGAGAGCGCCTTCGGCATGAAGCCGATCTCCATCAGGGGTTTGATACCTCGGTTGACCCATGCGTCCACGAGCTCGTCGACGATCTCCCAATCGTAGACGGGGTTCCCGTTCTCGTCCTCGGTGTAGGCGTTCGATGAACCCCACTTGAAATCGACGCGCGGCCCCTCGTCGGTATTCAGGATGTTGTGGGCGCGCACATAGACGGGAACCGGGCTCAGCTCCGCGAGCTCGGTCAGCAGCTTCTCGCCTTCCCACGTGTTGGTGTAGTTGGCCTCGTCATAGCCCCACCATGCCCACATCGGGTACATCTCGCCGATGGATTGGTCGAGATCGACCTCGAGTTGGACCGCGTTCCCGGGTGTGGCTTGGGCACGCACGCTCAACGGCGAGAACGCCGTGGCGAAAAGCCCCAGACACAAACCCATCGCCAGCGTGAAGGGGCGGGAACGCAGTCGCTCTCGGTGTGCCATGCAGCCTCCGGGGTGATGAAGCCGAAACGCGGAAAGGGGGCCGGCCCCGGATCCGGGCGGCCGGCCTGACGGGCAACGTAGGATGGGGTTTCCCGGGGCTGCAAGGGTCGCTGCCTGTGGCGCATTGGGGCGGCCCACTGCAGGTTGACGCGTCGATCGCTGGCCCCTACTCAGCCGTGGCTCGGTCGTCCATCTACGCCGCCGTGGTGCGGAGGTCGTCTTCCAAGGGAGGAAGTCGGATGTCTCTTCGGGGATCCAACAAAGTGACAGCGCTCATCACCCTCGTTTCGGTCGCTGCATCGGCGGCGTGCCAGGAGGAGGATGTCCAGGCGAACGAAGCGAGCGCGGTCCAGAGCGCGGAAGGACCCCACGAGATCGAGATCACCAGGAACAATCCGTACTTCCGGCCCTGGCCGGCCGGGATGAAGACGGCCCTTAGCTGGGGAGACTTGCCCGAGGGCCGCAATTGGGGCTCCACGAGCGCGGTGCATGTCGACCTGGACGGGGAGTCGATGTGGGTTTTCGATCGGTGCGGGTCCAACCACAGCAACTGCCTGGAGGGGCTCGACCTGGATCCGATCAACAAGTTCGATGCCTCGGGCAAGTACCTCATGGGTTTCGGCGCGGGGATGTTCTTTACGCCGCACGGGCTTCACGTGGACGAGGACGGCAATATCTGGGCGACGGACTCCGGCGGGCCGAACGAGCGCACGATCGCCGAGGTGCCGGCGGCGGCCCAGCTGGGCCACCGGGTGGTCAAGTTCAGCCCGGAGGGCGAGGTCCTGATGGTCATCGGCGAGGGTGGCCAAGCGGGTGATCCTCCCGAGCGGCTGACGGCACCGACGGGGACGGCAACAGCCCCCAATGGCGACGTTTTCATCGCGGAGGGCCACTCGGCTGGAGTCGACCGCGTTTCGAAGTTCTCCGCCGACGGCACGTTCATCATGAGTTGGGGCAGCACGGGCTCCGGGCCGGGTGAGTTCATCCAACCGCACGACATCGCGATGGACTCAGAGGGGCGTGTGTTCGTCGCGGACCGAATGAACTACCGCATTCAGATCTTCGATCAGGAAGGGAACTACCTCGATTCGTGGAAGCAGTTCGGTCAGCCCAGTGGACTCTACATCAGCCCGGACGACATCCTCTACGTCGCGGATTCGCACTCCTGGGGGGACAATCCTCGCGAGGATGGCCTCTCCTACCGCAAGGGAATCCGCATCGGGAGCGCTAGCACGGGGGAGGTCTACTACTACCTCCCGGATCTCGAAGCGATGACGCCGAACAACAGCGGGCCCGAAGGCGTGGGTGCGGATCATGCGGGGAACGTGTACGGGGCGATCGTTCGGCGACTTGGCGTAGAGAAGCACACTCGGGCCGAGCCGGAGTAGCAGGGGAGCGCAGGGTCTACGGCTGCGCGTCTCCTTCGGCCGCAGCGAGGTCGGGGCACAGCGCGCGGAACGCCTCGACATCGGTGGGCGCGAGGGCCGTGGGACCGAGGGACCCCCCGACGCGGTCCCGCTCCCCGCTCATCAGGGCACCCGTCGTCGCACTGTGGCCCAGCCCGAGGGCGTGGCCGAGCTCGTGGGCCGCGACGGCTACCAGGTCCTCCTGACTCTGGAACCGGAAGATACGGATCTCACGACTCACGGAGCGCGTCTCGCCGGCTTCGTCGTGGATCGCCTCCCTGTAGAGGCCCCACTGCGAGTAGGTCGGGGGGAACTCCCTCGCGAATCCCTCGACCCTGCGGGCGTGCTCGTGCAGTCGGCGGTCGAGGCGGCGGCGATCGCGTTCGAGCGACGACATGCCTCGGTCCAGTCGTCGGACCTCCCTCTCCACCTCACGCTTTTCCGAGTCGAGAGCGTCCCCGACAGCTTGGATCTCCCGGGCACGACCCTCCGGGAGTCCCCCTTGGCGGTTCCACCCCGCCACTTCCGCGTTGTGCTCTTCGATCCGTCGGTCCAGGTCGCTCAGGCGGGCCTCTAACGCGGCGCGCTCCCGCGCATGCTCCTCGTTCCGAAGGGCCAGCTCCTCGCGTGCCGCGGTGAGCGTGTCCAACTGAGAATCCAGGATGGCACGTCGGCGCCGACGCTCCTGGGCACGCGCTTGGCGGGCATCGAAGACGAGACGAATCGGGAAGCCCTCAATGGAGTCGTGCCGAAAGAGCGGTGTGGACGACGCCTGCTCCCACACCCAAGCCGCCTCCTGGACCGCCGCTCTGGCTTCCGCGGCGCTGAACCCGAACTCCTCGTCCACGCGAGTAACCCGCCACACCAGGGGAACGTCGCAGGGCAAAACGGAGCCTTCCGCCGTCTCCTGCACGGCGGCATCGCGGTCCGTTCGCACGGATGCGGCCAACGGGTCGGAGGTCCGATCGGACGACGCGATCCACGTCGCCACCCCGAAGGTGGAGAGGACCGCACAGCTGACTGCGATTCGGGTTCCCATGACTCGGGTGCAACCTATTCGGGTTGGACGTGTCGGGACAGGGTGGGGCCGAGAGGAGGGGTTCTTGCGGTTGCCAGAATCGTAATGCGCACCGTACCCTGTGGCGGATGCTCGATCTGATTCTAGAGTCTCCGTGGGAGCAAACCAGCGACTGGCGCGCGCCCGTGGGAGGGGGCTGTCGATGACGATACCGGAGGGGGAAGGGGCGGCGGTGTCCCGCTTTGGTCTGTTCCGGGCCACTGCGAACGACCGTTTCAAGGCACGGTGGACCGAGCGGCTCGCTTGGTCCACTGTGGTCGCTGCCGCGTTGCATGCGACGGTCATGGCGCTTTCTCCGGCGTGGGATGCTGCCGTTGTCGCGTGGCAGCCCCCTCCCCCCGGGCCGATACTGGTCACGTCGCTTCTGCCGATCGAGTCGGCCTCGCCCTACGACATCGCCCCGACGTCCGCGGTCCCCGTCGGGGTCGATCCCGAGCTCACGGAAGAGGACCCGGGGGCCGAGCCCAGCTCGGTCGGGGACGACCCGGGTGAGGCGGATCCCACCTATGCGCTTCGGGAGGGGCTCTTCGGACGCCCCCTTCCGGTACCGAGCGTGGCCACGCCCGAGGACGAGCCCGAGCCGGAGCTCGAGCTCGAGGAACAGAACCCCACTCCCGACGGGGAGGAGGGGGACCAGACGGTGATCGGGGGCAGCGCCTCCGCAGCGGACGTCCTCTCCTCATTGGAGGGGGACGACCTCGACCTCAGCCGCTTGTCGTCCGTCCAGCCCGAGCTGGCCCTGATGAGTCCGTCAGCCTGGCTCCTGGTTCGGAACCCGGTCGAGGTCGGGAACTTCATGAGGCGGATCTACCGGACGGGAGCATTGGATCCCGACGCCTCCGGGGTCGTGGGCGTCACCCTCTGGATCGACGAGAGCGGTTCGGTGGAATGGGCGGAGATCAACCGCTCCAGCGGTCGCCTGGACCTCGACGAGTTCGCCTTGGAGTTGTTCAACGAGGTTGTGGCGTTCCGTCCTGCCCGGGAGCGCGGCGTCTCCATGTCCACGTCCGCCATCTTCTGGGTGACCTTCCCATGGTAGGGACGCGATCCTCTCGGCTCGTCACCCTCGGGATGGCCTGCGTCGTGGTGGGCGGAGGGTGCGTCACCCCGGGGCCACCGGAGCCGATCATCTCCCCGACGGGGATCGTCTACGAGCCAGGGATCCCTCCGGAAGAGACGCGACGCTCCCAGACCGCCCTCCTCTACCTCCAGCAGGCCCGCGTCCAACGGGCGCTAGAACTCAGCTTGGAGGGTGTCGAGGAGGATCCCGAAAACCCGATCCACTACTTCCTGGCGGGGGCCGCTCACGCCAGGCTGGGCCAGTACGTGGAGGCCGACCGGATGTTCACGGGCGCGCAGGCCCTCTATCCCGCCTACGAGCTCGATATCGAGCCGTATCGTCAGGCGGCGTGGGCCGAGGCGTTCAATGACGGAGTGGAGGCGTACGGTTCCGGGGACACCGAGGGAGCGATCGAAGCGTGGACGAAGGCCACCATCATCTTTCACCTGAGGACGGAAGCGCATCGAAACCTCGCCAGCCTGCTGACGGTCGAGGGAAGGCACGAGGAGGCCATCGATCTCTATCGTCGCGCACTCGCTAGCCTCGAGGAACGGCCGGCCACGCGGGTTCTCGATGCCGCCGAGCTGGAGCAAAGAGATCGGGAGCGGGATCGGATCGAGGATGCTCTTTCTCCCCTGCTGCTCTTGAACGACCACTTCGCGGAAGCGGAGGTCCTCCTGCGACGACACCTCGAGCGCCTTCCAGGGGATGTCCAGGTCAGGGCGGACCTCGCCAATGCTCTGAGCGGACAGGGCCGCGACGCCGAGGCGCGAGTGATCTATGCCGATCTCCTCACGGAGGAAGGCCTCGCGGCGACCCAGCTCTTCAACCTGGGTGTCGCTCTCTTCCGAACGAGGGATTTCACTGGGGCCGCCTTGGCCTTCGAACGGCTGACGGGCGCGCAGCCGGAATCCAGGGACGCGTGGTTCAACTACGCCAACGCACTCTTCGCGGCCGAGGACTGGCAGGCGCTGGCCGTTGCCGGAGACCGACTCGTCGAGCTGGATCCACTCGGCGAAAACGTCGGACTCATCACGGCGCGGGCCCACCTCGAGAGCGGGGACCGGACGACTGCGCTCGAGACCCTCGAGCGGGCCCAGGCGGCTCCGGTCCACGTCGACGAACTCCAGATGCGCCGGTCGGGAGGAGAGACGACCGTGGCCGGCCGCATCACGGGCAATCGGGCAGAACCGGGGACTCTCGTGCGTCTCCGGTTCGTATTCTTCGATGAATCGGGGACGCTGCTCGGATCGAAGGCGCTGTCCATACCTGCTCCAGCAACGGGTGAGAGCGACCGGTTCTCCGTCCAGTTCGGCATGACCGCGTCGGCGTATCGTTACGAGCAGCTGAACTGAGCCCGGCCGTCAGCCTCCAGAGCGGATCCGGACGCTCCCCGAGAACGACGACGCCGTCACCCGACCTGATCCCTCCCCCGTCACGAAGCTGAGCGACCGGCTCGGGTTGCCGTTGCCCTCGCTGCGAACCTCGCGGGCTCCCGCGAGGTCGGAGTCGACCCCCGGCCGACGAACGAGGATGAATCCAGTTCCTCTCGCTCCAGAATGCCTCCTCTCATGCCCGGTTGGACGGAAGGGAGGGGGAAAAGGTTCGAAGACGACCTGCGATGGTGCCATGCTTGACTCGCTCGGCCCTCCGTCGGCACACATGGAAGAATGGGGGGCGACGAGCAAGGTGAGACGCGTCCCCCCAGGACGATCCTCTGCCGAGAGCGCCCTCATGGCCCGTGACCCTGGACCCCCCCCGAGCTCCATCGACGACTCGAGCGGTCTGCGTCAGCCGATGGCGCCGACCACGTACGCCTGGATCGCCGGGGGCGGCCTTCTCGTCTCGATCGGTCTCCTCCTTTTCCTCGTCTTTCAGGCGGACCGCGTCGTTGCGGCGGGGCTGGACCATCGGGTGTTCTACGTCCTGCTGATCCCTCTGGGGCTCGCCGCGGGCTCCTTCGCGTACGGGGCGATGGCCTCGACGGGAGGTTTCCGGGGACCGTTGGGGCGGGGTGAGGTGAAGCTCACGGGTCCAGCGGTCTTCGCGGCCCTGGTCGTTGCGGGTGGCTTCTACCTGGTTCCGGACGGGGGCTCGGTCACCTTGGTGGTCAGGGTGTACTCGGGGGACCAAGCGGGGCCGGCCATCGCGGGAGCGGAGGTCGTCCTCGACGCCGGCCAGGCGAGGTCGACAGGGCGAACGGACGCCAGCGGCCAGGTCGTGTTCGCCGGGGTCGGCCGGGCGGCGTCGGCCTCCGGGCTCACCGTGGCCGTGACGGCGGATGGGTACGAGTCGGCCCGTCGCTCGCTCGAGTCCGTACCGGCCAACGGAGTCGTCGAGATCGGGTTGACGGAGGTTCCGGTTCTCCTGAGCGGGACCGTCCTGGAGCGGGTATCGGGACAGCCCGCGGTCGGAGTGGTCCTGAACTTCGCGAGTGGCGCCGCAACGGACACCACGGACTCGATGGGGAACTTCCAGGTCGAGATCGCTCGGACGTCCGGGGAACGCGTATCCGTGATCGGCGTCCGCCGGGACACGCTCGGGCTGAACACGGAGGTGCCGTTGGGATCACCGGAACCCATGCTCCTGGAGTTCGGCGGATGACCGTGAGGGTGTTCCCGACCCTGGCGGCGAGCGCAGGGCTCGTCGCTGTCAGCGTGGGGCTCGCGGCACAGGAAACCGTCGTACTTCGCGGAGAGATTCTCGGCCGGGACGGCCGCCCCGCCGAGGACGTGCGCCTCTTCTTGACGGGTCACCCCCCGGAGGTGGTGATCCGGGACGGGGGCATCTTCAGCCACCCTCTCACCGGAGCCCCCGTCGAAGTGACGGCCCGGGTAGCCGGGCCCGACGATGTGGGGATCCTCTACCCGCCCGGTGGGCGCCTCGTCGTGCCGGGCGATCCCTCCGCGGCCGTGACGATCGTCGTAGGGACGTCGCTCGGCGATGGCGTGCTCGAAGCCATCGGGGCCCAGCAGAAGCTGATCCGCGAGACGCTCGAGGCCAGAAACGTGGACCCCGAGGTGATCGAGGCGGCCCTGGAGGAGGAGATCGCGGGGCTCCTCCACGAGCTCTCCGCCATGAACGAGGGGCTGGTCCGCGATGCCCGCAGAGAGGCCGAGCAGGCCGAGACCCGTCGAGAGATCTCGGCGACCCTGACCACCTACCGGCGGCGTCTCTGGGACCTGCTCGAGGTGTTCCGGCTCCTGGGGCCCACGCCGGACATGGGACCGGCGCAACAACTTGCGCTCCGGGATGCGGTGACCGCGTACAACGATGCGTACCAGACCCTGGACACCCGTAGAAGCTCGATGATCGACGAGGTCGAGCGGTACTGGGAGGACGAGTCCAACGCGCTGGGCGCGACCCTCGAGAGCACGTTGACGCTCGTCCTCCAAACCTTCCATACCCGCGTGCTCGACCTCAACGAAGCTCTCGTGGTCATCCAACTCGAGGTCAACGACGGGTCACCCTCCAATGGTGAAGTCCGTACGGCGGAGGCAGCCGTCCGCCAAGCAACGTCCGACCTGCAGGAGCAGTTCCCGACCCTCGAGCTCGCACTCGACCAGCTTCTCTCGGAGCTGGGCATTCCATCCGGAGGTGTTGAATGATCTACCGTCGCAGCCTCGTGTCCCTCGTGTTGGCCCTTGCGCTCGGCCTTTCGGCGTGTGATCCGGGCACGCTCGACCTGCCCGTGCTCACCATCAGCATGACCTGGAACGTGGACGGGGACAGCGCTCACACTTTCTCGTTCATGTCGGACAACGACGGGGAGATTTCCGGCACAGTCGAGGGCACCGAGAACAGGCCAGGTGAGTCCGAACCCGCCCCCCTCTCCGGGCATTGGGTCGAGGGCCAGTTGACGTTCACCGTGCAATGGCCGCAGGGGTCGGTGACCTACAAGGCCGACTTCGACTACGATAACCCGACGTCGCTCGTGATCGTCTCCCCTCAGGAGACGCTGATGATCACCCAGGGATAGGGACAGGCGAGCCCGCCCGAACCCACCCTAACTTTCGCCGTCGGCCTGGAGGTCACCACGCCACCCGTGCGCTTTCAGGTCCGCCAGATCGGCGAACTCGAGCGCCGCGATGTGGGTGGCCTCGAGGACGACGGGTGGAGCCACGCCCGCGAGGTGCGCCTCCTGCCATCGGGCCGCACAGAGACACCACGGGTCGTTCGGGACCAGGCCGGGGAACCCGAATTCCGGCCTCGGCGTGCTCAGGTCGTTCCCCCTCATTCGGGAGAACTCCAGGAACTCGGGTGTCATGCGGGCGCAGACGACGTGAACGCCGAGATCCTGGGCTCCCGTTCGGCAGCAGCCGTCTCGGAAGAACCCGGTCATGGGGCGCACCGAACAGCTCGTAAGCTCCGTGCCGAGCACGTTTCGAGGTTTGGCCATGGGGTTGTGGACCCGAATTCGCCTCTCCGGTTCCGAGCAGAACCGTTGGATGGCGGCCCCCGCCTCCACTATCGTCCTGCGTCACGCGGCCTTCGGCCTCGGTACCCCCCCAGCTCTCGCGCTCATGAACGCAGGCGTCGCCCTGGTCCAGTCCTACCTCAACCTCAACGGCTACTTCACGGTGACCGAGTTCCCCGTCGTCCGCGAGCAAACGGGTGGAGGATACGCCGAGATCACCGACCTCGATGTCTTAGCGGTCCGCTTTCCCGAAGCCCGGCACGTCGTGCCCAGAGGACGCCCGGGCCCGGAGGACGATCTCCGACTCGCGGTGGATCCCGCCCTCGCGCTCACCCCGGATGCCGTGGACGTCATCATCGGTGAAGTGAAGGAAGGGAAGGCGCGGCTGAACGATGCGATGCGCCGGAGCGACGTGCTCCATGCCGCGCTGTGTCGGGTGGGGTGCGTTCCGGCGTCCCGGATGGACCCGGTGATCCGTGAGCTTCAGGCTCGGGGGGAAACCAGGGTCGCAGCGGCCACGGGAGCCTCGGCCTCCCGTATCCGGGTCCTCGCCTTCGGGGATGGGTCGGGCGGCGAGCGCAACGGCTATCGGGTGATCCCGTTGGAGGACGTGGCGGCCTTCGTGAACGACTTCCTCGAGCGGTACCACGAGGTCCTCCAACCGGTCGACCTCTCCGACCAGGTCCTCGGTCTCCTCCACCTCCTTCGGAAGCTGTCCTGAGCGCTCTCGGCCCTGGATGACCTTTGTGCCCTCCCGGAGCCCGCGTAGATTGCGACGAAGCGGGTCGGTGGCCGACCTCAGGAAGCCATTCTCACGGAGGAACACCCGGGTGAGCAGCATCTGGCCTCGCAGGGCGACCGTCACGGTGGACGTCGGGGGCGTGTCGGTGGGTAGTGCCCACCCGGTCGTCGTCCAGTCGATGACCAATACGGACACCGCGGACATCGAGGCCACCGCGCGCCAAATCGCCGAGTTGGCACAGGCAGGGAGCGAGCTGGTCCGGGTCACCGTGAACCACGACGCTGCCGCGGAGGCTGTGCCGGAGATCCTCCGCCGTATGCGGGACGAAGGCGTGGACGTCCCGGTCGTGGGTGATTTCCACTACAACGGCCACCTCCTGCTCACCCGCCACGAGGCGTGTGCCGCAGGCTTGGCCAAGTACCGCATCAACCCCGGCAACGTCGGCACCCGGCACCGCGACGCCAACTTCACCGAGATCGTCAAGGTCGCGATCGATCACGACAAGCCGGTGAGAATCGGGGTCAACTGGGGGTCGCTGGACCAACAGCTGCTGACGGAGCTGATGGACGAGAACGCCTCCCGGAGTGAACCGAGGGACGCCCAGGAGGTCCTCCTCGAGGCCATGGTGGAGAGCGGGGTGCGCTCTGCGGCCTTGGCGGAAGAAGTCGGGCTCGCTCACGACCGGATCATCATCTCGGCGAAGGTCTCGTCCGCGCCCGACCTCGTGCGGGTCTACCGGATGCTCGCCGCGCGGTGTGACTTCCCCCTCCATCTCGGACTCACCGAGGCGGGGATGGGGGCCAAGGGGGTCGTCTCCACGACGGCGGCGCTGGCTCCGCTTCTCATGGAAGGCCTCGGCGACACGATCCGTGTCTCGCTCACACCGCGTCCGGGCGGGGATCGGACCGAGGAGGTTCGCGTCGCGCAGCAAATCCTCCAGAGTCTCTCCATCCGGAGCTTCGAGCCCCAGGTCACCTCATGCCCGGGATGCGGCCGCACGACCAGCACGTTCTTCCAGGAAATGGCCGAGGACATCATGGGCTACATCCGGGAAAGGATGCCGGCTTGGCGGGCAGCCTACCCCGGCGTCGAGGAGATGGACGTCGCGGTGATGGGGTGTGTCGTGAACGGCCCCGGCGAGTCCAAGCACGCCAATCTGGGGATCAGCCTTCCGGGCACCTTCGAGGAGCCCAAGGCCCCCGTCTACGTGGACGGTGAGCACTACACGACACTCAAGGGGGACGGGCTCGTCGAGGAGTTCAAGACCATCCTCGAGGAGTACGTGGAGCGCACGTACGGCAAGGCCGAGTTGACGTCGGAGGCTGCGGCCAACTCCTGATGAGGGAGCTATCGGGACCGCATATACTCCCAGATGGCTCGGAAGCGCACCTCGCCGATCTGTAGGTCCGGCATGGGTACCGGGTAGTCGCCGTGGAGCGTCCGAACCACCGAATCGGTGACCAGCATCGAGTCCGGGGAAAGGACCATGGAGCGAATCCATTCCGGGCTCCGGCGTTCGGTGACGCCGGCCAAGGCTGGCCCCACCAAGGGCTTCTCCCAGTCGTGGCAGGCCACGCAGCTTCGGAGAAAGACGGTTTCGCCGGCCGCGGCCAGCTCGGCATCCACCGGATCTCCGGCGCGGGGAAGGGGCCGCTCGGCCACGGATGGGTCGATGTCGACCGATTCGCAGGCCGTGAGGGCGAGGGTGGTGGTGAACGCGCACGTGAGCCAACACATCGCAGACCGGATCTTCATGAACCCAGAGTACCGCGGAAGGAATCGGATGTCCAGACGGTCCCACGCCGACATTGACCCGCAGCCTACGAAGGACGTAGTATGCCGAACCCCCCCCCGCTGCCGTGCCGTGTAACGGCCGACCAGGTGCATCATCAGGGGATTGACCCGCATGGCTACCTCTCGCCGCACGCTGGGCCTGTCGACCCTCATTCTCATCGCCGCGGTGGTGGTGGGCGGGTTGTGGTGGCGGATCGGACCCGATTGGGCAAGCGGGGAGTCCTCGGAGATGACGGCGGCCGACAGCTTCGGGATCAGCGTTCCCCAGGCCGGCGATCTCGCAGCGAATGCGCCCCAGTTGGCTGTCGGTGCCGAGGTGGTGAACGACACGCTCTGGATTCAGGTGCACGCGCGTGCCACCGCGGGAGCCTTCAGACGTGTCGTGATCACCTCGCAGGTGGAGGGGATCATCCAGGAGATTCCTGTCCGCGAGAACATCCGAGCGGACTCGGCCGGTGTCCTGCTCCGCATCGACACGTCCGAGCTGGAGTTGGAGATCCAGCGGGCGCAGGCGGCGCTGACCGAGGCCGAGGCGCTGTATCGGGCGACCACGCTCGGTGACGATTCCATCGCCGATCCCGAGATTCGGGAGCAGCGCGCGCTGTATGCCCGAGCTCAGACGGGCCTGGCGGGTGCCGAGGTGACGCTCGAGCAGGCGGAGCTCCAGTTCCGACGGGCCACCGTGCGCGCTCCGTTCGGGGGTCGGGTCGCGGACCTCAGGGTCGTGCCCGGGCAGTTCGTCTCCGCGGGAACCGAGTTGATGACGGTCGTCGACCTGGATCCGATCCGGATCGAGGCGGACGTCCTCGAGGGCGACTTCGATCTCCTGAGGGAAGGACACCGAGCCACCGTGACGATCGACGCCTTCCCGGAAGAGCGGCTCGCGGGCACGGTCCGTTCGATCAACCCACTCGTGGATCCAGACGGGGGCTCGGGCCGCGCGACGATCCTGGTGGCCAATCTGGACGGGCGGGTCAAGCCCGGCATGGCGGCCGACGTCTGGCTCGACGCGCAGAGCTTTCCCGATCGGATCCTGATCCCGAAGGGAGCCGTCATCGAACGGGAGCGCGGTCGCCCCATGCTGCTGGTCTTCGAGGGCGAGGGTGACGTCGGCACGGCGGTAGGCCGGTACGTCCGTCTTGGCCGGGAGAGCCAGACCCTGGTCGAGATCGTACCGTCCGAGGACACGGAGATGGTGGGGCCCGGGGAGGTGGTCCTCGTGGACGGACACCAGCTCCTAGACGACGGCACCCCGATCCGGCTCGTGGAGAGCATGACCAACGGCCCGGCCCCGGGGCCCTGACCGGTCGAGCTGCGTCATGGCCCTCTCCCGCAGGACGATCAGCGTCACGACGGTCGTGGTGGTGGTGGGCCTGCTCGGGACGGGGATCTGGTGGCGGATCGGCTCGGCACCGGCTTCCGACGACGAGGAAGCATCCGCCGGAGCCGACGCGTCGAGCGAAGTCGAGGACTCCGTCCCGGAGGTCACACCGTGGGCTCGGACGTTCGCTCCCGATCTGGCCGATCCCGTTGAGGGGGCGGCCGCCGTGCGTGACACGCTATGGGACTACGTTCACGCGTCCGGCACGGCTCGCGCGGTTCTGATCGACACCCTCTCGGCTCTGGTGGACGGAGCGGTGAAAGAGTTCCGGGCCGAGGAGAACCTGGCCGTCGCCGAGGGCCAGGTGCTAGCGACGATCGATTCGACGGAGTTGGCTCTGGAAGTGGCGGGGCTACGAGCGGCGCTCCTTTCGGCCCAAGCCAGATTCGACGTTCTGACCATGTTCGACGAGGAGGAGCCGGGGCCCCGTGGAGAACGGGAGGAGGTGACACGGGCGCAGAGCGGGCTTTCTGAAGCTGAAGTGGCACTTCGGCAGGCCGAGCGGCAGTTGGCGCGGGCCACCGTGCGCGCCCCCTTCCCGGGACGTGTCGCCGATGTCGTCGTGAGCGTAGGGCAGCACGTGACGACGGGAACCGACCTCATGACGGTCGTGAGCCTCGATCCGATCGAGATCGAGACTCACGTGCTCGAGTCGGCGATCCCCGATCTGGTGGAGGGGAGGGCGGCGGAGGTCAGGTTCGCCGCGTTCCCGGGGGAATCGTTCGTGGGCCGAATCCGGTCCGTGAATCCAGTGGTCAGTCCCGAGCGGCGCGCCGTGCGTGTGGTGGTTCGCATGGCCAATCCTGGAGGCCGGATCAAGCCCGGCATGTACGCGCGCGTGGCGCTCCAGGCCAGGGCCCATCCGGACGTGGTGATGGTCCCCCGGTCGGCCATCCTGGAGCGCGGCGTTGGGGAGAGACGGAAGATGCTCTTCGTGTTCGAGGAGGGGCTCGCGAAGTGGCGGTACGTGACGGTCGGCCCCGAGAACGACCGGTTCGCGGCGGTCCTGCCGAGTGAGGAAACGGACATGGTCGAACCCGGAGAAACCGTGCTGACGGATGGTCATCATTACCTGGCCCACGATACGCGTGTGAGGCTGGTGGAAAGTGTATTCGCGGCAGGTGGCAGGCCGAGTCGCTGAGGAGGAAGGGCAATGGAGATGTCGGGTTTCGTGAGGAAGGGCGGGGTCGCGCTCGGGCTGGTGTTCGGCTCGATCTGGCTCGCCCCCGCAGAGGGTCGAGCCGCGCTGCCGCAGGCGGAGACGGCCGACACGGTGGACCTGACGCTTGCGCAGGCGCTGGCAATCGCCGAGGGGAACAACCCCGCGTACCGACGGGCCGTGAATCAGCTCGACGTGGGGGGAGCCGAGAGCCGGGCCGTGTGGATGGGGACCGTCCTCCCGAGTGTACGTGTGAATCTCCTCAATACGGGGTACTACGGGAACCGGGTGCTCCAAACTCAGGACAACTTCGGAAACCCGATCGCGAACAACCAATCGGGTTGGCTTTTCAGCTCTCGTACGTCGCAGAGCATCGGGCTATCGTGGTCGATCCAGGGCAAGAACCTCATCGATGCGCTCAAGCGGCTGGACGTCGACGAAAGTGGCCGGGAGCTTGCCGTCGAGTCCGCGGGCCTGGACGTGACACAGAACGTCCGCCGCCAGTACTTCGCGGTGCTTCGGGAGCGCGAGCTCCTCGAGGTCGAGATGACGGCGCTCGATGGACGCCTCAGTGATCAGGAGGTGGCCGAGCAGAAATTCCGCTACGCGCAGGCGACGCGCTTGGATGTTCTGCGTGCTGAGTTCGCCGTGGAGGAGCAGAGCCGAGCGATCCGCCAAGGGCAGCGCTCGCTCGATCAGGCCCGAGTCGACTTGAGGACCACGCTCGGAGATCTCGACCTCGGACTCTTCCGTGTGCGGGCAGAGCCGATCCCTCTCTTCGATCCCTCGGACCTCCGCGACGAAGCATTGGTCGGGCGAGCGCTCATGGCCAATCCGCTGGTGCTCCAGGAGGAGGGTAATCTCGAAGGAGCGCACCTCGCCGTCTCCGATGCGAAGGCCAATCGTTGGCCCACGCTGAGCTTGAGTTACGACCTTGGACGGGAAGCCCAAGGGAGGGAGGCGGCCGGCCTCTTCGACGTCACCCACGAGTCCAACGACCTGAGCAACAGGTTCAGCGTCTTCCTTACGTTCCCCTACCTGTCGAACTACTTCGGCAATCGCAGCAACGAGGTGCAGGCCGAAGTCACGCGCCGGAACCAGCAGGAGACAATCCGAGAGACACGTCTCCAGGTCGAACGGGAGGTCCGGACGCAGCTCATCGCTCTCCGCAACGCACACGAGACACTGATGGCCAACCGGCGGACTCTGGCGATCGCGGAGGAGGCGCTCCGCCTGGCGCGAGAGCAGTATCGGCTGGGGACGGTGACGTTCGAAGGGCTCCAGGACCTCGTCGATGCCGAACACGACGCCCGGCTCCTGACGATCAATGCGAGCTACAGCTTCCACGAAGCGCTCCTGAACCTCGAAGCGGCCGTGGGCGGCCCGGTGAGGCCCGACGGCCCGATCACGGGCCCCGACCCGGTCGGCCCGAGGTAGCCAACCGTGTCGCTCGCGCGCACTTCGACCCGGCGGCCCGTGGCGGTCGCCATGCTGTTCCTGGCGTTGATCCTCCTGGGGATCATCTCGTACGTGCGCCTCCCGATCGACCTCCTGCCCGACGTAAGCTACCCGCAGGTCGTGATCTTCACCTCTTACCCGGAGGTCGCTCCCGCCGAGGTGGAGCGTCAGATCACCCGGACCGTCGAGAACCAGGCGGCCTCCGTTCCCGGCGTGGAGCGGGTCGAGTCGGTCTCCCGTGAAGGCATCAGTCTCGTGACGGTGCGTTTCGCGTGGGGCACCGACATGGATTTCGCGATGCTCGACCTCCGTGAGAGGATGGACGACGCGGCCTCCGCCTTCCAGAATTCGGCGAGCACCGCCAGCCGCCCACGGATCCTGCGGGTGGATCCGGAAGCGGAGCCGATCATGGCGCTGAGCGTGGCTCGGGGCGGAGACCTCTGGCAGACCAAGGAGCTGGCCGAGACCGTCTTCCGACGCCGACTGGAGCAGCTCGACGGGGTCGCTCAGGCCACGGTGACGGGAGGCCTGGACCGAGAGATCCAGGTGGACGTGGATCCCCGCCTTCTCCAGACCTACGGGCTTACGCTCGAGCAGGTCTCCCAAGCCCTCGACCGAGCGAACGAGGCGACGGCCGGAGGCGGGACGATCATGCAGGGCCGGTATCGATATCCGCTCAGGACGCTGGGCGCCTTCGAGGCCGTGGAGGAGATCGAGGACGTGGTCGTGGCTCGTGAGGGAGCCACGGGGAATGGCACCGGCCCAGGCACCGGAACCATTTCCGCGACCGGGTCCGCCTCGGGGGCCCTACCCCAGTCCGGAGGACAGAACCAGGGGCAGGCTCCTTCTTCCGTGGGCCGGGTGGTCCACATCCGGGACATCGCGACAGTCACCGACGGGTTCGCCGAGCGGGAGACCATCGCCCGGTACAACGGGGAGGAGGCCGTTGGCATCCTGGTCTTCAAGGACTCGGGGGCCAATACGGTCGCGGTCGCGGAAAGGGTCGATGGCGTCCTCCAGCAGCTCCGGGAGGAGTACCCGACGATCTCACTCGAGGTGGCGAGCAGTCAGGCAGGCTTCATCAGCGACTCGATCACCAATGTGGTCCAGGCGCTCGTCTTCGGAGGCCTGCTCGCGTTCCTGGTCCTTTTCCTGTTCCTCCGTGACACGCGCTATCCGTTCGCGATCGCGGCGGCGATCCCGATCTCGGTCGTGGGCACGTTCGCGCTCATGGAAGCCGCGGGGGTCTCGCTCAACATCATGAGCCTCGGCGGCCTCGCCCTCGGTGTGGGGATGCTCGTCGACAACTCCATCGTCGTGCTCGAGAACGTCTTCCGGCACCGCGAGAACGGGGTCGGGGCGCTCGAGGCCGCGGGGAAGGGAGCGGACGAGGTTCAGGCGGCCATCACGGCCTCGACGCTTACGACGATCAGCGTTTTCGGCCCCATCATCTACGTGGAGGGCGTCGCGGGAGAGCTGTTCGGCGACCTCTCCCTGGCCGTCGCGTTTTCCCTGCTCGTCTCTCTCCTCGTGGCCCTCACCCTGCTCCCCACGCTGGCCGCGCGCTTCGGCTCCGAGCACGATCTCGAGGTGCCTCCCCGTCCCCCCGAGCCGCTTCCGGAACCCCATCGATTCGTCGGGCGGGTCCGCTGGGTGGGGGCCGGGATCGCCCGCTTCCCGGTCAGGGTGGTCCAGGAGATGGGGCGGTTCGGAAAGGAGTTGGCGCTGTTCTGGTGGGGTGGGATCGGGGGCGTGCTGCGCAGGATCTTCCGGCCCTTTCTCGACGCCTTCGATCGGGCCTTCACCCGATTTGCGGAGCGGTACCACGAAATCCTCGATTGGTCCCTGGACCATCGGGCGCGCGTCCTGGCATTCGCGGGATTGGCGTTGGCCGCGTCCCTGATCCTCGCGCTGGCGCTTCCGCGGGACCTTCTGCCCGACGTCGACCAAGGGGCGTTCGATGTCCGGCTCCAACTCGCCGAGGGAACCAGCGTCGAAGGCACGGCGGCGATTGCGGTGTCCATCGAACGGGGTCTCCTGGCCGACGAGGGGGTGGGTGCGGTGTTCAGCCGCATCGGCCGGGACGTAAGCGCCTATGCGGAAGGGGAAGAGGAGAGCGGCCTGAACACGGCCTCGTTCCAGGTGAGGCTGCAGCCCGGGTACAGAGTGGACGATGTGGTCGAGCGGGTCCGCTCGGTGGGTCGGGACCTCCCACCCGACGCATCCGTCGCCTTCCAGACTGGGGGGAGCACCGCTCTGGGAGCCGTGCTCGGGGGGAGTGAGGCGGATGTGTCGGTGCGCGTCCGGGGGGAGGATCTGGACCTCATGCAGGGTCGGGCCGAGGAGGTGCGCGCCAGGCTCGGGGGACTGGAGTTCCTCGGGAACGTACGGATCGGCACGGAGGAGGGGACGCCCCAGATCCAGGTCGAGGTTCTGAGGGATGCGGCAGCCCGCCACGGTATCCAACCCTCCGCTGTCGCCAACACGGTGGACCGCGCGATGCGGGGCGACGTGGCTACCGAGTTCCAGGACTTCGATCGCAAGATCCCCATCGTCGTGCGCTACCCGCGCGACCTCCGCTATTCTCGCTCGACCCTGGAAGAGCTACGTGTCGGGAACGTGCCTCTCAGGGAGCTGGTGAGGATCGAGGAGGCGATCGGGCCCGCGGAGGTGCATCGGGAGGAGCAGGGCCGGGTGATCCCGGTCTATGCGGACGTGATCCGAGGGGGGCTGGATCAGGCCATTACCGGCATCGAGGCCGCCCTCGCCGACTACCCCGCGACCCGCGAGTTGCGCATGGAGGTGGGAGGGGAGAACGAAGAGATGCGCCGGTCTTTCCGCGACCTGGCCTTCGCGTTCGGCCTCGCGCTCGTCCTGGTCTACATGATCCTCGCCGCGCAGTTCGAATCCTTCGTACATCCGTTCACGATCCTGATGGCGGTGCCGCTGGCGTTGGTCGGCGCGGTCCTCGCCCTCTTCGTCACGTTCCAGGGGATCAACACCATGAGCCTCATCGGGGTCGTGATCCTGGTGGGGATTGTCGTGAACGACGCCATCGTGAAGGTCGATTTCATCAACCAGGCCCGAGCCGCGGGCGCGGGGTTGCGCGAGGCCATCCTCGAGGCCGGTCGGGTGCGTCTTCGGCCGATCATCATGACGACCGTGACCACCGTGCTGGGGCTGACGCCGATGGCGCTCGGCATCGGGCGTGGCGCGGATCTCAGGGCCCCCCTGGCCATCGCGGTGATCGGGGGGCTGACCGTGGCGACCCTCCTCACCCTGATCGTGGTGCCGGTGGTCTATTCGGTCATCGAAGGAATGAGACGAGCGGCCCGCGGGGAGGCAGGCGAAGCCTCGGCCGTCTCGGCCGGGGTCGGGCCATGATCCGCACCAGCATCCGGCGGCCGGTCGCGGTGGCCATGACCTATGCGTCCGTGGCTGCGCTCGGGGTGTTCGCGTGGAGGAACATCCCGCTCGAGCTCCTGCCCGATACGCAGCTCCCCCAGCTCTCGGTCAGAGCCTCCTGGCTGGGAGCCTCGCCCGAGACGGTCGAGGCATTCCTGACCGCCCCGCTCGAGGCCGAGATCCAGCAGGTCCGCGGGGTGGACTCGGTCACGTCGCAGTCGCAGGAGAACGGGGCTACGATTTCCATTCGGTTCCAACGCGACACGGACATGGACTTCGCTCGGCTGGACCTGGCCGAGCGCCTCTCGGCTATGCAGGCGGACTCCACGCTCCCGCCGTCCGTGGATGCCGTCGAGGTGCAGAGGTACGTGCCACCCGAATTCGAGGAGCAGGGCCTACCCCTCTTGCAGTACGACTTCACGGGTCCCTACACGCAAGAGGCGCTCTTCGAACACCTCGAAGAGGTGGTCGTGCCCGAGCTGAGCCAGATCGACGGCGTCGCTCGAGCCGATGCGACGGGAGGACGTCGGCGCCTCGTCGAGATCCGTGTGAACTCGGACCTCGTGGGTTCCTTGGGGTTCACGCGGGCCCAGATCGACAACGCGATCCGCAGCCTCGATTTCGCCCAGGAGGCCGGCGTGGTTCGGGAGGCCGATCGGGAGTGGACGATCACGTTCCTCAGCCGTGCCGAGGATCTCACCGATGTCCGTGAGGCCGTCTTGCTCACGCGGGGTGGCACGATCGTGCGTCTCGGCGACATTGGCACCGTCCACGATACATTCGAAGACCCGGCGTCCCTCGAACGCCGAAACAGCGAGCCCTCCCTCGGCCTCCGGGTCTTCAAGGAACGCGGCACGAACTCGGTGCGCGTGGCCGATGCTGTCAAGGCGCGCCTCGACGAGCTCGCTCTCCTGAACCCCTACGGCTCCCGTTTTATCAACACGAGGGACGAGAGCGAACAGATCCGGGAGCAGCTGAGCGATGTTCGCTACCGCGCGATGGTGGCGGCCGGCGTCATCTTCGTTGTGCTCCTTCTGTTCTTGCGATCGTTCCGCTCCGCGGGGGTGGTCTTCGCGACGATCGCCTTCAGCGTCTTGATCGCGCTCAACCTGATCTACTTCGGGGGACTCGCGCTCAACATCCTCACGCTGATGGGGCTGGCGATGGGCTTCGGGCTGATCGTGGACAACTCCATCGTCGTGCTCGAGAACATCTATCGCCGTTGGCAGGGGGGCGAAGACCCGGAGACCGCTGCCGAGGGAGGCGCCCGGGAGGTCGTGCTCCCGATCTTCGCGGCCACGGCCACGACCCTCATCGTGTTCGTGCCTTTTGTCTATCTCCAGGATGAGCTGCGGGTCTTCTACCTGCCGCTGGCGATCGTCGTCGCTCTGACGCTCCTGGCGTCGCTCTTCGTGGCCTTCTCGTTCATCCCCGGCGTCGTTGCGAAGCTCCTCCATGCGGGTGGTGCGAGGCGAGCGCCAGCCCCCATCGGCCGGAACGGATCGACTCGTCCACCCATCTATGTGCGCTTCTACGAGGCGCTTGTGGGCTTCACCCTCCGGCATCCCTGGGGCACGGTGCTCGTGACGCTCGTCTGTCTGGCCGGGTCCTGGCACCTCTTCGACACGTACGTGTCACGGGTATCTGGCTTCCGGTTCGGATCGTCCAATCAGACCTACATCGACATCCGTATCCAGATGGAGCGGGGAGAGAACATGGAGCGGGCGGATCAACTCGCCCGCTTCTTCGAGGAAAGGCTGGAGCCGCTCGCGGAGGTCGAGGAGTACCAGACCAGAGTGAATCGGGGGGGGGCGACCATCACCGTCACCTTCCCCGACTCGCTCGAGGCGACGGCGGTCCCGGTGGTGATCAAGGAGCAGATGTACGCCTACTCGCTCTCGTTCACGGGGGTGGACGTGCGGGTGTACGGATACGGCCCCTCCTTCTATGGAGGAAGCGGAGGGGCTCCCATCAACTACCGCATCACGGTGCTGGGCTACAACTACCTGAAAGTCGAGGAGATCGCCGAGGACCTGGCGCGTCGGCTCATAACGATTCCTCGGGTCCAGAGCGTGAACGCGAACATGTCCGGGAGCTACGCCAGGGATCGGGCGACGGAATTCCGGCTCCGCGTAAACCGGGCGGCGCTTGCCCGGTACGGCATGGACGTCGGGGATCTAGCGGGGGAGGTCGGGGCCTTCCTCGGTGGCCGCGATCCTTCGGGAGTTCGGATGAGGATCGGGGGTGAGGAGGTGTACATCCAGGTCAAGACCGAAGAGGCCGAGAACGTCGACGTCCTCGCGCTTCGGGAGGCGATGATCGCGAACCCCGGCGGGAGTCCGGTTCGCCTCGGCGATCTGGTGACCATCGAGCCGGAGGACGTGCTGGCGACCATCATCCGGCAGGACCAGCAGTACCAGCGAGTCGTCGGCTACGAGTTTCGGGGGCCCAGCCGCTTGGGCGACATCTACAACGACCAGGTGATCGAGACCACCGTGGTGCCTCCCGGATACACGGTCGAGGGCCGCGGTCTCGGGTCGTTCCGTCCGGAGGAAGCTCGACAGATCTGGGCCGTTCTGGTCGTCTCGATCCTGCTGATCTACATGGTGACCGCCGCTCTCTTCGAGTCTCTGAGGCAGCCTCTCTGCGTGCTCCTCACGGTGCCGATGGCCCTCGTGGGGGTGTTCATGATCTTCTTCTACACCGGGGCCACCTTCACGCGAGAGGCGTGGATCGGCGTCATCATGATGGGCGGCATCGTCGTGAACAACTCGATCCTTCTGGTCGACCACGTGAATCGCGTCCGGAGCGGCTCCATCCGAGGCCTCCACGAAGCCGTCGTCCGTGGCACGCTCGACCGTGTGCGCCCGATTTTGATGACGACCATGACCACGGTGGTCGGGCTCCTCCCGTTGGTTCTGTTCAGCGAGGATACGAACATCTGGAACGCCTTGGCCCTCACGCTCATCGGTGGGCTCCTGTCCTCCACCCTGTTCGTCCTGACCGTCACGCCGGCGCTCTACTCCCTCTTCGAGAGGGGGCCCGAGGCGCGTCGGCTCTGGGTCGAGGGCCACG
>Ga0055480_10000163_pt1 | contig 23381 bp, 4 predicted proteins | sample Muzzi_PWB_D2_FD_57935 | JGI IMG/M metagenome (GOLD analysis project Ga0055480, IMG submission 57935) | Wetland microbial communities from San Francisco Bay, California, USA, that impact long-term carbon sequestration - Muzzi_PWB_D2 | ecosystem: Environmental > Aquatic > Marine > Wetlands ... | reverse complement strand
GGATTCTGGAACGTCTTGATCGCCGCCACCGCGTCGTTAATGGACACCAGGCCATCCGGTCCTGTCCACGCGTCGGCATTGGGATCGAAAGCCCCGACGCAATCGCCAAACCACTTGTTGCCTCCGGGGACCGCCTGCGTGCTCGCGGAGAGGGCATTCGCCGATACTTCACCAGCACCACTCTCGGCGTAAATATCGTACGTCGTCGTCGGTAGGATCGGACAACCCACCAAGTGCACAATCGGACAGCTCGTCCAGGTGGGCGGCGCACCCGGCTTCACCGAATCCACTTGTGAGATGCAGTTCGCATCCGGCTGATGCGCCCAGAAGGAGCCGCCAGTAGGCGCACCGTTCACGAGGGTACTCACCAGGTCCAGCCGCAGATAATGCGGGAGCACGCCGTTTGAGGGAACCACCGAGATATAGCGGTTCTTCAGGAAATTGTGCGGCGTAGTCTGCGGTAATGTCGGCGGCAATACCGACGCGCAGGTGGCAATGTACGACCAGTTCAGGGTCATGAACCCGCGCGGGTCGCCGATGAAGCCACCTGGGACTTCATCGTTCCAGCCACCGACGCGAACGAGAATCTCCTGCCCTTGGGCGACATCGATCTCGATCTCCGACGGGCCGGCCTGACCGCTGCCGGTGCAACCGTCGTCGTTGCAGCCGATTTCGTTCCCGGTCGTGACCGGACAGCCTCCGCTGGCATCGTAAATGGAGATCATCTGGTCGTTGTCGGCGTCATTGCAACTGTGAATATAGAGCGTGCCGCAATGCTCTGCGGTATACGCATACCAGATGTCGTCGTGCATCTCAGCATCAGAGGAAGTTCCCGTGACCGAGCCGCGGCAGCCACCATTGAAGGTGGCGTCAAGCGGCGGACCATCATCCGTGGCGCAGATGTTCTCCGTGGCGATCTGGAGCACCGTGCCGTCGTCCAGAAGCCCGGACACCGGCGTGGCGTTCGCACAATCGTCGTTCACCGGAACGTCCGGACATGCGTTGGCACACGTGTCGCCGGCCACAAACACACCTGAGAAATCGTCCAGACACTCGGTCATCGTGACGCCGTCGTTGCAGATGCCCGGACAGGAACAACACTTGCCCAGTACCGGCGCCGGCGTCGTAATCCCGTCGTTCTCACAGAAGGCGGAATCCTGGTTTTCGACCTGCGAGAGCTGATACCCTAGTCGGCCGTCCACCGCATCCACAGACTGCCAGGCGTGGTGCTGATTGCCCTGGTCGCGCGACCAAGTCAATTGCACCGGATTGCCCGTGTCACCGAAAGCGGAAATCTCGACGTAGAACTTGTCGACACCGAGGCTACCGCCGTGGTCGCAAGGATCGTTCAAGCGACCGGAATAATCCCACGTATTGGTCGCCTGACCCGCCCCTTCGATCTTGTTCAGCACCTGGATCGTCGAGAAGCAGATCTCATTGCCGGGAATCGCCCCCGTGACGTCCGGCTCGTAAATCCGGATCTCCCACGTAAGGTCGAATCCGGCACCCTGGGCCGCCGTGAATCTGGGGCTCCAGCAGATGTCATCCACCGTGGCGCCGTTGAAGATGATGTCGTCGGCGAGGAGTTGCGAGACGCCAACATCTGGACCACCGGCGCCATTGTCGGTGTTGCGATCCGACAGAGGAATATTCCCGAAAACGGTTTGCACCAGCTGGCAATTCTGCGGCGAACTAAACGCACAAGCGGGGCACGGCTGCAAGGCACAGTCCGTGATACCGCCGACGAATATGCCGCCCTGGCCGGTACACTCGCCCGGTTCATCATGATTTGTGTCGTCCAGGCATTGTCCGTCCAGACAGCATGAACCCAAGGCGCACGGGTTCGGAATTTGCGGCGGACAGGCGGTAATCGGGTTATCGCCGACACCGAGATAGGCGCCGCCCCGTGCGGCACAATCCAGCACGTTGGTCACCAGGCACTGATCACCAAGGCAGCAGGCGGCCTTCTCGCACGACTGCACCGTGAGGTGAAGGACGTAGTTCGGAGTGGGCACCACACAGGAGGTACCCGGACAATCCGAGTCGTCGTCACACTGAGTCGTCGATTGGGCACAGCTCGCGCCGTTGTTAATCTGGTACCCGTAAGCACCCGGGGCCAACTTCGCCGACATAGAGGCATTGCCGTCCTCACATGGGACGTTCGCCCGACTGTTCGGGCCGAAGCCGGCTTTGAGTTGATTGGCGTCGTCGAAGTCCGGTGCAATACCATCGACGTCTTCCGAACGCTCGCAAGGACAGTTGAGGTAGACGCTGAAGAAGGGCCAGTACGGGGACAGAATCGGATCAGTGCAGCACATACCCGCGGTGACGTCGAAGCAGTCGTCGGTCGTGTCCGCACCCACACAGGGCCCGTCCAGCCCGCAATCGACGTCGAAGGTACAGGCGGCGCCACCTACAGTACAGGTACCTTGTGTGCGATCCTGCAGCTCGAACAGCTCGAACCAGCCGACGTTGTCCTGAGAGATGTTGAGCGTGCAGGCTTCACCATCCGCCGTCCCGAAGACCTGGTCAATCGGCGGAATGGTCCCCGTGAGCGTGACGGCATACTGTGCGTTGAATGACTGATTGCACGTCCATAGGGACGCTTCGCAGGTGCCGCTGTTACCCGCGCACGGTTCACCGCCGACGCAATTGCACGTCTCCAACCCCGGGCAGTCGAATGCCGTCGTACACGCAATCTGCAAGGCCGTACAATCCGCGTTGCCGTTGTCGGGGTCACACGGTGGTAGCGTCGGAATTTCGCTCTGCAACGCATCGGAACAGGTGTATGGATGACGCAACACCGTTGGTCCGTTGGGGTTCGGCGTACAGGCCACCACACAATCGAAATCGGGCTGGGCACCGCAATCCGGGTCCGTGTCGCAGACTTGGCTGGTCAGGAAGGGATCACAGCTGCCGGAATTGCGGCAGAACCCCGCAGAGACGTTGCACGAAGTACCGGGGAAGGCGGCACAATCGGCGGCCGTCGCGCACGCCGTCGCGCCGGTACACGCTTCGCCGTTGCAGTCGGCGGCCGTCGCGCACAAGCCCAAATTGCTCCTGCAGACCTTCGTCTCGCAAGCGCAGTCCGAGCCCGTCTCCACCTGCGGGCAGCAGTTCGGCTCGCAGTCGGTGGCGATGCCGAGGAATACATCCGATCCCGTGCAGTTGGCTTCCGTATCGACATCGCACGTGCCGTCTTGCCTGCAGCATGCGCCCTTGTCACACGGGCTAATACCGTTGCAAAGGGTCAAATCCGCGGCGCCGAATATGAAGTCGTTGTGCGAAATCGGACCGAACCAGCGATTGAACTGGCAGAAGCTTTGTGTCAAACCACCCTGCGGGCAGTCGTAAAACGTGCTGGCGCACAGGATCGTGCCGATGGGATCGAGGCCCGGCGGCTGGGAACAAATCCCGCACTCCCAGCGCAGCGTGTCTTGGCAGGACAGGTTGTCGGTGCAGCAGGCACCCATCGGCGGATCTACCTTCTCGCCCAGTAGCTCAAACATATACACGTCCGGGCCCGCCTGATGATCGCCAAGTACGTCATTCTCTACTGACACGAGCGGATCATTGGTGCCGATATCCGCCGTATCCGTCAGGCTCCAGGACGCGGCCGCACCGTTAAGCGTGCCGATCGTACGACTGCTGCGCATTTTGATGATGCCGTTCGGCGGAATGATGAGCGGGCTGGGATCCGGAACCTCACCGATCGTGGCGTTGCAATTCGGCCAGCAATCGAGCTCGATATCCCAATCACGAATGCCCGTGCGATTCGGCTGAAAAGCGAACGAACCTACGAATTTGGAATTGTCGGCGGTCCAGAACTCAAACACAACGTCCTCGTCCAGATTCTCCACGCCACCGCGATAGCGGAATTGCGTCAGGCGGAGGTAGGAACCGTTGGACAGTGAGTAGTCGTCACCAATGTTCAGGAAGTCAGGGGCACAGCCGCCCTCAGGGCTGGCGCCGCAAATGTCGTTTTGACAGTTGCCCGGATCATCGGGATCACAAGTCTCGTTCTGTGGATCTGGACAATCCCCCCCCCCATTTGCCACGACGCATACCCCTCCGCCGATGCTGCAAGTACCGAGTTTTGCACAATCGGGGAGGGATGCCTGGCAAATCGCACCATCATTGTCACCACCGACGCAGCGTTTCTGGCAGAATCTCACATCCGTGCCGGGCGTTTCGCAGTAAATAGGATTTCGTCCGGCCTCTCTCTCGACGCCGGTGCCGATCTGGCAGACCAGGTCGGACGGACGCACGAAACCCTCGGAGCCAAGGTCCCCAGTGTTCGGCGCGATGCCGCTGCCGTATTTCGGGCATTCGCAGAAGGAACTGCCCAAAACTTGAAGCGGGCTGCGATAGCGATACCAGTCGCCACCGTCCAGGGTGCAGTCGGCGAGCGTCTCCTCGCCGAGGCAGATCGGATCGGGTGTTCCATCGCAGCAGCGACCAACCGCGTTTGCAATCAACCCCGTAGCGCCGGGATCTACGTAACACGACTCGGTCGCGTTGTCACAGGCACCGCTGGCAATGGGTACGCAAGCGGCCGGGTCGGCGATACACTCGTCGTTGCCACCGCCAGCACACGAATCGGGTGAAGCCGTGCAGGCGACCAAGGATTCCGAGCAGACTCCTTCGTTGCTCAAACCGGGACAATCTACCGCAGAAGTACAATTCTGCCCGATATTCGGGCCCGCGGCACATTGCTTGGCGCAGGCATTGAGATTCGCGCCGCTGACGCCGTTGGCAAATTGTGCCACACAGACGGAATGATCCATATTGGTGCCGTCGTCCTCGCAGATATCGAGATTGCAGAAGCCGTTATTAGCCTCGCACCTCCAGCCCACCAACGGCACGGTGTCGCAACGCTGAATGAGATTGTTCAAGTCGGTATTGCAGATACCGCCCACGGCGTCGCAGTCTTCGTCAACATTACAGAGGATGGAATTGTCGTTCACGCAGAACGAGCGAACGATGCACTGCACGAGGTTGCACTGGTCGCCATCATTTTCGTCGCAGTCCTCGTCGCAACTGCACGGATCGCCGAGCGGTGTGGTGCCACGTGCACCGGACTGTGCGGAGGCCCGTGCCCCGCTTGACCCGACCGGTGCCGAGCCAAGGATGCGGCCTCTGCGGAGGTACGTATCCGCAAAGCCGGCCTCCGACACATTGGAATCCATGCCCTCCTCGACAGTCGACGTGGGTGGTGCCGCGATAAGTTGCGGCCGTAATTCCTCGGTCTCCACGTTCGGAACACCGAAGGCCGCAGCATTCGCCGCCGCCTCGGTCGATTTGACAACCCGCGAAGAGGCCAGCTCTGTGCTGTCTCCCGCAGGGGCCGCCTGCAGACTTAGACCGAAGACGATTGCGCCTACGGCCAGCGACCCAATCATTGGGCGCCATCCACGTTTTGCATACCGGTTCATCAACCCGCACCTCCTCGATAGAAAACTACGAAACTCGCCCGACAAGCGCCCCCCCCGTACTCCAGGGCGCTGCAGGCAACAGAAGACAATGGACACGAATAAGACATAATCACACGACACGACAATGTTGAGGCGTCTACGCCATGCGCAGCAAACGCCTCTGCGCAAGAAACCATGCTGATCTCGCTAAGTCAAGAAATTCAAACGCTTCACCCTCCCAAACAACAACGAGGAGACTGACATGGCCCCACAGCCGAGACACATCCGCCTGCCACGCGCCACGCTGATGTGAGAATTGAAACAGCAGCGCAACGACTGACTGGACAAGGCCGATATTACCGAAATGAAGAATCGAGGTCAAGCTTTTTCCCACGTTGAAACTCGGATAGATCCCCAATTCGCCAAATCTGCGAGCAACGGTCCGAATCTAGATCGCCGCACCGCATGCAGTTTGAAAAGTACACCGCCACTGCAATTCTCGTCCGATCCCGTGCGTTCTCGGACGAACCGTGGTCAAGGAGCGCCTCGAAAACGTCGCGGTCGCGACCGAATGACTGAAGTGTATCTTTAGTTTCATATCTCCTACTGGCTTCTGTTGGACACTCTCCGGCGACTTGCGGGCCACCGATGTCGTTTTCGCGGCTCGGGTGCTCGCTGTGCAACGAGACGTCGGGGCACAGCGGACGCGGACCGTTCGAGGCAAGACGCGACCTGATGTGCCAAACCATTGGCACTATGCAGATATCGAAATCGAAGCTAAAATGAAGGCTGACATGCGGATCGTGCGTCACATGGGCGGCCGACCGGCGATCGCCGCACGAGGTCCGACCTGCCGAGCCGGGACCCGCGCCGGCGCAAGGTGCGGAACATTCATGCACCCGGAACACCGCCCCGCGCAAGACAAGAACCGACAAATCATACGCCCGTGTACGACCGTGTACGACCGAATGGCTAATGGCCGTTGTTCTTCGCATGCCTTTCCCTCTACAACGGGCCTACCATTGAATCTGCGCTCGTTGATCTGTATGATCTGTACTCTAAGCGATAAGCGATAGAGCCGCTTTGGCTCTATTCGGAGAGTCCGGCGTAGTCGAATTGTGCGACGCGGCGATTCGCGTGCCTTGGGAACAGGGTGGCGTGCGAGTATCGTCCGATCCTGCTCCACATTACGACGCCAAGGCCTTCCCGCCGGCTCTTGGGAGACGAGAAGCACGATGGGTAATCGATCAAGGACGATATTGAGCCTGCTGGCCGTCATGTGTCCGCTAGGCGTTGGGAACGCCGACGCGCAGCCGGCCGAACCGGTTGCGTCCGCGGTACCGACCAACACCTACGACATCGCGGGCGGCAGCGTCACATTTTCGTTTGATGAAACCACTCTCACCGCACGGGAATGGACGCTTGCCTTTCGTGGCGCGATAGAAGGTGATCACATCGGCACGCGAGCGGTATTCGACCTGGCTCGCACGGGCAGCATGTTCATCTCATCGGACGAAACCGATACGGTTCGTTTCGTGGGTTCGGTACACAGCCTGGGGGGAATTCTGATCAGCCGACCCTATGGTCGTTTCGTGCTGGGCGCGCTGGCATTTCACGCCTCGGACGACGGCCGATTCTTGGTCGTATCCCACATCGGAGCTCCCCTGTCCGCCCTGCCCGTTTTTGCCCCGAAATCCGTGCGGGCCACAGTCTCGCGCAGCGCGGGAAAAACGGTGTTGCAAATCGTCGGCGATCTTCGCATGACGGCCGGCCTGGCGGAAGCGTTGGGAGATCCCGGTTTGGAAGGGATGGTCATGGGGTCCTTCGAGATTCAGGCCGTGCCGATCCCGTCCACATCATCAGCCGACCGCGTGGACGATCTTGCGGAACCACGCACCGGTGCCGGTGGTGCGGCGCGCTCCACCCTGGGAGGCGACGTGATCGTGGGCAGCCTCCATGACATGCACAGCTACGGCACGGATCTCGTCACGGGGATTGCAGCTTTCGCGATAGGCACCACGTCCTGTAACGCCGGTGACGAGCCCTTGTCATGGCATGGAAATACCACCGAGCATCCGGTGATCGCGCAGAACATGTACCGCCTCGCAGACGGGCGGTTCGAGCAGATCGGAATGAGTTGGGTCAAACACGGCTTCGCGACGATCAACGGCGACTCGTGCCAGTTCGGTTGCGTGCCTCCGCCGATGCCGGGCAGTCAACTCGGCGTGGGCTGTTCGGATCCGTACGCCGCATCACTAAACGGACAGCAAAGTAATCTCGGGCCGCGCAGCCAGGTCAACCCGCACACCGGCGTCTTCCCCTACCCGTGGAGCGCGCCCGACCCGGCGCCGCTAATCGGACGCCGTCTGCAGGTCCACACTGACGACCTGGACCCGGCACTCAATCCCGGCGCCCTTTATTTTGTGGAAGGGCACTACGTACACCCTGAAGACTCGGCGGCCGGATTCCAGAACAACAACGCGTCATATCGGCGCGTCTCCGTCTCCCAGGTGGGGCTGGACTATGAGTTGTTCTCCGCGGGCGGCACGAGTCGAGAAAATCCCGCGATCCGCGCCTGGCAGAACCACGATGGCACGGTCACGGAGACCGACGCCCAGATACAGGACGATGGGCTCCTGATCGTCTCGGAAAAAACGACCGACCTGGGCAATGGTCTCTGGCACTACGAATACGCGGTGCAAAACCTGAATGCGGATCGCGCCGTTCGCTCCTTCAGCGTGCCTGTGGAATCCACTGTGGCCGTCAGCAATATCGGTTTTCATGACGTGGACTGGCACAGCGGCGAGGTGATCGACGGCACGGACTGGTCCTCGTCGCGCGCCAATGGGCTACTGACTTGGTCTACGGAGTCCTTTTCAACCAACCCCAACGCGAATGCCATACGATGGGGGACACTTTACAACTTTCGGTTCGACGCCGATGTCCCGCCGGCGGCCACGGAGGCGACTCTTGGATTGTTCAAACCGGGCATTCCGCCTGCCGTATCGGCGGAGACGGTCGGCCCTGCGGGTGCCCCCTCCGTTTGCGGGAACGGCGTAATCCAGGCCGGCGAGGAGTGTGATCCACCCAACGGCATCACCTGCGACGACAACTGCGCGCGTCTCCCTCACTGCGGCGACGGCATTCTGGACCCTGGCGAGGAATGTGATCCACCGAACGGGATCACCTGTGACGGGCTTTGCCAGTTCCTTCCAAACAACCTTTGCGCCGACGCGTTCCCCGTTTGTCCCGGCGCGTACGAAGGCAACACCGGTACGGCCACCAATGACGGAAGCGCCACCTGCGGCAACTCCAGCACGGCGCGTGACGTTTGGTATCGATACACGCCGGCAGCGACCGGGAACGCTGTATTCGAGACTTGCGGCGCGTCGTTCGACACCGTGCTGTCCGTTCACGCAGGCTGCCCCGGCACGGAGGCCAACGAACTGGCCTGCGACGACGACGGCTGTTTGCGGCAGTCGCGCATTACCATGCTCGTCGAGGAAGGCGAAACCTACCTCATCCGTGTGTCGGGGTTCGTGAACGAGAGCGGACCATTCACTCTCGCGGTCACGGGACCGGATTGCGCGCCGGAGCCGCCGGTGAATGACATATGCGATACCGCCTTGCCAATCGGCGAAGGGGCTGTCGTTTTTGACACCGTTGGCGCCACCACGTCGCCTCCGCTCGAGCTCGGCGAGTGCAACGTGAATCGCGATCTCTGGTATTGCTATCAGCCGACGTGCAACGGATCGGCGACGGTGGGTCTTTGTGGCAGCTTTTTTGATACGGCACTCGCCGTTTATGACGGTTGTGCCTGTCCGGAGGCGCCTGCCGCGTTCGCGTGCAATCATGATGATTGTGGCGCGCAGTCATCACTTTCATTCCCCGTCCAAGCCGGCGAGAGCTACCTGTTGCGTATCGGTGGTCAGTTCAGCGCCGCGGGCCCGGGTGTGATCGCCATATCCTGTGACGGCGTCGGGGACCCGATTCGTGGTGGGCGCATGTGGGATAAATGGTGGGTCGAAAACGATGCGCCCGAACCCACCGGTGAGCACCCACTGTATCCGGCTGAGGGTTCTCAAACGGGAAGCACGACGTTTCGATGCAAAGAATGTCACGGCTGGGACTACAAGGGCGCTGCCGGCACCTACGCTTCCGGCAGCCACTTCACGGGAATCGGCGGTGTGTTGGGCACCACGCTTGACCGCCGCACGATGTTCGACCTCGTGAAAAGCGATGCGGTCGAGAAGGGTCACGGCTTCGAGAACTACGGCTTGTCTATCCAAGACACTTGGGATCTGGTGGATTTCGTGCTTCAGCTCACGATCGACACGGACGCACACATTGATGCCAACGGAGATTTCATCGGCAATGTGAATACGGGCGAAGTAAACTACACGACGGGCGGTGCGACCGCCTGCATCGTGTGTCACGGCGCCGACGGAACGCAAATTGACGCAGGTACACCCTCCGATCCGGTGTGGGTCGGCACCGTCGCTCAGGAAAACCCATGGGAACTTCTGCATAAGATTCGTTTTGGCCAGCCCGGGGCCAACATGCCCAGTTGGCTGGGCGCGGGCGGGACGGACCAGGGCGCGACAGACATTGGCGCCTACGCGCAGCTCAATTTCCCGGCCGTTTGCACCGACGACAGCCACTGCGATGACGGGCTGTTTTGCAACGGCGCGGAAACCTGTGTCGACGACGCCTGCGTGAACGGCGCGGCGCCGTGCATCGAGCAGGCCTGTGACGAGGCCGCCGATGCTTGTATCGGCACGGACCCGATTCGCGGCGGGAGGCTTTGGGACACGTGGTGGATCGTCTCTGGTTTGTCGGCGCCGCCCGGCAATCATCCCCTCTACCCGCCGGCGGGCCAGAAATCGGGAAGCACCACATTCCGATGCAAAGAGTGTCACGGTTGGGATTACAAAGGGGCATCGGGCGCGTACGGAGCCGGTGACCATTTCACGGGCATTGCCGGCGTGTTCGGGTCGACACTCGATCCCCAGCAGATGTTTGATGTGGTGGTGGGAAGCAACGAACCCATTGGGCACGATTTCTATTCGTTCGGGCTGTCGGAGCGTGACGCATGGGATCTTGTGTCCTTCATGCAATCACTGGTCATTGACGCGAACGTCTTTATCGACGGCACCGCCACGTTCGTCGGTGATGCTGTGCAGGGCGGGCAGTTCTACACAACGGGTGGCTTGCCGTCATGCGTGGTGTGCCATGGCGCCGATGGAACGCAAATCAACTTCGGCACCTCCGAAAATCCTGAATGGCTGGGGACGATTGCCACCTACAATCCGTGGGAGCTCATGCACAAAGTCCGCTTCGGACAGCCGGACGGCTCGATGGCCAGTTGGCTGGCGGACGGTGGCATCGACCAGGACGTCGCGGACATCGGAAGATACGCACAATTGAGCTTCCCGGTGGATTGCCTCAGCGACACCCAATGTGACAACGGCGAGTATTGTGACGGCGCGGAAACCTGCGTCGACACTCTTTGCACCGAGGGAACCAATCCGTGCCCCGGTTTGCAGTGCGATGACGAAATCGATCTATGCAGGACGGGTACGTGCGATTCGCCGGTGGTCGAAGCCCTTGGCGGGCGCTATTTGGGTATCACCGCCGCACCGAGTCTCGCACCTGTCGCGTTCCTGCTTACAGGCGATCCCGATTCGCCCGAAGTTTCGTGCCTTCGACAATACGTGCAGCTAGACTGGACGCTCGGAGATTTACCGATTTTTCGTACAGCGGAAGAGTGGGGCTCGATCGTCGTCACCGGCCAAGCCATTCAACCGGGAACGCTTTACAAGGTTCGCACCGATTGCGGCGCCGACGGCGCGCCAGATACGTCATTACCGGACGCAACGGTTACTCCGATTTGGGGCGATGTCGACAAGAATCTCACGGTCAACATCAACGATGCGTTCAGAATCATTAAGGCGTTCCAAGGAGACTTCAGTTTGGTTACACTAGAAGAAGCTGATCTGGAGCCTTGCGATCCCAATCGAATCGCAAATATTGCGGACGTGCAATGGGCAATTCTCGCGTTTCAGGGATTCGTGTTTTCGGACATGGGTTGCCAGGCGGTTTGCCCGTGAGGCAGCGCACGAAAGTTCATCGGAAAACTGGACCTTCGACGGTTAGCAACCTCTAATCTGCTGTCGGGGATTGTTTTGATCGAAAGAGACGCAGGAGGCTGTGGTTATGTGGGCGAAGCAATGGTTAATGGTTCTTGCTCTGCCGATGATCGCCATCGGGGCGGAGCGAGATTTAGAAAAAGCGGTGGGGACTCGTTCCGCCGTTCAAACGGCTTGGCCGCACACCTGTCAGATCCAAGACGGTTTTGGTGCAGGCGACGGCCATTTCGGACTTTTCGACTGGGTTGCGCAAGGCGCGCGCTATTGGCACAATTCAGCCCCGCCTGATGGACTGTACAACCGCACGATCGCCGCCATTGTACGACAGACGCCCAGATCGTTTTGCTACGCCCCAGGAACGCCTCCGGACGTGATCGAATATTATGACCGCCTGAAGCACATTGACCCCGGTCCGTTGGCCTATTTTCTTGGTGGCAGATGGTCGGGCGTTCAGGGTAGCCCGAGGGCACTCACTTGGAGCTTTGTCCCGGACGGTCTGGCCGCCGAAGGTAGCAGCAGCATTTTGTTTGCTCGGATGAACAACCTGTTCAGTGGCGACACGCAGGCCTGGATCAGCTTGTTCGAGCAGTGTTTTGATCGTTGGGAGGAATTGACGGGGACATCGTATACGCGAATTACTGCCGGCAGTAATGAATGGGATGACGGTGCCTCCTGGGGAGCGGTGGGTAGCGCCACGCGCGGGGATATACGTATCGCGATGGGGACCATTGACGGGAATAGCAACGTCCTGGCTTTCAATTACTTCCCATCTAACGGCGACATGTTCATGGACTTTGCCGAATCTTGGGGTGCCAGCTCGAATAACTGGCGTTTCCTGCGTGATGTGGTCATGCACGAACATGGGCACGGGCTCGGCATGCGCCACGTGTGTTCCAGCGATTCAAGCCAATTGATGGAGCCCTTCATCAACACGAGTTTCGATGGGCCGCAGCATGACGACCTGCGCGCGGGGCAACGTCATTACGGCGATCCGTTTGAGCCCGACGACGACTTCAATGCGGCGACCGACCTCGGCGTATTGACGACCGTGTCGCCCATTTTGTCGCCGCAGATTCCATCGCCCAACATCAGCAACAGCGACCTGACCAGCATCGATGCCAACGGCGAGCAGGATTGGTACCGGTTCTCCATCACCGAACCATTCGTGTTCTTGGAGGCGACCCTCACGCCGCACGGCTTGGTGTATGACTCGAGTCCACAGCAAAGCAACGGAAGCTGCACCTCCGGCAACAACATCAACTCGCTCGTCGCCGCGGACCTGGCGCTGGAAGTGTATGACTCAGATGGCAGCACCTTGCTGGCGTCGGCATCGTCCGCGCCGGCCGGCCAGCCGGAATCCGTCGTGGATGTCGGACTCACCGGCCCGGCCGATTATTTTATTCGTGTCTTTGAGACTGACCTGCCTTCAGAACCTCAGTTTTACGGGTTCGATTTGGCTCTGACAGCGCCAGGGGCGTGCTGTCTGGCGAACGGCGATTGCACGCTCTTGCGCGCCGGTAGCTGTGCCCTGACGCCGGGTTTCTATCAAGGGGATGGTACGACATGCCCGCCCGATCCGGCGTGCACACCGGTTGACACGATGGTAACTTGCGAATTGGAGTCTGCCCTCGCAGATGCGGGGTCCACGGTACGCGTGAATCTGTTCGTGGAGGAGGCGACCAACCTGGGCGCCTACCAGGCGACGCTGCAAGTCGTCAACACGGGCGGGGCCGGCACGGTAGGTCCGGCCTGCCCGGATGGCGCGCGAATCAACGAAATGATTTGCATTACGGGCGATACGTTCGAGCCGACCGGGGACGCCTGCGATACGGCCCCGTGTCCCGCCGCAGACCCGCCGAATATCTGCATTGGTCGCCCCGACTATGCTTTTGCGAATCAAGGCACGGTGATCGGCGCGGACTGTGAGGGCATGCAGGTGGTCGCCGCTTTGCTTTCGGGTTCCGTGGATGTCGTGGGCCAACGCAAGTACATCGGCGACATCCTATTGGAAGTGTCTCCTGACGCCGAGCCTGGTGCGACGTTTGACATCGAGTTCGTTCCCAACACGGAAGACAACCTGAATTTCCTTCTCGACGGTGGGGCCAGCTCGATTCCGACGCAATTCGGTGCTCCCTGTACGCTCACGGTGACGGATCCGACCAGCATCGATAAGAACCGCTACGTTTCATTCCGCACGGAGGAGCCGGGCCCGGTCGCCTACAAGTTGGACATGACATCAAGCCTGTTTCATCCTACTGCCACGGTATCCGGATGGGTTGGGCAACCTGATGCGAACGGAATCGCCACGCTGCAAGCCAACCCGCTGACGCGCGTGTGGTCCGAGCCGGTGGTACACATCACGGGGTGCGACATCACGCCCGTAGCGGAATTCGAGCTTCGCGCATCGTTCGACGGCGGCGGTTCCTTCGAACCGCCGGTTGCGCTCCGAACGGCGGCGCAACCTGCTGGCGACAAATTCTGGGGCGATACAGTGGGCTTTTTCGACGGCGCGGCGTGGACGCCGCCACAGGGGTTCGTGAACATCGACGATATCGTAGCTGCGCTCAAGACCTTTCAGCAGGCGGCTGGGGCCCCCGAAGTCCCCCGCACCGACGTGGTGCCTCAAGAGCCGAACCGGCTGGTCAATATCAATGACGCGTTCGCGATTATTCTAGCCTTTCAGGGGAAAGAATACCCGTTCGGTTGCCCGGACGATCCGTGTCAGGACAACATGGCGAATCCGTGCCCATAGGCATCTGCTGTTGTAGGTCAAGCAGTTTAGGTTTTCACCGAACCGGGATGTGGGTAGACGCCAAGCCGTTCTCACTGATGGCGGCCGCCACGGTTTTGCAATCGCTGCCGTTTTCAAGCGTCTAGCATAGCCGTAGCTGATTCGTACCGGGGCTTCGAGTAGCTCGTCCCGTCGAAACAAGAACCCGAGCCCGCAACACGCCGCCTAGCGGGCGTCTCTTGCGAGTTGGTCCGTGCGGACGACGGCACCGCGGTGTCTCACACCCACACCAACTCGTTTTGAGGCAACCTGAGGACCGTTGCACCCACATTGCAGAGTGGTTGGGCGTACGACGGCGGAGCATTGTCTCACATTTGACGCATCTCTCGCCAAGGAAGGCCATCGATCGGGTCTGCCGAAAGTCGTGTTTGGTTCGTTATGCGCTTGCATTTTTTCGGACGGCGTGCGAAACTATACAAGGGATTCTTGGCGACTTTCGTCGGCGTCTCTGACTAACCGGGAAAGAAGTTCCGATTCTCGAATCTCCCCCAGCGAAAAGAGTCTCCGACCCCGAATCCTTCAGGGACGGAGCAGAGTTGTGTGCGTGTGCGCAAGTACGGCGAGCGTGCCGTCGTCTCCGTGAAATCCAATTGTTCGTGGTCGGGTGCAAGCACGACAGCACGTGCCGGCTCCTACCTCTCACGATGTCGCCGGTTGCTACTTGTCGTGTGCTCCCGAAGGATCTTGTATCATGCTGTCCGCGACGTACCAACACAAGCACCGTGGTCCCTGCCGATTCGTCCCCAACCTGGAAAAAAGGACAATAGCGATGAGTAACGTAAGAACCCGCTGGATGTGTAGTGTCGTGGTGATGATCTCGTGCCTGCCGGCTATCGGTGCGGAATTCGAGTGGCGTCCGGTGTCCGCCACCGGTGCGCACACCATTATGGGGAATACCATCGTCCTCCAGGGGGCCGGTCAGGAGGTCACCCTGCAGCTGCGGATGGCAGGCTGGGATGTCGATCAGAACGGCGACCCGCTTCTGGGCGCGTTTCAGGCGACCGTCGATCCCGCAGGGTACAGCAGCGGCGCCGGTGCCACGTTGGTTCCGCTGGGCTGGCCGGCCACACCGGAAGACGGCGCTTTTCAGGTACTCAACCGATGCACCATCAATCAAGCTGCGGACCCTGCCGGCGCGCCTTGCAACTCGCCGAATGATTGCCCGGTCGATGAGTTTTGTATTCCCAATACCGATTGGGTGTTCTTTGGTCTGTCGTCGATCCCGGCCCTCTCCACGGCGACGCTCAACTACGAGTTTGTCGCGGCCGCACAGTCGAGCGGGCGCGCGGATACAGGTACGACATACTACGGCGGCACGCTGATACTCTCCGTACCCGCGAATGCCACAGGGGTCTACACGATCGGTTTCAACAGCAGTCCTAGTGCGACATTCTTGCAGGACAGCGGCGCGGGGCCTATTCCCGGCGTTGTGCTGACGCCGGCCATTATCACCATCGCCTGCGCTACCAATGCGGACTGCGACGACGGGAGCGCATGTACGGACGACGTGTGCAATCCAGACCAGACCTGCTCCAACACGAATAACTATGATGATACGCAGTTCTGCTGCAATCCCACGACCGGCGGGCTGTTGTCGATCGATGACGGCAACGAGTGCACCGACAATGTATGCGACCCCGCGACGGGAAACGTGTCGCATCCGCCTTTGGGAACGGGCACGATATGCGGCAATCCGGCGTCGGGAGCCTGCGATGCCCAGGATACTTGCGACGGCGCCGGTACGTGTGTCGATCGACTTGCATTGTCCGGTACCGCGTGTGGTGATCCAAGCAGTAGCGAATGCGACAATCCCGACTCCTGCGACGGGGCCGGTGTGTGCCGTGCGAATTTCGAGGCACCCGGCACGTCATGCGGCGACCCGACGGATACCGATTGCGACAACGCGGACACGTGCAACGGCACCGGAATGTGCGTCACCAACATACAGCCGTCCGGTACGGCGTGCGGCGATCTTTCGGATACAGAGTGTGACGATCCTGACACTTGCGACGGCGCCGGCGTTTGTGTCGTGAACAATGAACCTTCCGGTTTGCCGTGCGGTAATCCAATCGGCAATTCCTGCGACAACCCTGACTCCTGCGACGGCGCCGGTGCGTGCCAGACCAACCCTGTCGCAGCCGGTACGGCATGTGGCAATCCGGGAAGTGGCGAATGTGACACCCCTGCCTCCTGCGACGGCGCGGGCGCGTGTGACGCGAACAACGTTGCGAACGGCACCGCCTGTACGGATGACGGCAACGAATGCCGGGACGATGTTTGCCAGGCAGGAAGCTGCGCGCACCCGTTGAAGCCGGCCGGTAGCGCGTGCGGAGACCCGGTCGCGACCGAATGTGACCTGGCCGACTCATGCAGCGCGACCGGTGTGTGCCAATCGAATCTCCAACCGGCGGGTGCGGCCTGCGGCGATCCGACCGCCACCGACTGCGACCGTGCCGACTCGTGCGACGGCGCCGGCGCCTGCCTCGGTAACGTCGAACCTTCGGGCACGTCGTGCGGCGATCCTTCGGACACGGATTGCGACAACCCGGATACGTGTAACGGGGCCGGCATATGCCAACCCAATGTCGCCCCGTCGGGTCTGCCGTGCGGCAATCAGGTCGGCAATGCCTGCGACAATCCGGATACGTGCGACGGTGCCGGCGCCTGCGACGGGAACTTCGTGGGCGCGGGAACCCCATGCGGCAATCCGGGATCGTCACAGTGCGACAACCCGGATTCCTGTGACGGCGCGGGCGTCTGCGACGCGAATCACCTGCCGGACCAGACGCTGTGCACCGATGACGGAAACGATTGCCGCGACGATGTTTGTGTGACGGGTGTGTGTACTCACCCGGTGTCAACGGCCGGCACACCGTGCGGCGACCCCACGGATACGGAGTGCGACAATCCTGACTCTTGTGACGGCACAGGTACGTGTGTGTCGAACCCCGAATCTGCCGGCGCAGCGTGTGGGGATCCGACGGACAATGACTGTAGAAATCCGGACTCTTGCAACGGGTCCGGCGCCTGTGTCGGCAATGTCGAACCTTCGGGCACGGCCTGCGGCGATCCGTCGGATACGGATTGTGACAACCCCGACACATGTGACGGAGGTGGTCAGTGCCAGGTAAATGTCGCTCCATCCGGTTTACCGTGCGGCGATCAGAACGGCAACGCCTGTAACAATCCGGACACCTGCGACGGCAGCGGTACCTGCGACCCCAACTTTGTCATCACGGGCACACCCTGCGGTAACCCGGGTTCGTCGGAATGCGACAACGCGGATTCCTGTGACGGCGCGGGGATCTGCGACGTCAATCACGTGCCGGACCAGACGGCGTGCACCGACGACGGCAACGATTGCAGTGCCGACGTGTGCGTGAGCGGTGCCTGTTCGCATCCGGCGGAAGGGGCCGGCACTCCGTGCGGCGATCCTACAGCTACGGAGTGCAATGACCCTGACACCTGCGACGGTACCGGCATCTGCTTGCCGAACGCGGCGGCATCCGGCACACCGTGTGGGGATCCGACCGACGATGAGTGCAGGAACCCGGACTCCTGCGACGGGTCCGGCAGTTGTATCTCCAACGTCGAGCCGGCGGGCACGGCCTGCGGCGATCCGTCGGCTACGGATTGTGACGACGCCGATACGTGTGACGGGAGCGGTCTGTGCCAGGCAAATGTGGCGCCGGCCGGTTTACCGTGCGGAAATCAAAACGGCAATGCCTGCGACCTTGCCGACACCTGCGACGGCGGCGGCACGTGCGAGCCCAATTTTGTGAGTGCGGGCACACCCTGTGGTAATCCGGGGTCATCGGAATGCGATAATTCGGACTCCTGTGACGGCGCGGGATTGTGCGACGCCAACCACGTGCCGGACCAGACTTTGTGTACCGACGACGGCAATGAATGCCGCGCCGACGTGTGCCTGACCGGCGTTTGTTCGCACCCGTCGGAGCCGGTCGGCACGCCTTGCGGTGATCCGACCGATACGGAGTGCAACGATCCCGACTCCTGCAATGGCAGCGGTACTTGTGTACCGAACCTGGTACCCGCCGGAACGGCGTGTGGGGATCCGCTCAGCGACGCGTGCACTGATCCGGACACCTGTAACGGGTTCGGCGCTTGCCTCGCCAACAACCAAGCCGACGGCACTGATTGTGACGACGGCTCCTTCTGCAACGCGGGCGCGACGTGTGTGGGCGGCGCCTGTGGCGGCGGCTCGGCCGTCGATTGCAACGACAATCTCACGTGTACGGCGGACAGTTGCAATGAGGCCCTGCAACAGTGCGACAACATCCTGCAGCCGGGCAACTGCCTGATCGATGGTGCGTGTTATGCCGAGGGCGAAGTCAACCCGGACGAAGACTGTCTGTTCTGCGATACCGCACAGTCCACGTCAGCCTGGTCGTTTGTGGCCGCCGGCGCATTGTGCTCTGACGGCGACATCTGCACGAACAACGACGAATGCGACGGCGCCGGGAATTGCGCCGGCATCGTGGATCCGAACTGCAACGATGATTGCGTCAATGCCGTAGAGGTCTTCGACGGCAGCAGCGTAGGCAATAACGAGAATCGTGGGCCGGACGACGACGAAGCCACCTGTCAGTTCGATTCGGACAATGACGTCTGGTACTACTACGTGGCCACCTGCACGGGGCCTGTGCTGATGGACACGGAAGGCAGTAACTTCTTGCCATTTAATGACACAGTGTTGACGGTCTACGATGCGTGTGGTGGCAACGAGGTGGCATGCGACGATGACGGCGGCACGGACCTGCTGTCGGCGCTGGCCTTTGTCGCGACGGATGGCGTGACCTACTTCATTCGCGTCGCGGGCTTCATGGACAACGCCGGCGATTTCGTACTCAACATTTCGACGGCGGACGGCTGTGTCATCGACGGCATCTGCTACGACCAGGGTGAATTGAATCCGGCCAACGATTGTGAGGTATGTACGCCGTTACTCACGAGTACTGATTGGTCGGCGAGAACAGCCGGTGCCGCGTGCGGCGATCCCGCAGACACGGCGTGCGACAGCCCTGACGCGTGTAACGGCGCCGGCGTTTGCGAGCCCAACCACAAGTCGGATCTCGAAGCTTGCCCCGACGACGGCAACGACTGTACCGACGACATCTGCTTTGCGGGCGCGTGCACGCACCCACCATCGGCGGTCGGCACGGCGTGCGGCGATATCACCGCTACCGAGTGCGACGCGCCCGACACGTGCGATGGCGCCGGTGTGTGCGAGACAAACTTCGCTCCGCTCGGGACCGTCTGCGGTGATCCGACGATTACGGATTGCGACAACGGTGACATCTGTGACGGTGCGGGTGCGTGTGACCCGAACTTCCAGCCTGACGGTTCGGCCTGTACGGACGACGGTATCGAATGCTCGCAAGATATCTGCGCGTCTGGTGTGTGCGACCATCCACCGCAGCCTGCCGGCACGGCCTGTGGCGACGGCAGCAATACGCAGTGCGACAATCCCGACACGTGCGATGGTGCGGGATTCTGTCTGGACAATCCTGAGGTGGCCGGTGTTGCCTGTGGCGACCCCACGGATACGGACTGCGACAATCCGGATTCGTGCAACGGTGCCGGTGCGTGCATTGATAACCTCGAGCTGGTCGGCACGGCCTGTGGTGACCCCACCGATACGGAGTGCGATAACCAGGACACCTGCGACGGCGGCGGCGTCTGCCTGGTCAACTTCGAGATCAATGGATTCCCCTGTGGCGATCCGACGAACACGCAGTGTAACAATCCGGACACGTGCAACGGTAGCGGCACGTGCCTCGACAATTTCGAGGCCGCCGGTTTGGCCTGCGGCGATCCGACGTCATCCGACTGTGATAACGCCGATATTTGTGACGGAATCGGAAGTTGCGACGTGAACCATCAGCCGGACGGCTTGTCCTGTACGGATGATGGCGTCCAGTGTACGCAAGACGTTTGTTCGTCGGGTGTTTGCGACCATCCGCCTCAGCCGGCTGGCACAGCCTGCGGCGACGGCAGCAACACGCAATGCGACAACCCCGACACGTGTGACGGCACGGGGATTTGTCTGGACAATTTCGAGTCGACCGGATTTGCCTGTGGTGATCCGACGGACACGGACTGTGACAATCCTGACAGCTGTAACGGCTCCGGTGCGTGTGTCGTCAACCTCGAGCCGGTCGGTACGGCCTGCGGCGATCCGACTGATACGGCGTGCGACAACGGAGATACTTGTGATGGTGCCGGCGTCTGCCTGGACAATTTTGAAATCAACGGGTTCCCCTGTGGTGACCCGACAAACACGCAGTGCAACAATCCCGATACCTGCAACGGGAGCGGTACGTGTCTCGATAATTTTGCGGCCGCCGGCTTGGCGTGCGGCGATCCGACGTCATCGGACTGCGATAACTCAGACATATGTGACGGGATCGGAAGTTGCGATCCCAATCATCAGCCGGACGGACTGGCCTGCACGGATGACGGTGTACAATGTACGCAAAACCTATGTGCGTCAGGTGTTTGCGATCACCCGCCGCAGCCCGTCGGCACGCCCTGTGGTGACGGCAGCAACACGCAGTGCGACAACCCCGATACTTGCGACGGTACGGGAATCTGCCTGGACAATTTCGAGATAGCCGGTCTCGCCTGTGGCGACCCGACGGACACGGACTGCGACAATCCGGATTCGTGTAACGGCGGCGGCGCGTGCGTGGACAATCTCGAACCCACGGGTACGGCCTGCGGTGATCCCACCGATACGGAGTGCGACAACCAGGACACCTGCGACGGCGGCGGCACGTGCCTTGACAACTTTGAAATCAACGGGTTCCCCTGCGGTGATCCGACGAACACGCAGTGTAACAATCCGGACACGTGCAACGGTGGCGGTACGTGTCTCGCTAACTTCGAGCCGGCCGGCCTGGCGTGCGGCGATCCAACGTCATCCGACTGTGACAATCCCGATATTTGTGACGGGATCGGCAGTTGCGATGTCAACAATCAGCCGGACGGCTTGTCCTGCACGGACGATGGACTGGAGTGCACCGACGATCAATGCGGCGGCGGTGCATGTCTCCACCCACCGTTGCTCGTGGGCACGCCGTGCGGTGACGGCAGCAATACGCAGTGCGACAATCCGGACACCTGCGATGGGACGGGCATATGCCTGGACAACTTTGAGGTGAGCGGTTTTGCCTGTGGCGACCCAACGGACACGGATTGCGACCATCCCGACACCTGCAACGGCGGCGGTGCATGCGCGGACAACCTCGAGGCGGTCGGGATCGCGTGCGGTGATCCTCTAGACGACGACTGCAACAATCCGGACACCTGTGACGGGACGGGCGTGTGCTTGGACAACTTCGAGATCAACGGATTCCCATGCGGCGACCCAACCAATACGCAGTGCGACAACCCTGACAGTTGCGACGGCGGTGGTACGTGTCTCGACAACTTCGAGCCGGTGGGTCTGGCCTGTGGCGATCCGTCCAGCGACCAATGCGACAATCCCGATATTTGCGACGGCGGCGGTGCGTGCGATCCCAATTTCAAGCCGACGGGAACGGCGTGCGACGATGCGGATGTCTGCACGGGAAGCGACGAATGTTCCCTCGGAACCTGTGCCGGCACACCCATACCGGTAGCACCGACAGTTGTGTCTGACGCACCGCGTGCCGTTCACGTAACGCCCCTGCCGGCGGGAGCATCTCCGTCGGTTGCACTTCGGCTGACTTCGCCCGACTGGCCATGTCTGGACAAGTATATTGACGCCAACGGGGTGCTTGTCGGCGCACCCGTATCACAATCACCTGACACGTGGGGAACGGTGGTTGTTCGGGGCGAAGATATCGTGCCCGGTTCGCAGTATGAAGTCGTGGCGGAATGCGGCGCATTCACAAGTGCTGCCGGCCAAGACAGCACATGCTTATGGGCTGACGTCGACTGCAACGGCGCGACGAACATTAACGACACCTATTCCATCATTCTCGGATTCCAGGGCGATTTCAGCCAGGGATTAACATTCGAGGCGTTGGATATTTGGCCATGTGAACCGAATCATATTATCAACATTGTGGACGTCCAACGGTCGATTCTCGCGTTTCAAGGGCAGACCTACGAGCAAACCGGCTGCCCGGTCCCCTGTCCGTAGGTGTTGGATGGCGAAACCTTGTGCACTCACGGGTAGGCTGGGCCTCGATAGCACCTACCGGCGACCATGCGGTCGCCGGGGACGCTGACTCGGAAAGGATAGAACATGCGTAGCGCAACAACGTCGTGGATCTGCGGTGTAGCGGTTTTCGTTTCGTGCCTTCCCGCTTGGGGTGCGGAGTTCGAATGGCATCCGGTGTCCGCTACGGGTGCATACAACATCACGGGGAATACCATTGTCCTCCAGGGGGGCGGCCAGGACGTTACCCTTCACTTGCGACTGGCCGGCTGGGATGCCGATCAGAACGGCGATCCGCTATTGGGCGCGTTCCAGGCGACCATCGACCCCACGGGGTACAGCAGCGGCGCCGGCGCCGAGTTGGTCCCTCTGGGCTGGCCGGCCACTCCGGCAGACGGCGCTTTTCAGACACTCAATCGCTGCACGGTCAATCAGATGGCCGACCCCAACGGTGCCTCTTGTACCTCAATAGCCGATTGTCCGAATGGAGAGTTCTGCATTCCCAACACCGATTGGGTGTTTTTCGGTCTGAATTCGATCCCGGCCATTTCCACTACGACGCTCGCCTACGAGTTTGTCGCAGCGACACAGTCCGGCGGGCGCGCGGATGACGGTTCGATATTCTACGGCGGCACACTCATCCTCACCGTGCCTATGAATGCTGCTGGAACTTACACGATCAGTCTTGTCGACGGTCCTACTGCCACATTCATGCGGGACAGCGATGCCGGGCCGATTTCCGGAATCGTCCTGACGCCGGCCGTCATATCGATCGCTTGCGCCACAAATGCGGACTGCGATGACAGCAGCGCATGCACCGACGATGTCTGTGAGCCCGATCAGACCTGCTCAAACACGAA
>Ga0055480_10000161_pt1 | contig 23466 bp, 16 predicted proteins | sample Muzzi_PWB_D2_FD_57935 | JGI IMG/M metagenome (GOLD analysis project Ga0055480, IMG submission 57935) | Wetland microbial communities from San Francisco Bay, California, USA, that impact long-term carbon sequestration - Muzzi_PWB_D2 | ecosystem: Environmental > Aquatic > Marine > Wetlands ... | reverse complement strand
GTGTCCCGCCGTGTCCGAGCGGTTCAACGCACGACGAAGGAGTCCGATTCGCATCGGGGACCCTTGCAGGTACAGCCTGACGAAACTCCCGGTATCCCCCAGGGAAAGCGATTCTGCCCATGCCCTATCGGCCTCGCGACGACGTGTCAGCCCCTCCAGTGCGACGGCCTCCGCCGTGAGGGTATGGGCCAGAAACCAGACGCGCGTCCCACCGCATCCACGACGCACGATTCGGGCGGTCTCGAGCAGCTGACGCCACTGACTGGTCGCCTCCAACATGACGAGGAGGTGGTGGTACTCGTGCAGCCGAGTCGCGAGCGTCGTGTCGGGGAGCTTCTCGAGGGCATTCCGGTCATAGTCATAGCGCCGCTGCCATTGCTCCAACGCCCGCCGATCCCCCGTTCGCATCTGTCCATGCCAAATCCGCACAGCGGCCAGCCATTCTCGATTCCGCAGCGTCATCGGCTCGGTGACGACCCGTTCGAGTCGATCGAGCCACATGTCCGACGCCTCCGTGTCATCCATGGCCAGGGTAGCCGATGCCATCACGCGAGCTACGCCGCTTCGAATCCCATGACTTTCTTCGTTGGAGAGACTCCATGCCTTTTCCAGCTCGCGGTGGGCCTCGTCGAGTCGATTCCATTCGTATAGCACATATCCGCGGAACTGGTGAGCCATCGCCACGGACCTATGAGCTCCCAGCCCAGTGGCGGCAGCAAGGGTGATCGCGGCGTCACAATGGTCGCTGGCCTTGGGATAGTGGCCGGTCAAGAGGTACAGATTGCCGAGCAGCGCCCTCGCCTGAACCGCCATGATCGGAGCGTCGATCCGATCGGCGACCCGGGAGCAGGCTTGGACCGCCTCCTCCAACAGTGTTCTCTCGCCGGTAAACCGGAACGCAGCTTGTAAAAGGCTTGCACTGCGAAGCCCCAGCCATGCATGCTCGGGAGGAATGCAGGAAGCGGTACTCCTCGCCAGAGAGACCAAGTCGGCGATGCGTCGCTCCCGAAGTGCCTGGAGTGCGGCCATGCCCGACTGGATCCCTCGTCCCACCTGTTGAGCAACCATGTCCCCCGGCTCGCTCCGCCCCTCTAACGATGGACTTCCCGAGGATACGACCCCGGTCGCGCCGGTGGTCAGCATCGTCAACAACAGTCCAGCACTCCAGCGGTCGGCCGGACCGTCACCGGGGACCTCCTTCCCGGCGAGGAGGTTCCGGGCGGCCGTATCCTCGCCGAAGGCCAAGAGATCGAGCGCCTTGTGCCAGGCCGGTTTGTCGTCGATGGGGCGCATGTCGTGGAGTTCTCCAACGAGCGGGGCATCGTCCCGTAACCGTGGAGAAGGTAAGTCACCCCTCCTCCCTCCGCCTCATCCTTTTGGAGGATACCGCAGGGTTTCCAGCGGCCCTATTGTAGGCGTCCCAACGCGTCACGAGCGGACTACTACAAGAGGACAGGCCATTCATGCGACATGGAGTCAGGGCAAAGGTTCAACCCGCGCACAGTCTTGGAAAGATGCGAATCGTCGTGTGGCTTCTCACGCTGGTGACCGTTGTGCCTCTGGTACCAACCTCCCTCGCGGCGCAGGGTGTCGATGAAGCCCGCGGCACCGTACGCCAGGCGGTGGAGTTGGTCGGCGGGAGTTCCGCCCTTCGGAACGTTCAACGGGTCGTCTTCGATATGGTCACCCAATGGTCAACTACCCAATTCCGGGATGTTCCCTTCACCGACAGGCCGGCCTACGAATTCAACATGGACGTGCGGGACTATAGCATCCTCGCATGGCGGAACACTCGTGGATTGGGGAGCCGCAGGATCGTCGATCTCGTTCGGGACTCGGTGGCGGTTAGGGATTTCGGCAAGGGATTTACCCCCCTCAGTGTGGCCTATGTCGACGAACGCGACGAGCTGTTCCTCTACACCCCAGACCGTCTGCTGTTGGCGCTCTTGGACACTCCAGACCTCCACATGCTTGGGGACACCCTGATCGGCGGCGAACGCCACCGGATCCTCGGCGCCACCCTCGGGGACCTGCCGGTCACCGTGCTCTTCCATTCCGGGACAGGGCTCTTGGCCGTGCTGCGGTTCCAGGTCGGGCAACCCAACGATTACGGGCTGGTTCCCTGGGGCAGGATGCAGGTCGAGGTCTGGTATTCCAACTGGAGGACCTTTGGAGATGTGAGTATCCCCACCCAGTGGGATATTGTCCGAGTTGGGAAAGTGTATAAGCGGATCACAATCCAACGGGCCTCATTCAACCCCGAGTTCGCTGCCGATTCGTTCGCGGTCTCGAGTGCGGCAAGGGAGGCATACTTCACGTCCATTGCGACGCGGCCGATGCACGAAGGCGTTCAGATCGACTCGACCTCGTTGGTCACCCCGTCTCTGGCCGAGATTCAGAGTTTTGGCACTGCATCGGGGGCGGTACGCACCGGCGCCGGTTGGCTGCTCCTTGGAGTCGGCCAGACGCCATTCAATTACACTCAGAGCCTGCAGGCTTTGAGGGACCTCGGCGTCGGTGTCATTGAAGCGGTGCTGGTGGGAACCGCCAATCCGGGGAATGGGGGCGTGCTGCAAGCGGTCGAGGCAGGTCTGCCGGTCTACGTCTCGCCTGCTTCGAAGGAATTCGTATCCCGCATCCTTCGGAACGGAGGCCACCCCGACGTATCCCTGATTATTGTGTCCGATACAGTCACGCTCGGGTCTGGTCCCGAGCGCGTGTTCCTTGAACCCCTGGACCTACCCAACGTGCCAGGCTCGCTGGTTCTTTTCCAGCCACAGTCAGGGTGGTTGTTCATCCCTGATGCCCGAACGCCCCTAGACATTCGAGTCGCCCGACGTCACGCGGACGGTCGAGGCTGGACGGTCCGTGCGATCGGCACCCAACGGAACCCCTACCAACTGCTCGAGCAGTGACTACTCCGCCCGCCCCATCCAGCCCTACCGCATCCTATTCATACCGGAGTGCCGTGATCGGATCCACCTTGCTTGCCCGCCTCGCAGGGAAGTATGCGGCGCCGAACGCCACCAGGCCTAACAACGCCAGGGAGAGCGAGAACACCACCGGGTCGCTGCCCTGGAGGCCGTACAGGAGGGAGCCGAGTGCGCGGCCGAGGGCGAGGGCGGCGAGGAGGCCGGCGACGCCACCGACACCCAGCATCCAGGCCACCTGGCGGATGACTAGCCCCCGCACCTGCCAGGGGTTGGCGCCGAGCGACATCCTGACGCCGATCTCCCGGGTGCGTTGTTGCACGCTGTAGGCGAGAACACCGTATAGCCCCACCGCCGCCAGCAGCGTCGCCAGGGCGGCAAAGGCCGTCGAGAGGATGCTGATCATTCGATCGAGGAACACGTTCTCGCGAATCTGCTGCGGCATCGTCTTGAGCTCCTCGATCGGCACCGACGGCGCGATCTTCTTCAGAAGCGGGCGGATCTCGCGCACAAGCTGCTCCGGTGGGAGTGCCGTCCGGACGTAGTAACTGAGGAAACTCACATCGCCGTCCTGCTGCCAGGGAGTGTAGAAGAGCGGCGGTATCTCGTTCTTCACGTCTGAGTACTTGGCGTCCTGGATGAGCCCCACGATCTGTGTGTCGAGGGTATCCGAGCTGCGGTAGGACATGAACTTCCCGACGGCATCGTCCCCGAGCTCAAACTTCTTGGCGAATGTCTGGTTGACAATGGCCACGCGCCCCGACCCCTGCCCGTCCGCGGCGGTGAACTCCCGCCCCGAGAGCAGCGTGATTCCCAGGCTGCGGAAGTAGCCTGGGCCCACCTCGTTGAACCGGGAGTTGTTGTCCACGTCCGGCCCCTCCGGGAAGCCCTGTACGTGAACGCTGGTCCCCCAATTGCTCCCGGCGAGGAGCGGAACCATGGAGCTCGTCACGGCGGTCACCCCCGGAAGCTGGGCCAGTTCGTCGGCCACCCGGGTATACAGTTGGGCGGCCCGAGTGCTGTCGTAGCCGCTCCGTTGCGGGGAGATGCTGAATGTCACGACGTCGTCCACCTTCAAGCCCAAGTCGACATGGGCGACGTTGATCAGACTCTTGAGGAACAACCCCGCCGAGATCAGGAGGCCCGAGGCGAGGGCAATCTGAAGCGTCACCAGCGCGGCGCGGAATCGGCCGGCCTGCTGGTGGCCGGAGATCTGTCCCGAGGCCGAGCGGATGGCAGTGATGAGGTCCGAGCGCGTGCTGTGCAAGGCCGGGAAGAGCCCGAATAGGAGCCCGGTCCCGACCGCCACCGCGCCCGCGAAAAGCACCACCGCCGGTTGGAGCTGGAACGTGAGCGTGCTCGCCGACTGTGGTGGGAGGAGGGCGCCGAGGGCCTTGAGGGTGGCGTACGCGACGACCAGGCTCGCCACCCCACCCATCAGGGCCAGGACCACGGCCTCGGTGAGAAGCTGTGCCATGAGCCGTCCGCGGCCCGAGCCCAACGCCAGCCGGACTCCCATCTCCAGCGAGCGGCTCGCGCCTCGCGCCAGGAGGAGGTTGGCGATGTTGGCGCATGCGATCAGGAGCACGACCCCCGTGACCCCGAGCAGCATGAGGAGAGGTGCCTTGGCCTCCCGGTGGACGGAGCTCTGCCCTCGATACCCCGGCGTCACGCCGACTTCCTTGGCACGGAAGCGCGCCATCGTCTGCTCGCTCATCCCCTCCTGGAGCGGCGCTTCCACGTCGTTGATGATGGGACGGTACACCGCGTTGAGGCCCGCCGTGGCTTGCTCCAGCGTGACATCCGGTTTGAGCCGTCCAAAGACGTAGGCCCAGTAGTTCTGCCGATTGTCGAGTCCGCCCCGGCCCTCCATGTCTCGCCGGATCGTGATCGGCACGAACACCAACGGCCGGCCGCCGAGTGTCGTGCCCTCGAACCGCTGCGGTGCCACGCCGACGATCGTGAGCATCCGGCCGTTGACCTCGATCGATTGCCCAACCACGCCAGGGTTGGAGCCATAGTGGGTCCGCCAGAAGTTGTCGGACAGGACCGCGACGTATCCCTCCCCGACCGTTTCAGCGTCCTCCGGACCAAGAAGCCGCCCCACGGAAGGGTTGAGGCCCAGGGTCGGGAAGTAGGATCCCGAGACCAGCATCCCCTCGCCCGTCATCGGCGCGCCGTTCACGGTGAGATTCGCCCCGAAGAGACGGTGGGCCGCCAGGCCGGTGAGGACCGCCTGCCGTTCCTGGAGGTCCTTGAACATCCGATAACTGAAGACCTCCTCGCAGTTGCCCGCCTGGTTGCACGACGTGGACCCGGGCTTGGGACCCGGCGCCGTGAGGTTCACGAGCCGATCGGCCTCCGGGACCGGGAGCGGCGTAAGGAGGATCTGGTCGAACATCGAGAAGATCGCCCCGTTGGCCCCGATTCCGAGAGCCAGGGAGAGGACCGCCACGAAGGTGACGAACGGCGTGCGGAACAGGGTGCGGAAGGCGAATCGAATGTGGCGCATCGGGCTGCTCTGGGTATTGAGAACCGGGCTGCGGGTAGTCCGCTACGGGGACATGACGGGAAATCGTCCACCGCGTTTCATCTTGGACAGTGCCCGATGCCTGAGGGGGGCTCGGGCCGTCTTGACGAGCCGATTAATTGCCTATATTGTAGTCAATAATGTCCCCCTCCCTCCTTGGCTCCCTGGAGCAACTCGTCCTCCTCGCCGTCCTCCGCCTCGGCGAGGAGGCCTATTCGATGGGCGTCATCCGTGAGCTGGAGACCGAGGCGTCCTTCCGGATTTCGCGCGGGGCGCTGTACACCACCCTGGACCGGCTCGAGAAGAAGGGCCTCCTCCAGTCACGGTTGGGAGACCCGCTGCCGGAGCGGGGCGGCCGCGCGCGCCGCTACTTCACGGTGACCGTCAGGGGGAAAGCCGAGCTCAAGGTCGCCCGCGACGCACTCGCCTCCCTGTGGGCGGGTGTCGAGTCCTCGGCGCTGGAGCGCTGAACCATGCCGACATCTCGCCCGGCCCCGCCGGCCTTGGCCGTTCGCCTGCTCCGCATGGCGGTCCGCGATGAGCGCGCGGCCGAGGCCATCCTGGGGGACCTCCACGAGGAGTACATCGGGCGGGCCGGGCCGCGCCGCCGAGTGGCGGCAGGCCTCTGGTATTGGGCCAGCGCCCTCATGATTGCGCTCCGCTATCTCCTTCACCGTAGCCCGCCCGTCACGCCGCCACGGCGGGCCTGGCCCGGCGCGGGGGATCTCCGGGTGGCGTTGCGCTCCCTCTCCCGCGCGCCCGTGTTCGCCATCACGGCGGCCCTCACGCTCGGGATCGGCGTCGGCGGCACGGTGGCGATGTTCAGCGTGGTCAACGGGGTGATGCTGCAACCCCTCCCCTACGCCGATCCCGGGGCGTTGCTTGCGGTGTGGCAGACCGCGCCGGGGATCGACGCCGATCGCTTCCCCCTTTCCCCGGCCACCTACTTCACCTGGCGTCAGGAGCACCACGCGGTCGAGGCCGTCGCGATCTGGAAGTACCGGCGCTTCACCGTCGACATGCTGGCGGCGGATCCGGAACTGGTGGATGGTTGGCTCCTCACGGAGGAGGCCTTCGGTGTGCTGAGGGTGGAGCCGCGGATCGGCCGGGGGTTCGTGGCGGAGGACATGCGTCCGGGAGGGCCGCTCACGGTGGTGCTGGCGGACGGGTACTGGCGGCGGCGGTTCGGCGCCGATCCCGGCGTCGTGGGGAGGCACCTCGCCATCAACGGCGACGATGCCACGATCATCGGCGTCCTTCCGCGGAGGTTCCACGCTCCGGAAGGACCGGAGCCGTCCGTATTTGTCCCGGCGCGCTTCTCGCCGGACGACATCTACGTCGGGTACTACTCCTTCAACGGCCTGGCGCGGCTCGCGCCCAAGGCCACCATCGCCGACGCGGAGCGGGAGGCGGTCGCGGTCATCCCGCGCGCGATCGATGCCTACGGTGGGACGACCGCGGCGCGCGCCGCGGAGATGCAACTGAGCACACTCGTGACGCCGCTCAAGGAGGAAATCATCGGCGACACCGGCAGGATTATTTGGATTCTGTTCGGCACGGTGTCTCTCGTCCTTGTCATCGCCTGCGCCAACGTCGCCACGCTCGTCCTGGCCCGGGCCGAAGGTCGCCACCGGGAGATCGCCGTCCGCCGGGCCCTTGGTGCCACCGGCCCTCGTATCGCCGGCCATTACCTCGCCGAGGGGCTGGCGCTGGGTGCCGTCGGTGGCGGGCTGGGGTTGGTGGCGGCCGTCGCGGCCCTCGGATACCTGCGGCGACGCGCGCCCGCGGGCCTTCCACGCATCGACGCCATCGGGATCGATCCGTCCGTCCTGGGGTTTGCGTTTGTCGTGACCCTCGGAGCTGCGGCCGTCTTCAGCCTGGTCCCTGCCCTCGCTGGACGGGCCGACCTGTTGACGCCGCTCAAGGAGAGCGCGCCATCGGTGGGGGCCGGCCGACGCCGCCTGCGCGGACGAAACGTCTTGGTGTCTCTCGAGATCGCTCTGGCCGTCGTGTTGCTGGTCGCCGCGGGACTCATGATTCGGACCGTGGGATATCTCCGCAGCATTGACCCCGGCTTCCGTGATCCGGAGACCGTGCTGACCGGACGACTCTATGTCCCGCCGTTCGTCGTCCAGGAGCCGGAGCGGGTCGCGCAGATCCAACGCGCCCTCCTTGGCCGGTTGGCGGCGATCCCCGGGGTCGAAGCGGCCGGCGCCGCCACCGCGGTCGGGACGGAGAATTGGGTGTGGGTGAACAGTGTCCACGTCCGTGAGCGACTCCGGCCGGAGGAGGCCGCCCAGCCGATGCGACGACTCGTGTGGATCGCCGGCGCCTTCCTGGAGGCGATGGAGACACGGCTTCTGGCCGGCCGGACGTTCGACGATGGGGAGATGGAGGGTGGGCGCCCGGTGGCGTTGGTGTCCGCAGGGTTCGCTGCGGAATTTTGGGACGATCCCGCGAAGGCCATCGGCTCGCACGTCGCCCTCCGACGCGACGGGTCGTGGCAGGAGATCGTCGGTGTCGTCGAGGATGTCCGGGCGGCCGGTCTCGATGCGGCCGCGCCGGCGATGGTCTACTTCCCGGCCTTCAGCCGCACCCTGTTCGGGGAGCCGTGGGTGCAGCGGGATCTCCGATTCGTAGTCAAGTCGGCATCGCGCGACCCATCGACCCTGGGTCCGACACTCCGGGAGGTGGGGCGCACCGCGGCGCCCGGTGTCCCCCTGACCGACATTCGGACCGCCGCGGACATCGTCTCGGCCTCGATGGCCCGTACGACGTTCATCACGACCATGCTCACCGTGGCCGGGGCCCTGGCGCTGTTCCTCGGCGGCATCGGCGTCTATGGGGTCATCGCCTATCTCGTGGCGCTACGCACGCGCGAGCTGGGCCTCCGCCTGGCCCTCGGGGCCACCACGCGTGACGTCGGATGGCTGATGCTCAGGCACGGTGGGGCCCTGGCCATCGGCGGCGTCGTTGCGGGTCTCGCCGTCTCGGCCGCCGCCACCCGGGTGTTGCGGGCGGTCCTGGTCGGCGTCCAACCGCTCGATCCCGCCACCTATCTCGCCGTCGCGGGCGGGCTCCTGGCCTGCGCCTTCCTCGCCAGCGCCATCCCTGCCGTGCGGGCAGCCCGCGTGGACCCGGCCGCGACGCTCCGCGCCGAGTAGCACCCCCGACCCCGCGGTCTCCTCCCGCCGTCCGGCACCTGCGCCTGGACCGCCCCAAGCCGCTCCTCTCGGTCATCGTGTAGTTTCCCAGGGCTCACCTCCTCGACTCGCTGCTCGCTCGGAGGGCCCGTGGTACGGGAGAGTGAACCGAAACTCCTGATTGAAGCCGCGCTACTGGGCGTCGTAGGAGCGCTCGCGGCGCAACTGTTTTCCTGGGCGTTGCGGCTGTCGCAGGGCCTCTTCTTGGTGGGGATCGCCGGCTACCGTCCGCCGGGGCTCCCGCACGAAGGAGGCGTGCTCGAAGAGGTGGTGGGCCCGCACGGGCTGTGGCTGTTACCGGTCGCCACGACCCTGGGTGGGTTGCTCTCGGGTCTCCTCGTGTACGGTTTGGCCCCCGAAGCCGAGGGCCACGGAACCGATACGGTGGTCAAGGCCTTCCATCGGGCCGGCGGCTACATTCGGGCCCGGGTCGCACCGCTCAAGCTCATCGCATCGGCGATCACCATCGGCTCGGGTGGGGCGGCGGGTCGGGAGGGGCCCACCGCATTGATCGGGGCGGGTGTCGGCTCGCTCTATGCCACCCTGCGGCGCCGCACCGACGAAGAGCGCAGGCTGCTGGTGCTGATGGGGATGGGGGCGGGGCTGTCGGCGATCTTCCGCTCGCCGATCGGCGCTGCGTTCTTCGCGATCGAAGTGCTCTACGGGAGCATGGAGTTCGAGTCCCGGGCGTTGTTGTACGTCATGCTGTCCTCGGTGGTCGCCTACGCGGTAAACGGGCTCTTCTCGGGGTGGACGTCGTTGTTCCAATTCCCCGAGGCCCAAGGACACCTCGATGTGGCGGGGTACGCGTGGTTCGGGATCCTGGGCATCGGCGCCGGGATGATCGCCACCCTCCTACCGACCGTGTTCTATCGCCTGCGCGACCTGTTCCGCTCGCTCCCCCTCCGCCCCGCCTTGCACCCCGCCCTCGGCGGCCTCGGCGTCGGTCTCCTGGCCCTGTTGGTACCGCAGGTCCTCGGTGGTGGGTACGGGTGGATCCAGGAAGCCATCGACGGTCGCCTGGCCGCGACCACGCTGATCGTGCTCCTCCTTGCAAAACTCCTCGCCTTCCCGCTCACGGTGTCCTCGGGCGGATCGGGAGGGGTCTTTGCGCCCACTCTGTTCGTCGGCGCCATGCTGGGAGGGCTTCTCGCGGCGTTGGCCCACGAACCGTCCGGCGCCTTTGCGGTGGTAGGGATGCTGGCGGTCTTCGGCGCTGCCGCGCGGGTTCCCATCGCCTCGATGGTGATGGTGACGGAGATGACCGGAGGGTACCAGCTCCTCCCCGGAGCGGCCTTCGCGGTGCTGGTGAGTTACCTCATCCAAACCCGCCTCTCCTCTCAGTTGGCGTATCGCAGCCTGTATGAGGCGCAGGTCCCCGGACGCACGCAGTCGCCGGCCCGCTATGCAGAGAACGTGGAGCTGGCGCTCCGCATTCTGGGGACCGGTCAGATGCCACGCGGTGTGAACCCCGGGCACCTGGACCTGGTGTCGTTACTGGATTCCGGCGTGCCGCTCAAGCTCCCCGGGAAGAAGGAGCTGAACATCGGTCTCCTCCGGGCGGGGAGCTCGCTGGTCGGGAAATCGATCCAGGACTGCACCGAGATGGCCCACGACGGGGCCTTGGAGATCGTGGGCGTCGTGCGCGAGGGCGAGCTCGTCCTCCCCGCGCGCGAAACGGTCCTTCGCGGGAACGATCGCCTCCTCATTATCGGATCCGCGCACGCCCGGGACAGTCTGGCGGAACACATCGCTCCCGTGGAACCGGTTGAGAGGAGACGTGAGGGCTAGATGAGGCGGTGGGACCCGTTGGTGTCTCGGTCCTCCGACTCGCCGGATCCACGCCACTGAATGTGAATGGAGCGTAGGCCCCCTCCCCGACGGATTCCCTACCGCAATTGGCGCTCGATTTGATGCCAGCCCGAGCCTTCTCGGGCTGCCTCCGCTGCCCGGTCTTCCTTGCATCCTGCCTGGCTTCCTAGCCATGCATGACCTGGCATGTCTTCCCTAAGAGCTAGATTTCCTGACGTTTACCGGAGACCTGAATGTAGGGCATCTAATTTGCAGCAAATGACTTCAGTCAGGCCGCCTGATCGAACCACATTTTGACACCAGCCGCATCTCCACTGTCGTCCTCGCCCGCCCGGAGACCAGAGTCATGGCGTTCCTCAAGACCCTCCTCGGTAGCAGTGACCCGTTATTGAAGATCCCCGAAGAGCTCGAGCCGATGATCGCCGAGATGCGCGCCGAGCGCGAGGCGTTCGAAGCGCTCCTCAAGAAGGCCAACGTCTCCAAGGCGGAACTCCGGGCGTTGAGCGAGCCGATCGCCCAAACGGAGGAATCGATCCGCCTGTTGGACGCCCGAATGGAGAGGACCGAAGGGCGGGCGCGGGAGGTGGAGGAGGTCGGGGATCGGCTCGAGGCGATGGCGGAGCAAGCGGACGAGGCCGAGGAGCGCCACCGTCGGGTGGACCGCCAGTTAACGGGCCTGGCCGAGGAGGCCGGGAAGCTGCAGGAGCGGCTCGAGGAATCGCGTCTGGCAGCGGACTCGGCGGCTACCCTCAAGGAGGATCTGGCCCCATTCATGGAGCTGGAGGGGCCATTCCGGGAGCTCAAGGCCCAAGCGGAGGATCTCTCCAACCGCCTGCGAGACCTGCAGACCGGCTATCACACCGTGCGTGGCCGACACGACGAGATCCACCAGGTAACCAGCGAGTCATCGAGCCGGGTAGAGCGGCTCGTGCGCCAGTACGACACACTGGTGCAGGGTGTGGCATCTGCTGAACACCGCCTCAACGGGATGGCCCAGCACCTCGAGGACGTCACCGAGGTAGCCGAGTCGGTCCACGACACCAGGCGGGAGCTAGATGCCCTCAACGCCATGGCGCTCCAGGTGACCCGGAAGATGGCCGCCCTGGAACAGCAGCGGCAGATGATCGATGATGCCGCGGCACAGGCCACCCACCTGCAAGACACGATGCGTCGTGTCGACGCGGAGCTGGTCCGGCAGGAGGAGCAGGCCCAGTCGCTGGCGGACGTGGAGGCCCGCGTGGCCGAGGCGCGGGACCGGCAGGAGGAGATCCAACGCCAGACCCAGGCGCTGGTCGAGCGCCAACGGCAGCTGGGAGACAAAGAAGAGAGCGCCCGGCGCGAATATGCCGCGGTGCGAGACGACATCAAGAACGCGGTGCAGCGCTACGAGCTGGAGTATCGCGGGCTCGAGCTCGCGAGCCAGCGAATCGTGGACCTCCGCTCCCTCGTCACCCGCCTCGAGGAGCGGATGGGAGTGCTCGAGCCCGCGCGCCAGGAGCTGGCGACGGTGCAGGCCGCGGTCGGGGGACTCTCGACGCAGCTCGACAGCCTCCGGGAGGCGATCAACACCGCCTCGGCGGACGCCGTTCGGCTCCGGCCGCTCCACGAGACCGTGGAGGGGCTCGACGAGACCACGCAGGAGCTGGTCGCGCGCGTCGCACGGGTGGAGGAGGCTCAGCCGGACGTGGCCCAGGCGGTGGCGGATCTCCAAACGCTCCAGCAGAGCCGGGAGAGCGTGCGCGACGCCCTGGAGCAGATCGGCGTGTCTCATCAGGAATTGACCCGCTTCCGCGAGCAGCAGGGCGAGTCCCTGGACAAGTTGGCGGCGATCCGGGAGTCGCTCGACAAGGTGAGCGCCCGGGCCGACGACATCGAGCGGCTGACTCCCACCATCGATGCGGTGGGCGAGGAGGTCGAGCGTGTGTCCGCGGCCATCGAATCGCTCGAGTCCCGCCGCCGCCAGCTGGAGGACCTCCAGCACCGGCTCACCGCTGCCGCCGCCCAAGGCGTGCAGCTCGAGGACCGCGGGAAGCGGCTCGAGGCGCGGATGGATGGGGCGGAGAAGCGCTTCACCGAGCTGGGGGATCGCGCCGAGGAGGCCGAGCGTGTGGCCCAGACGATGTTCCAGGTGGGGCGGCGCGTGGAGGACATTGAGGCCCGCACCGTGGAGATCCAGGAATCGGTGGAGGCGGCCAAGGTCAAGGCGCACGAGGTCGAAGCGTTAGCCGATCGCGTCCGGGTCACCGGGGAGGAGCTGGACCAGCGGCAGCGGTCGCTTGACCAGGCCACCGCGCACCTCGAACGGGCGTCCACGCTCCGCGAGGAGACGGCGGCGCTGGCCGAGGACCTCGAGGAGCAAACCCGCAAGGTGTCTACGACCGTCGGCTCGGTGGAGTCCCGGAGTCGCAAGGTGGAGGAGCTGGCGGGACGGCTCGAGGAACGGTGGAGCGCGCTCCAGTTTGTGGAGAAACGCATCATCCAGTTCGAGGAGCGGCTCGGGAGGTGGGAGCTGTCCGAACGCGAGCTCGAGCGGTCGCTGGAAGAGATCACCGCCCGGCAGGACACCGTGCAAACCGTTCAGGCGGACATCCACAGGCTCTCCGAGCTGGCGGAGCGCGCCATGGGCGACCTCCGCGCGGTGGCGGACGCCCGCCAGGACGTCACGGAGACTCGGGCCCTGTTGGACGAGACGCTCTCCAAGGTCGGCGAGGTGGACGAGTACGTGGACACCCTCGACACCCGGAAGCGCCAGCTGGCCAAGGCGGAGACCCGCCTGGCGCAGTGCGAGGCCGTGCTCCAAGACATCCGATCCACCCTGGGGACGCTCGAGGCCCAAAAGGCAGTCGTGGACCACGCTTTGGAGCAGGAGGGCGCCCTGGCCTTCCAGGCCAAGCAGGCGGAGGCGTTGATCGCCACCCTCAGAAAGGAACGGGAGCTAGCCGCGCGAATGCAGGCAGCGGTGGCCGGCGTCGGCGACGATGAGGAGCTGGCGGCGAGCTAGGACGGGCGGTACAGATGGGAAGGGTGGCAAGGACGCGGGGTCGTCCTTGCCACCCTTTGCCTTACGGTGAGGCGGTCCTGGTAATGATGGCCGTCCGGACGAAGAGCGCCGCCGGCACGCCGATGCACCCCAGATGGATCGCGAGGTTTTTCGCCACATCCTCAGGCGGTCGGACGACGGGCGCATGCCAGGCGGACAGCGGCAGCACCACCACATACATCACGGCATAGACGACGGCGCCGTAGCCGATCCCGACTGGCAGCGGGTGACGCGCGAGTGCGGGGAAGCGCCGGGCGGCGGCGTAGAGCGTGATGACCACGGCGGTGGCGATGGTGAAGTGGATCGCGGTTCCCAGCACCGCTGTGGCCGCGCCGCCCTCGAAGGTGGCTCGGCCAAGCAGGCCGCCGGCGATGCTCTGCGTCACGTGGACGAAGCTGGCCCATGTGCGGGGATCGCGCGTGACCCACGCCGCCAGGAGGTCGAGCACGCCGACGGTGATGACGCCGACGAGGAGGGTCCCGCCGGCCGAGGGCTGGTGTCGGCTCACGGCGCTCTTGCCCGGTGGCCAAGCGTCCATCGACCCGGCCTGCGTGGGACTATCCTCCCACCACCGTCCACGTGCGTCCGCTCGTGAGCAGCTGCTCCAGCGTCCGCCCGCTCTGCTGCACCTGGCTCAGCACCTGCACCTCGTACGCCGGCGCCGGATTACAGTAGAGCACACCGAGCGCCATCGGGAAGTCCGGCGGTTCCAGCGCGCCCAACAGCCCCGCCAACGTGCGGTTGGTCTCGTCGTGGATCGCCACCTCGTCGAGATTGGCGCCGTCCGGGCCGACATCCACCACCTCGAGCTCGAGGGATGCGGGATTCAGGTGGAGTCCCTTGGACTTGTCCGGCCCAAAGAGCAGCGGCTTTCCATGCTCGACGTGGATCTGCCGCGCGGCCGCGACCTTTTTGTCGGTGAAGTCGCCAAACGCGTTGTCGTTGAAGACGACGCAATTCTGGAAGATCTCCACGAACGATGCGCCCCGGTGGGCCTGCGCCCGCTTGAGGACGTCCACCAAATCGGCCTGGGCGATGTCGACGGCGCGCGCCACGCAGCGGGCGCCGGCGCCGAGCGCCACGGACACGGGGACGAGTGGGTTGTCGACCGAGCCGCGCGGCGTGGACGGACTCTTGGTACCGATCCGTGAAGTCGGCGAGACTTGTCCCTTGGTGAGGCCGTAGATCTCGTTGTTGAAGAGGATAATCTGGAGATCCACGTTGCGGCGGAGGACGTGGAGCATATGGTTCCCGCCGATCGACAGCCCGTCGCCGTCGCCGGTGATCACCCAGACGTCCAGCTCCGGGTTAGCGAGCTTGACGCCGGTCGCCACCGCGGGCGCCCGCCCGTGGATGGTGTGAAATCCGTACGTCTCCATGTAATAAGGAAAGCGGGCGGCGCAGCCGATGCCGGAGACGAACACGGTCTTCTCCGGGACGGCCTTGAGGTCGGCCATGACCTTCTGCATCGCCTTGAGGATGGCGTAGTCGCCGCACCCCGGGCACCAGCGGACTTCCTGGTCGGAGGCGTAGTCCTTTGGCTTGAGCTGGACGGTGGCGGTCATGTGGCGACTCCCAGGGCCTCGTCGATCGCCGCGACGATCTCCCCGATCTTGAATGGTTTACCGGTCACCTTGTTGAGCCCCTCGGCGGGGACCAAGTAGGTGCTCCGGAGAATGGTGACGAGCTGGCCGGCGTTCATCTCCGGGACCAGCACCCGGTCGAACCCTGCCAGGAGGTCGCCGAGGTTCTTGGGGAACGGGTTGAGATAACGGATGTGGATATGGGACACGTCCCGTCCGGCATCGCGCGCCCGCTCCACGGCCTTGGCGATCGGCCCGAAGGTCGAGCCCCAGCCCACCACGGCGAGCGCGCCGCTCTCGTTCCCCTGCTCCACCCGCTGCTCGGGGATGTCGAAGGCGATGCCGGCCACCTTGTCGTGGCGGAGGTCGGTCATCGTCTGGTGGTTGGCGGGATCGTAGGAAATGTGCCCCGAGTCAGCGTTCTTCTCGATGCCCCCGATCCGATGGCCCAACCCAGGCGTTCCCGGCACGGCCCAGGCGCGGGCCAGCGTCTCCTCGTTTCGAACGAATGGGTGGAAGCCCTCCGGATCCGTCCGATACTGCACCGGGAAGGTGTCGAGCGACTCCAAATCCGGGATGAGCCATGGCTCGGCGGCGTTCGACAGGTAGCCGTCCGTGAGGAGGAAGACCGGCGTCATGTAGCGTGTCGCCAGGCGCACTGCCTCCCGCGCCACCTCGAAGCAGTCGGTGGGTGTGGACGAGGCGATGACCGGGACCGGCGCGTCTGCGTTCCGACCGTAGACGGCCTGGAAGAGGTCCGACTGCTCCGTCTTGGTAGGCATCCCGGTGGAAGGGCCGGCCCGTTGTGAGTTGACGATTACCAGCGGGAGCTCGGCACTCACCGCGAGCCCGATGGCCTCGGTCTTGAGCGCGATCCCCGGGCCCGAGCTCGAGGTCACGCCGAGGGCACCGGCATAGGACGCCCCGATGGCGGAGCAGACCGCAGCGATCTCGTCCTCGGCCTGGAAGGTGATGACCCCGAGCTCCTTGAGATTGGCCAGGACGTGAAGGAGCGGGGAGGCCGGGGTGATCGGGTAGCTCCCGAAGACCATTCGAGAGATGCCCGCCGATTTGAGGCCGGACACGAGCCCCCAGGCGAGCGACTCGGTGCCGCTCACCGTCCGGTACACTCCCGGGGGGAGGTGGGCGGCCGCGACCCGGTACCCGTGGACCGAGCCGGACATCTCCGCCGTCTCGCCGAAGGCGTGGCCGGCGTTGAGCGCGGCGATGTTGGCATCGGCGAGCGTTCCCTTGGTGGCAAACTTCTTTGACAACCAGTCGATCGTGGCCTGCCGGTCCCGATCGTACATCCAGAGGACCAGCCCAAGCGCCCACATGTTTCGCGAGCGGAGGGCCTCCTTGTTGCTCAAGCCGAAGTCCTTGACGGCGGCGAGCGTCAGCTCCCCGATGTCCAGGCGAATCAGCTGGTAGGGCGCCAGGGAGTCGCCCTCCAGCGGGTTGGTCTCGAAGCCCGCCTTGGTCAGGTTCCGCTCATTGAATGCGCCGGTGTCGACGATGATCGTGCCGCCGGGGCTCAAGTCACCCACATTGACCTTGAGTGCCGCCGGGTTCATCGCGACGAGGACGTCCACCTCGTCTCCCGCGGTCTTGACGTCGCGCGAGCCGAAGTGAATCTGAAAGGCCGACACCCCGAAGGTGGTCCCGGCGGGGGCGCGGATCTCGGCAGGGAAGTCGGGGAAAGTGGCGAGGTCGCTCCCGGCGAGCGCCGTCTCGACCGTAAACTGGGAGCCGGTGAGTTGCATCCCGTCCCCGGAATCACCGGCAAAGCGGATTACGACGGATTCGCGGACTTCACGGGCCTGCTTCCCGTTTGTCGTTGGCTTGGTGGGGGTTTCGGTAGTCATCTGGAGCCTTCGGGGAATGGACCTGGGTCGCCGTCTCCCGTGAAATGTGCCTTGGTCGGGGGGCAGGCGCCACTCTTCGGCGGAGGCAGCGGAGGCAGGAGGGTTCGCAAATCACCAATCGGAGATCCATGCAGCGGTTCCTGTTGCTCCTCGTGGTCGCGGCCGGGGCGTGTGGGCCGGGTGGTGACCGGTCCCCGGATTGGGTGGTCACGACTTTCGGCCGCCACTTCTGGCACGGCTACTGTTCTACCACGAAGCCGACGGTCGCGGATGGAGTCGTCTACTTCGGCGGCGGTTACGCCTGGGACCACCGCACCGCGGTCGACGCCGTCGACGCCGCGACCGGGGACGTCCGGTGGCGGTCGGCGGTCGGCGGCATCTTCACCGGGTCGTCCGTAGAGGTGGATGGGGACCGGATGTACCTCGGTGTGGCCGACACCCTCCTGGGGCTCGACCGGGCCACCGGAGCGGTCCGGTGGAAGTACCCCAGGATCGGCTATCTCCGGGTGGCGGCGGACGGGATGGTCTACACGAAGGGCTTCGGGTCGCAGGTGGCGGCTGTACGTGGCATGGACGGGAGCGAGCTATGGCGGGTGGAGCTCCCGGATCCGACCGATGAGTTGGTGCTTCTCGGCGATCGGATCTACGCCAACGCCGCTGGGCGTCTCTTCGCGATCGATCGGACGACGGGGAAGCCCACTTCGCTCGTCCCGCGCCTCGGACCGATCGCCAGGCTGGCCGCCGCCGACTCCACGCTCCTCTTCACGGCGCCCGGCTCGGACGGCTCCCGCGTGACCCTCGAGCTCGATCCGGTCAGTGGCGGCGTGGATACCATCCCGATGGAGCTGCTCGCGGTGCAGGCGAGGGCGATCGTCTTTGCACGCGGAACGGAGACCGTCGCCATCGATCGGGCATCGAGACGGTCCCTGTGGGTCTCGTCCGCCATTCCCTCGGCTGCCCTCGGCGGTGGGGTGTTCCGGGAGGACGTGATGTATCAGCCGATCCTGCCCGGTGATGTCCGCGGCTTCCGAGCGGTGGATATCGCGAGCGGCGCGGCGCGGTGGCGCTTTCACGCGGGCGACCTGGTCAACGCGCCGGCCCTCGGCGATGGGACGCTCTTCCTGAGCAGCGATGACTGCAGCCTCTACGCGTTCCGACTCCCCTGACTCGCAGGACGACCTTCCCCTCTCAGCGGCCGGCCCCCACATTGGGCGGATGGATGCCGCCTTCAAGGGGAACGTGGTGCTGGTGACCGGCGCCTCCACGGGCATCGGGCGCGAGATGGCGATCGGCCTGGCGAAGGCTGGGGCCAAGCTGGTCCTGGCGGCTCGGGGGGAAGACGCCCTGTCGGAAGTAGCCGCCGAGTGCCGCGGCTTCGGGGGCCTCGTTCTCCCAGTGCCGACCGACGTGGGCGACGAGGCTGCGTGCCGCCGCCTCGTGGGAGAAGGCGTGGCGGAGTTCGGCAGGCTCGACACCCTGATTACCAACGCCGGCATCACCATGTGGGCCCGCTTCGACGAGATGCAGGACCTGACGCCATTTCGCGAGATCATCCGCGTTAACTATTTCGGGAGTGTCTACTGTACCCGGTACGCGCTTCCGCACCTGGTGCGGTCGCGCGGCCGGATCGTGGCGGTGTCGAGCCTCACCGGGAAGACCGGGGTGCCGAGCCGGAGCGGCTACGCCGCCAGCAAGCACGCCGTGACAGGGTTCTTTGAATCTCTCAGGATCGAGCTCCACGGGAGCGGCGTCACGGTGACGATCGTCTTCCCGGGCTACGTCGCCACCGATGTCCGGCGGAAGGCTGCCGGCCCCGACGGGCAACCGATCGGAGACAGCCCGGTGGAAGAGCACCGGGCCATGAGCGCTGAGCGCTGCGCCACGCTGATTCTCGAAGCAGCGGCCGCCCGAAAGCGCCAGGTCATCATGAGCGCGCGTGGGAAGGTGGGGATGTGGCTCAAGCTGGTGGCGCCGGGTGTCGTGGACTGGCTGGCGGAGCGCGCAATCCGCCGAGGTCGCTAGGGGAGTCGGCGAACGGCCAGATCCGCTCGATCGAGATGATCTCCACGAGCTCTCCGGTGAGCACGATGGTGAGAATGTCTGGGCGGAGTCTGGCGGTGAACCGAACGCGGAGGTGGTCTCTCTGGAAGGCCTCGGGAAGCTCGAGGGGCGTGTAGATACGCCCGTCGTCCCCACGGATAGCATAGAAGCCGCTTTCGAGGTCGATGTACCGCACGGAGCCTGTGCCCCAGACCCTATCGCCCTCCCGGGCAACTTCTCCCGACTCCGTCACGCAGGCCGCCAGCGCCACGACCACCGCGGCGAGCCTCCATCGGTCGCTTTGCAACACGCTTCTCACCTCGCGGGTCGATGTCTATGGCAGAGACCCCGGGCGTCCCGCGGAGGTCACACCTGTTCCCCTCCCTGTGTGCCGGCCCGCTCGATGGCCGCCACCAGCTTGCGGGCCTCCTCTCGCAGGTCGTCCAGCTCGGCTGGATCGAGGTACACCCCGTTGTGGCCGAAATCGTCGTTGACGGCGCGGCAGATTTCCCGGGCGCGACGGAGCCGGAAGCGTCGGGAAAAGGCCTCGTACTCCTCGGCGGTTCCCGCGGTCAGCACAGCCCAGATCCGAAGGCGGATGTCATCGATGGAGGCCTTGAAGTCGGCCAATCCATCCGAGGGGAAGCCTCCTTCGGTCAGCTGGATCTCGATGGATCGCAACGTCGACTTGATGCTTGCCATGGTCTCGCTGATGTTCTCGGCCATCGGTCTCTGAATCCCGGGTGGAGGTTTGGCCTGCGGCTTTTCCGTTTGACGAGTATCGGCGCCGTCGGCGGTGGGATAAAGCCCGCGCCGTGCCGGCGTCTTTCGATCGCGCTCGGCGCCAGGGTCCGGCCGCGGTCGATGCCTGCTGAGTGTGCGTTCCGCTCCCCACACCTCCCGCCTACAGGTGGTATCCCTTCCGGCCACCCCGGGTGAGCTTGTCGCCGTGCACGTGGCCGGCCACGACGAGCTCTGCCATCTCGATGCACCGATCGGCGAGCGAACGGGCGCCCTCGCGGAGAGGCTCGCTCTGCATGACGTGGATGACGTTGTTCTCCATATCCTCTGCACTCCAGCCACGGGAGTGGGCGATATAAGGAAACTGGGGGAACTGGCAGCCCACTTCCGCGAAGAACCCGAGCATTTGTCCGGCGACGGCCTGCACATTGTCCTGCCCGCCCGTGATGACGAACGCCGCGACCTTGTTTCGCAGAAGGTGGCGATTGGCAATCGTCTCCTGATTCTGCACGCAGTTCATCCGCTCGACCATCTTGTAGTAGAGACTGCTCGCCGCGCCCCATCGGATCGGCGTGGCGACCACGATCACATCGGCCCAGTACACGAACGCCTCGTAAACCTCCGCCATCCGGTCGAGCGGATCCATCTGGGTGATGGAGCACGGCCAGGTGCAGGCCCGCGCGGACTTGGAGTAGTACCCCTCGCAGGCCCGGAAGCGGAGCTCCTCGAGACGGATCATCTTCGTGTCGGCCCCTCGTTCGCGGCCCGCCTCCAGGGCGATCCCAAGGAGCGCGTCCGAGGTGCTGAAGCGGGGATGGCCGTCGGTCATCCGGGTGGTCGAGATCCCGACAATGCGGATGGGCCCGGATTCGCGCTCGATCGGCCGGGTGAGGGGGTGAGACTCGTGCGGAGCCTTATGCCGGGGCGACCGCGGGTGAAGGTTCACCCAGAGATGCCCACCTTCCTCTTTGAGGTCGAACGCGGGGACGCGATCCTCCTCGAACCCCGGCTCCCCCTCCCCGGTTTTCCAGTGGAACTTCCAGTAGTGCCACGGACAGACGAGGTACGCGCCGTCGAGCGTCCCCTCGCCGAGGGGGCCGCCGACATGATTGCACGCACCGGAGATGGCGCCGAATTCACCATCGCGGTGGATCAGTGCGATCCGCGTCCGGTCGATGGTGACCTGCCGCACCTCCTGCCGGGACAGGTCGGCCACCGGGCCGAGGTCGCGCCAGTCGTCTCGCCGTTCCATGTGGGTTGCCTGTAGGAGGGGGCTGTAAGTTAGGGGGAGCGGTGGAGAGATGGGAGAGGGCGGGGAGGCCGGGAGGGTTGGGGAAGACCGTTAGGGAGCTGAGGAGAGGAACGGCTGTCGAAGGCCGGACGAGGGCGTGTGGGCGCGAACGCGGAGGGACACCGCCATCGAGGATCCTGGGGCTTGCTAACGCCGGGCCGGCGCGCCATTCCTTCGATTGGCACTCGGCCACGGCGGTTTCCATGACGACCTCCCTCACTTCTCATCCGCACGACCTCGGCGCCTACCAGGTACGAGGGGAGTACGTCGTCGACGCCCGAGAGTTGGCACCGGACATGTTCGTGGATCACGGCGGCGTGGACTGGCCTCGGCTCACCTGGAAGGAGGTGGGGCGGCCATATACCGTGGAGCGTTGGGCGGAGGGGAAACGGCTCTGGGAGGAGGAGAACGGAGAGGCGATGCCGGTGCGGGAAGGGTGGCGGCATTTCAACCGCAGCTTCCACCGGCTCTTCACGACCGATGTCCCCCACGAACGGCGCCGTGCACGGCGGGAGCTCCTCCAGTCCCTCGGCCGTTTCGACGTCCCCGGCTCGGGTGCCGCCCTCCGCGAGCTTCTCGAGCTGGCGGTCTGGAACAGGGTGCATCGGGTCGAGGACGCCATTGGGGATCCCCGCGGGAAGCGCGCCCTCTTCGGCGGCCTCGATCTGGTGCGGCCAGACATCCTATTCCTCGGTGCGGCCGAGGGCTACGAGGCCATGCAACTGGCGGCGATGTATCCCGGAGGGCGGGCCGTGCTTGTCGATTACGACGAATTCTGCAAGACCGAGCGGTTCGGGAACTTCCCCGAAGAGTATCCGTTTGTTGGGATGGATCCGGCGTCGGACCACCAGAGGGTCTGGTACCGGGATCAGATGGCGATCGACTACGTCGTGGAGGACATCCGGGACCTCCCCTTTGGCCGTGAGTTCGACATCGTGGTGAGCATCGGCTTGGTGGAGCACTTCCCCGATGCTTACAAACCGGAGGCCTTCGAGCTCCACCGGCGGTTCCTCAAGCCCGGCGGGTACGCCATTCTCACCACCCCGAGGAACCAAATCAAGAGCCGGGCGTTTTATACGGTGATGGCCAATCACATGAACTACGGCTATCGCGAGTTGATGAATATCCGCCAGCTAGGACTCTATGCCTGGGAGAATGGCCTGGCCATCCTCCGGGCCGGCGTCATCAAGGCACACAACGGACTGATTTGCCGGGCGCGGTAGGCGGGAATCGCCGGGCGCCCTTGAGGGACCATACCATGACCGATATCAAGAAGTCGTCGGACGAGTGGCGCGAGCAGCTGACCCCCGAGCAGTACCAAGTCCTTCGGGAGAAGGGGACGGAACGCGCCTTCACGGGGAAGTATTGGGACAGTAAGGACAGGGGGCTGTACCGCTGCGCCGGCTGCGGGCAGTCGCTGTTCCGGTCGGACGCCAAGTTCGACTCTGGCACCGGCTGGCCGTCCTTTACCACACCAGTGGAATCCGAGGCGGTCCAGACCGAGGACGACACCGCCTTGGGGATGCGCCGGACGGAGGTGCTCTGCAGTCGCTGCCATGGGCACTTGGGTCACGTCTTCCCCGACGGCCCGGGACCTGAGGGGCTCCGCTACTGCATTAACTCGGCTGCGTTGGATCTGGCCTCGGACGAGGAGTGATCCCCACCGACCGGCGCTGACCGGCCGGTGAGCCTCCTCTTCCCCCACCTTCGCCTCCTGCCCCGCGGCTCGGGCCGGCTTATTCGTGCCGCGCGATTTCGTACCGCCGCCCGCGAGGGACCCCCCGCTTCAAGGGGTGGCAGTAGGGACTAAACGCGCCTAATCTCAAACGTGCGGGACGGAACAAGTCTTCCCCAACATCGGCACCAACTTCCTCCGGGGAGCCCACCCGCGCCAGCGGTGCCTTGCGGGTCCTCGTCGTGCAAGACCTTGGGAGGAGGGTGAACACGGTGAGGGGCCAGCTCTCGCCCCGACACCGAGCCACGGTCGGCGCGCTGGCCGCCAGTTGCGCTCGGCTTCGCGACGGCGGATCTTTGCACGTGTCCCCCCTAGTGTGCAGTCGCCCTTCCGACACCAACTCAGCCCGCGGAGGCCCACGAGGTCATGCCCCAGAGCGCTCCCAGCCGTTCCATCGTGAGCACCGCCCTCGCGACCCTCCTCTTCGCCCTTATGGCTACGGGGCCTGTCTTCGGCCAGGCGACGGGGTATCGCAATCACGCCGCCCTCCTCGCCGAACTCCGCGACCTCCGTGCGGCCCATACCGATCTCATCACGATCGAGGAGATCGCCCGATCGCCGGGCGGCCGGGCCGTCCAGGCGGTGACGGTCGGGCCGCGCGGCGCGGCGGGCGAGCGGCCAGCGCTTCTCTTCATCGCCAACGCCTCCGGCCCCCACCTCCTTGGGAGCGCGGTCGCGCTCGGCCTGATTCGTCGG
>Ga0055480_10000159_pt1 | contig 23513 bp, 25 predicted proteins | sample Muzzi_PWB_D2_FD_57935 | JGI IMG/M metagenome (GOLD analysis project Ga0055480, IMG submission 57935) | Wetland microbial communities from San Francisco Bay, California, USA, that impact long-term carbon sequestration - Muzzi_PWB_D2 | ecosystem: Environmental > Aquatic > Marine > Wetlands ... | reverse complement strand
AGACTGACGGAAAGATAACTTTTCCCCTCAAGATCTCCGAGGACATCCATTTCGGCAATTACCTGACTGCCGGAAACCTCCTCAAAGAAGAACTGTTCTTTGCTGACCAGGGTATTATCAAGATTGCTTAGTTTGATGTCGGTGCCAAGCAGAGCGCCGACCTCATCAACCATTCTGTCCCTGCAGGCGGTGAGAATTTTATCGATCCGCTTTTTCTGCTTTTTGATCTCGGCCGGAGACTGTTTTCTCGAGGGAGCGACGCCGGTTTTCTCTGGTGCCGTCGTTTTACTGTTTGGCTCTAGCGTCGAGGATGTGCTTTGCGATGTTGAACCGGCTTCCCGCACGTTTGCCGTCTGCGCAGCCTGGCCAACTTTCTCCTCGGGCGCATCAAGATGCAGCAACTCAGCAGGAAAGAGCATATGTGCCTTGCCAAGAGGATTGCCTTCAACATTCATGGAGATGCTGCTTATATAATAGATACTGTCCGGGATCGGTTCATCGGAGGCTATGTCAATTTTAGCAGGGAGGGTGTCCCGGAAGTCCTTCCGGATGAATCTGAGCTTTTGGCTGTACTGTTCTTCAAAGACAGCAGTATAGACACCGGAAACAATATTGGCGATTTCGCCAAAGGCATCGCGACAGTCTTCTCCGAAATCTTCCTCTTTGATGACATTTTCCAGTTCGGCAGGAGGGAGCATTATCAGCTTGCCGCCAAGATGAATGGCATCTTTGATACCGACTGCGAAATAACTTTTTCCCGCAACCTCCCCGGTAACTTCCATATCGGCCAATACTTGGCGTCCGGAGACTTCCTCTTGAAAAAAACCTTCTTTGTTTAAAAGGCGGTGCTCCGAACCGCTCAGGATGAAATCCACACCGAGAAGTGCAGATAACTCCGATTCCATCTTATTGTGACAATCAGCCAGCAGTCGATCTATCTTTTTCTGTTGTTTTGCAAAATCAATTTTTCGTCCGGCAGGTAAATCCTTTTGTGGCTTGGCAAGATCTTTATCTGCAGCATTATCCTCTGCGGCGGTTTCCTCGGTGTCAGTTTCCTCGGCGGCCGTTATCTCAACAGTGGTCTCTTCAACCTCAGGTCGAGGAGGATCCATCTCCTGAGCAACAGTGGAATTGCCGCCTCCATCTGCTTTTGCAGCGTTATCCCCCGGCCCGATGTCTTTTGCCTCGTCATACAAGTCGAAGGCAACGGCGGGGAACAGGATGAACATATTGCCCATCTGCCTGCCGTCAAGAACCATCGATGCACCGACCTGATAGTACCTCTGGTTTTCTATAGGGCTGTCAGAGTCAGGTTCAACCTTGGCAGGGAGGACAATTTCCTGTTCTTTACGCACAAAACGGCAGGCCTTAGGAAACATCTCCTCAAAATCCTTGGTCAGTGAACCGGCTATAATGTTCGCTATCTCGCCAAAAGAGTCTTCAATCTCCTCACTGTAATCCTCTCTGCCGATGACCTCTTCCAGCTCACCGGCAGGCAACATAATAAGCGTGCCACCCAGGCGGACAGCGTCCTTTATACCTATCAGCAAGCAGCCTTTTCCATCAATTTCACCGGAGATATCTAAATGGGCACAGATCTGTTTACCTAAAAGATTATCAAAAACCCCGTCTTTATCGATGATCTTCCTGTCGTCACTGAGAAGCGTGAAATCGGCGCCCAGTAAAGCTCCAACCTCGTCTTGGATCCTTGACTCAACAGCTTCGATTATCTTATTTATACGTTTTTGCTGATTCATGGAGGAGGAGAATATTGTCTTGTTGTATTTGTTTTACAAACGAAGTGCCATACCATCGTATCGACAGCTTCATGCCATAGATTTAACAAAAGAACATTTTTTTGGCCCTGGAGGTCATATCCTTTTATTTCAGTAAAAGCCCCAGCTCACCAAGCAGAAGGCACATCCCCCCGCCTTCAGGAGGAGGTCCTTTGCCATGGTCAGCCAGTGACTACATACATGAGCTCCACCCAAAATATTTCCTCAGCCATTTTAAACGGAACGATTACCAGTTTCGCATCAACCATCCCGGATACCGAGAATGATTCCCCAACAATTGAGGTAGGAATCGCCAGTTTTACATCGATATCTCTCTTCGCACAGGCAACTTTGAGATTGCCGGCGACCATATTGGCAATTTCCCCGATGGCATCTTTGACATCGTCGTTCAACTCATCGACCTCCATGCCAAGAAAAGCTCCGGTAATGGCTTTTGCCGCTGAAGCGGGACAATGAATGGCCAATACTCCCTTGACCCCGCCACCAAGCCCTATCATGCTGGTCAGATTTGATTTAACACGGCATTTCTGATTTTCAATAGCCGCTTCACTGACAAGATCGACCATCAGCATGGTGGAAAATACATCCTGTGTCCCGGTGATAATTTCATCTGCTATATTGTACTGATCGGCCATAATACCTATCCTTTGTCGTGCAAAACAAAGAAAGGCGGAATCCGCAATCAGACACCGCCTTTTCCTGTGAATTTTCAATCGTAACTATTTTTCCAACTGCAAATCTATCGTAAATTCTCCGGCATCACATTGAAACGGTATAATTATTCGTTCCGCTTCTTTGGTTGGTTGAAAATCATATTGCCGTCCGGTAATCGTTGAAGGAAGAGAAAGGTCGATATCCCGTCCTTTTTCAGAGAGAATCGACTTGACATTGCCCCCCAGCATATTGGCCAACTCCCCAACTGCATCCTCAACATCCTCGTTTATTTCATCGACATCCATCCCTAAAAAGCTGCTGGTAATGGCCATAGCGACCTTGTAGGGAATGTGAATAGCCAACACTCCCTTATGGGTGCCAGCCAAACCGATAACTCCCGAAATACTCTCAGTTAAAGGTAGAGATGTTGAAAGATGATCGCCACAGACAGAAATCTCCATCATAACCATGGTGGAAAATATTTCCTTGGCGGCTTCAATTATCTTATCACTGAGTTCCACGCCTCCTCCTTTCTCTATGGGATCTAAAGTAGCGGTCCAAGTACTTCGTTCACCTTATCCGGAGTAAAAGGCTTTTTGATGGCCCCGACCGCACCGAGAGATTTTGCCTCACCAATGATATCGTCCCCGGTTTCGGTGGAAATCATCAGTACGGGTATATCTTTGATAGCGTCCCGTGTCGATTTTTCTCTGAGAAAGGTAATTCCATCCATATTAGGCATGTTGATATCACTGAGCACAATATCTACATGCTGGTTTTCGAGAACATCCAAAGCTTCGAGCCCATCAGACGCTTCGAAAATATTATCGAACGCAATTCCGGCCTGTCGCAATGAACGGCCGATTATTTTCCTCATCGTGCTTGAATCGTCCACCAACAATACATTCTTTCCCATGGTTTTCTCCTCTCTTAAAATCCTCGCAGAGTGCTTTTGTATTAAAATTCACAATTGTAGCCGGATCCCAATGTTCCGAATCTATAATCCATTGCAAAACGTAATGCATAGATCGTTCCAAAGAACTATGTCTGTCATACTATCAAGAAGTCCTCTTAAAAATCAAATACCTTGGGCTAAAAAACAATTTATCTTTCCTGCATTTGACCGACCGCTCGACTTTGTCCTCATCGTAATGTCATTTTTTTGTCACTCTCTTTGCATCGACGATGAGATAATTTTGCCTCGACTGTTCCGCTCCGGCTAACTGCCGGATTCAGAATAAGAAACAACACATGGAACATTTTTTGCTTATTAACGGACATGAGACGAATACTTCCCGGCATATTCCTGATGTTCTGTGTCCTGCACGGAACAGCTTATCCTGCTGAGCTCCTCAAGGTCGCAAAAATAGAGACCAAGGACATTGTCCAGCTCTATTTCAGCTTTGACAAGCCCCCCAGTTTCTCCAGCAACAGGATTGACCGGCGTATTGACCTTGAATTTTATGGGGTCACCGGAGTTCCCTCAGCACCCCTCGTCGCACCGGACGATGACATTGTCAAAATTTTGCCTCGCCCCGGTGAGGACAGCTATATTGTGTCGCTTTTCTTTCGTTACCGGCCGCAGCATTATAAATTAACGAAAAGTGGTGACGGCAAACTGGTCTTTGAGGTACTGCTTGGCAATGCATTCAGTAAATCCTACCAGGACCTGGCCGAAAAGCTCAAAGGGCTGACTGTTCTTGAGAGAATCGCTATCGATACCGATAACCCACATCTGAACTCTCCATATAAAAAAGACTGGCCGACGTTTTTCTCCCAATACGAATCCCCGGTAAAAATCGCGGTGCCGGTCAAATTCACCTTGCCTCCCTTTCCCATTATCGGCCTGCTTCCACCGAAAGGCAAAGGTAATCTTCGTATTATTAGTGCCAAGATGTCCTCGCTCGCCAAACAAAACCTCTGGGATCCTTTGGCTGGAGAACTGCTCGACGCGATACGAACCACAACGGATCTCGAGACGAAAAAACTGCTTGCCCTGACCTACGGTGAAGTCCTGAGCAGAGCCGGAAAATTCGAAGATGCCTTCAGACAGCTCTACCTCTTGCGGGATCAATATGTTGACGAGTTGCTGAGTACCTACGCCAGGTTCCTCCTGATCCACCTGCGTGCCGTGTATCAAGACCCATTTCTTGCTGAAGACGATCTTCGGCTGCTGGAACCGGTAATCAGCAACACCCTTCCCCTCGCTCCATATTTTCGCCTCTTGGAGATCGAGACAGCCCTGGCAACGACAAACTATGAAAGACTCAACCACCTGCTGCAGCAAGACGATATAGCTCTGCCAACACAGGTCGCTGAAATTATCAAGATACGTCAGGCTGATTATTGGTATGCCATCGGTCAGCAGATCAAAGCCAAAGCGGCCTCCCGGCTTATCGCCGATTCTCCGGTGTTACCAACCCTCCCCTATTCGTTGTCCGCTACATGTAACATTGCCTATGAGCAGCATAAATACGTTGAGGCTGCCGCCTGTTATGAGACTCTCTCCCACCTGGTTACGGATAAACCCCTGCTCGGCCTGATCGATTATAGAAAAGAGATGGCGAGATTGAAATTTACGGATAAAACCGCACTGATTGACGCTTTTACAGCACTTGAACAGGACTTTCCCGATACGGAAGCGGGATTTCGGGCGGCATTAAAAAGAAACGATCTGCTCTTTCTTCAGGATAGAGCCTGGGGATCGCAGGCAATTAAGAATTATGGCGCGGTTGCGGCAGTGGCAACCTCACGCCCTATACGAGAGGAAGCGCTTTTCAAACAGGCTCTTGTTCATGCCATCCTTGGGGAAACGACCGAATCGATACCACTGCTCCAGCATTTTCTGCGGGAATTTCTTATTGGCGATGTCAGAAAATCGGCACAGGCACTTCTCATCGAACTCCTGCCAGGCGAGATAAAACGTCTGGTTGACAACAAGCAATATATCCAACCACTTGTTCTGGCAAAACAAAACAAGGATCTTTTTGAGAAAAAATGGATAGATCCAACATTCCTTGTCGATATCGCAGAAGCCTACAATCGAATCGGCATCTTCGATGAGGCGCAAAAACTCTATCTCTATCTCATCGGTATCATGCCCAAAGGGCAGAAGGAACAACTGTTTCCCCCTATGATTCGAGCGACCTATGCCAACGGGAATTATCCGCTGGTAGAGGATTATGCTGCTCAATACACTTATACCTACCCGGAGGGCAGCTTCGCTACAGAAATACTCCTAGTCCGCCTTCAGGCCCTGGTGGCCGATGAACGGCTCGGTGATGTGCTCAAACTTCTGCCGAACCCTCTGCCGAATACTATTGCCTTCCATGAACTTGCGATCTCCCTCTATTTTAGAACGGAGGATTATGACAGATGTTCACAAACAGCAAGAAAACTTGCCAGGCTAAAGTCTTCTTTATCGCCGAGAGAACAATTCATGTTTGCCGAAAGCCTCTATCGAACAAAACAATTTACCGAGGCAGAACCAGCATTTAAGGCCGTCAATAAAGATAACGGCTTTTACCAGCAGAGTGTCTACAGGCTTGCTCAGCTGGCAAGGCGGCAACAAAACGAGAAAAAAGCACTAAGTCTCTTTGCGAAACTTGTCGAAACAGAAAAAAACAGCCTTTGGAAAGAATATGCGGAACGGGAATTGCAATTTGCCAAGGTAAAGGCTCGCATGTAGCCTGTTCCCATGAATGAAATCAGTAACCAAGGAGAAAGAATGGACCCCTTGAGACCCTTTGATACCAATATGCAGCTGCTGGCCAAGGTATTGGATCTTCGTGCAGAAAAAGCGCAGGTTATCTCTTCCAACATCGCCAACGCCGAAACCCCGGGTTACGCGGCCCGGCGATTTGATTTTGAAGATGACCTGGCAAGTGCGATTGGCAGACGTAATACAATTGCACTCAACGTCTCTAATGAAAAACATATCCCTCTTGGACCGGTTAATTTTAACTCCGTCAGCGGCAAAATAGTTATAGAAAAGGACCAAACCGGCATTGGTGATGAAAACGGGGTAAGTGTCGATCAGGAGATGCTTGCCCTGTCTGAAAATGAGTTGCTCTATGAAACTTCCGCTCAGTTATTGAAAAAGAAAATGACCCTGCTCAAGCATGTCATCTCCGGCGGACAATAAATATGGCACCTGACAATTCTGCTCAAAAGGAAGAGTAATGGATATTTTAAACACCTTCAGAATCGGCAGTTCTGCCTTGAAAGCCCAGAGCCTGCGACTGAACACCATCAGTTCAAACCTCGCCAATGTCGAGACAACTTCAACCCCGGAAGGCGGCCCGTATAAAAAGAAATCCGTTCATTTCCAATCGGCGCCACTCTCTTTTCAGGAGGAGCTTGAAGGCAGTTTGAAAAATGGGGTCGAAGGGGTAAAGGTAACGAAAATCACTGAGGACCAAACGCCTCCGAAAAAGGTTTACAATCCCTCCCACCCTGATGCGAACGAGGATGGATACGTCGAAATGCCGAATATCAGCGTAATGGAAGAGATGGTCGATATGATGTCCGCTACCCGTTCCTATCAGGCAAACGTTACCAGTATTAAGATGGCAAAGAGAATGGCGATGAAAGCCCTGGAAATTGGGAGATAACAGCTTATGAACACAATAGACGGCCCCAGTGGAATTACCCTTCTTCCGCCTCAAGTTACGGATACCGGTGCAGTCACCAAGAGCTCATCGAGTTTTGGCGACATGATCACATCAATGATGAACAAGGTCAATCAGGACCAGGTTGCCAGCGATCAAGCGGTTGCAAGACTGCAGAGCGGCGATGCCAAACACCTCCATGAGGTGATGATTGCCGTGGAGGAAGCGGATATCTCTCTCAGGATGCTCGTACAGATGCGCAACAAGGCTCTCAACGCCTACGAAGAGATCATGCGGATGCAGATTTAGAGTCATGCGCCAAAAGTCTTGCAGACTTTAGCATTAAAAATTTTTTCTGCCTGAAAACCGCCCCTTCTGCTCCTTGAAAAAGGGTGGGCAACAGGCCGGAATACTCAAAGGCAACAGGCCGGAATACTCAAAGCCCAGGGAAATAAGAAGTGACAAAGGAACAGGCACAAATGGAAGTTTCAGAGAAGGGAGTAGCCACTACCCCACAGCAGAGCCCCCCCCAGGTCTTTCAGCCTGAACGGAAGAATGTCATCAACCTCATCCAGAAATGGCCTCTGTCGAAAAAAATTTCGACAGCAACAGTTCTTCTTATCTCTATCATCCTCTTCACCCTGCTGATCATTCAGGCACGAACCGCCGACCAGCAGCTGCTGTACGCCAACCTGACAATGACCGATGCCTCGTCGGTGACGGCCTGGCTGAAGAACCAGAAAATAGACTATACCCTGAAAAACGGCGGCAAGGATATCTGGGTACCAGCTGACAAAATCTATCAGACCCGGCTTGATCTGGCCGCCAACGGTTTACCAAATGGCGGGGATGTGGGTTTTGAGGTATTCGACAAACAAAGTTTCGCCCTTACCGACTATGTTCAAAAAGTAAATTATACCAGAGCGTTACAGGGAGAACTTGCAAGAACGATTTCCTCACTCGCCCCTGTTGAATCTGCCAGGGTGCATCTGGCGCTTCCGGAGAAAAGGCTTTTCAAGGATCAGCAACAAAATGGTACCGCCTCGGTAATTGTTACGCTGGTCCCCGGGAAAAGCCTCGAGAAATCACAGGTCCAGGGAATCATCAATCTGGTTGCCGGTTCCGTAACCGATCTTGAACCGGATAACGTTAAGATAATCGACTCGAACGGCGTTGTACTTGAAGCACAAAAGAAATCTGCCGATGATGATCTTCTCGCCGTTGACAAGCTCGCTTTTCAGCAGGAGGTCGAACATAGAATGGAGATGCGCGCTCAGGATCTCCTCGATAAAACCATGGGAAAAGATAACGCCATTGTGCGAGTCTCCGCGACTCTGGATTTTTCTAAGGTGGAAAAAACTGAGGAGCTCTACGATTCCGATGAACCGGTTATCAGAAGCGAACAAATCACCCAGGAAAACAGCGGCGCAGAGACGAGTGGAGGCGTACCCGGAGTGGAGTCGAATTTACAGGGAAATGAAATCAGCCAGATGGCTTCCGGTTCCCCGACCAGTAAGAATACCAGAATAACCAACTATGAAATAAGCAAGACCATCAGCAAGATTGTCAATCCGGTCGGCAAAGTAACCGGCCTCTCGGTATCCGTCCTTGTTGCCGATAAAATGCAGCTTGATGCGGAAGGCCATCCGGAATCATCGACGCCGCGGTCCGCCGAAGAACTCAAATCTATAGAAGACATGGTTGCCTCGGCAATCGGTCTGGTCGCAGAGCGGGGAGATGTCATCAATGTCCTGTCAATGCCCTTTGTTGATCCGCAAAAAACCGATGCTGAAACGAACCCTGTCGCCGTCAATCTCCTCTATCAGTATATGCCGCTGATAAAATACGGTCTGATCGGCTTCGGCATGCTACTCATCTACTTTGTCATGGTCCGGCCGATAATTAAAAACATGAAAAGTGAAGTGCAACAGCATTATAAAACGGTTGAGCAGTTGGAAAGAGAACAGCATCTCATGCTCAACCAGGAACCAGAGGAACCACCATTGCCGATCGATGAAGCCATTCTTGCCCTGCGCAGAGAAGTGCATCAGAATCAGGTTCCGACAGCCTATATTATTAAAAACTGGATCCAGGAAGGTTGATAAGCAATGGCTCTTGAAACACTTACAGGAATTAATAGAGTTGCGGTTTTTCTCATTTGCCTCGGGGAGGATGCCACGGCGAAAATTTTTGAAGAATTGTCCGACGACGAGGTTCGCCAGGTCACCAGAGCCATGGCCACTATCGACCATATTCCCAGCGACATCAAGGACAAGGTTTTTGCAAATTTTCGTGAATCCCAGAACCGTTTTGCCGGACTTTTCGTCAAGGGGGGTGATTTTGCCAGAAATGCAATTGCCGCAACCGCCGGAGACAAAAGATCAAAATTTCTCCTTGATCAGTTTCTGTCCGGCACCGAGACAAAATCCCTTGAGACAATCGCTTTGATGGCACCGCTGATGGTCGCCGGTCTCTTGGAGCAGGAACACCCGCAGACCGTCGCACTCATTCTCTCCACCCAGCATATCGAGCATGCCGCTGAGATTCTGACGCATCTGCCGGAAGAAATCCGGGCTGACGTTGCCTATCGTATCTCCAAGATTGAGAAGGTATCACCTGTCGTCTTGAGTAGAATCGAAGACGCCCTGCACCGGGAAATTGGTCTGGTTTCCGGCAAAGCCCATAAACAGGTAGGAGGAGTGGATGCGGTGGTCGGTATCCTCAACCATATGAAAAATAACCTCGACGCCGACATTCTCGAGGACATGGAACAGACCGATCCGGAGATGGCGGAAGAGATCCGCAAGAAAATGTTCACCTTTGAGAATCTCGTCGCCCTTGACGGCAGGTCATTGCAGATGATTCTGCGAGAGGTCAATAACGACTCCCTGACCCTGGCGTTAAAAACCGCCTCCGAGCAGATGCGGGAAAAAATATATGCCAACATGTCTACCCGGGCAGCCGACATGATTCGGGACGATCTCGAGGCGCTTGGGCCTGTACGGCTTTCCGAGGTGGAACTCATGCAGCAGTCGATCGTCAAAATTGCCATGAAACTCGAGGAAGAGGGCAAACTGGTACTCGGGTCGGGAGGTGGAGATGAGCTTGTCTAAATATTACGAAACGTCCAATTCGTTTCAACCGGAAGAACTGATAAAGCGCGAAGATAGAAATTCCCCAGGATGGCAGTCCTTGGAGTCAAAACACCCGCTCCCCTTTCAATTCGAACAATTGCCGGAAATCCCCGTAGTAAATGACGAACAGTCCGTAACTACAGCGGAAAATGAGACAGCAGCCGAACAAACCGGTTCCCCGGCGGATAAGATAGAGCCAAAACAACCGTCGGAAACGGATTCCCAAAGTACCCAGGCTGGCCGGACGAAAGAGGATATCGATTTAAGCAACTATCTCGAACTCGGAATCGCCGAAGAGAAAATAGCAGAAGCCTATCAAAATGGCCTCCAGGCCGGACAGGAGAAAGCCGAACAGGATTTTGGCACTGCCACCCGGGCTCTGCTCAACACATGTCAACAACTTGACACAGTTCGCGAGACCATTATCAGTAACAGCAGCGAGGAACTTCAGGAGTTTGCCCTGGCCATAGCTGAAAAAATAGTCCGCTTCTCGGTTCGTGAACAGGATACGACAATTCTCGCCACTATTGAACAGGCACTGCAACGGGCGGTAAAATCCGATGAATTCACTGTCTATATTCATCCGGAAGATTATGAGATCGCTACGGTAAAATCACCGGAACTGGTATCCGGGTTGAGCGGACTAAACAAAATTGTCATTAAAAAGGACCGGAGCATTGAACGGGGCGGGGCAAAGATTGAATCCGACAATTGTACGGTAGATGCCACCATCGCCAGCCAGTTAGACGTCATACGGGAAGAGATAAAAAGGCACCGATGACCACATACAGTTGTTGTACCTCTGTTGTTTTTTGCCGATCTGCCAGCAAGAAACTACTTCAAATCAACCGAATTCCCCGGAAATGGTATTTGATCATACACAGGTAAAGGACCTCAATGTTATCAAGGTCTGGGGTAAAATAACCCGCATCGTCGGTCTGGTAATAGAGGGCTATTGTCCCCATTCCAGTATAGGGTCGCTCTGCGAATTGACAACTATCGACGGCCGGCAAAAAATCTTCGCCGAGATCGTCGGTTTCAAGGACGGCAAGGCTCTTCTCATGCCGCTTGGCGATTTGCGCGGTCTTGGACCAGGCAGTCTTATCAGGGTTATCCGCAACAGTGCCACCATACGGGTCGGCAACAGTCTTCTCGGACGGGTCATCGATGCCATGGAAATTCCCCAGGATGGCCACCCGATGCCTTCTCTGACAGAAGAAAAGGATCTCTATTCCCTCCCCCCCGGCCCGATGGAGCGGCAGAATATTACCGAAACCCTGGACCTCGGCATACGGGCAATCAATGGTCTTATAACCTGCGGCATGGGCCAGCGCATGGGAATCATGGCGGGTTCCGGCATCGGTAAAAGCGTTCTGCTCGGGATGATGTCCAAATATGCCAAAGCCGATATCAACGTCATCGCTTTAATCGGCGAGCGTGGCCGTGAGGTACGGGAATTTATCGAACGGGACCTGGGCCAGGAAGGATTGTCCAGATCGGTTATCGTCGTGGTGACCTCCGATCAACCTCCGCTGCTGCGTATGCGGGGAGCCTTTGTCGCCACAGCCATCGCCGAGTATTTTTGCAATCAGGGTAAAAATGTTCTGCTGATGATGGATTCCGTTACCCGCTTCGCCATGGCCATGAGGGAGATTGGTCTTGCTATTGGCGAACCTCCAACCACCAAAGGGTATACCCCTTCCGTTTTTGCCACTCTGCCGAAACTCCTGGAGAGGGCCGGCAGGTTTCGCGGTAAAGGCTCAATTACCGGTCTGTACACCGTACTCGTTGATGGTGACGATATGACGGAACCGGTTGCCGACTCGGTCAGATCGATTCTCGATGGTCATATCGTCCTTTCCAGAGCTCTTGCGGCCAGAAATCATTTTCCGGCCATCGATGTGTTGAATTCAGCGAGCCGGGTAATGCGGGACATCACCTTTCCAAGACATCTGGAGCTGGCCGGAAAAGCAAGAGGGGTCCTAGCCGATTACAAGGAAGCTGAAGATATTATCAATATAGGGGCCTACGCCAAGGGGTCAAATCCAAAGATCGATTATGCCATTAGCAAGATTGAGGCAATCAATGATTTTTTACGGCAAAATTTTACTGAGACTGCAACCCTCAAGGAGTCAATCGAACGGATGGGAACAGTGCTCAGTGATCGAAAAGATGAAGAACCACTGATACAAAACCGTCGCCAGTCTGACAAAAACAGGTAACCCTGTGACCTCTAATGCCCACTGAGTTAGGCATCAGCACCTTATGAAACCTTTTTCTCTGCAAACAGTACTGACTTACCGAAAACGTCAGGAAGACATTGCCCAACACCGTCTGGCCGAAGCAAAAAAGATCCGGCAAACGATTGAAAAAAAACTGGAGGAAGAGCGATATGCTTTGAATCTGTACATCGAAGAAACGGAAAAATTGCAAAAAGAAGGCATCGGCATAACCGAATTAATCCGGCATGAAGAGAGAATCATCGCCCAAAAAAGAAACATCGGGGCAATTGCCAAAAATCTGACTGAAAAGAACGATCTAGTCGAGAAAGAACAGCAGAATCTTGTCCATCGCAGCATGGAACGACAGATCATGGAGCGACTGAAGGACAACCAGAACAGTGCCTGGAAAAGCTATCTCGACAAGAAAGAAGCGGCGATGCTCGATGAGATTGCCGTTACCCGGCATGAGTCGGGGAAATTTTAATAATTTTATCTCTGCCTACCTTATGAATATTCATCAAAAAATTCTCCTCGTTGTTCTTGCCCTGCCTCTGCTTTCGCAAAATATTCATGCTGCAGAGGCCAATTCGCCAAAGATTTACGGATCCGTTGAGGAGAGACGACTCGACAATGTCATCCTCCAGGAACGGGAAAGCATTCGAAAAGAGCGGGAAGAAATCGCCATGCGAAAAAATGAGCTAAAGACCCTTGAGGAGGGAGTCGATAAGAAACTTACTGAAATAGACAGGAAACTGGAAGAGCTCAAAAAATTACAGGACAAGATTGAGGCTCTTCTTGTTGAAAAATCAGCAAAAGAAAAAAAACGGCTCCAGGAGCTGGCGGGGATTTACCAAAAGATGTTCCCCGCAAAAGCGGCTCAGGTCATCACCGGATTAGATCAGCAACTGGCAGCCGACCTGCTGGCCAACATGAAAGTGAAAGCCGCAGCAAAAATTTTAGACCAGATATCAAAACAAAAAGCGACTGAAATCAGTACTACCTTTACAACTTTGCAACTAGAGTGACACATTATGCCACAAATGCTCAGTATCCAACCGGCCGCACCTCATCAAGCCCCTCCCCTTGGCCAACCGAGCAACAAAGGACAGAGTCAATTCTCGCCCCACCTCGAAAGGGCAATCTCAGACAAAAAAACGCAGCGACACACAACCAATGGCAAGAGCGAAGAGGACAGCTCACCATCGGCTGATGACAACACCTTGAGCAAGAGCGGCAAAGCGAAAGACAAACCCAAGGTTGCCAAAAACAAGAAAGATTCCTCCCCCGATACGGATAGACAAGAACTCCAGACTCCGCTAAAAGCAGAAGACATTTCAGAAAAGAGTGCAAACCTGACTGTTGCTCAAGGGACAGCGGGCTCCTCTCAGGCAACCGGTGAGCGCACCGTTTCTGCTGAGTATCAGATGAAGACGATGCCTGATGCCAGCTCTGCCTCGGCTCGAATGCAACCGGCTTTATCGCTGGCGACATTGCAGCAGGATGCAGAAGTAAAGGTCAGCCCAGGGCTCGGGAAAGCCGACAATCTTTTCGCCGCCTTCAAAGATCAGATCATAGTACCCCCTGGCACCGCAGAACCGGTCACCGGTAAAAATGGCGCTTCCATTCTCGGTAATCGGCAGGACGCGCTGACGAGTCAACTGCAGCAGATCATCGAAAGTTCCAATGAGAGCGGTACGGTTTCTATAACGAGAACAGGCCCAGGCACCGGATCCACAGGGATCATGGGCACCATCCATTACCAGGCAGCCGCCTCCTTTGCGGGAGGGTCGGAAAACGCGCAGGCAAGCGTAAGCTCTGAAGTCTCCGACCTGAATCTCAGCGGACTCCTCATAGCAAATGAGGAAGGCACCCGGACAGGAACCGTCAAGCCGACACTTCACTTGTCTGGTGCAAGAACCGATAGCCAACAACAATATTTTCACGTTAAGCTCGGCATGCAAAATCTTGCCGAAAGCCATCAGAATTTCCAGAAAAATGAACAGGGTGACGAGTTTTTACAGCAAACCATTGGTTTCGGCCTGCAGAGTGCTACCCCAAATGGTTTGGAGCAAACGAGCACGTTCTCACAATTTATGCCGATTGCACCGGAAACTGCTCTTCAGCCCGGCGGCAACTCGACGCAACCGATAATTCTGCCGTCAGGGGCGATGGTCCATGAGCATGAGATCATCCAACAGCTGACGGAACGCTTCCAGATATCGGGCAGACATCTCGATTCCAGAATCAACTTGAAACTCCATCCGGCAGAGCTGGGTGAATTAAAAATTGACCTGACCGTGAAAGAAGGATCTATCCGGGCCAATGTGGTCGCACAAAGTCACCACACCCTGCAGATCTTAGAAAAAAATATTCCAAAATTAAGAGCTGCGCTTGAGGGTCAGGGATTTACCATAGACCAGATTTCGGTCAGCGCCGACTCCGAGTCGGTTGGCGAATTTGATCTCTTTGACCGGCAGCTCTTCAGTCAGCAGGACTATACTCCAATCAAACCTAAAAGTCGCCGGGATGGGAAGGCTGTCTTCGCCCTCGCCGACAATGAATATGCTCCCCTGCCTTCGCGCACCGGGGTTAATGTAAAAATTTAGGAGTGGCGATGAGCAGTTATATCGATTCGATAAGCCAGGCGACGACTGCGTCAATGGGCACGAGCACAGCAAAAAACAATACCGATGCCGTGATGGGCAAGCAGGATTTTTTGATGCTGCTGGTCACCCAGCTGCAAAATCAAGATCCTCTCAGTCCGGATGAACCCACTGAATTCACCGCGCAGCTCGCCCAGTTCAGTTCGCTGGAACAGCTTTTCACTTTAAATGAGAGCATGGGAAACCTCGCCACCTCCAATGCCAATTCCGATCGATTCACGACGCTGAACACGATCGGTAAAGATGTCACCTATAACGGCGGGAGTTTTAACTTCGACGGGACACCGATGAAAATCGGCTATCAATTGGACGGGGATGCCTCACAGGTAACAATGTCCCTGCAGCAGAATGGCGTAACCGTGGCCACCTTGAACGGCAAGGAACTTGACGCCGGCAACCATTTCCTCACCTGGGACGGGCAGACGTTTGACGGTAAAACCGCCCCTTCCGGCAACTATAAAATTGTCCTTCAGGCTAAGGCTGCAACCGAAGAAAGTATCAGTGCCATTCCACTTATCCGATCCGAGGTGACAGGAGTCGACCTGAAAGGATCCTATGGCGGGGTGCTGATTACCAAGGCCGGGGAGATCGGCTTCAATTCTATCCTCGGGGTTTATGAACCCGGTTCCCGGGCCGGCTTGGCCGAGAGTGTCGAATAAGATTGTTCCGGAGACCGGTTGACAACACGTGCAACAGGATGTTCGGATCACAAAATATTTTGTTAATTTCAAAGGTTTTACCAACACTAGAGTAGTTGTAGATCAAACTGACTCTTTATAAAAGGAGAAAAGAATGGGTATTTCAAGTGCATTGTACAGTGGAGTCAGCGGCCTGAACACTAACGGCCAGGCCATGAGTGTCATCGGCAACAATCTTGCCAACACCAACACTCTCGGTTTCAAAGGATCAAGAACGATTTTTGCGGATTTGCTCTCGGCCTCCGTTAATGGCTCGGGTGGCCAGTCCCAGGTTGGTCGCGGGGTCGGCATGTCCAAAGTAGACCAGATTTTCAGTCAGGGTACCTTTGAATCGACAGAGTCAAACCTGGATGTCGCTATTGAGGGTGCCGGCTTTTTTATGTTGAAGGAACCCGGCGATGCAACCAATTATTTTTCAAGGGCCGGCTCTTTCCGGTTTGATCAGGATGGATATCTGGTCAACCCTGAAGGCTTACGGGTGCAGGGAAAAGCTTTTGACGAAAATGGAATGTTGGAAGCAGGTGATGCAACTGATATCAAGGTATCCAGCAGCGGTCTGGTCCAGGGCAATGTTACCTCTACCCTGCAACTGACCACCAATCTCGACTCCACTGAGCCGATTATCAGCACGGCTTTTGACTATACCGACCCCAGCACCTACAATTATTCTTCTTCCGTGCAGGTTTTTGATTCCCTTGGTAACCCGCAACTGATTACCACCTATTTTACCAAGACTGCAGACAATACCTGGAACGCTTCATGGAGCGCGGAAAAAGACGATGGAACCGGCACTATTATGAGCGGCACCTTCGCCGCCCCGCTGGTTTTTACTCCAAACGGCATCCTGACCAACGCCGCGGCAACCCCCCCAACAGATACGACCGCTACTATTCCTTCCGGTGCCGGCGCCGGCCAACTGGACTGGAATAACGGCACCACGCCGACACCGATCACCATTACCTTTGACACAACACAATTTAACAGTGAATCAGTAGTCATCTCCCAGAATCAGAACGGCTTTGGCGCCGGGAATCTCACCGGCATCGATATTGATTCTGACGGGATTGTTATAGCTTCGTATTCAAATGGTGAGCAAACCAAAATATCCCAGTTGGTTTTGGGAAAATTTGTCAACACCGGCGGCCTGGCACTTGCCGGTAGCAATCTCTATACTGAGACGACGAGTTCCGGCGCCGCTCGAACCGGTTTACCCGGGCCCGAACTCGGCAATATCTTCACCAACTCCCTGGAACAGTCAAACGTCGATATGGGTGCGGAGTTTGTCCGGATGATTACCGTCCAGCGTGGTTTTCAGGCCAACTCAAAGATTATTACCACGGTCGACGATTTGCTTGGCGAACTCATTAACCTGAAGAGATAGAGATGAGCCAATAGTCATATTTTTGACACACACCATCTGTGAACCGGGACGAGCATTAGGCTCGTCCCGGTTTTCCTGTTGTCCCCCTCCCTCCCGCCCTTCTCCTGACCTGTTTTTACAGACAAACGGTAATTACATCAAAATATGGAATATTTTTTGCTTACTTGAGTTTTGAAAAACCAGCGTCTATGATACCAAGTGCGGGTTCAGAGCAAGAGATGCACCCTCGTAAACAGGGCTTCACTCTGTATCCCCAATTAATTCAGCGGATAACTCAATCAGACGCCCGTAGATAAATTTTTCTAACCAGAACCTGTAATGGAGGTTTTTGTTTGGATCTTTCAACCGTAATCGGCATAGGCGCAGCATTCGGCCTTATGCTTATGGCTATTATTCAGGGTGGCCCCCTGTCTATTTTCGTTAACGTTCCGTCGATTCTCATCGTCTTTGGCGGCACCTTCGGCAATACCCTGGTTCATTACCCTTTTGGTGACGTGTTTGATGCCATGAACGTCGCAAAAAAAACATTTCTGCACCAGGAAATGTCCATCAACAGTCTCATCGTGCAGTTGATGGGTTTTGCCAATAAAGCCAGGAAGGAAGGAATCCTTGCCCTCCAGGGGGCGATGGAGACGGTGGAAGACGATTTTCTCAAAAAGGCCATGCAAATGGCGGTTGACGGCCAGGAACCGGAAACCCTGCGCAGCATGCTGAATACCGAAATAGAGTATATCCAGATGCGGCACAGTAAGGGCGCGGACATTTTCAGTTCCATCGCCCTCTATGCCCCGGCCATGGGTATGGTCGGCACCCTGATCGGCCTGGTCCAGATGCTCCAGACCATGGATGACCCCTCCTCCATTGGGCCGGCCATGGCGGTTGCCCTGTTGACCACCTTTTACGGAGCGGTAATCGCCAATGTTCTCTGCGCACCAATGGCCGGAAAACTCAAAAACCGCTCAGCATCAGAGGTTCTGGTCAAAACCCTCATCATTGAAGGAATGCAGTCGATTCTCTCCGGGGAAAATCCACGTATCATGGAACAGAAGCTGCATGCGTTTATTGCACCGAAACTTCGCGAGTCTACCTTTAATAAATAGAAATTACAGCTATGGCGGAAGATACAATACAGGCTCCCCCGAAAAAAGAGAGAAAAGCTGAGGCCCCTTCCGGGGCACCGGCCTGGATGGTCACCTACTCGGACCTGGTCACCCTGCTTCTGACTTTTTTTGTCTTACTGCTGTCGATGGCCAATATGGACCCGGTACGGTTCACCGCCGCCACCAGTTCCCTGCAGGATGCCTTCGGCATGCACAGGGAATCGACCCGGCAGGACTTTTCCCTGCCCATCCTCCCCTCTTCCCCAAATGCGCAGTATTCGCCGATTCACATCCAGACAACTGAAAAAGTGTATGAAAAGGTGAAATCCCAGGTGGATTCCCTGCGACTCAAAGACAATATCGGTTTGATCAAAAAAGACGATGATTCGATCATTCTCCGCATCAACGACTCGGTACTTTTTGATCCGGGACAATCGAAAATTTCTCCGAAGGCCTATCCCATCTTGAGAAATATTGCCGATATTATCCGTCCCCTGCCCATGGATCTGAGAATTGAAGGCCATACGGATGATACTCCTGTGCCCGGCTTGAAGATCGGCAACTGGGATCTCTCCGTGAACCGGTCTGTATCGGTACTCCGCTTCTTAACCCAGAGCGACCTTCTCCCACTCGACCGGATGGCAGCTGTCGGCTACGGCAAAGATCGGCCTGTCGTTGCCAATGAGGACGAGGCCGGTAGAGCAAAAAACCGAAGGGTCGATTTTGTCCTGAAACTGCAAAGCAACCGGTCACCGGTGAGTGGTCCAATTACGAACGGCAACATCCCCCTTTAGAAATGAATGTTTCAAGGTAAAATACATGGCTGAGAAAAAAGCAACGACAGCGGAAAATCCCAAAAGCAAGAAGACACTCTTTATCATCATTGGTGCGATTGTCCTGGTTCTCCTGGTTGGCGGTGGTGTCGGCACCTGGTACTTCCTGAAAATTAAAGCCAAGCCGCAACAAACGCAGGATCCGGCCCAACAGGTTCCGGTACCGCAGCTAAACAAACAAGCGAAGATAGGACCGATGGTCAATATCGACGAATTTATCGTCAATATCATCAGTGGTGACGTGGCCCACTATGTCAAAGCATCAATTACCGTTGAGTTGACCAACGAGCCTGCAAAAGCAGAAGTCGAGCAGAGGATGCCGCAGATGCGCGATGCGGTCCTGCTGTTGATTAGCAACAAGACGTATGAGGAACTGCAGGATCTTCAGGGAAAGAAACAGCTTAAGGCTGAACTTTTGAATAAAATCAATTCCTTCCTGCAGACCGGCAAGGTCACATCCATCTATTTTACTAATTTTGTCGTGCAATAGCCTTTGATAACCAATGGATCCAATTCTAAAAAAATCAGAGATTACCGACCTGCTTAAGGCTATCCGGGAAGGCAGGGTTTCGCTGGATCTGGATGACAACGAGCAGAGCAACTTTTTAACCTGCAGCCCCGTCAATCTTTTTCAACTTGCCCGTCCGGACAGAGAGCAATTCAGAATTCCTAACTTCGATATCATTCTGGATACCTTCTGCAGATCCTACGCCACCTCCCTGACCAACCAGCTGCAGCGTACCTTTTCCATTACCAGGACGGCCCTTGAGACCTTTGAGTTCCAGAAATTTATGGCCGACAAACACCAGCCGGGCGGGATCGGTATTCTTGACATGCCGCCATTAAAGCACGGTGCCCTCATTATTGTCGATCCCAAATTATCGTTCTCCATGATTGAAATCATGTTGGGCGCATCCACTGACCTGGAATCGCCCCATCTGGATCGCAAACTAACCACCATCGAACTGAATATTCTTAAAACGATACTCTCCGATGCCTGCAAAGATGTCGACAAGGCTTTCTCCCAACTGCTCGAGCTGCACACCGATCTGATTAAGCTGGAAAACAATGCCCGGCTGGTCTCAATCGTCGAACCGGAGGCGGAGGTCATCGTCGGTACCTTGCTGGTTAGAGTGGGCGAATATTCAGGAGACATCCATTTGGTCTTTCCCTACGCAACCCTCGAACCCCTCCGGGATCTTTTAAGAGAACTGCTTAACATTTCAACAACTTCCCGAGGAACATGGCAGGATGTGCTGGAAGAAGAGGTCCTTGACATTCCTTCTCTCATCACTGCCCAGTCCGGGATGATAACGCTCTCGGTCCAACGTGTCCTTGAGATGGGGGTCGGGGATATTCTCAGTCTGGACTATGACCCCAGCGCCCCGCTGAAAGTACTGGTCGAAGAAAAAGTAAAATTTTCTGCCATCCCCGGGACCCATAACGGTAAAAAAGCCATCAGTCTCACCGGCATCATTAATTGAGGTACAAAATGGATACCACCACAACAAAAAATAGTCGTCCGGAGCCGGATGAGATAAAAGAACTGCTCCAGGAAAACCCTAAACAATCGGCTAAAACCGCAAAATCTGCAGCCGAGCAAAAGAGCGACCGCGGGCTCAACTTTCTCTATGACATCCCCCTGCAGATCTCCGTCGAGGTCGGCAGGAGCAAAATTCTCCTCCGCGATCTGTTGAAGATGGGCGAAGGATATGTGATAGAACTGGACAAACTTGCCGGAGAACCCCTGGACCTCTATGTTAATTCAAAGCTGATCGCCAAGGGTGAGGCGGTCATGGTCGGCGATAAATTTGGCATCCGTCTTACCGATGTGGTGAGCACCGCCGACCGGATCGAAAACCTCGGCTGAGAGTGAGACGTCATGCAATCACTTGCAAAGTGCCGTTTGGGTCCGATCCTTCTGTTCTTTTCTTTTTCACAGCTTCTTTTTTGCCAAGAGACCTATGCCGCCGATATGCCCGGGACAGATACCGCAAATTATTTTCGGGTGATCTGGGGCCTGCTTGTCGTCCTCGGCATCATTTTGATCCTCTACGGCCTCCTCAAAAAACGCTTTTCGCTCCTTGCGACCGGGACAAATCAGGATATTAAGGTTATGGAAATCAAACCCCTGATGGGCAAAAAAGCCCTCTGTCTCATCAACGTTAAAGGGCAGGAACATCTGCTGGGTATCAGCGGTGACCGGATAACCCACCTCGCCGCCCTGGCCCCTCAACCTGAATCGTCCTTTGCAAAAGTCCTGCAAGAGACTGGAGCCGCCGATCAATTATGAGTCACAGGCTGCAAGCTGCCCTCCCGGCAGTAGTGTTTATTGCCTTTTTTATCTGCCTCCTGCTGCTGCCTGTTGATCAGGCTAAGGCGGTCGGACTGCCGACTATTACCTTCGGAGTCCAGGATGCAAACACTCCGGGCCAGGTCTCAAGCGCCTTGCAGGTCCTGTTTGTCCTGACCATTCTCTCCGTTGCGCCGGCGATCCTGCTGATGACCACCTGTTTTACCAGAATCGTCATCGTCCTCGGCTTTGTCCGGCAGGCAATGGGAACACAGAATATGCCGCCGACCCAGGTCATTCTAGGTCTTGCGCTGTTTCTGTCTTTCTTTATCATGTCTCCGACTATAAACAGAATTAACGACGAGGCCCTGCAACCGTATCTCCAGGAACAACTCGATCAACCTGCGGCTCTGGAAAAGGCCCTGGTCCCCATGCGGGATTTCATGTTCAGTCAGGTCCGGGAAGATGAATTGACCCTGCTCACGCAGGTGACCATGGATTCTGCACCGGTCGATAAAAATGATGTCCCGACCATGACTCTTATTCCGGCCTTTATGTTGTCTGAATTAAAGCGGGCCTTCCAGATGGGCTTTATGATCTATATTCCTTTTCTTGTAATTGATATGATCGTCGCCTCCATCCTCATGTCAATGGGTATGATGATGCTGCCACCGGTCATTATTTCCATGCCGTTCAAACTGCTGCTTTTCGTCCTTGTCGATGGCTGGAATCTTGTGGTCGGCTCACTGATTAAAAGTTTTGGGGTTTAGCAGCTTACAGGTTATTTTTCTCGCTTTCCGGCCACGAAATCAACCTGTCAGAAGGTATTATACCCCTTTGCCGCATGCTGGGAGCTAAAGTCCCGATGCGTTCTCGAATAAAGGAGTGCAAAAGATGAATCCGGAAATGGCCATTGATATCTGCCGCAAGGCGATTCAAACCATCCTCATGTGCGCAGCACCAATCCTCATCGTCGCCATGCTCGTCGGGCTGCTTGTCTCCATTTTTCAGGCAGCAACCCAGATCAATGAACAGACCCTCACCTTCGTCCCTAAAATTGTCGCGGTCTTTCTCACCATGCTGATATTCGGGTCATGGATCATTAAGATCGTTACCGTCTTCACCGTAGGCCTCTTCGATATCGTCGCCACTCTTTAAGGGTTGTTGTGGATATCCAGCTTATTCCGGTTGAGCAGTTCCAGACCTTTCTTGTGGTAACCGCGAGAGTTGCCGGCTTTGTTGGCGCCATTCCGGTTATCTCATCCACGCAAACCCCCGGACGGGTAAAAACCGCCATGGTTTTCGCCATCTCCCTTGCCCTCTTTCCTCTCATGGCCGGAGCTGTACCGAAAGCAGACTTTTCACCGCTGCCGTTTCTGCTGCTCATGGTCTCTGAGGTCCTCCTTGGGCTTCTGCTCGGATTGGTTGCTCGACTCATCTTCACGGCGGTTGAATTTGGTGCCACAGTCATCGGCTTCCAGATGGGTTTTGCCGCGGCGAATGTCTTTGATCCCCAAAATGCCCGGCAGGTCGCCCTCATTTCTCAATTCCAAAATGTTTTTGCCATTCTCATCTTCCTGGCCATCAATGGTCACCATCTCTTTTTGCGGGCGGCCCTGCGCTCATACGAACTCCTGCCCCCGGGCAAGATTGATTTCTCCGGACAGGCGGTTCCTTTCCTCATGGACCTGGCCTCGCATATGTTCTCTATCGGTGTCCAGTTCAGTGCACCGGTCCTGGCTGTACTGCTGCTCTCTGGCCTCATCCTGGGGGTACTCGCTAGGGTATTCCCGCAATTGAATGTCTTCCTTCTCTCCTTCCCGATCAATATCGGCACCGCCTTCATTGTCATTGCTTTGACACTTCCCTTAATCTCGACTCTCATTAGACGGGAATTTGACATCCTTGGCGAACGTTTCGTCATGTTGCTGCAATTTCTTAATCCATAACGAAGACTTGAAATTATTACGCTCCGGTGCGTTATTTGCAACGTCTTAATAAACACCGGCCATCATCTTGAATAGTCAACTGGTGATGGGCAAATAATCTCATCAGGCGGTAATTTATGGCAGAAGAAAGTTCCTCGGGAGGAGAACGAACAGAGGCACCGTCAGCGAAACGGCGGGAGG
>Ga0055480_10000156_pt1 | contig 23611 bp, 22 predicted proteins | sample Muzzi_PWB_D2_FD_57935 | JGI IMG/M metagenome (GOLD analysis project Ga0055480, IMG submission 57935) | Wetland microbial communities from San Francisco Bay, California, USA, that impact long-term carbon sequestration - Muzzi_PWB_D2 | ecosystem: Environmental > Aquatic > Marine > Wetlands ... | reverse complement strand
CGGATCGATGTGAGCTGTCATCGGTTCACGGGTTCCGGTAGTAGCGGGTGGCTACGGCCTGCCAAGAACCTTCCGCACGCTTCGTTTCCCACGTTTCGACGACTTCGTCCCCCTCGGGCCGGATGACGCTTCGCACCTCGATCGACTCCCCGGAGGCGGTTTCATCAACTCCGGTGAGCGTCAGGGCGCCTCCGTCCCACACGCCGGAGAGCTTCACGAACTCGCCCGAGTTCTCGGCCAGGTAACGGTACCACTCTCCAGTCGGGAAGTCGTATACCATGAAGCTGCGGCGCAGGAGGCCGTTCACGCCCGCGAAGTCGGCCTGCACCATGCAACCGTTCAGGTCGGTAATCACGGTGGCGTTGCCGACCCGCTGTCCGTTCTCTGCGAGCACCTCCCAGTCTCCGAGCCAGAAATCGAGTTGGCGGAAGCCGGAGATCACGAACTGACAGAACGGAAAGAAGCGGGGCTGCGACCGGACCGGATTCGAGACCGGCTCGTAGAGGGCGTCAAAGAATGTGAGGGGTGTTCCCGCGAGCGTACCGACGATGGTCTGGGTGACCGTCCCGCCCACGGCCGGTGTCCACGTCAACATGGCGTCGCGCCGCTGGAAGGTCTGCGTGTTGAAGTTGAAGATCTGCTGATCGGATTCCAGTTCCATGGAAACACCATCGAGTCCACCCGCCATGCGCCAGTTCCCAATCAGGTTGTCCTGGTAGATCTGGTGCCAGATGCCAGTCGCCGCGTCGTAGGTGCTCATGCTGCGGGCTTGATTGCCATTATCGTTGATGAAGTCCTCCATGACCACGCAGCCATCTAGCTCCTCGCTGACAACCGTCGTGGCGAACAGTTCGCCGGTCTGCCGCCGGAGCTGCCACTCGCCCACCCAGAAGTCGAAGTCGTCAGTTCCCGGTGCCGGACAGGGATGCGGCACGGCGCGCAGGTCGTCTCCGAGGCCCGGGTGCACTGTCAGGCTCGCGGTCTCGCCAATCGCCGTGGGCTGAGAGGTCGGTTCGGTTGGTGCCCGCTCGGAGCACGCCCCCACAATCGCGAGCAGGCCCAGGAGGATCGTCGTTCGGAACTTCATGTGTATGCCCCCGCAAGGGTGAATCCCGTAGGGCCCGCCATCGGATACGGCGGCCTAAGCGTCATCGTATCGTGACGACCAAAGGCGGCCGATGTCAGTACCCCGGGGACCATCCGCGTTATGGAGACATGGGGTGCGTACGGCTGGCGCCGAACGCGACGGTTGTCGCCGCCGAGTCTGATGGGTAGCGAAGCTGTGGACTCGAACTTCCGGGGCCATCCAGAGGAGTCCCTGGCGTTTCAGGGGATGAGGTTCGAGCGATATGTGCGCGTCATACGCAGCAGAGAACCCGAGCGCAGGTGGACCTCGTAGGATCCGTGCCCGTCGGACGTGATCTCATCGATCTCCGCCAGGCTGACGATCGTCGAACGGTGTATCCTCCGGAAGTGTGACGAATCCAGCCCTGCCTCCAGTTCGTGGAGCGTCGATCGGATGAGGTGCGTTCCGGACGTGGCGTGCAGTTTTACATAGTTTCCCGCCGCCTCCGCCCAGAGTAGACTATCGACCGGGACGAGCCGGATGCGGTGGTGTTTCTTCGCCACGAAGTGGGAAATGCTTCCCTGTTCGTCGAGCAGCAGATCCTGCGATCTTTCCTCGCCCTGTTCGCCCGGCTCTCTTTCGGCACCGTCAGCGCCCGCGTCCGGATCTTCCGCCCGGGCCAGCGCGCGACGCACGCGAAGAACGGCTTCTCGGAGCCTCACGAGCCGCACCGGTTTCGTCAGATAGTCCGCCGCGTCGAGCTCGAACGCTTCGACTGCGAAGTCTTCGTGGGCCGTGACGAACACGACCGTGACCTCCGAACCCAATTCACGTGCCAGCTCGATGCCCGAGCCGCCCGGCATGAGGATGTCGACGAACAGCGCGTCGGGCTTGCACGTTTCGAGGAACTGACGAGCTTCCACCACATCACCCGCCTCGCCGACCACCTCGACGCCGTCGATGCACCGAAGATTCGACACGATCGACGCGCGGGTCAGTGACTCGTCGTCAACGACGAGTACGCGGACCGGCGCGGGCCCATCCATGCTATACCCGTTCAACGGGGCGTCCCGAGGCCGACTTACGGCAAGGGCGGTAAGGCAGTGAAACCATGACCTCGGCGCCTCCGATTGACGAAGTAGCTGTTTCCAACCGGAACTCCGAGCCGTGGAGCGCCCGCAGGCGGGCCGCGAGATTGGACAGGCCACCGCTCGCTCGATCCGCGTTCTCGGAAAACCCGGGCCCGGAGTCGGCCACGCGGATGCGAAGCCGCTCATCCACCCGCTCCACGTGCACATTGACGTGCAGACCTGTGGTCCGGGCGCCGTATCCGTGCTTCACGGCGTTCTCGACCAGCACCTGCAGAATCAGAACCGGGATCTCGGCATCCCGAGCGGTCGCTTCGATCTCGACCGACGCCGACAGCCGGGCCCCGAAGCGCAATTGAAGGATGTGAATATACTTGGTCAGGAGCGCTTCCTCGTGCGCTGCGCTGGTCGTCGAACCGAGACCGTTCTGGCGCACCTCTCGCAGCAGGTCGCTCAGATCGTGGACCACCTCGATCACCTCCTCGGTGTCTCCCCGCTCGGCCAGGGCCCCTATCGTGCTGAGCGTGTTGAAGAGGAAATGGGGCCCCAACTGCGCTCCGAGGGCCGACATCCGGGCCTCGGCCAGGCGTGTCGCGAGCCGGGCGGCCGCCAGCTCGCTGTCCCGACTGCGCAGGTAGTAAAGGAGGGCGTGCAGACTGGCGGCGATGACGATGTACCACACCACGCTGCCCATTGAGAACATCCGGGCCATGTTGGCGAAATGCAGACCTAAATCCGGCTCGTGCGGGATGATCTGGCGTTGGAGGACCAGCGTGATGGTCAGATGCAGGAGGACGAAGAGAGGGAGCACCACCAGGTGGCGACCGATGAGTCGTGCCGTGTTGTCTTCGTTCTCGAGCGATCGTCCGACGACGACGTGGACGAGCGGCGTCAGCACGGCCAGCAGGAGATAGAAGGCGAGAACGCCGGGGACCATGCGGGGGGAAAGTCGGACGCCGGAAGGCAGACCGAAGGTGACGTTCTGGGCCACGTTCAAGATCCCGAGCACAACCGGCAGCAGGGCGACGGCGAGGACGGCCCGGGCCGGAAGCCGCGTTCGGCGGCTCAAGGGTACGGGATCGGGATCATTCTCTTGCATCAGGGGAAGCTACCGACCCTCGCCGTCACGGACGAATCCACTCCCCGCCGGCGATCACCGCCACGGGCTCCCGTAGGATCGAGACGTCTTCCAGCGGATTACCCGCCAGCACGACGAGATCGGCCCTCTGGCCCTCGGCCACTCCTCCCAGGCTGTCCGCGGCCCCAAGAAACGCCGCCGCGTCGATGGTGGCGGCCCGAAGGGCCTCGTACGGTGTAAGTCCGGCCTCGGTGAGTTCGGCGAGCTCCTCGGGCAGCTCGCCGGGCCCTACGAGCGGGACGCCGCCGTCCGTGCCGGCCAACAGAGGGGCGCCGGCATCGCGAAGGGCGCGGACCATGGCGCGGCGCGCACTTATGGCTCGCTCCCTCTCGCGCGAGGGAAGTCCGTTGCTCAGAATACGACGCGCAACGACCAGTGTCGGACAATTCCAGGTACCGCGCTCGGCCGTCGCCTCGGCCAGGGCGGCCACTTCGGTCGCCGCCTCCGGGCCGACCGCGACCCACGACCGAAACCCCGGCCTCCGCGAGCCCGTGAGCGCCTTGTCGTATCCCTCCAGGTGCTCGATCGAGGCCATCCGGGAATTGGCTTCGTCAAACGGTACCGCGGTCGGTACGTGACCGATCAACGGTAGCCCCGCCGACGCCGCCTCGCGGGCCAACGCGATAAAGGCCGGCCGGTCGAGGTTCTGGTACACCTTGATGAAGTCCCAGCCGGCCGCCTTCTGACGTCGGACGAGTGCGGGGATCTGGGCCGACTCGGTGACGACCTCCGCCCCCTGCCGAACAGGGGGATCGCCGTCGACCGCCGGTCCTGCCGAAAAGACCCGCGGGCCGCGAACGGTCCCCGATGCGACATCCCGGCGAATTTTCTCGATCTCCGACCAGCCCCACATATTCCGGACGGTCGTTACGCCGCTGGCCAGGTATGCCGGCAGATCGTCCCGCTTCAGGTGGACGTGCATGTCGATGAGGCCAGGAATGATATACCTGCCCCGCATGTCGGGACGCAGCGCGTCGGCCGGCACGTCCACGCGATCCATGGGTCCGATTCGGACGATCGTACCGGCCCGCATCACGATAGTCCGGTCCCGCAGGATCACTTCCCGATCCATCGGGATCACGTGCACGCCGATGAGCGCGACGACGGTCGAGTCGACCGGAAGGCCATGGTCGGTCGATTCCTGCAGAAGCGGGGTCCCGGTTCCGGTTCCGTACCCAAGCGCCAGCAGAAGAGATGCTACGAATAGTTGCACCATCAACCTGGACCCTGCCGGAATCCCGAGCCGATGCTTGAACGTCACAGCGGCCGCGCGGCCCTGCGCACTCCGCGCTGCCTGCCTCCGTCGGGTACCCGCATCCCCAGGACCGGCCCGGCTTCGGCGGCTCCGGTGAACGGAGACCTCGGGAAGCGGCCATCCCGAAGTCGCAGGGAGATCAGAGCCAGGTCTCTACGGCTCATCACCTCGTGGCCCATCCCGATTGAAGATACTGATTGCATAACGCCAGCGATCGTCCGCGCCGAGCCGAGCAATCGACACGTACTTTCCCCGCTCCCTCAAACGCATCGATCCGTCTCTGGAGCTCAAGAGCTCGTCGTAGCGTCCTCTTTCTATGGCCGTCCGGTCTTCGATCAGAATGTCGTCGGGCAAGAGGCGAATGGTCGGGAAGAGTCGGCGAGCGGCGAATTGATCGCGATAGCCATCGACGATCGCGCGTCGCCCTTCCAGGGCCGGAGCCTCGTAGGGCATGCGAACAGCCTGTTCGGAGTAGAGGTCCCACATCGCCTCTGCATCGCCGGCTTCATAGGCTGACACCCAGGTCGTGCGAAGGCCATCCAGTTCGGCTACATGCCGGGCTCTCCCGTCAAGGCTCTGCGCTTGGGCATCGACGGGATGAGTCAGCGTCAGAGCGCCCACCATGGAGGACCAGAGCAGACTGCGGACGGGTAACCGTAGCAGAAAACGCATAGTCGAACGAGTACCGTCCGAGCCGCCTGGTTTCAACCTCGACGGGGGCCAACCGTGTGGGCACGGGACGAGCGCCGTCAGGGACGGGTGCAAAGGCGGAGACCAGGTCGGATCCCCTTAACCCGGCGGCGTCATTGTCCGGCATCCCCCATTCGCACGAGGCTCCGGTCGGTACCGAAGTCGCGCCCGGATGGCCAGACTTCCCCACATCTGGCGAGGCTGAGCAATCAGATCGGGCGGTCCCTGCATCCGCCGTCGGGCCCTATCCGCTCGCATAGAGTCTGATCCCCGGTGCGGCGAGACGTGGACAACCAACAGCCGTCGCGCAAGCCGTCGCTCTGGACCTCCTCGCATAAGTCCGACGAGCCGAGAGCGGCTGCCACGTCGGCAAGACACACGTCACGCAACTGCCGGTAGTCTTGATCGCTGGTTGGGATACGTCGGCAAGGGGTAGCAGTCCCGGTCCGCTCTGCGAAGATCGCATAGCACTGATAGCGAACCGCCTGTTCGTTGGCTTCGTCGCACGCCGTCAGCATGTCGGCTTCAACCGCTTGATCGGCGAAACAGTGAATCCGGTCGAAAATGTCCTCGACCCCACTGCACGAACTGGCCGCGAGCTCACCCGACTTCAGGGGCCGACCACCGCTCTCGCTCGCTCCAGATTCTGCGCTGCGTCCTGGTGACCGGGGTCCACGTCGACGGCGCGCTCGAACCAGTCGGTCGCCTCCGCGTAGTCGCCGCGCAGCGCGAACAGGATGCCGAGGTTGTTCAGGGCGTCGGCGTTGCCGGGTTCCAACTCGATGGCGGTTCGATAGGCCCTCTCCGCCCGATCTACCTGGCCCAAATCCGACAGGACCACGCCAAGGTGGTAGTGGATGTCGGTCATGGTCGGGTCGAGTTGGGCAGCGATTTCCAGTTCCTGCAACGCTTCGGCGCTGCGCCCGTTGTCGGAGAGGATGATCCCGTTCATCTTCCGGACATAGGCAATGTCGGGCATGAGGCGGGCGGCTTGCTGGGCATAGTCCAGAGCCTCTTCATAACGCTTGTTCCGCACCAACACGGTCAACATCTGATACAGTGTGTGATGGTCTCCGGTCATCTCCGTGGCGCGTTTTGCAAGACGCAGGGCTTCCGACTGTTTCCCCGCCCAGCTCAACACGCGGGCCACAGTTGCGAGAGCCCACGCTCTGGCGGCCTCGTCGACACTACCGCTGACGCGCTCGGTGATGTTCGAGACGGCGGCGTCGTTCCACGTGGAGGCCGGACTGGCGACGTTCATCTCGACCATCTGATCCAGGATCGCGAGGCCCAGCATGCGATGGGTCTCAATCGACGGATGGACGTGATCGAGAAACTGTTCGTCTCCAGGAATCCCTTCGGAAGACACTTTCTCCATCATCCCCGCGAAATCCACCAGCCCGATCGAGTTCGTGGACGCTACTTCGGCTACGGTACGCGCCATGGGCGAGAGGGCACGCAACGGTGCTACGTCTTCGTCACGGGCTGCGATGAGCGCACGTCGGGCCTCTTCGAACTCGCCGAGGGCGAGCAGCACCCTTCCGTTCAGGAACAGGAGCTCGGCGTCACGTGGGTCGATCGCCAGCGCCTGATCGGCGAGAGCCGCGGCTTGCTCGTATTCCTGATTGTCCAGGTGCTCGGTGATGGACTCCTTGAGCCGATCGACCTGACGCAGACTCCCGGCGTCCACGCCCGCGCTCGGTTGTGCCTTGAACGGTGAAAAGTCACGGATGTTGGATGCGGGCGTGACGAAGATGAGCTCTGCCCCCGACTCTCGGCCGATGTGGGCCATGCGCTCCAGGCTGATCCGGAAATGCTCGAGAACCGCATCGCGCATCGCGTCGTCGCGGTGGTAGTCCTCCGGGCCGATCGAATTGTCCAGTAGGGCATCGATCTCCGTGCTGAGTACGTCCGGTGTTGGGTAGAGGATATCGGAGAGCAGGCTGTACAAGCGGAGGTGCGACGCTAGCGATCCCATGTCCCGCATGAAGTCGGGGGTGCGCAACAGCCGGCCGTACGTTCGCTGCTCCAGGAACTCGTTGTGTCCGGTGTAGATGATGAACAGGTCGGGTTCGTGCTGGACCAACTCCTCCATGAGACGCACGATACGGTAGCTGGCGTAGCTGATGCCGCCGCCGTTGACGACCTGCCACTGCCTGCTCGGATCCGCGGCCGTAAGGAACTCACGCAACCAACCACAAAAGGACGTGGTGTCGTCGTACGGCCGACCATAAGTCGTCGAGCCACCCAAACAGAAGACCCGCGTGACATCCGTCTCCTTCCGCGCCGGGAATGCCTGCCGGTTGAACCAATCGATCTTGGTGTCAGCGGTCCGAAAGACGTGTTCCCCGTCGGTTGTCGTTGCCTCGACGAAGAGCGGTGCGTAGCCCGCAAACCCCAGGTAGGGATCGGTCCTGTCGTTCAGGGGGGTCACGCCCGCAAGGAAGAGGATTCCCTCCACCGCGGCATAGAAGAGCACGATGACGGTCAGGGCGAACGTGAGCTTCTTGATGAGTCTACTCATTTCCGTCCCTTGCGCTGGGGCGCGTCGACCCAGGATCCAGTGATTGGTGCTCACGGCCTCTCATGTTGGAGGCGCTCGAAGCCGCGTCATCGGCCGTGTGGTCGCTCCCTGGACGGAACCGAACTTCGGTGACAGCGTCCGTCCCGGGCACTGCCACCGGTTGCTAATCCGGAGCTTTCGCTAACGGCGCAGCGCGCCTTTCGTCGAGAGACCACAGCCCCGGGCCCGCGAGGACAAGGCAGACCAGACTGGCAATCAGCGTGATGTGGTATTCGAATCCGTAAGCAAGCGGGGCATTGGGCACGGAGCTGATGAAGAAACCCTGCCGCAGGTGAAACAGCAGCACGGCCACGACCATCTCGATGGCCAATAGCAGGGCAAGGGGACGCACGAACATTCCGATCACCAGGGCAAATCCGCCGACGAGCTCCAGGACCGCCACCATCCAGAGGAGCCACTCGGGGAGCACCCAGTCGACCATAGCCAGCATGCCCTGGACGAACGAGATATGCATGCCGAATAGCTTTGTCCAACCATGTGCGAAGAACACCGAGCCGATCCCCACTCGCAGGACAAGCAGTCCCGTACCTGCATTCCTTCCGAATCGCATGTCACCCCCTCCTGGCCTGGAAGACGTCATTGGCTGACTAAGGGCATCTACCACGATCGATAGGGATATCGAAGTGGTTCCAGTCTAGGCAGAATGATGCTCGGATGCCAAGTGTGTTGGTGAGTAGCGGTCGCCAGGCACCCCACCATAAATTGGAACGCGTAGTTGGTTGATGGAGTCGGTACGCCCACCCCAGCAGGGCACTTTGCCGCGACTTGTTCATACGCTGTTGCATCGGAGGCCATCGGTTCCCGCCATTGGCCTCCGGGGAGAAGGCAGGATGGACGACCACTCTCGTACCCTATCGAGCGCCTTTAGAGGACAATTCGCACTGTGGCTGCTTCCTCTCCTCTTCGGAACGGTCTCTGCATGCCGGCCGGTGGCCGACGTGCCGGCCGAGGAGACGCTTTCAGCACTCGACAGAGCCCTATCCGAACTTGGAGGCGAATCGGCAATGGGACTGACCCGCCGCCAGCGCTGGCGGATGATCAGTTCGGTTGGCGCGGGTCTGCCGCCGCCCGGCTTCGAGCCGGGCGAACTTCCGGAACGGGAGTCTCGGGGGGCCAGTCTTCTCACGGCGTACTGCATCCAATGCCACGGCGTTCCGACACCGCAGATGCACGCGGCGGCGGAGTGGCCCATCCTCGTCCGAAGGATGGCCCTCCGTGCAGCGACCCTGCGAGATCGTATGGGCGGCCCTCTGACCAAGGAACTCGTTGGCGATATCCGGATGTCGGAATTCGCCAGCCCATACGTCCCGTCCGTGTCCGACACGGATACACTGATCGCCTACCTGCAGCGCAACGCGCTCCCCGTCCTTCAAGAGGGTGAACTGGCTGACAATGCGGAAGCGGCCTTATACGTGGAGAAGTGCTCGATTTGCCACGAAACACCTTCCCCAGGGGCGCATAATCCGCTCGAATGGGGGTCCGTTATCCGACGGATGCGAGTCAATATGAAACTGATGGATGTCGCGCCGCTCGATGACCGCGATCGGGATCGGATCGTCGCCTTCCTGCGAGGCGCTGCCCGGCTCTGAGTTCATGCTCGTCCGTGATCCATGTCTTCAGGCCCAGCCGCTGACCGCCGCAGGCCGTGCTTGTCGAGTCTGTAGCGGAGCGTGTCGCGAGACACTCCCAGCAACGACGCGGCGGCCGTGATGTTTCCTCGCGTCCTGAGCAATGCTTGCTCGATCAACTCGCGTTCCAGGTCCTCGAGTCTGACACCCGCTGTCGGCAGGACCATCAGCCGGTCATCTTCCGCCCCGCTCAGTTTCGTAGGTCCGAGATCATCAGGAAGGTGGGATGCTTCGATTTCAGAGGCATCCTCCATGATCATGATTCGCTCCAGTAGATTCTTCAGTTGCCGGACGTTGCCGGGCCAGTCGTAGCTTTCCAGCGCACCGATGGCTGAGTCAGCCAGCGTGACGGGCCTCGGCCGCCGCATGTCGCGCCAGAGCTTGTCAACGAAGTAGGACGCCAGCGGCCCTATATCTTCTGGGCGTTCCCGGAGGGGGGGGACCAGAATCGGGAACACGTTGAGCCTGAAATACAGATCGCTGCGAAACGTCCCCAGCGCGACCATGGATTTCAGGTCGCGGTGCGTAGCGGCGACGACGCGAACGTCCACGGGCAGATCCTTGGTGCCCCCAACTCGCCTGATGTGGGCGTCTTCGAGAAACCTGAGAAGTTTGGCCTGCGTCCCGAGGGGCATATCCCCCAACTCGTCCAGGAACAGCGTTCCGCCGTGGGCGAGTTCAACCATGCCCTTCTTGCGTTCGCGGGCGTCCGTAAACGCACCGCGTTCATGACCGAACAGCTCTGACTCGACCAGGTTCTCGGGTAGCGCCGTACAATTGATCTCGACGAAGGGCTGATCCTTTCGGTTGCTATTAGCATGAATGGCCCGGGCGACGAGTTCCTTGCCGGTTCCGCTTTCGCCTTCGATGAGCACCGTCGACTCAGAATCCGCCACCTTCTCCACCATGCCCATCACGTCGCGCATGGCCTCGGAGCGGCCGACAATCTCGACATTGGCGAACCGCCATCTATGCTGCTCGCGCAGGGCCGCGATCTGTTGGCGCAGCCGCCGCGTCTCCAGGGCTCTGGCGATCACCAACTGGAGTGTGGCTAGATCTATCGGCTTCTCGAGAAAATCGTGAGCGCCCGCCTTCACGGCTTCGACGGCGGTGCTGATCTCACCAAACGCGGTGATCATGACGACGACTAGATCCGGATCTATCTCGAGCAACTTCGGGAGCAGGTCGATTCCCGAACCGTCGGGAAGCCTGAGGTCGAGAAGCACCAGACCGGGGCTCGCGGCCTCTACCGCGAGCAATGCTTCGGCACACGACCCGGCGGTTTCGACGGCATAACCGGACGCCGTCAGCACCTGCCCGAGCCAGGTGCGAATCAGGTCGGCGTCATCCACTACGAGGATCCCGGGAGCGCTCTTTGTCATGCCGCTCCCTCTCCACCCGCGATCGGGAGCACGAGCACAAACTTCGAACCGATGCCCGTCTTGCTCTCGGCTTCCAGTCGCCCTCCATGCCGTTCCACAATGCCGCGAGTGATCGCCAATCCCAGGCCGCTTCCCCGATGCTTGGTGGTGAAGAAGGGTCGAAAGATCTGTTGCAGCAGGTCCTCTGGAATCCCGGTCCCCGTGTCGATCACTTCGATGCGGACGTTCTCCCGGTCATTTCCTACGTGGATGGTCAGTTCTCCACCGTCAGGCATCGCCTGGATGGCGTTGAGCGACAGGTTCAGGACCGCATGAGTTATTTGCGTCGGATCTACCGTAACGCTGGGAACAGCCGAATCGACGACCCGACGGACCTTCACGCCGCTCGCCTGGGCCTGAGCCGCTAGCAGGGACAGGGATTCGTCAACGATCTGTGCCGGGTCTGTCCGAACGATGTCGGGATTCCGCGGTCGTGCGTAGCTCAGGAGATCATTCACAGACGTCTCTATCTGACCCAGATGCACCTTCATCTGCGCCAGCGTGTCTTCTGCTCCCGGGTCTCCTTCGGCCCGGTGCGCGAGCAAGTCCACGCCACTCGTGATTCCAGCAACAGGGTTCTTGATCTCGTGAGCGATCCCGGCCGCAAGTTCCCCGACGGTGGCGAACTGCGCTGCTCGACTCAGTTCCTGCTCGTGCAGCTCCTGAATCTCGTCTGCGGAACGTTCCAGTTCGCTGGACATCAGGTTGAAGGTCCGCCCGAGCTGACCAATCTCGTCGGATCTGTCCACCTCGACTTGAACCCCGAGCTCGCGGGCCCTCAGGCGCTCCGCCGCCTCCACGAGTGCTTGAACGGGCGATACCAGGGATCTGGCCACCAGCCACACGAGTGCGACGAGCAGGAGGGCGAACGCCGTACCGAAGATCGCCGACAGCATTCGAAGTCTCCGCAGTTCTCCGAACACGGCGTCGCGGGGCGCCTCTACAATGTATCGCCAGCCGATCCCGGGAATGTCGGCCGACGTCGCCACGACAGACTCGCCCTCGTAGTTATCGTACACCTCTACAGCGCCCGCGGGACCGTCGACGAGGGGGGACTCGAGCCGCTTCCCGAAGTCGATCTTCCGGTGCGCATGGGAGACAAACAGGGGATTCCCCGTCCCGGAAACCACAAAGCTCTCGACATAGCCCGCCAGGTGATCAGGGATGCCCAGGTACCGTCCCTGGCTTGCGAGGTGCACCGCACCGACAAACACGCCTGCCAGTCCCTGGTCATCGATCACGGGGTGGGCCACCGCCAGGACGGGGAGGACATCCTCTTCCCCTTCCCACGCCACCGTCGTGGATGATCCGACCCACGTCTTGCCGTTCACCCAGGGACCGAACCAGGTCGCCGGCGAGAGGGCCTCGCTCGTGCTCAGAACCCACGTTCCGTCTGGGGCGACGATCAAGAACTCATCGAACACCGGAGACTCTCGTGTCTCATGCTGCAAGGTGCTTATGAGCGCAGGCACCGCCACGCCATCCGCCCGCCCCGACGCGACGTCGCCCACGGCCACTCGAACGAGAGCGGAGAATTCGCGATGGCTGCTGGGGACTCCCCCGATCTCTAGCTCGTGAAGACGTACCTGGTGCGCGACGTGAGCCGCCTGTGATTCGGCCAGCGAGTGGAGAAACCCCTCGACCTGCGTCTCCAGTACTCTCGAACTCACCACGTATCCCACGGTGTTCGTCAGAAGAAGAGGAAGCAGGGAGAGTGCCAGGAACCACGCGAGGATTCTCCAGCCCAGTGTGCCCTTCCTGAGAAGCGGTCCCAGCGTGGGACTGGTGTCCGATTCACGTGTCATGGCTTTCTCCAGTTATGTCCGGGAAACGAGGCTGTGGTGCTGAGCCTACCGGTCCTGAATCGACTGCGCACATCGCCTCCCACACCCCATTCTACGATGCCCAAACCTAGCTCATCCCCGCGCCATCCGCCTCTTCTGGTGGGGGAAATGCCCCACCAGACCGGGTCGTATCCCCCGAACCCGTGGTCGACCCACGCAGGCAAGAAATCATAATTCACTACATATCAATATGTTACGAATATCTTACCGAAGGTACAGTACGTGCATTTGGGAGGTCAGAAGAAGCTGAGGCGGGTTCGGAGTCTCATTCAGCACACAGGCTTATGGAGGTTAGCGCCCATGAGAATGATCGTTAGAAAGCGAGTGGCGAGTGCCGCCGTCGCCGTGGCAATCTCGGTACTGGCGTATCCGTCACAAGTGTCTGCCCAAGGGCTGATGGTGACCGGCTATGCCGACTTCGAGGCGAGCGTAAACAACGTGGGCTCGGACGACGGGTCCGAGGTCTTGTTCGATAATCACCACTTCAACGTGATTGTTCTCGGAAACGTCATTGGGGACCTGTTTGTCGCGGCGGAGGTGGAATACGAACATGCCGGGGATGAGATCGGGCTGGAGTATGGCTTCCTGACCTATTCCGGCATCGACAACATGCGGATTTCGGCCGGAAAATTCCTCGTGCCGTTTGGCAGGTTCAACAAGGATCTGCACCCGACGTGGATCAATAAGATGGCGGACCGCCCCAACGGGTTTACGGACATATTGCCCGCGGGCTACAGCGATGTCGGAATCTGGCTTTCGGGTGGCATCCCGCTTGACGATGCCGCATCGGTTTCTTGGGATGTGTTCATGGTAAACGGCCTGTTGGGCGAGGACGGTGGCAACATCAGAGACATGCGAGGCAACGTCGAGGAGGCCCAGGTGGACGGCGTCGACAACAACAAGGCTGTCGGCGGACGCCTCGGACTCGTCCTTCTGGATCAGAACCTCGACTTCGGGGGATCCATATACACCGGCAATTACTCCGACATGTCCGACGTGAATCTGACGCTCACCCTGTTTGGTTTCGATGCTCACTACAAGTACGAGAGGCTCGATTTACGGGGTGAGTTCGTGTCCGCGGACCAGCAAGCGACCGTCGAGGACCTCACGAAGAAGGGCGGATACGTCCAGGCGGCTTACAACGTCTACGGGAAGTGGGAGCCCGTCGTGCGCTACAGCATGCGCGACATGCCCGGTGAAGACGCAGATCAAAGTCGGTTCTCTCTCGGCCTGAACTATAACATTTCACCGGCAGCAACGGTCCGACTCGACTACCACATCAATAGCGAGGAGTCCGGCTTTGAGTCGGACAACAACGAAATCATCCTCCAGTTTACCACCGGTTTCTAGGAGCGAATCATGAGATCCTTACGACAGATATTTGTGTTCGCGCTGGGGACGGTGGCCGTGCTCATCCCGACGGGCGCGACGGCCCAGGTTTCAGGCGTACAAGTCTGGACGAAGCGCTGCGGGGCGTGTCACACCCAGCAACCTGCGAATCGCTACACGGCCGACCAGTGGGAGTCGATCGTGACTCATATGGAGCTCACGGCTCGATTGACAAGCGCGCAGGCAGATGCGGTTCTGGACTTCCTCAAGTCTGGAGCCCGTCAGGTGGCGATGCAGGAACACGCTCGCCCAACAGAGCTCATGGTCGCGTCGGCTCGGGGAACCTACCTGCCGCAAACGGCCGGGCCGGGCGACTTGTTCAGGGCGAATTGTGTTCCCTGCCACGGAAGTAAAGGCAAAGGCGATGGTCCGGCTGCGGTCGCCTTCGATCCGCGGCCGGCCGATCTGACGGACCCCGATGTGGTGAAGAACCGTTCGTCCGAGGAGCTGGTTCGCATCATTTCGACGGGTGGCGGAGGGATGCCGGCTTTCGCATCACTTCTGTCGGAGCAGGAGATAGCGGCGCTGGCGGAGTACATCCGCAGCCTGTGACCTCCGGGCTCCTCCCCAACGCCCATCCGCGTTTAAGAAAGGGATCTTAGGGTCAGCACCGAGGGGGTGCCGCGCTGGGGCGGTGCTCCCTTTGGTACGTCAGCACGACGTTTCCCCCATTATCCTCGCGAACTCCGTCGGTGTTCTTCCTCCCAGGCCGCTGTCAGCGAGTGACGGGAGCCAGCCGGCGGCCTTTGTGGCCGCCAGGCGACATACTTCGATCGGCGCGCCTACGGACGACGGATCCGGCCGGGTCCCGTTACGCCGTAGCCGCCTGCTACTTTGCGCGGAAATCGACCTTCTGCAGGACCCAGACACCCACCGGCTTGTCCCGGTTCATGGCGGGCGAGAAACGCATCTGGACCACGACGGCGGCGGCGGCGGCGTCAAGCTGAGGATACCCGCTCGACTGCTTCACTTCGGACTTCGCCGGCCTTCCTTCAGTGTCGACGAATACGTACAGGACCACCGTCCCGCCGATGCCGGCTTCGCGCAGCCTCGAAGGATAGCGCTGCTCGAGAACCCGCTCCATCGCGGGGCCGTTCGTCAGCCGCGGCTCCACGTCCCGGTAGATGTAAGCCGGTATGTCGGATGGCCGGGCGCCCGTAACATCGGACCTGAAGCCGACGTCCTCCGCGTTCATGTCGGGGAAAAACGTGAACAGCGCACCGTGTGCGAACACGGCCGCGATCACCCCGATGGCCATCCAGTCGCCGCTGTGCGACTTGAAGCGCTCGTTGGCCGGTACCCAGATGGTCGCTTCGTAGTTCTTCGTCATGTCGCTGCCTCCTCTCGCAAAGGGGTTGACCTGACAGTACCCACAACTCGACCGGTGGCGGTACCATCCTCTCACCATAGCAATGCCGCGAACCGCCCGGATCTTACAAAACCGTCACCAGTTGTCCTTTCACGCCGTGAGTCGCGATCTTCGGGGCACCATGAAGATCACACGAGTCCGGGCTTACCAGGTCGACCTGCCGCTGCACGAGGGCAGTTACAACTGGTCCGGGGGGAAATCGGTCGAGGTGTTCGACAGCACGATCGTGCGGATCGACACCGACGAAGGGGTGACCGGCTACGGCGAAGTCTGCCCGCTCGGGCCCGCCTACCTGCCGGCCTACGCGAAGGGCGCCCGCACCGGCGTCGCCGAGCTCGCGCCCCACGTGCTCGGTGAGAATCCCACAGCGCTCATGCCCCTCAATCGGCTCATGGAATCGCGCCTCAAGGGGCACCCCTATGCGAAGTCGGCCATCGACATTGCCTGCTGGGACATCCTCGGCCAGGCTTCGAAGCGGCCGGTTTGCACGCTACTGGGCGGCCGGTATGGCGACGACTTTCCCCTGTACCGGGCGATCTCACAGGAGTCGCCCGAAGCCATGGCGGACCGGGTCGCCGGCTACCGCGCCGAGGGGTACCGGAAGTTTCAGTTGAAGGTGGGCGCCGATCCCGAGACTGACATCGAGCGGATTCGCGCGGTGGCTGCGGTGATGCAGCGCGACGACGTCTTGATCGCTGATGCCAACACGGGGTGGCTGGCGCACCATGCGCTGCGCGTGGTCCGGGCGGTGGCCGATGTCGACGTGTACATCGAGCAGCCCTGCCTCACGTATGAAGAGTGCCTCTCCGTCCGTCGGCACACCGACCATCCGTTCGTGCTGGACGAGTGCGTCGACGGCATCGAGATGCTGGCCCGCGCCCACGCGGATCAGGCAATGGACGCCGTGAACATCAAGATCAGCAAGTTCGGGGGGCTCACGTATGCCCGGCTCGCCCGGGATCTCTGCGTATCCCTCGGCATCGCGGTCACGATCGAAGACAGCTGGGGCGGCGACATCACCACCTCCGCGATCGCCCACCTCGCCCACAGCACGCCGCCGGAGTTCCTGTTCACGGCGACTGACTTCAACAGCTACGTCACGGTCAGCATCGCCGAGGACGCCCCCCGGCGAGAGAGCGGACGCCTGGCGGCGTCACGCGCTCCGGGCCTGGGGGTCACACCGCGGTTGGACGTGCTGGGCGAGCCGGTGCTCGATATCCGCTGACGTGGTACGTGTGGTGCCTGCTCAGCGGCTCGCGATCGGGATCATCAGGTGTGCGTAGGGAGTGCCCGCCCACATGACCCATGGTCCACCATTGCGGTGGTCCGTCGTCATTCCTTCGAGCAGCGACAGGTCGGGTACGATCAGCATCAAATGCGCTCCAACGCCCGTCACCCAATCGTCACCGTCCGTGGGCCCGGTTGCATACGGATCAGTGTTGCTGACCGGGGAATCGCCCTGCAGCATGTACGCGATGCCGATCTCGGAGTAGCTGGGCTCGGCCTGTGTCATGTATGCGTGCAGGAAGTTCAGCCACGGCTCGTTGACGCACCACGGGTCTGCGCCCTCCGTATCGGTGCGATCCGGCAGGCAGGTCCAGCCGTTCGACCCGGCGCGCAACTCATTCATGGACCAGTCAATCACGCGGGCGCCGTCCGAAATAGATGCCGGTGCGGCGCTGGCCGCACTTTGGATCGCCGCATCCACATCCGTCTCCTGGCCGAACAGAAGAGCCGGAAAGAGAACGGCCGCGAGCGACCCGGTGAGGATAGTACGCAGAGATAGAGGGAGTACCGCCATTGGAGCCTCCTGACAGGGGGGAGAGCCGCACGGTCTGTGCTTCTCGAACCCTGATAGTACCACCCGAAAACGCGGGTGTACAATCACGCCCCTTGGAATCTCCGGTGGGTTCGATTACGGTTCCACTGATTCGGACAGAAAGGCCAGAACACGGTCCCACGTGGCATCGACCGAACCATCGACCCTTGTGTCGACCAGCATCGAAGAGCCATGGGTTCCGGGCTGGGCTACGAAGACTTGATGCCCTTGCTCGCGAAACTGCTGGAGCTGATCGGCCGCGATCTCCGCCTCGTTCGCGGGTCGCAGGACGAGGACGGGAGCGGTGATCCGATCGGAGACATCTTCACCACGGCACTCGGCCAAGGGTCCGCCGGATGCCGGCGAGAACGCGAGCACGGCCGCCACTTCGTGTTCGGCCGCCACGCGCAGCACCAGTGCGGCGCTGAAGCTGCTTCCCCAGAGGATGATCGGCCCGGAGCGCTCGCCCCGCGCATAGGCGAGCGCTCCTTCGATGTCGGCCTGGGCCTCGCAGTACGGGCGTGCGCCTCCCCATTCGGCGACTGTACGGTTCTCGCCTCCGAACCGGGTGCCCCCGGCGCGCGCGTCCACCGCCAGAACGTCGAACCCGGCCGCCAGCAGCCGCGGTACGATCGGCCCGTACTCCGACCGGGCGTCCGCTCCCCCCTGATTGAAGGCGAGGATCAGCGGCCGTGTCCGGTCGCCGTCTTCCGGACCGACGTACCTGTAGGCATGCACCTGGTGACCGTCCGACGCCTCGAACTGAACCGCCTGCTGCGCGCCCAGGGGCGTTGCGGCGAGGGCGAATACGGCGGTGAGGATGAGGACACCAGGTGTCGCCGGGTGGGACATCGTCCGCACTCTGATCTCGGGGTTCACGGGATGGCGCCTCGGCCGGCTCTCGGCGGGCACTGGGGGTTGACCCCGCAGGCGAGGATATCGCCCTGGCACCATTTACACTCCCAACCGCTCGCGACCACCTTCGGGCCGGACAGCGCGTAGATATTGGCCTCGCTGGTCGCCGTCTCGGCGTCGGGCAGCCCGAGCGCGGCCGACTCGCTCATGGCGGCTATATCGCTCTCGTAGGTGCCGTAAAGCAAGATCGTGCCGTCCTCGGCCGAGGCGTCGATGTGTATCAATACGATCTTGTCCTTGTCGTCGTCCTTGGCGGCCGAACCGATCGTGACCGGTGTGACTTGGCCCGGGGGCCCGAGGATCATCTTCGTGCGCCCCGCAGGCGGGTTCGGCGCGGGCCGGCCGGGGTGCTCGCCGGGGCCGAGCTTCCTTCCATTCACTTCGACTTCCCGGCCGTTACCGACCGTGATGACGACACGGGGTGACGGTGCGGCGTTGGCCTCGTCATCCGCATCGCCGCCGTCACCGCCGCATCCGCTCATCAGCCCCGTCATCAGCAGGGCCGAGGCGATCACGATCGCCGGGACTCCCATGGGTCGCTGTCTCATCTCTACCTCCTGTTTGAGGGAAGAACGTCGGTCGTGTCCGCCGCCCGGTACGCGGAGTAGGCGGCCATGGCCTCGAGCGCGGCATCGTCGCGGCCCAGCGCACTCAACGACTGCGCCCGATACCAGCGAGCCATCGTGCGGAGGCCCCAGCCATCCGCGAGGACGTGAAGGCTCAGCGGGCAACTCTCGATCTGCGCGAACTGCTGTACGGCGAGATCCTGCCGACCGGCGATCTGGGCCAGCAGCCCCGCGAGGAAGTGATCATCAGGACTCGTCGTGACCGACTCGCGCAAATGGAGAAGCTCAGCGTCCAGTGCGCGGTCCACGTTCACGAGCGTTCCCTCCGAGCCGGCGGCGGAATCCGCGGCCAAAAATCCCTGCCACAGGACCGGAACCGCGAGTCCCGCCGCCTCCCAGCCGTCGAACCACAGGTCGCGGATCTCGGGGGTCACTGCGAGCGCCGGACCGACGCCGAGCCGGAGGCCCAGCGACCGCAGGTGGGCGATCTGCGAGGGCGAATAGGCGGGTGGCGACCAGACGCCGAGCAAGCGTTTGAACGGAGCGCTGAGGGCAGCTCCGACCTCCCCCGCCGCCGCGCGCAGACGCAGTTGAATGATCGGCTCAGCCACGTCGCCAGCGAGGATCGGCGGGCCGCCGTCGGGATCGCGAATGCCCCACGTCCATGTCGACCACACGGGCCTCATGAGGGCGATGGCCGTATCCGCCCGCCCGAGGGCGACGTAGATGTTTGCCGCCTCGTCCGGAATGGTCCGATCCTCGAGGCGCGTCAGGCCCTGATCCAGAAGCAGTCGTGTCTCGTCCACGTCGTCGGTCGCGAGGTGCAATACGGCGAGCCGGATCAAGTCCGCCGGGGTGGTGTCGCCGCGGAGTTCCAGTGAGCGCTCTCGTTCATCGAGGATGTCGACCGTGATCCGTCGTTGTTCGGCGACGTCCGTCTGGCAGCCGAGATTCGAACGACGCCAGGTCAGCCAGTCCGCGAGCTCCTCGTGCGGTCTCGCCTGCATCGGGTGAATCTGGACCCACGCCATCAGCAGGTCTCGCGAGCGTTCGGCCAGCCGGTCGGCGCCTTCGATAGCACTGTCACGGCGCACGCCCGTGAGCTCCTCGCGGGTCAGCCATTCGATGGAATCGGACACGATCGGACAGAAGCCGACCTGGTTCGCGGCTTCGGTCGGGACGTATGGCGGTCGCATGGAGGAATCCGGGGGATCGAATCCCGGGCACTCCTCGTGCCGCGCCGCGTCGACGAGGCTGCGGTCCATGTCGAACAGCTGACCGTAGGCCAGCTGCCAGTCGGGAGCGAGGGCGGCCGCTGTCTCGAACGCCCGGCGGGCGAGGTTCAAGTTCTGACGCGGCGCCAGCCCGGCGGGCCTGGACTCGAGCATCGGGTCGCTGAGTTCGACTCCGCCGAGCAACAGCCAGGCCTCGACGTCCGAGGAATCGGTGGCGAGGATCTGACCGTACAGGGCACGCGCCGCCTCGTAGTCACCCCTCCAGAACGCTTCGAACGCCGCGATGTGGTTCCGGAAGCCCGGCCGGACATCGCGGCTCGTCGACGCGCGGGTGGCGGCCTGCGTCAGTCGGGCGATCTCGTGACCATTCTCCAGCACCACGCGAGACTCACGAGAGATCTGCCAGTATAACGTGACGGCCAGGTAGTGAAGGGCGTTGGCGAACATCGAGTCCCGCTCGATCGCCGAACGGAAGTGGCGCTCCGCCTCCGCGAGACGCCAGTCGTAGAGGGCCCCGAGGCCGGCTTCGAAATCCTGGTGAGCCGGCAGACTTGGCGACTCCCGGCGCAACTCGTCGATGCTCGTTTCCTGGTCCCGAAGCTGGAGGAGCCGCTGCGCGATGGGAGCGACCAGCGCATCGAGGTCGTCGGTGGAACTCGACGTGAGGATCGGCGGGCCGATCTCGCTACGTTCCGTGGCATCGTACAGGAGCGCTTCGAGGTAGAGACTGTCTCCGCGTACGTCGAGGTCGAGTCCAATGAGCGTTCCGGCTCGCTGGCTGAAGGCCATGTCCAGAGCCTGCTCCAGAGACGGGAGGTCGTCGTCCGCCAGGCCGAGTCTCGAAGCCATCCCGTCGTAGGCCACCGTCGTGACGGTACGAAGAGCCTCCCATCCGCGAAGTTGCCGGGTGAGACGCCGTGCGGTCCGCTCGGCCAGGCTGGCGACGGCCGTCGATTGACCACGGATGTGGATCGGGGCCACCAGGTACGACCCGCGAGGGTCCTCGATCGCCTTCGCCGTGTCGACGGAGCTGATCTGCACCGCGATCAGCCAGCTCGAGGCGACGAAAAGAGTGCCAAGACCGGCGCCGGCCACGACCCGGTGCCAGGAGATGGGAACAGGTGGCTCCCCGAATGCCGCTTCGCCGGGCTCAGGCGGCGCCGCCGGCGGGGTGCGGCTGAGCTTGCCCCGCGCGTCGATGTCGTAGATCCAGCCTACGACCGCGGCGACCGGCAGGCCCAGCAGCACGAGGACCGTGAGGGCGGTGAGCACCGTTGTGGGCAGGTTCAGGGCGTCGACGACGACGTCCGCGCCCTGGAGCATGGCGAACGCTAGCCCGCCATAGATCGCGACGACTTCGAGCACGCGACGACGTCGGATCTCGACAAAAAGACAACGGAGCCGCTCGGTGAATTGCACCGGTAGTATTCCCCCTGGGGCCGGAGCACAGAGGACTCATAATGCGACATCGCATGCCCGATGGACAGTTTTGTACCTACAGGGGGGTCCGCGGAGGCGTCAGGCCGGGTGGCCTGGGGGGGCGGGACGTCAGCGCACGACGTTCTTCAGCAGGTCGTGAACCATGCCTGTCGCTACCTCTACCAGCAACACGTCCAGTCCGACCTCGACGAGCTCGTATCCAGACCGAAGCCGGATTCCCGATCGGAGCCCCTTCGGGACGTATCGCTTCGCGATGCCCGGGGGCAGCGGCTTTCCACGCGCGAGTCGCTTCTGGATTCCCGGGGGCAGGGCCTCGGCGCCGGTTGCTCCGCGCATGGAGTAAAACTCGCGGATCTGCACCTGCATGTCCTTGGTCAGGGTGACCGACGCCGTCACCGGGGCCGTATCGCGTTTCTCACGGCCCTGTGCGAAACCGTTAGCGGGATTTGCAACTAGTAGCGCCGCACCGAGAATGGCACCGGCGGCCAGATGGTTTCGGTTTATACGCATGCCGATGGCTCCTGCAGAGGTTCCAACCCGTGACATTTCGCTCGCCGCAGGTTCTCTGCGCACCAATCATGCCGCGTCGCGGTCGCGGGCGACAGCGGATGTCACGGAGGTCAGATGGGCGTGTTCGTGCCGCGGTTGGCTACCCCCCGTAACCGGGACCATCCAGGCGGCCCTGCTCCTCCGGCGACAGGACGTCCCGGATCATGGCAGTGTCGTAGAACGAACGGATTTCCTTGATCAGATCGTTCTCGACGCGGACCCAGTCGCATGAGTCCACGACCCCTGCCGGGGTCCGGTTCTCGAACCACACGGCCGCCTGGCCTCCGCTGGCGATCACGTCGTTGATCACGAGCTCCATGACGCTCTTGCGTGCCATAGGCTCGACGGTCGCAAGGTAGGACTCACGGCCCTCGAGCCGGCCGAAGGGGCTGACATGGACGAAGTCGGGCGCCAGCCAGTGCCGGAGCCAGGCCATGTCCATGTCGATCCAGGCCTCGATCCAGCGTCTAGCCAGCTCCGCGCTGCGCTCGCTTCGGCTCATGCGGACGCCTCGCGTTCAGTTTCCGACACCATGATGTCCCTCGAGCACCACGATGCCGTCCGGTGCCGCGCCGGCCGGAAGAGTATGCACGACGATCCGCTCGTCCAGCGACAGGACGGCGACGCTGTTCTCCGGCTGCGGCTCGAGGGCCGTCGATCCGTCGAGCGTGAACGCGACGCGACAGGGAGAATGGGGCGCTTCGAGCATCGCGATCGCGGAGAGCTCGTCGGTGTCGAGCACCGTGATCGAGCTGGAGCATTGATGGACGCAACCTTGCAACAACCCATCCTCGTCATCTTCCTCCCGCGGTCCCGTAGGGATTCCGAATGGAAGCTATCCACGCCCGCTTCGTGTGTCGACGTGCCGGACAAGTGTCTCTCGAGCGGGCATGCTCCTTCAGCCTCTGTCGCGACCGCCCCGGTCCGTCAGATGCCGGAGCCCGTAGACCAAGCCCCAGATCGTGAAGATCCAGGCCACGATGGCCCCGAAACCAAAGGCCCAGCGTCCGGCGCTCTCGGAACTCGGCCCGCCGGCCCCGATCCCGCCGATTCCGACGGATCCCGTGAACACACGCTCGCCGGGTCCGAAGGCGATCCAGGAGGCGACCACGGCGAGTCCGCCCGCGATCACGAGGCCGAGCAACCAGCTCACGACGGGAAACTCGTCATCGGCCACGCCGTGCCCCAGGGCGTTGACGACCGCGTAATAGAGGATACCCAGCCCCGTCAGAGCGAACATCCCGCCACAGACGCCGAGTACCCAGCGCGGCGCGTGGACCGAGGTCGGATCGACGTCGATCCACCCCAGGGCGACCAGGCAGATCAACACGCCCGCGAGGAGGAAGCCGGTTCCCATGAAAGCACCGGTCATCGGACGGATGTCGCGCAGGTCCTGGCTCATCCTGGCTACCTTACGAAGGCGGGGGTTTCCGCGATCCCCACGTCTGCGTACTGCCACGCCTCCCGAAACCGCTCGGTCACCTCCTCGGCTTCCTCGTTACGACCCAGCGCCCGGAGGGCCAGTGCCCGCCCCTTGAGGGACCAGCCGTTGGCGGGAAAGCGTGCGAGGTCTTCTGCGAACGCACGATGGGCCTCGTCCGCCCGTCCGGCCGCC
>Ga0055480_10000153_pt1 | contig 23834 bp, 17 predicted proteins | sample Muzzi_PWB_D2_FD_57935 | JGI IMG/M metagenome (GOLD analysis project Ga0055480, IMG submission 57935) | Wetland microbial communities from San Francisco Bay, California, USA, that impact long-term carbon sequestration - Muzzi_PWB_D2 | ecosystem: Environmental > Aquatic > Marine > Wetlands ... | reverse complement strand
TAACCGATCTTCAAGGACCTCGATCTGCTCACCCATTTTCTCCAGGATATAGAAGTAGTGGTCCACCACGGCATCGATCAAGGTATACGCCAGATAATCGCAGCCGCGCGTGCGAATACGCCCCTTGGCTTTGACCAGACGCTCCCGTATGGGTTCAAAAACGTCTCCCGGTGCTTCCTGAAGGGAGATGAGGAAACGGGCCCCCAGAATCAAGCTGACCTGTTCGGAAACCACCATGTGCGCGTCTTCATCATAGCGCAGCATTTTGAGGACCATATACACATAGGAATCGAATTCCTCAACCTTGGGCCTGTGCCCGGTATTGACGATATCTTCCAGGGTAAGGGGATGGATACCAAAGTGGCTGCCGATGGCTTCCATTAAGGCCAAATCATGAATGCCGTCGATATTGATCCAGGTGGTGCTGGCCGTGTCGCGCAAGGCAAAAAGCGCCTCAACCTGCTCCACCTTGCGCTCCTGGATCTGGTCTTGGGTGTAATCGATCAGGGAGATGTGCGCTTTTTCGGTACGCTGCTCTCCAATGTGAACCAGCGTACCCGGAGCGCTGCCTGCTGTTTTTTTACGGCTGGATTTTAAAAATCGGGGCATTGATGACCATCTCCTCGATTGGGTCAAAATACTTTTTTGTGATAGTTTCTACGCTGGCGTTCCGCTGTTGCCCGAATCCTTGGCGCGCTCGAGCAGTCGGATGCTCAGCGGGCTGCTGCTGTCCAAATGGACATCGCGCTGGGGGAATGCGATGACGATTTCAGATTTATGAAAAAGGTCATCGATGCGAAACCGGAGTTGACTCTCGATCAACCTTCTCTCGATCACGCGCTGCACGTTAATCCAGAAGAGCACCTTGAAGACCAACGCATTGTCCCCGAAATCGGTAAACAACACAAAGGGCTCCGGGTTTTTCCGGATGGCATTGAATTCATCGCAGGCTTGCAACAGCAATTTTTCAACCTGCTCCACCGCCGAGCCGTACGCCACGCCCACGGTGACATCCGCCCGTATCTGCCGGTCGGACAGCGTCCAGTTGGTAATGTTTTTCTCCAGAAAACTGCTGTTGGGTACCAGGATATGAATATTCTCCCCGGTGCGAATACGCGTACAGCGTGCGCCAATCTCTTCCACCTGTCCCAACACGCCCTCCACCTCGATGAGGTCGCCGATATTGATGGGCTGTTCACCCATGATAATAAATCCGCTGATGAAGTTATTGATCAGGTTCTGGGCGCCGAAACCGACGCCGATGGCAACGGCGCCGCCTAAAAATGCAAATGCCGCCAATGGGATATTGACCATTCTGAGGGCCAGCAGCACAACCAGCAGATATCCCAGGTAGAGCAGTAACTTTTCAATGGTGGCCGCGGTGGTGGCTTTGATTTGAGGACGCGTCAGCACCCGTTTGGCAATTCTGTGAATCACGATTTTGGTCGCCATGATGCCGGCCAGCAATATCACCAGGGCCACCAATATTTTTTGAACCGTCAGCGGTCGGTCATCGATCATCCAAACCTGGTAATTCCATATGCTTCGAAATCGGGCCCAGATTCTTTCAGCCTGATAAGCCAGGGGTTTGCGTTCCAGATGAACATCGATCTCATTTTTTAACCGAGTTTCAATACCACGGCTGGCCACCAGCATGCTGAGATAATCAAGCCGATACGCCGCCATCTGGTGCAATGCCTTGGCAAACCCACCGTTGCCGTTCCGTGCCACGGGTTTGCCTACCGTGTCGGTCGCCCCCTCCAGACGATTGAATTGCTGCCAGAGGCTGTTCTGGCGCTGCTGTTCAATGGGCAGTACGCGGTTGATATGTGCCTGGCGCTGCTGGCTGAGTTCATACCACTGCAGCAATACATCCCGATCCGGCACCTGTCGAAGCAGATCATAGCGTCTCCGCCAGGCCTGCTGCTGTTGATCGGCCAGGCGCATCATCTCCTCGTGCTGATCAATGGCCTCCTGATATGTTTCACGCCACTGGTCGAGCCCTTTCAACTGGTCTTCCATGCGGGTCAAATCATCAGTGTAAACCGATTTCTGGATTTGATCCCGGATTTTCAACCATTGTCGATCGGTTTCTTTTTTCTTTTTTTGAAGCAAGTCCAATTCATTGCCCAGGTTTTTTTTCTTCTGTTCCAGGGCGCGAATTTGATCATCAAGATCCTTATCGTCATACGCCAGGCCGAGGCGCACAACGTCGACCTGGCTGCGCACCAGTTCAGCCCGTTTGGCGTTCAATTGCTTTTGCTGCTGCAGATTATCTGCGCGCGCACCGTGAAGGTGGAACATGGTGTCCGCCAGTTGAAAATCCAGTTGAAAGCCTGCTCTTGTCCAAAGCGCGCTGGCGCTCTCTTTGACAGTCTGCGTCTCTTTCATATCCTGTAGCTGGTCTTGTGCGCTGCTGAGGCGTGCGCGGGATTCATCCAGGCTGCGCTGGGCGGCCTTCAGGGACATGACCGAGGTTTCCATGCGCTGCTGCAACGAATCGTAGTCGATCAACAACGCATCATAGGTGCTTAGCGCATAGGGCGGCTTTTTCAGCAGACCGCGCTGTTGAAAGGCGTTGAGCTCCTCTTGAACGGCGGCGGTCTCCTTTTGCAGTTCCGCTCGTTTTTGCATTTCCGACTGCAACCCATCGAACAAGGCATCCAATTCCACCCATTTGCGGACCCGCATCTCCAGGTCCTCGACGTCAACCCCCAGCCGGCCGGCAGTTTCTGCGCTCACCGCCCGGCGAGCCGATTTCAGCGACGCCTCCACTTCAAGCGCACGCTGTTGGATCCAATCGACGGTCCATTGTTGCGGCGCGGCTTCATCCGCGTGGGCTGCGGCCGGGAGAAATATCAATTGGGGTGCAAAGAAGCAGGCCAGACTGAGGCTGATGGCCAAAATAAGGTGAAATTTTAGATCTTTTCGCATGCTTCGAGAGCTTTTGGATATAAGGTTTTCGGCAAAGGATTGAATCAAAATTTATTAGAAGTGGTTTCAAAACCTTCAATCAGGCTCAAGGTCAAGGCGGGGCGCCGGATTCAAGCGCAGGAATACATTGAGTTGAGCATTGAATCCGGTGACCCAACACCGAGATTGGGCCTGAGGGGAGGTTTTGAAACCACTTCTCACGATATCATCGCAAACCGGCCACAGCAACACCAAAACCAAAACGCCCACCCGAGATCGGGTGGGCGTTTATGGGTCTTCTACTAAGGACCGCCGACTTTATCAGATCTATACAGCTTCCTTGAGTTTTTTGCCGACCTTAAACTTTACCACGTTGCAGGCCTTGATTTTGATAGTCTCACCGGTCTGGGGGTTTCTGCCGTTACGGGCTTTACGGCGTGATTTGCTGAAGGTGCCGAACCCGGTCAGGGTCACTTTACCGTCTTTTTTCTTAAGGGTTTTGGTGATGCCGTCAATCAGAGATTCCATGGCTGCTCCAGCGGCAGTCTTTGAAATTCCGGCGTCCTGGGCCATTTGGTCAATCAGTTCTGCTTTGGTCATCGATCTGTCTCCTAAAGTTGAGGTTTGTTGGATCTGCCGTCACGGCAAGGGGGCGCAGTCGAATCTAATCGCCCAAAAGTATCTATCAAACAAGAGAACTTCCAGTTCTCCTTATTCCCAATAAGCGGAACTCCCGCTTCCGCTTTTGTCAACAACTGCCCGTTGAATTCCTTGCTCACCCTTAAGCGGCAATGTGGTCTGGAACGTGCAGTCTATCCGGTCGGCCATCCGGGGATGCACCATACAGGCCTTTTACTCAAAACTGACGAGAAAGCTGATGGCAGCCAATATCTGCCAAAATTGCGGTGCCTGCTGCGCTATCTACAAGGTCCTGTTTCTTTCCGAAGAAACCGATGATCACGTGAACGGCGTGGTCCCCGTCCAAGACACCGTGACATTCGACGACGTCCGCAGCGCCATGCGCGGAACTGAAGGATTCTGCAAGCGTTGTGTGGCACTGGACGGAAACATCGGGCATCACGTGCATTGCAAAATCTACGCTAACAGGCCTTCCGTTTGTCAAACTTTCAGAGCCTCCTGGGAAGCCGGTGGCAGCAACCCGAATTGTGATCGCGCACGGGCCAGTTTCGGCCTTCAGCCAATCACCGATTACTAGTGCAAGTGTTTAGCAGGTAATAACGGCAGCGTCGATTTCAAGTTCACCTGCATTTCGGTTTCGATCCCATCATTAAGCACCACCACTTTGGCCTTTTTCAAGAGATTGAATTCTGTGGCCGATGCTGCCGTGTAAGCACCCATCATGTGTCCCACCACCAGATCACCCAAATGCAGTTCCGGAAGAAGAATATCTTCGGCGATCAAGTCGATGCTATCGCAAGTGGGACCGGCCAGGACGCTTGGATACCGGTGCTCATCGTCCGAAAAAACCTCAAGGGGATAACGCATGTGATCATAGATCTGACCGCTGAACGACCCATACACACCGTCATCCAGATAATACCAGAAAAGGCCGTTGCGCAGCGCTTTTCCGATCACGGTGGTTACGCAGGTCATGGCAGGGCCGGAAATAAAACGACCCGGCTCGGCGATCACCTGCACATAAGGCGGCAATGCGGCCAGCGCTTCGCGGATGGGGGCGCAATAGCCGTTGATGTCCACATGACCGCCATTGTATGAAATAGGAAATCCGCCACCGATGTCCAGCATGCTGATGGGTGCCGCGCCGGTATTGTGATGCCGGCGAATGAGGGTGTTGCATGCATCGACGGCTTCCACTTGCTGCCGGGCATCCCCGCACTGGGAACCCACATGAAAGCAAAGCCCTTTTACATGAATTCCCAGTCTGGCGGCCAGTTCCAGCATATCGTCGGCCGCTTCCAAAGAACACCCGAATTTTTTAGATAAATCCACCACCGCGGTTTCGCTTCGAAAACTGATGCGGATAAAAAGCCCGACACGATGCTTGTACGGTAAAAATTTCAACAGCTCATCGGTGTTGTCCACCACAAATGTGGTGCATCCGAATCGCAGGCCGTCGCGAATATCGCCGTCGCGCTTGATGGGATGGGAATGGATCGTGCGGCGCGCGGAGATTTTCAATTCGCGGATCAACTCGATTTCGCCGGAAGAAGCCATGTCAAAACCGGCACCCATATCGGCCAGCACGCGCAAAATGGCCTTATGCGGCAACGATTTGATGGCGTAGTATAATTCCACCCCCGGCAGGGCCTGCCCCAGTGCACGGTATTGCGCCCGCACTTTATCGGCGTCCAGTATCAGCAATGGCGCACCGTAAGCCTGGACCAGATCGCTATAGAACGCACCTTTTTGAATAGCAGTATAGCGAATGGTGTTCATATCTTTATTTCCCTATGGCACCCAATACATATTGGGGCAGTGCAAAGGCGGCATGATGAATCTCCGGATTGTAATAGCGTGTTTGAATACCGCTGGCCGCGTAAAGCTCCCGTAAGGATTCAATATCCGTATGACGCAGCGCCCGGTTGTCCGTGGCCCACGCGAAGGTCATGATTCCCCCGACATAGGTCGGCACGGCGGCTGCATAGAAATGCAAGTCGGCGAAAATGGTTTTTAATCGCTTTGCGGTATTTTGAACTTCTTCCAGCTGCATAAAGGCCACCCCGTTCTGGGTCACCAAAACACCGCCCGGGGTTAAGCAACGCTTGCATTGGGCATAGAAATCGGCTTTGAAAAGGGCTTCACCCGGCCCGATGGGGTCGGTGCTGTCCGATATAATAATATCAAACCGCTCCTGGGTGGCCTGAACATAGTGCAGACCATCGTCGATCACAATGTCGACCCGGGGATCGTCATAGGCGCCTTGGGAGTGGTTGGGCAGATAAGTTTGGCACATATCGATGACTTGCCGGTCGATCTCCACCTGGGTAACATGCTCAATCTGACGATGACGCAAAACTTCCCGCAGCATGCCACCGTCGCCGCCACCGATAATGAGTATGCGTCTGGCTTTTCCATGGGCCAGGATCGGCACATGGGACATCATTTCATGATAGATAAATTCGTCTTTTTCGGTGGTCTGAACCACACCGTCCAGCACCAGCACTTTCCCAAAGGTCGCATTATGGAAAATCATCAAATGCTGATGTCCGGTTTTGACCTCATACAGCATTTCATCGATACGGAATTCCTGTCCGTATGCATCGTAGAGTGTCTCAGTGAATTTGGGCATGTCCCTGGACCCCTCTCAAATTCTCCGTAATATTCATGATTTTAGGAGAAAAAGCGCGTTTCAATATAGAGATGGCCTCTTCGGGCCGGGCGACCCCGCACATGAAGATATCAAATGCAGCGAAATCGCGTTCCGGCCATGTGTGGACGCTGATGTGGGATTCGGCCAGCACTGCCACACCGGAAATTCCCCCGTTGGGTGTAAAATGGTGCAGGTGGATATGTAGCAGGGTAGCGCCGCATTTGGCAACGCATTCGCGCAACGCGCCCTCCATAAGCTGAAGGTCGTCGAGTCTTTGAGCACCCCAGAAATCCAGAATGAGATGGGTGCCGGCAAATTGAACCCCGTCTCGTTCAACAAAATGATCCGCGGGGATGCCGGATTGGGGATGGTCGTGGTGTTCAGGCCATGTATTTTTACAGGCCGTGGGATCTAGGTGGCGAACGGCCTCATGTGCAGCAGTAGCTTCTCTTCTCATCCATCGGGCCCCCCTTTTGATACAGATGGCGATTGGTAAAAAATGCCGCCAGAGCGGCCGTTAAATGAAAAAAACTGAGCGGATTTAATTTAAGAAAGGTAAAAGTGCAAGCATTTTTCAACCGTAAACAAACATTTTTATCAACGCCGCCTGACAAAATTTTAACCTATTGTTATCATGTATTTTTTTGTCTCGATCCTTCGAATCTGCAAGCGCGTTGTGGACTTTTAGATGAAAATCTGCGCCGGACAAGCAAAAACCAAGGATTTTTCCTTCTATGGTCCACATTGATCAGGAGCATTGCCTCGGGCGAATAAAATATGATAGGTGGCCATAAAATCACCGTTGTCGATATGGGTGTAAGATTGTATTATAATAGAACTTCATCCGAATCCGGCATCGAGAAAGATGAACCGCCATGCGTCAAGAGCCAACCAAGCGCCTTACCCCCATTGTCCTTCTGGGACTGTATGTTCTGCTTTTCACCATCTGTGCCGTCGCGCCCTATGACCGCTCCGTGTGGTGGGCGGAGAACATCCCCATTATGATGATCGTGGCAGCCATTGCCGCAATCTACCCATACTATCGGTTCACGGCAAGCAGTTATGTGCTCATGGCGTGCCTCATTTACCTGCACACCATCGGTGGTCACTACACCTTCGAACGCGTACCGTTCGAATGGGTAACCGATTTTCTGGGATTTTCCAGAAACCACTATGATCGCATGGCCCATTTCAGCGTCGGATTTTATGCCTATCCCATTGCCGAAGTGCTGCTAGCCAAGGCCCTGGTGCGGTCCAAGTGGGTATTGTTTCTCTTCCCCATCTTCGCCATTTTTACCGTCGCCGGCGGCTACGAGATCTTCGAGTGGCTCTATGCCGTCTCCGCCGATGCTTCCGCCGGCATCGCCGTGCTCGGTTCCCAGGGAGATATCTGGGACGCACAAAAAGACATGCTCGCCGATGGCCTGGGATCTTTTTTTGCCATGGCGCTGTTCGGCGCCGTCCAGTGGAAAGCCATCAAACAAGTGTAGCATACGGTCTTCATCCGCCGGAAGCATATGCCTATAGTTGCAACCGACGGGTTGTTCTCTTGAATTCGTGACCAATCATGGATAGTGTCCATCCAGCAATGGTAGATTCTGGTTCAGGCCAGGGCCAGAATCTACCATTTATCGATGGGCACGACATAGTTTTCCATCTGTAACGACGCACATCCGAAACACGCGGAGTGGTAGCTTCTTGAAATCTTTCCTGACCAAAAAACGAGCCGTGGCCGCAGCAATGGTGTTGTTACTGACTGTCGGCTATACCGTCGTCGCCTTATATCTCAACGGTGAAGGATTCCGCCGCGAACTGCTGAAAAAGGTCAATGGGGCCTTGGATGGGCATCTGGACGTCGACCGGCACCGTATCGAGCTGCTCTCCGGCCGTCTGGAATTGACCGGCGTCCGGTTGTCCGATACCCGGGGGGAGCTTCTGGCTTCGGCATCCCGACTTCGCCTGAGAATTTTCTGGCCGGCGCTGTTGTGGCGCAGCATTCGTATCAAAAGCCTGAACATCGAAAATGCCCGTGTGAATTTGCAGTACGATCATCAGGATCGCCTGCAGCTGGTTAAACTGACGCGCCCCTCCGACGCCGACGACGAGCCCCGAAAAGAGAGCAAGCCATGGTCCCTATGCATCGACGACGGCCGCATCACCGGAGGTGTCGTGCACTTCGATCGCCCTGCCAAGGACTGGTCGGCCGACGGTGAGGGCGTCGAGATCGCCGCCGGACTTGATTTGTCCGCCCAAAGCGGGCATGTGCGCATCAGCGCCGGCCTGCTGCTCTGGCGACAACCCGGTGCCGACCACACGCTGACTTCTTTGGATATCACCGCCGCCATCGACAAATCCCGTACCATCATCCTCAATGTCAAAACGCCCCAATCCCACCTGAAGATCAACGGCTACGTGGATTGGCCGGCGGCCGATCCACAAGTCGATCTGACGGCCGATCTGAACACGGATCTGGACGCTCTGCAGCGCTTGCTTCCCGAAAAGGCCGCCTTAAAAGGTCGCCTCAGCGCACGCATCAAAGCCCGGGGACGTTGGGACGATCCCGATATAACCCTGGACACGACTTGGACCCAACCAGGCGCCCTGGGCGTCAACCTTGACCGTGTGGAAGCCGAAGTGCGCATGCAGCATCGGCAGGTGACCATCGCCGGTCTTCGCAGCCAGGCCATGTGGGGCGCATTAACCCTCAGCGGGCGCATTGATCTGCTGCCGGTGTTGGGCCCCGGCAGCAATCTATCCGATGCCCGCTGGGATGCTTTAACCTACGACCTGCAAGTCAACGCACAAAACCTGCAGCCTGCCCGCCTGCCCCTGGGAGACCTTCCTCTGCACGGTGCCATGAACCTGAAGGCCGATCTGGCCGGCACAGGAACAGTGGGTGACGCGGCCCGCGGCAACGCCCAAATCGACCTGCAGGCCTCAGATTTGTCCTGGCGGCGGGATGATACCGGTGCCATCGGGCATTTGGAAGCCCGGCTGCAATGGGATGGGCCGGCCATCACCCTCAGCCGCATGCAGGCCACGGCCGGTGAAAGTAAGCTTAAGGGCAGCGCGCGCATCGATACCGACGCCGGCACCATCGGACAGGCAGAAATCAACTTCCAATCAGACCACCTGGAAAGCCTTGGCCCTCTGTTAGGAATACCCATCCCTTCAGGAAAAGGCCGGCTCAACCTGCGCTGTCAGGGGCCGTGGCGCCGCCCCAGGGGCAATATCGAAATCCTGGCCCAGGATCTGGTCATGGAAGGACGCCCGCTGGGCCGCCTGGTGGCCCGGGCGCAATTGAATGGCCAGGGCCAGCTGCGCATCTCCGATTTGGCATTGGAAAACCAGGGCAGCCTGGTGGAAGGCGGCGGGCAACTGCAGCTTCTGCGCTCCGAAGGCGGCTTGGCCACCGACCCGGGTGTGGATCTGAACCTGGCGTTTCAGCAGCTGGAGCCTAAGGACTTCGGACTTGATAACGGGATGGCAGGAAATTTTCATGGGCGCATCGAGGTTAAAGGATCCCTGCAGCATTTGAAAGCCCGGGCGGAGCTGGATCAAAGCAGTTTGCGCTGGCATGGCTTTGACGGCATCGTGCAGGGCAACGCCCGCTGGAATGACGGCCGCCTGACCGTCTCCGACCTGAATCTTCTCAAAGGGGCGTCCAAGGTCCACCTCCAGGGGTCTGCAAACTGGCAGCAGCCCGGAACCCATCGTATGTTATCGGCACCCTTGGTGCAGGCCCGGATCTCCGGCCAAAATGTCCAATTACAGGATTTCTTCGCGGACCAACGTGGAACAGTTGCCCTTGAAGGCGAAGTGTCCGGTCCGCTGCCGGGTCTCAAAGGCCGCTTCGGGGTTTCGGCAAACGAACTGAACATCGGCGGCCAACCGCTCGAAAGCCTGGCATTGCACGGAAGGGTGGAAGGGAAAAAGGTTACCCTGGAAGCCCTGGACATCGATATCGAAAAAGGCCAGACGGTCCGGGCAGAAGGATGGTTCGGCTTCAACCGCCGGTTCGAATCCAAGGTGCGCGCCGCAGACATCGAACTGAGCCGCATCAAGGCGCTGCAGCAAGCCTATCCTGTGGGCGGGCGGCTGGACATTCAACTCGATGCGTCCGGCACCCTTGATCATCCCCGGCTGAGCGCCGACCTTAAGGTCCGGCAACCGCGTTTCAAGGATCAACCCTGGGAGAATTTCGAGCTAAAGGCCGAGTTGCTGGAAGGGCGGCTGGAACTAACGGCCGGCCTCAACTTCGACCTCACAGCCAGTTATCAGTTGGCCAATGGTGATTTTAACCTGCAGGCCCATTTCGACCAATCCGACCTCAGCCCCTACCTGGCGCTGTGGGCCGGCGCCGATTGGGGCGGTGTCTTGTCGGGAAGCCTGCAGGTCAAGGGCAATCGACATCATCTGGAACGTATTCAAGGCCGGCTGGCACTCAGCGATGCCGCCCTGCGCTTCAAGAACAACCCCCTGGTTTCGGCGCCGGCTTTGCAAGCCCGCATGGAAAACGGCCGCCTTGAGATGCCCTCCGCACGGCTGACGCTGTTGCAAAATGGGTTCATCAACCTTTCTGCCAACGGCCGACCGACCGACAATCTGGAAGTGGCAACCGACGGCCGCATGCCCATGGCCGCCCTGGCGCCCTTTCTCACCGGTGCGGACGATGCCCGGGGGCAATTGATCTTTCATGCCCGGGCCCAGGGACCTTTGACCCAAATGGAATGGCAGGCTGACCTGGAGTTGGCGGCCATCTCCATGGAAGTTCCCGGCCTGGCCCAGTCTCTGGAGGACGTGAATGGCCACCTGAAAATCGATCCCCGAAAGCTGAACATTCCTGATGTGTCCGGGCTACTGGATGGTGGGCGCTTCGAACTGTCCGGGCAGATGCAACTCAAGGACGGCCAGCCTGTGAATGGCCGATTGGAATTCAAGGCCCGGGTCCTGCCGCTGCAATGGCCCGGCACCATGGATGTGGTGGTCAATAGTGACCTGACCCTCAAATACAATGCCGGAGAACCGGTGCTCCAGGGCGGCCTGGTGCTGCTGGAAGGCAGCTACTACAAACCGGTGCGGCTCAATCTGCTGTCGGCCGTTTCCCGCACCCGACGTGTCGCACCGCCGCCCGCCGATGTGGAGATGCCGCCCCGGATTGGAAAAATCGCCCTCAACGTCACCGTCACCCATCGCTACCCTTTACTGGTGGACAACAATCTGGCCCAGTTGCAGGTTGCACCGGATCTCAAAGTTACCGGCACCCTGGCCCGGCCCATCGTCAGCGGCCGTGCCCAGGTCACCGAGGGTGAAGTCATCTTCCGGCGCAAATCCTTTACGGTCAAGCGGGGCGTGGTGGATTTCATCAACCCCTACAAAACCGAGCCCAACCTGGACATCCAGGCCGAAACCCGCATTCGCCAGTGGCTCGTGACCCTGTCTTTGTCCGGGCCACCCGATCGGTTGGCCTTCAAGCTCAGCTCGGATCCACCGGCGTCGGAAAACGACATCCTCTCCCTCATCCTGCTGGGACGCACCAGCAGCGAACTGGCCCAGGGAGAGGGCGGCAGCAGCCAGACCACCGGCCAGATGCTGGCTTCTTTGATCGCCACCGCCTGGGGTGAGGATGTGAAGAAACGGTCGGGCGTGGATATCCTGGAGGTAGAGACCGGCGCCGGAGAAGATCCGAACAATGCGGACCGTATTCAGGTCACCGTGGGCAAAAGACTGAGCCGGCGGCTGACCATAAAATACGAGGTGGAATCGGGCAGCGAAGAGCTGGTTCAGCGGGCCGTGTCCGAATACCGGTTCTGGGAGCATCTGCTGGCCAGCGGATTTCAGGATTCCAAGGGCGCATACGGCGGAGAACTGCTGTTCAGGCTTGAATTTTAAGGCCGCGGAAGAATCAATTTGCACCGTCAAACAAACATATTCAAGGTGATATGGGCTGTCATGGTCCTGCTTATGGCCAATCCGGCCTTTGCCGATGACCCGCAATGGGCCGGTGACACCGTGGTAATTGATGAAATCATCGTCCAGGTCGAAAAAGGCGGAGAACCGGATTTTGACTGGTCCAGCCTGGCCCGGGATATCATGGCCGTCAAACGCGGTGATATCTTGTCCGCCCAGCGGTTGGAGCAAACCGAAACGGCTTTGAAGGCCTTCGCCGATATTAAAACGCAAGTCCGGACATCCCCCCGGGGCGCACGCCTCACTTTCGTTTTGACACCCTACCGGCGCATCAAGTCCATTGACTTCAGCGGGGCCTACCCGCTGTTTGAACGTGACCTGCGCAGCCTGATGTCCGTGGCGCCGGGCGATGTTTTTAACCCGCCAAAACTCACGCGCCAGGCCGACTTGATTGCCCAGCGCTATCAGGCCGAGGGATATATCGATCCCCGTGTGCAGATCACCTGGGAAGAGGCCGGGGACGATGGCCACATGGATGTGGCCATCGATATCCACAAAGGCGATGCCTATGACCTGGGCGATCTTCGATTGACCGGCAACCGGGCCATCGCCGACACCCTGCTCAAGGCGCACATGGCCACCTGGCGGCGAGCGGTGGTGCGATTGGGCACTACCCGGTTGGTGACAGCCCGTCTGAAGGAGGACATCCAAAACCTTGTAACCTACTATCGCTCCCAGGGGTTTGCCGATGTCCGCATCACCGCTGCGGTCCAGCATCATCCCAAGCGCAAAAAGGCGGATGTTCAGATAACCATTGATGAAGGCCCCCGCTACCGGATCACCTTTGAAGGGCAACGCCACTTTTCCGAGAAAAAGCTGAAAGCCGAACTGGCATTGTCCGAAAGCGGTAATCGCGGCAATATGGGACTGCGGCGCAGCGTTCAAAATATCCGGCGGCGTTATTTGAAGGCCGGGTTTGCCAACGTACGGGTCCAATGGGAACAAATCCCGTCAGAGGACAACCCGGGCGATGAGCGCCAGGTGCGATTCAAAATTCAAGAAGGCCGGCGGCATATCGTCCGACAGGTGACCATTGCCGGCAACAGCGCCTTGGGCACCAAGGCCATTCAGGCCCAAATGCTGACCCGTCCAGCCAACGGATTGGGCAACGGCGCCTATATCGCCACCGTGCTGCAGGAGGATGCCACCGCCATTGAAGCGCTGTATCACCAGGATGGATACCTTCACGCCCGCGTCGCCACCTCCACGGCCATCGACGAAAAAACCGCCAAAGTGGACGTATCCGTAACCATTGAAGAGGGTCCCCGGACCCGAATCGGCAGCATCACCATTGAAGGCGACCGCCCGCTGCCGACCGAACAGCTCCTGAAGGCCATACCGCTGAACAAAGGATCGGTCCTGCAACCCCAAAAGGTTGAATCGGGCGAAAACGAGCTGGCCGCCCGCATTGCCGCCAAGGGTTACCCTCACGTTGTCGTGAAGGGCCGGTTGGATTTTTCTGCGGACCGTTCTGTGGCCGACATCGTTTATCTTATCGATGCCGGTCCCTACGTGGAAGTGGGCCGCATATTCTGGGCCGGCAATTTCCGCACCCGCGACAAGCTTCTGCGCCGCGAGATAAACCTGGTGCAAGGCACTCCCTTTTCCCTTGCCAAGGTGTTGGAAGCCCAGCGCCGGCTGCGCGACCTGGACCTTTTTCAATCGGTTCAGGTGCGCAGCATCGGATTGAAGGAAAAAGCATCCCGGGTTCACCTCTTTGTGACCCTTGTGGAAAAAACATCTTACTATGTCGAATTGGGCGCCGGTTACCAGACCGACAAAGGCGTTTACGGGCGCATCAAGGCAGGCGACCGCAATTTTCTGGGCCTGAAGAAGGAACTGCATGCCGGCGGCGAGGTCAGCGGCATCGGCTACCGGTGGGATGCCGATTTCGTTGAACCCCGCTTTTTGAGCTTGAATCTCAGGGCCGACCTGGGTCTTTTCGTGGAGCGACGGGAGGAATTCAACCAGGATTTCGGCACCGATACATCGGGCGGCAAGATCACCTTCTCGCGTCCCTGGGGGCAGCGGCTGACTACGGCCCTGGGCGTGCGCTATGAACGTCGCCAGCAGTTTCTGCGCGACTCCAATGCCGCTTCGTCTGACGTCGACCCCGAGGCCTTGGAACCCCGCGCGTTGTGGGTAACGACCCCGGTGATACGGTATGATTCCAGGGATTCGTTCATTCGACCGCATGCTGGGAATCTGGCCAACCTGGCGGTTGATATCTCGAAAGGTTTGGACAGCTCCCTGGATAACTTCATCAAATACAAGCTGGACCTGCGCACCTATTACACCCCCAGGCAGCGCCTGACCCTGGCCGGCCGGGCCCTGGCCGGATACATTCAGCCCTATGGCGTGGATGGTGAAATACCCGAGGATCAGCTCTTTTTTCTGGGCGGCACCGCCGAGGTGCGCGGGTTTGAAGAGAACCTGCTGCGCTTTGACAGCGCCCAAAACCCGGTCGGCGGCCGCCTGGCCCTGGCCGGCAGCCTTGAGGCGCGCTACGAAATGACCCCCGCCTGGGAGCTGACCCTGTTCGTGGACGCCGGCAGCATCCAGAAATCCCCCTCCGAAAATGAAGGCGACGACCGCTGGCGATGGACCTACGGGCTGGGGCTGCGCTATATCACCCCCATCGGCCCCATGGGCCTGCTTTACGGCCAGAAGGTCGACCCGCTTCCCGGCGAAAGCCGCGGGCAACTGCATTTTTCTATCGGGTATACCTTTTAAAACACCATGGGGCGGGCAATGGAATCACAGCAGGGACATCGCAGCGGGCTATCAGGAAATGGCGCACTCCGGACTCTCGGCGGCAACAAGGTAGAACGCCGCCAGAAAAAAGGCCGGCGCCGCCACAAAGAAGCCCAGCATGGTCAATACCGTCCCGCCCATCACGCTGAGGCCCATGGCGATGAACAGCAGGGCTATACCCACGCCGAAGTGGGACACTTTTTCAAAGAAACAATCGGTCTTTTTCATGGTGCAACCTCCTTATCTGAAGAACAGGGGCATGACACGGAACCTTTTTCTGCGCGGCACACCTGGCAGCGTTCCTCACTGCAGTTCTGGCAGGCAAAGCAATCCCTGCAGGGATGCTTTTTCCCATTCTCCATAATCTCGGGCACATAAACTTTGCCGCGGAAACCGGGAATTGTCTGCCAGGGCATAAAACACCGCTCCTGCTCGAAGGGTTTAAATCGTATTGAGTGTCCATCCGAAGATGGTAGATTTAGATGCCACATCCGGATGGACACTGTTTAAAAATGAGGTTGGCGACAGGCTTTGTCAATCGCCGCCCTTGACAGCCTTTGTCCGGCTGTGCGACATACTGCATTTAAAATATAGCATTTTTCAGAATTCCGGTCCGATTGACAAAACAGTTTTGGGGTCGGATGTTTTTTTTGGAACCCGGGCACAAAGCAGTTGCCCCAAAGGCGGCGGCAACCGGCCGGAAGGATATCCCCATGAAGGAAGAATTTTATCAAAAGATGGAGGCCAAATTTCCGCTGATCGCCCACCGCTACCAGGAGGTGGGCCCCCTGGAGCTGACCATTTGTCAGTTGGCCCGCGGCAACACCTTCAACATGCGGGTGGTGGGGTTGGAGGCTATTCAGCGTTTTCGGCAGCAGCACCCCGAGTGCGCCATCACCTTCAAGCCCAACCACCTCAGTGAGGCGGATTTTCTTTTATTGTCGCTGCTGTTCCGTGAGAACGACATGCGGGTCTTGACCGAAGGGGGCGCCAATCTTTTTATCGATCATATTGACGTTTTTCAGGATCTCATTCCTTTGTTCGTCGAACCGAAATTCAAGGACGTTCTCGGGGGATTGAAACTCAGCCTGGCCGATTATCTCACCACCCGGGGAGCCTTCAAGGTGTTCCGCGAGCCGGAAACCAGGCGCCTGCCCGACGGCACGGAAGTGGCCATCGGCAAAAAGGACATCCTCACCTTGAGCCGGGCCTATCGACACCACCTGGTCAAAAATAAGGAAATGTATGTCACCTTTCCAGGCTATTCCAGCGTTAAAACCGGTATCATGGACCTGATCAAAAAGGACGGGATCAAAACCGGCCGCAGTTATACCGGTAAATTCGACGGCTTTCACCACCTGCCCTTTCAGATGGATATCGAGGCCGCCATGGGCACCAAAGCGGATGTGTTCATCGTGGACGTCAACATCGCTTATTCACCGGTACTGGAAGATGAAAATTTCCTCGAGCTCTTGCAATTGCAGAATGAGGGGGCCAGCCGAAGCAAAATCTACCTCAAGGACATGGGGTACATCGTTCAAAATTTTTGCAAGGACAAACACAAGGGCGAGCTTTCCATCAAATTCGGCAAACCCGTCAAAATCGATACGTCCTCGTTGAAAGATCCCTTTTTGAGCCGCAAGATCAAGAGCAAAGCCCAGGATCTGGCCCAGCAGACTTTCAACAAGTCGCTGGCCATGCAGCCGATCTTCCCGGCCAACATCTATTTTTCAGCCTTTGACGAAAATTTCCACCGGCTGGCCACCAGAAACTTAAAGGAACGCATCGACGATATCCGCGATCACCTGCGCCATCTGGTCTGGGGCGCCGAGCGGCGGCGTATTGATCTGCATTATATCATGGATTACCGCAACCACATCATCTCCGCCGACGAGATCATCAACCGCACCTTTGACCTCTTCAACAACGGTGACCGCCAGATCACGGCCCGGGACGGCGATATGTTCGTGGTCTACAACAACCATGTGGCCATGCAGTACCGCAACCACACCGCCCATTTCATGGAAGGAATAAAAAGATAAAAGCCATGACCTTGCACCACCAAAAAGAGATCGACCGAAGAAGGACCTTCGGCATTATCAGCCATCCCGATGCCGGCAAGACCACCCTGACCGAAAAGCTGCTGCTTTTCGGCGGCGCCATTCAGCAGGCCGGCGCTGTGAAAGCCAGAAAAGCGGCCCGCCTGGCCACCAGCGACTGGATGGCCATTGAGCAGGAACGCGGCATATCCGTAACCACCTCGGTGATGAAATTCAACTACCGTGACTATGAGATCAACCTGCTGGACACCCCCGGCCATCAGGACTTTTCCGAAGACACCTATCGCGTACTGACAGCGGTGGACAGCGCCCTGATGGTCATCGACAGCGCCAAAGGGGTGGAGCCTCAGACCGAAAAGCTGATGGAGGTCTGCCGCATGCGCAATACCCCTATCATCTCCTTCATCAACAAACTGGACCGCGACGGCCTGACACCTTTCGATATTCTGGATGAGATCGAAGACAAACTCCAGATTGAATGCACCCCGCTCTCCTGGCCCATCGGCATGGGCAGCCGTTTTCGCGGTGTCTACAACCTGCACCGCAAACAACTGCACCTTTTCGAACCCGGCCGCGACCGTCTGGGCGGCGAAGGCGTGGTAATTAAAAACCTGTCAGACCCCCGGCTGGATGAGTACCTGGACGGCCAGGCCGACGAACTGCGTGAAGATGTGGAACTCATCGAAGGGGCCACCGACCCGCTGGACATGGCCCACTACCTCAAAGGCAGCCAGACGCCTGTCTTTTTCGGAAGCGCCATCAACAACTTCGGGGTCAGGGAGATGTTGGACGCCTTTGTGGAGATGGCTCCCCACCCCGGACCACGCGCGGCCGTCTCCCGGGAAGTCTCGCCCTATGAAAAGCCCTTTTCCGGGTTCACTTTTAAAATCCAGGCCAACATGAACCCGGCCCATCGGGACCGCATCGCCTTCGTGCGCATCTGCTCCGGAAAGTTCAGCCGCGGCATGGAAGTCAAACACCACCGCATCGGAAAGGATATCACCTTCGCCAATGCCACCGTGTTCAAGGCCCAGGAGCGCGAAAATATCGAGGAAGCCTTTCCCGGCGACATCATCGGCATCTACAACCACGGCACCATCAAAATCGGAGACACCTTCACCGACAAAGAGGAGTTGAAGTTCAGCGGCATTCCCAACTTCGCCCCCGAGCATTTTCGACGGGTGCGGCTCAAAAGCCCGCTCAAAGCCAAACAGTTGAGCAAAGGCCTGATCCAGCTCTCCGAAGAGGGCGCCGTGCAGGTCTTTCGCCCCATCCTGGGCAGCGACTATATCCTCGGTGCCGTGGGCGTGCTGCAATTCGACGTGACCATGGCGCGTCTGAAATCGGAATACGGCGTGGACGCCGTGTATGAAGCGGTGAATTACAATGTAGCCCGTTGGGTGGACTGTGACGACCGCAAAAAACTGGCGGCATTCGAAAAAGGCAACATCGCCAATCTGGCCAAAGACGCCGAAGGCAGCCTGACCTACCTGACCACCAGCGACTGGCAGCTCAACTACTGCATGGAACAGTGGCCTGACATCGCCTTTCATAAAACACGGGAACTGCATTAATATGGTTCAATCTGATCATGAGGCCATACCGTACCGCCACGCCTGAAATTAGCCAATTTGCGGTCCCACGCTATTCTCCCACGGCCCTGCCTCGATATTTTGATTCACTTTGGTATTGCTCAGTTGATCGATAATACATACATTTGTCCTTATGATAGACCGATGCGGTCACAACCTGGGGGGTGCCGTATCGCACCCGCATGGGACAGGGAAGAATCGCCACATGGAATTGAAATCCATCCCCACCCGGGGCAGGACCCTGGATCACGCTGCCTTTGTTTACGATCTCTTCGAGCCGGTTCTGCTGCTCGGTAAGCAGGCGGAATACGACAAAAAAATCGTTGCTTTACTGATGCTTGATGAATCGGATCGGGTGCTCGATCTGGGATGCGGAACTGGTGTGCTTACGCGGATGATTGCTGAGAATCTGAATGCAGACAGCGGCGGAAAGGCTGAGGGCATCGATGCTGCAGCCAAGATGATAGCAGTAGCCCGCAAAAAGCGCGGTGCGGCCAATTGCACTTTTGAAATCATGGCCGCCGAATCCTTGGGATATCCTGCGGAATCCTTCGATGCCGTTGTGTCGAGCCTCTTCTTTCACCATGTCCAGTTGGACTTGAAACAAAAAGCCCTGTCGGAAGCATTCCGCGTTCTGCGACCGGGCGGGCGCCTGGTGATCGCCGACATGCACACACCGACCACCTGGATGGGGGCGCTGGTATCCCATGTATCCCGATGGTTTTTCATGCAGCCGCAGATCGGTGAAAATATCCGCGGCCTCCTGCCCGGCCTGGTCCAGGAGGCCGGTTTTCAACCGCCGCAAACCGTTGCCACCTATTTCGGGTATATCGCTTTGTTCAATACCCGCAAACCGGATTTCTGAAGATGAATTCCATTGAAAAAGGATCGGGATCTGTTGAGCAAATGGAACACCGGGCACCTGTCAGCGACTTGCTCGAGGAACTCAGATCCGGCCTTTCCAATTACTGGAGGCATGCGGACGCCATATTGCAGCAGAGCGATGTGAAGCTCAAGGCACCCGACAAAGAGGATTTCTCATTCCAGCGCAATTTTTTCTCGATCCTGTTTCTATATTCCTTTTACCGGGCTAAAATACCCAAACATCGTCGTATGCTCTATGCGGGTATCATTCAATGCCTGCGGGGCATGGTCACCGGGTGTGACAATCTGCTGGACGATGAATACAAGAAGACCCTGGACAGCGACCTTCCCGAGACGGCCTTTCGATTCCGTTCGGTCATAGATATCATGGTCTCGGACCGCGTGCTTTTTCAACTCCTGGTTGAAGCCGGCCGCGGGAAGGACATCGGGGTTGAAAAAATTATGGCCGCCGCTGCGGCCTCCATGAAGACCATGACCCGCAGCGGCACGCAGGAGGCATCGGAGGAGGCCGGGATAACAGAGATTCTAAAGCCGGACGATCTTTTGCAGACCGTCCACCACTATAAGACGGGCTTGCTGTTTCAATGCCCATGGGATATTCCCCTGGTCATCGAAGACCTTGAGGGATCTGAAGTCGCGCCCCTGCTTGAGGCGCTTTACCGTATCGGTATGGGTTGCCAGATTTTGGACGATATCGTGGATTTCATGTCTGATCTGGCGCGGAAGCATCACAATTATCTGGTCTCTTTAATTTATTACAGTGCGAACCCAAAGGAAAAGAGCCGACTGGAGGAACTGTTTGCCTCAAGGGAGCGACAGTGCCTGCCAGATGATTCGGCAGCGGGTTTCCCCGATAATCTGGCAGTGGCATGCAAGACTTCCCGCCGGTTTCTGGAAAGCGGCCTGAATTTGCTTTTCCCCGCTCAGCACCAATTTTTTGTGGCACCGACGATCCAATTTCTGGAAAACAGAATCGGTGCCGCGCAAATGATGTCGGCGTCCAAAAAATGAAATCTGAGGGATTTGGATTCTGGGCCCGCATTGCCCTTCTGTTTCTGGTCCGGTCAGGCCGCTCTACGGCATCCCTGTCCATCATGATGATCAGCGCGGTTGCAGCTCTGATCTTCCTTTCTGCACTGGCTGTCGGCGTCAATGATGCCATGCTGCGCAATACCGTGGGGCTGTTTTCAGGGCACATCACCGGCTATGGGATATCCCCCTCGGTCCAGCCCGAGGACTTTAAAGTCAAAGGCGTGGAAGGCGTTCTGAAGCGGGTTTATATACCGGGTATCCTCTCCCATGGTCGCCTCGACAGGCCCATGACGCTTTGCGGCATCGATCCTCGCAGCGAAACCAACCTTACGGCTTTGCGAAAAAAAATGGTCTCCGGCGGTTATCCGCAAAACGGCCGGGCCGAGCTGATGATCAGCAAAACCCTTGCCCAGGAGTTCGATGTGCAAATGGGAGCGGCCCTTGTATTCGTATCCGAGCAGCCGCGCACCGCCCTGAAGTTGACGGTTTCCGGAATTTACCAGACCCAAATCGATCCCCTTAGGCGCGATATCGTTTTTTGTCCGCTGAATGTCATGCCGGCAAGGGACCTGCCCTGGTCGGCGGCCGTTTTTCTGCAACGCGGCCGAGCCGTTCAAGAAATCCTCGACGCCTACGGGCAAAAATGGTCCCATCAATATCGGTTTGAATCCTGGGAAACGCGCATGCCCGATCTGCGCCAGCTCATCGATCTGGAGTACATCTCCATGGGCATTGTCATCATCCTGGTTTTCGGCGTTGTCGCGGTGGGCATTGCCTGTGCTTTTGTCATCTTCATTCTTAAAAACATACGGGAATACGGCATTATGAAGGCCATGGGGGTAACCCAAAGGGAGATGTCGCTATTGATTGTGATGAAAGTCGGGCTGATGAATGTCATGGCCTGCGGCGTCGGCCTGTTGATGGGTGTTGCCGCCGTCTGGGCCGTGATCGGATCAGGCGGCATCGATCTGACCGCATTTACCTCCTATAACCGTTACTTCAGCGTGTCAGGGGTTATTTATCCGCGCTTGACAGCCTTTTCACTCTGGGCGCCACCCGTGACAGCATTTTTATTCAGCCTGATATCGGCGTTATGGCCGGCGGCATTGCTGGCCAGGAGACAACCCGCTGATATCATAAGGATGATCTAAGCCCATGATCCAGTTGGAGGCGGTGACAAAGGTGTTTCAATCCGGGCGGGGGGAAATTCGGGCCCTGGACAATGTCTCCCTTTCAGTCGAGGCAAGCCGGTTTGTTGCCGTCATGGGCAAATCCGGATCCGGCAAGTCCACGCTGCTCAACTGTATCGGCGGGCTTGAATCTCCGGACAAGGGAACCGTCACTTGTTTCGGGACTCCGATTAATTCACTGACAGCGCGCGAACTGAGCCTGTTCCAACGCCGTCATGTGGGGTTTGTCTTTCAACAGGGGAACCTGCTTTCCTATTTGAGCGTGGCCCAGAATATCGGTTTCCCCCTATCCTTGAATGGTATCGGGGGAAGCAGGCGATCAAAACGCATCGACGAGCTGCTCGACCGGATCGGCCTGCCTGCTGTCGCCAAGGCGCTGCCTCATGAACTTTCCAGCGGCGAGACCCAGCGGGTGGCCATCGCCCGCGCCATAGCCCACAATCCTAAAATGGTGCTGGCCGACGAACCAACCGCCAACCTTGATACGGCCACCGGCCAACAGGCCGTGGGGCTGATGCGCGATATGGGCAGGGATCATGGATGCACCATCATTCTGGCCACCCACGACAACGAAATCACCGAAATTGCAGACACCGTCTTCGGTCTCAAAGACGGCCGGATTTACAAGGAGGAGGATTGAATTTATTAAGAAGATTCACAATCGGCTGTATCATATGCTTGTTCCTCGGCGGCTGCGCTTACCGCTACTACCTGGGAATGCACGGCCCTTCGATTAAATCCTTCCCCGATACCCATCAGGGCATCACAGAAGATCGAGATTGTCTGGACTGTCATGATCCGGGGCAAAATCCGACGGGGCCGCCGACAACCCATCCACAGTTTACCGGCTGTTTGAAATGCCACAACGATGACCTGAGATAATTTGAAGTGGTTTCGAATTTTCATTTTTAAATGTTAGCCTGGCCCGATCCTACGGATTCGCAGTGACCATTGAAAAACATGCCATGGTGGTTAGAGTTTAGGCCATGAACCCGGAAAGCACCTTACTGCGCATCATGGAGGGAACAATCCACGAGACGGGAGAAGATTTCTTCGCCGCATTGGTGAAGAATCTTTCTCAATACATGGATGTGGCCGCAGCGTGGGTGACCGAGTACGTCTTAGATTTCAGTCAGCTACGCTCACTGGCATTCTGGCTCGACGGTCAATGGACGGATGGCATTGGTATCGACGGAGATGTCAAAGGAACGCCCTGTGAGGTAGTGATCAAGAAGGGCAAAGTCCTGTTTATCGCCGATGAAGTGGCCGGAGAATTCCCGGATGATCCCGACTTGATCAAGATGGGCATGAAAAGCTATGTGGGTATTCCCTTCAAGGACAGTGCGCAGCAGGTGTTCGGTCACTTGGCCGTAATGGACCGCAAGCCGTTGAAAGATGAGCGGGCCGCATTGTCGTTGATGCGAATTTTTGCCTCGCGGGCCGGTGCCGAACTTGGACGCATACGGGCCGAAGCGCGTCTGCGCCAGCGTGAAGAAAAGCTGTCTCGCCTTCTGGAAACCGCTCCGGACGCCATCGTAGAAGTGGATCGGTCCCTGAACATCCTGCTGATGAACGCGGCGGCCCACAAGGCATTTGGGAACTTGACCGACACAACCACCGGCCTTTGCCTCTCAGGCTTTCTCTCCAAGTCCAGTACAAACTATTTGCTCGAATTGATCGAACGCCTGTCTTCCTCAAAAAAGGCCGAAGCCCCGGTTTGGGTACCGGAAGTACTCACGGCTGTATCCGCCCATGGAAAAAGTTTTCCGGCGGAGGTCACGCTGTCCAGAACTGATGCCGGTAAAACCTCCTCATTTATTCTGATTTTCAGAAACATCAACGACCGGCTTGTGGCAGAAGAGAAGATTCATTCCCTGAATAAGGAAACTGACCGATTAAGGGAAGAAATCCGCAGCCTGTCACATGTGGACGGTATCATCGGCACCAGTGTGCCGTTGATGCGGGTGCTAAAAGAAGTCGATCAGGTTGCCGCCACGGATGCCTCCGTGCTGATTTTCGGCGAAACCGGCACGGGCAAGGAATTGATCGCGCGGGCCATTCACGACAACAGCATGCGGAAACAAGGTCCCATGGTGCGGGTCAACTGCGCCGCGATCCCGGAGGGGCTTATTGAGTCCGAGTTTTT
>Ga0055480_10000145_pt1 | contig 24262 bp, 25 predicted proteins | sample Muzzi_PWB_D2_FD_57935 | JGI IMG/M metagenome (GOLD analysis project Ga0055480, IMG submission 57935) | Wetland microbial communities from San Francisco Bay, California, USA, that impact long-term carbon sequestration - Muzzi_PWB_D2 | ecosystem: Environmental > Aquatic > Marine > Wetlands ... | reverse complement strand
AACCGCCTGGCCGACGGCCTTGGAGTGTCGCTCGAAACCAAACCCTGATATCCGAAGCGATGCACCATTCGCTATCTTCCACCGGCGGTGCGAAAACCACCTGAGAAGTGAGGGAGCGAATGCCGAACATTCCGACAGTAGTGCCAGGGGAAGCGCGTGGGCTGCGAAAGCTCTTTTTTCGTTACGTTCGCTCGCAGTATGGGGGCGTCGTACCGGGGATCTTCCAGGTCCTGGCGGTCGATCTGGGTATCGCGCGGCATGTGGGTTCGCTCTACAACCGCCTTCACCTCCGCAAGTCGTCGACGATCAGCCGGCTGCAGCGGGAGATGCTCGCGACGGTCGTCAACGGAAAGGTCGGCGGAGCTCCCTGACTGGGTCTCCATACGGCGGCCGTGCGTCGCCTCACAGGAGATGAGCACCTGGACCACAGCTTTGCTACGACGTGGCCGGAATACGACCTCGACGCTCCGACCCGGGCCCTGCTTGGCTACGCCAGCAAGCTCACGGAGACACCAAGCCTGCTGGATGAGGGCGACTTCCGGAGGTTGCGGGACAGCGGCTGGTCCGACCGGGACATCTGGGACATCACGGCGCTGGCCTCGTTCTTCAATTTCAGCGGTCGCATGGAAGCGGCTTCCGGCTTGCCCCCGGATGAAATCCCGGAGCGTGCGAAGTTAGCCGAGGCGCGAGCCTAGGCCGCCACATAGCCAAAGCTGACAGGCGTCCGAGGCCGCATCGGCCGGGCCCCTCGAAACGCTACGTGTTCTCGCCCCGTCACCTCGTGCCCGCGCGAGCGATCCTTCCAAAAGTCCTCAGACAGGGTGAGGAGTTCTCTGATGCCGTAGCCGCGGGAGATCCGCCGCAAAGATGTCGGCGCCCTGCGATCGCTGGTCGCGGGCTGTCCCGAGCGGAACACTCCGGGGGACACGTCCGATTTGGTGGTCGAAAGACGCAACGGTGCGAGGCTTCCCTCAGCTGCCGCCACCGGCATCGAGTGACCGACCACCGACACGAGACGGGAGGACACGTGAGTCAAGCAGTTGCCGGTGATCAGGCCCAGGAAATCAGGGAAATAGTGAAGGATAAATGGGACTTCGTCCCAAACCTCGTCGAGCAGCTCGTCGTTTCACCGGAAACGGCTCGCCTGTACCTCGACGGTAGCGAGATCATCGCCGGCGGAGTGCTAAACGAGGAGGAACAGAACGCCGTGAAGCTGGCCGTGTCCGCCTCCAACGGTTGCCGCTATTGCCGGTCCGCGCATCGCGCCCTCGGGCGGCAGGCAGGCACATCCGCCGCCGATCTCGAGCGAATCGACGACGGTGAGCTTCCCTCCGACGAACGACTGGCGAATCTCGTCCGGGCCACGCGACTGGTGATGGAGAAGCGAGGCTGGATCTATGAATCGGATCTGGCCACCCTGGAAAGCGACGACGTCGACCGCCGGCAACTCTACGAAATCGTGTCGCTCGTCGCGCTGAAGACGATTTCCAATTTCGTGAGCCATATCGCCCATACCGAGGTCGAGACTGACTTCGCCCCGTCCTGACGAGCGAAGCTGCAGTCGACGGCCGATCCCGCCAACGAGAGGTTGTGTCGCATGGAGAATCGACGCCTGAGCTTTCCCGGCGCGGACGGCAGCTCCCTCAAGGGTCTCCTCAACCTGCCCCCGGATGGTGAAGCGGTCGCTTACGCGCTCTTCGCCCATTGCTTCACCTGCTCTAAGGACCTGAAGGCGGCCGTCAACGTCAGTCGAGCTCTCACGCAGCAGCGAATCGCCGTGCTCCGGTTCGACTTCACCGGCCTGGGCGAAAGCGAGGGAGACTTTGCGGACACCACGTTCTCTTCGAACGTGGGAGATCTCGTGGCGGCCTCGGAGTTCATGGAGCGGGAACTCGAAGCTCCCACGATCCTGATCGGTCACTCCCTCGGCGGAGCCGCCGTGCTGCAGGCCGCGGCGCGCCTGGAGTCGGTGCGGGCGGTGAGCACGATCGGCGCCCCGTTCGATCCGGGACATGTGAAGCACCTGTTCACCGGCCAGCTCGACGAGATCGCCGATCAGGGAGCCGCCGAGGTGACGTTGGCCGGGCGGCGCTTCACCGTCAGTCGGGAGTTCGTCCGGGATCTGGACGAGCACCGAATGGAGGAAACGATCGGAGCCCTGCACCACCCGCTGCTCATCTTCCACTCACCGATCGACCAGACCGTCGGGATCGAGAATGCAGCTCGCATTTACAAAGCCGCGCGGCATCCCAAGAGCTTCGTATCGCTCGATGGGGCCGACCATCTTCTACTCGACGAGAGAGACTCCCTCTTCGTCGGCTCGGTTCTCGCCACATGGGCCAGGCGGTATCTGACCGTGCCGGTCAAATCGCCCACGCGGCAAGAGCTTCGAACCGACAATCGCGTCGCCGCCCGGACGATGTCGGGGGCGTTCCGCACGGAGATCGTAACCCGAGGTCATGCCCTGATTGCCGATGAGCCCACAGGCGTGGGGGGAGACGACCTCGGACCGACGCCTTATGACCTTCTGGCCGCCGCCCTGGGTGCCTGCACGACGATGACGCTGCAGATGTACGCCGACCGGAAGAACTGGCCGCTCGAGCAGGCCGAGGTCCTCCTCAGGCACTCACGAATCCACGGCGAAGACGAAGAGAACTGCGAGGAGGACGACGTCCGCCTCGATCGCCTCGATAGAGAACTGCGCCTGAATGGCGACCTGACCGCCGAACAGCAGGAGCGGCTTCTCGAGATCGCCGATCGCTGTCCCGTGCACCGGACGCTTAGCGCCGGCGTGCGGATCACCACTGAGCTCTCGCCCGAACCCCCGACCACCTGACATGGGCTCGATGGATGTGATCGCGGCCATGGCTACGCCTGCCGTTCTTCTGCTCGCCAACGCGATGCTGATTCTGTCCACGAATCAGCGCCTGCAGTCCATTCTTCTCAGGGTGAGCGAGAACCAGCAGGCGATGGTCAGGACCCAAGTATCGACTTGGGCGCCGAACTGCGGCCGGAACTCGTGGCGCACGGCCGCCGGGCTCGGCTCGCCCACCGGGCGCTGCTCGTGCTGTACGCCGGGGCGGCGGTCCTGCTCATCGTGATCCTGGCGCTCGGTGCCGCACTGGAGTGGACCCCCGCGCAAGACGTCGCCCTCTACAGCGCCTTTGCCGGGGCGGGGCTGCTGTTCACGGCGACGGCTCTGCTCGCCGCGGAGACGTGGATCGGCGTGACGGTGATCGACCAGAGAATCGAGCGGGTCATCCGGCGGTGCCGCTGATGACCCGCATCACGGTGCGGTACGCCGAGAGCGGAGCCCTTCTCGCCGAGGGTCCGAAAGGCTGGGGTATCACGCCGTTCGAGGGGAACCTGTACATCGGTCGAAAGCATCTACGGACCGATGCCTTCCGGCCCAACTACATCCCGGGTCTCTGTCCATACAAGGGGTTGTACGTCTGGATGGATCTCCGCCTGCCGGACGAGGCGGACATCCGCAGCGTCGGTTGGATGTACTGGCTGCCCAATCCCGTCCTTCCGTTCATCGCCTTCCGCGTGGGGGTGCCTCGCTCGCATCCGGCGCTGATCGTGGAGGGATTCGAAGATGCGGCCGGGCCGGATTCGTGAGGACCTCGTGTCAGCCGTTGGCCGCGACGTCCAGCACTCGCTTCGCCTCGTCGGCTCGCTGCACGAGCAACTCGTAGTCGGCTCCGTCGTCCACGGACATCGCGAATTCATCGAGACGGTCGAGGAACATCGTCATCCCGTCCCGACCGAGAAGGCCAGACAGCGTGGAGTCGCGACTCGCGGCTGCCAGAACAGCCGATGCGGCTGCGCCCGGATCGGCGTCCCGGGTCCGCAGCAGGAGCACGCCGTTCATCCGGGACGCCCACTCCCAGGCTCGACCCGCCGCGCCCGTGATGGTGGCCACGTCGGGGAGCTCCTTCCGGGCCACGTCGATCAGATTGGCATCGTCGCCCGAGACGGCGCCGCCCCCACGGGGACCACCAACGACGATGCGACCCACCATGCCGAAGCTGTAGTGGGGCTGGCAGAAGTAGTCGTACACACCTTCGACGGTGAATTCGTGCTCGAATACGCTGCCGGCATCCAGGCCCAGCATCCCTGAGTGAAAGGGTTCGGCATCCTCCGGCATCCGAAGAGGTACAGCGGCGCTCAGCAAGTGCGCGTTGGCCGGATGGAAAGAAGTCACGGTGTGGAAGTCGCCCATGTTGAGCCAGGTGACCGACTCGCCCGGAGAGATGAGCAGACCCGGCGGATCGAACCGGAACGCGCCTCCCAGCGAGCGAAGTCCCACGGTGCGCAGTGGCAGGTCGTCCCTGGGCACGGGCCCCTCGAGGATCCCCGCCCACGCTCGCGGCGGACGTGTGACGAGAGCGCGCGCCAGCACCGGCCACGCCAGGGCCGGCAGCGCGAGGGCGACAGCCCGGCGGCGGGACATGCCTTTCGAGTCGCTGGAATCGCTCATCGGTGCTCCGGATTGGGATGATCGAAACGGCAGCCCGCGTCCCAGACGGATCGCCGATTGCCGTGGGCGGGGATTCCGCCCTGGTCTTTCAGCATCCGGGCGAGATGAAGCAGGTTCCACGTCATGAAGGTTGTGTTGCGGTTCGTGAAGTCGTTTTCCGGCCCGCCCGACCCCGGATCCAGGTACGAGGGCCCGGGGCCCACTGCGCCGATCCAGCCCGCGTCCGCCTGGGGCGGAATGGTGTAGCCGAGGTGCTGCAGGGAGTACAGGATGTTCATGCTGCAGTGCTTGACCCCGTCTTCGTTGCCCGTGATGAGACAGCCCCCCACGCGGCCGTAGTACGCATACTGTCCGTGCTGGTTCAGAATGCCGGAGCTGGCATACAGCCGCTCGACGACCTGCGTACAGATCGACGACTTGTCGCCCAACCAGATGGAGCTGCCCAGCACCAGGATGTCGGCCGCCATCACCTTTTCGTGGATAGCCGGCCAGTCGTCTCGTTCCCACCCGTGCTCGGTCATGTCGGGGTAGACACCGTGGGCGATCTCGTGGTCGACGGGCCGGATCGTTTCCACGGCCACGCCGTTCTTCTCCAGAATCGCCCTCGACACGGCGATCAGCCCCTCGGTGTGGGACAGCTCGGGCGTGGGCTTCAGCGTGCAGTTGAGAAACAGCGCGCGGAGGCCGGAAAAGTCCCAGTCGTGCGACTCGCAGTCCTGGATCTGCTGTTCGTTGAGCGACGGCATCGTCCTCATTCCATTCTTCGGGGATACGAGGTGGGGCCCTCGCGGCCAGGCCGTATGAAGGCTCCTACCGCGACGGGTATATTTGGACGCGTGTCGCCGGTCAACGCGTCGCTGCCGCCGCCTGAGGTGCCGTCTGGCGACCGGATTCAGCCACAGGCCCGTACACCTGGCCGACAACGGCTCCGTAGACGAGGTGACCGATCAGGCTGCCCATGGCCATAACCATGGAGCCGGAGAACAGCGGCATCCCCATCATGGGGATGACCACGATCTGGGCCATCAGGAACGGCGCGATGCCGAACAGCGCACCGCGGAGCGCCGGCGGGCCCGGGAGCCGCGATCCGACCAGGGCGTACATGCCCGCAAGGATCGTCCCGATCATGAAGTGGGCCAACCACCCCGCGATCGCGATGCCGCCCATCGCCCCGGCCAGCATGGCGGCAGGATTCATCCGGGGAATTCCCATCAACGGCGCCACCCAGAGTCCGACGGCGGTCATGACGGCCGTTCCGGCGAGTCCCGCCATCACGACGCGCTTCATATCGATCGTCGTATTCATCGTCATTCTCCCTCAGTTGCCCTCGTAGGGGATCTGCTCATCGGACGGCTTCCGTACGACGGTCACGTCCGAAAAGTGCAGGTGGACCCAGCCGGTATGAGGCGGGAAGTTGTCGGAGTCCGGCTCCGTCGTGTGGGCCACGAAGTGGAATTCGGTCTTCGACGGATCCGTGAAGCCGCTCCTGTCCGCCGCCATCGGCGAATACACCTGTCCCGCGTCGTTGACGATCTTGCCGCTCGCGCCGCGGGCTTGTTCGGAAAACATGGTGTGGCTGCCGATCATCGGGATCACTTCTTCACCGTTGACCCAGACCTTTGCCGGTCCCCAGGTCGCGAAGTAGTTATAGATCTTCGGCATGACGGGCGCTTCATTTCCCGTGTCGCCGTGCAGGAAGACGTCGGTCGCGATGCGCGCCCTGTCCATCTTGCTCGTATCGAGCTTCTGCACGATACGTATGTCTCCCGAGAAACTCCGATCCTTCGAGAACCGGATGGGCCCGGAGGCGTCCGTCGTTTGCACGCGGATCTCCATCTGCGCGGTTCCGGCCTCCGGGTCGACCGTCATCTGCGCCGTCCCCTGCAGCGGGCGGACGTTCTCTCCGGAGTAGGCGAAGTTGTCACCGTACCCTCCGATGATTCGGGCTCCCGTCGCCTCGATCTTCCAGGCTGTCCGAGCCTGTGGGCGTTCGGTCGGCGCCGCGGCCGCGAGCAAGGTCGCGATCCCGGCCGTGACCGCCAGTGTGGCGAAGGCGCCAATGCGTCGTCGCAGATTCATTGCGTTCTCCTCGATTGGGTGGGAACTCGTCGGTTGTGTTTCATCCGGCTGCGATGACCGAATCGGCCGGGGGCCCGAAATAGTTCCGAGACCAGCGAGGCGTGGCGGTCCACGTCCGCGTGGCGTTTGGGGAATCGTCGCCCGGCGGTGTATTCTCAAGCATGCACGGACTGGCAATCGGCGTCGCGACCCGTGCGCTCCGGCCTCAGACCACCTGGAGGTAACGTTATGCGCAAGATCGGATTGCTTCTCGGTATTTCCCTCATTGCCCTCACGCACGTCGACGTCCTATCTGCCCAGGAGGTCGGTCAGACGGTGGACCTCACCGGCTGCCTCGCACAGGAAGATGAAGGGGGCGAGACCGAGTTCATGCTGGAGAACGTGGCCGACTCGCAGGCCGGAGAGATCGAGCTCACGGCGGCCGAGGGCGTGAACCTGCAGCCGCACGTGGGCCACACCGTCGAGGTGAGCGGCACGGTCGTTTCTGACGATGACGAAGGTGCCGAGAACGACGATGGTGAGGCCGAGATGGAAGACGAAGCCGACGATGCCGACGAGGCGCAGGGCATGGACGAAGACGGCGATCTGTACATTCGCGTCACGGAACTCACGCACCTGTCGGCATCCTGCAGTAAGGACTGATCAGGGCCTGAGCCCGAAGCCACGCCGCCGGATTCAGAGACCGCGGTGATCCTCCCGATCGCATGAGAGCCGCCCTGACCTTGCTGACTCGACCGGATTCACTACGAGTTGACGGAGCTGGGAGAGACTAACCGGCTGCTCCGGCAGCGGGTGGAGTTTCTCGAGCGCCTCCTCGAGGCCGACGAACGACCTGGTGGGGGCAGCCGTTCCCTCCTGGTTGGCAGGTGAGACCCGGTCCATGACGCCGGTTCCGGCTTCGGACGATCCCGTGCCGCGAGCTGGCGGAGATCCCACCGCGTCAGTGCCGCTCCACCCCGGCGGGGACCGCACAGTTCGACACGCTCTCGATCTCTACTTCCGCCGCCGGGAAGTACTTCCGCCGCCAGCGGAGGGCCACGGTCACGAGGCCGATCAGGACAGGCACTTCGACGAGCGGGCCGATGACCGCGGCGAACGCGGCTCCGTGCGCGATACCGAATGTGCTGACCGCCACGGCGATCGCAAGTTCAAAATTGTTCGAGGCTGCGGTGAAGGACAGCGTGGCCGTCTGCGGATACGTGGCACCCGCCTTCCGGCTCATGAAGAACGTGAGACTGAACATGACCAGAAAGTAGATAAGCAGCGGGATGGCCACACGCACCACGTCAAGCGGCTGCCGGAGGATCGCTTCCCCCTGGATCGAGAACATCACCACAATCGTGAACAGCAGCGCGACGAGGGTGATCGGGCTGATCCGCGGGATGAACCGCTCGTGGTACCACTGTTTTCCTTTCGCACGCACGAGAACCGCGCGCGTCAGCATGCCGGCGAAGAAGGGAATCCCGAGGTAGACGAACACGCTGCCGGCGATCTGTCGCATCGTGACGTTCACGACGGCGCCCTCGAGCCCGAGCCAACCCGGCACCACCGTGATGAAGATCCACGCATATACGGAGTAGAACAATACCTGGAAGATCGCGTTGAACGCCACGAGGCCAGCGGCATACTCGTTGTCACCCTCCGCCAGCTCGTTCCATACGATCACCATGGCGATGCAGCGCGCGAGGCCGATGAGGATTAACCCCACCATGAGCTCCGGATAGCCGCGCAGGAACAGCACGGCCAGCGCGAACATCAGCAGTGGCCCGATCACCCAGTTCTGGATCAGCGACAGTCCCAGGACCCTGCCGTCCCGAAAGACGTCGCCCAGTTCCTCGTACCGCACCTTGGCCAGCGGCGGATACATCATCAAGATCAGACCGATCGCGATCGGGATCGAGGTGGTTCCCACTTGCGTCGCGGCCGTGAGTCCTTCGACCCCGTCGGGCCAGAGATAGCCGGCCCCCACACCCACGATCATCGCTCCGACGATCCACACCGTGAGATAGCGGTCGAGCAGCGAGAGTCGCCGGCCCACACCGGGCCGGGCTGCCTGGCCGTCACCCACAGCACGCCGGTCCGCAGCAGGCCGCTTCCGGTTTCGTGGCGCGCACGAAGGCCGACAAGAACCGCCCTTCCACGGCGGCCGCTACGGCGTCAACGTCGATGCCGGCATCCTCGAGGAGGTCCCGCGCGTCCTCGGGGTCGTAGACGCGGGTCGGCTCGATACTCGTCTTCTCGAAGCCCGCGTCGCTCAGCAACCCCTCGAATTCCCGTTCCTCCAGCGCTCCGGCCACGCAGCCAACCCACAACTCGAGGCTGCGCCGAATCTCGTCCGGCACCTCGCCGCGCACGACGATATCCGACACGGCGAATCGCCCACCTGGCTTCAGCACCCGAAACGCCTCGCGGAGCACCCGGCGCTTGTCGGCGGCGAGGTTGATCACGCAGTTGCTGATGATCACATCCACGCTCTCGTCGGGCAGCGGAATCGACTCGATGTCGCCCTTCAGGAACTCCACGTTCTGCGCACCCGCCTCTGCCGCATTGCTTCGCGCCAGGGAGAGCATCGCATCGGTCACGTCGAGGCCGTAGGCCTTTCCGGTCGGACCGACCCTGCGGGCGCTCAACAGCACGTCGATGCCCCCGCCGCTGCCCAGGTCGAGCACGACCTCGCCCTCGCGCAGCTCCGCCAGGGCCGTCGGGTTCCCACAGCCGAGCGACGCCAGCACGGCCTGCTCGGGCAGCGAAGAGGTGGTCACCGCATCATACAGGTCACGAGTGATCGGGTCCGGCGCCTTCGCCTCGCAACCGCAGGATCCGCTGCCGCACGAAGCCCTCGCGCCGCTTGCCGCCTGCCGGGCCGCCTCACCATACCGGCGCCGCACTTCGTCCTTGATGTTGGCCGGTCGGTCGTCCCTCGTCATCGGATTCACGTCGTCTCCATATCAATGAATGTTGATACATATACGCAAAAAAAATGGGGAGTGGATGCGCTTCATGCGCAGCACGCCCCGCCGGCCCCGCCGGACGTACGCCAATCCTCCGGCTTCACCTCGCCTAGGAACGCCCGCATCTCCTCGAGCGCCACCGGCGCCAGCGAGTAATGCACCCAGCGGCCGTCGCGCCGGTCGTTCACCACGCCGGCGTCTTTCAGTTTCTTGAGGTGAAACGACAGGCGCGACTGCGCCGCGCCGAGGTCATCCTGGAGCTCGCAGACGCACCGCTCGCCGCCAGCGAGGATCTGAACGATCCGGAAACGGGTCTCTTCGGCGACCGCCTGGAAGCGGCGCAGCAGGGCCTGATCTTCGATCATCGTCTTCGGCATGAGAATAACATATCAATGTTTGTTGATATGTCAACCATCCGCGGCTTCGTCCCCCGACACGTGCTCGCTCAGGGCCTTCAGTCGTTGAAGACGCTCGGCCAGGTCCGCGACAATCGGACCGATGGTCGCCTCGGCCTCCGGGTCGAGCTCGCCGTAGCGGCGCAGCGCGGTCGGCCGAGCGTCCAGCACGTGGGACCACCAGCTCGCGGACCAGGCGGCCAGCCGTCGGCCCGGGTCGGGGGCGTCGGGCTGGTTCGAAAAGCCGAGCTCGTCAGCGGCCCTCGACACGGCCTCCAGCAGCCCGGCCAGCTCCGCCCGCGCCCGGCGCCCGGCAGGACCCGGCATCCCCACCTGATCCCAGTACTCCAGACGGTCAGTGGTCTCCTGAACCAGACGCTCCACCACGAGTTTGAGGTGGCGCCGCTGGGCATTCGTGAGGTCGAGGCGGCGGCTCATGCGTCCGGCTCCACCCCGGCCCGACCCGAGACGGCCAGCCTGCCGAGCGCCCAGGCGGCGTGCTCGCGGACGAGATCCGACCCGTCGATCAGGCAGCGCCGAAGGACCGGCGCGGCATCAGGCTCTCCGCTGTTGCCCAGCCCCACGCAGATGTTGCGGAGCATCGCGTTGCGACCGGGGCGCGACAGCGGCGTGTCACGATACGACTCGCGGTACGTCTCGGCGTCGAAACCGAGCAGGCGGTCGGCCCATACGCGGAGGGCGGGAAACCCGAGGGGTCGACCCTCGGTGAGCGCTTCCGGGTCACCCGGCGCGGGGGCCGAGTTCCACGGACACACGTCCTGGCAGATGTCGCAGCCGAACACCCGGGTACCGATCGCCGGCCGGAGATCCACAGGAATCGATCCGCGGAGCTCGATCGTCAGATACGAAATGCATCGCCGGCTGTCGACGGCCCGATGCTCCAGAATCGCGTCCGTGGGACATGCGTCGATACAGCGCCGGCAGGTCCCACACCTGTCGGGAAGGAACGGCTCGTCAGGCTCGACCTCCAGCGTGGTCAGCAGCTCGCCCAGCAGTAGCCACGAACCGAGCTCCGGATCGATGAGCATCGTGTTCTTGCCGATCCAGCCGAGGCCGGCCCGCTGGGCGTGGTCACGCTCGAGCACGGGCCCGTAGTCGACGTAGCGCTTCACGCCCACGTCGGGACCGATGGCCCGGATCTCCGCCGCCAGGGTGTCGAGGCGCTCCTCGAACCAGTCGTGGTAGTCGCGCCCCCGGGCGTAACGGGCGACGATGGGATTGGCTGCACCCTGGTGGTTGGGTCGTGCGATCTCGTCCGGGGCGTAGGACAGGACCGCCACGATGATCGAGCGGCAGCCGGGCAACGCCTCGCGGGGGTCAAGGCGTCGTCGAACGGCGTCGGGGCGGGCCATCCAGGCCATCTCGCCGTGGTGACCGTCTTCCAGCCAGCGCAGGTACGCGTCGGCGTGGGCCGGCGCCTCCGCGGGCGCGAAGCCGATCCGGGTGAAACCCAGGTCGAGCCCGGCGGACCGCAGCTCCTCGCGAAGCTCGTCGGTAACCTGTCCGTCCTCTGTCGGGATCTGGATCATCCTCTCAGTCTATTACAACCCTGGCGCTCGTGAGCGTGTCTCAACCAGACACAAGGGACTCCTACACGGATGAACGAATGAAACGAAGTCTCGAAGCCACTTCCGTCCTCGCCGCACTGGTTCTCACGGCGGGGTCCGCGCACGGCCAGGCGACCGTCACGGGATCAGCGTCGTCGGCCGTCACGTACGACGTGTCGTTCCCCAACGCCGTCCATCACGAGGCGCGCATCACGATGACGCTGCCCGACGTGCCGGCGGGACCGCTGGAGCTGACGATGTCCCGGTCGTCACCGGGGCGCTACGCGCTCCACGAGTTCGCCAAGAACGTCTACTCCGTCGAAGTGACCGACGGGGCCGGGAATCCTGTCCGCACCGTCCGCACCTCGCCGTACGGCTGGACCGTGCCGGAGCATGGCAGCACGGTGCGGGTCGCCTACACGCTCTACGCTGACCGCGCCGGGGGAACCTACACGGGAATCGACCTGACGCACGCCCACATGAACATGCCGGCCACGTTCATGTTCGCGCCGAGTTTGCAGGACCGGCCGATCCGGCTCACCGTGCATCCCCTTGCAGGGTGGGAGGCGGCGACGCAGCTACCGGCGGTGCCGGGCGCGCCGAACACGTTCTCCGCCCCGGACCTCCAGTACTTCATGGACAGCCCCACCGAGCTGAGTGAGCACGACGTGCGCGCCTGGACCGTCGATGGAGGCCAGACGATCCGCATCGCCATGCACCACAGGGACACCGCGAACGAGCTGGACGACTACGTGGCGAAGGCAAAGCGCATCACAGACGCCCAGATGAGGGTGTTCGGCGAATTCCCGACGTACGACTACGGGACCTACACGTTCATCGCCGATTACCTGCCCTGGGCCTCGGGCGACGGCATGGAGCATCGCAACTCCACGATCATCTCCAGCACGGGCTCACTCGCTGGCAACGAGCTCGGCCTGCTCCACACGCTCGCCCACGAGTACTTCCACTCCTGGAACATGGAGCGGATTCGGGCGGTCGAGATCGAGCCGTTCGACTTCCTGCGTTCCGACCCGTCACCGGAGCTCTGGTTCGGTGAGGGGTTCACGAATTTCTACGATGGCCTGTCCATGAAGCGCGCCGGCGTCATGACGCTCGAGGACTTCCTGTCCGAAGAAGGGAACGCGATCAGCGGCGTCATCATCTTCCCCGGGCGCCGGTACCACTCGGCGGCCGGCATGAGCCTGCTCGCGCCGCTGGTGGACGCCGCCACATCCATCGACCCGACGAACTTCGGCAACACGTTCATCTCGTACTACCAGTGGGGCGAAGCGATCGCCATCGGCCTCGACCTGACGCTCCGGACGCGGTTCGACCGCACGCTCGACGACTACATGCGCGCCATGTGGAAGAAGTACGGGAAGACGGGCACGCCCTACGACATGGACGATCTGCGCACCACGCTGGGCGAGGTCGCCGGCGATCCGGCCTGGGCGGATGAGTTCTTCGGGCGCTACATCATGGGCCACGAGGTCGTCGACTACGCCGGCCTTCTCTCACACGCCGGTCTGCTGCTCCGGCCGGCGCGGCCCGACCGCCCATGGCTCGGGTACTTCGGCCTCGACTACGGCGACAAAGGCGCCGAGCTCACCGGCGGTACGCTCGTCGGACAGCCGCTGTACGAGGCAGACCTCGACCGGGGGGACCTGATTCTGACGATCGACGGGACGCCGATGACGGACGCGGACGCGTTCGAGTCCGTCCGCGGCCGGCACCGCGTGGGTGACACGGTAGAGGTCACATTCCGCAGCCGCGGCCGGGAGCACACGGCGACGGTGAGGTTCGACGCAGACCCGACGCTCGAACTCGTCACGTACGAGAGTGCCGGCCGGGAGGCCACCAGCGGTATGCTTCGCCTCCGCGAGGCCTGGGTCGGCGAGTGAGCGGCACCCTCAGTCGAACGTGAAGGCGCTCGGGCAGAGATCCGACAGCATGCACTCGTCGCACTTCGGCGACCGGGCGCCGCAGATGGCGCGGCCATGCAGGATCAGCCGCCAGGGGAAGGGATGCCACTGATCTTCGGGCAGTACTTTCATCAGGTCCTGCTCGATCTTCGTCGCGCTGGTCTCCCCGGTCAGCCCGAGCCGACGAGAGACTCGCTTCACGTGCGTGTCCACGACTATGCCCTCGACCTTCCCGAATCCGTTGGATAGCACGACGTTGGCGGTCTTACGGGCGACGCCGGGCAATTCGAGCAGCTCCTCCATCGTGTCGGGCACCTCGCCGTCGAACTTCTCGACCAGCGTCTGCCCCATGCCCTGGATGTTTTTCGCCTTGTTCCGGTAGAACCCGGTGGAGTGAATGAGCTCCTCGAGCTCCGCGCGGTCGGCCTCCGCGTAGTCCTTCGCCGTGGGGTACTTCTCGAACAGGGCCGGTGTCGTCTTGTTCACCCGCTCGTCGGTGCACTGCGCGGAGAGGATCGTCGCGACGACCAGCTCGAGCGGCGTCTCCCAGTCGAGACTGATCTCCATCTGCGGGTAAGCCTCCGCGAGCCGCGGTGCGATCTCTTTCGCACGTTCCCGGCGCTTCGCGAGCGACTCGACCCTCCACTTTCCTTTGTTCTTAGCCATCCAGCGTCTCCCAGCGTTCGATCCAGCGATCCACGTCGGACAGCGTCAGCACGCCGAGCGTGCCGTCGGGGGCCGCGACGAGCGCCGGCCGTCCACGGTCGCGGCTGAGGGAAGAGGCAGCTTCGGCCAGCGAGTGCCTGGCTTCGAAGCGCGGCAGCTCCTCGAGCGGCGTCATGATCTCGAACACCGGGACCTCGGTGCGCTCCGCTTCGGGAACGGACGCCGCGGCGGCCAGGGTCACAGCTCCGATCGGCCTCCCGTCGCGGACCACCAGCCGCGCGTCGCCGGGCCGGGCGAGCAAAGATCCGCGGATCAGTTCCGCCACGCTCGCCCCGGCCGGGACGGCTCCCTGCCCGGCTGGAACGGCCGCCGATACGGGATAGGCGGTCAGCGACTCATGGATGTCCTGCACGCGATGGCGCCGCACCGCGGCGGTGGCCGCACCGGCGAGGAACCAGCCGAGAAACGCCGCCCATGCGCCGGCCAGGCGGGCGCCCATGAACAGGAACATCCAGGCGCCCCACCCGATGAGGAGCCACCCGAACAGGCGGCCGACGCCGGCCGCCCATCGGGTCGCCCGCGTCAGGTTGCCGGTGAGCTGCCACAGCACCGAGCGGAGGACACGCCCTCCGTCGAGCGGAAAAGCGGGCACCATGTTGAAGATCGCGAGAATGAGATTGAGCCGGGCGAGCGTCGTGGCCAGGAGCGCCGCCGCCTCGGCACCGCCGGCCGTCGCGCCGCGCCCCAGCGCCCAGAACAGGCCGGCCATCGCCAGGCTAGTGAGCGGCCCGACGATCGTGAGGACGAATTCGTCGATCGGGCGCTTCGCCTCCATCCGCATCTCGGCCACGCCGCCGAAGATGAACAGGGTGATCCGCTCGACGGGGATACCGCGGCCGCGCGCCGTGACCGCGTGCGCCAGCTCGTGAACCAGCACCGACACGAACAGCAGCAGCGCCGCCGCGAAACCGAGACCCCAGTAGACGGCCGGCAGGAACCCGGGCTCTCGGAGCGGAAAGTCGAACGTGGCGAACGTCCATGTGAGCAGCAGCAGAACCACGAACCACGACCAGTCGAGCCGGAGGCGGATCCCGAAGATCCGCGCGACGTCGATACCGCCGAGCCTCATCCGGACCCTCCGCTGGACAGCGCGCCGTAGGCTCCGGCGAAATGGATCAGCGGATCGTTCGCGGCTTCCGCGTTGACCGACACGCGGATGACTCGACCGACGAACAATGTATGGTCACCGGCCGGCACCGCCTGCTCGAGCACGCACTCGCAAATGGCCAGGGCCTCGGGAATGACCGGGCAACCGGTCGGCCCGGTCTCCCACTCGACCCCCTCGAACTTCGCGCCCGTCGAACCCGCGAACCGCCGGGCGAGCTCCTCCTCGCCCCGGCCGAGGAAATTGAGCGCGAAGGACTTCGTGGCCTCGATGGCCGCGTGGGTCGTCGAGTGGTTGGACACGCTGGCCAGCACGAGGGGCGGACGCAGCGACACCGAGCACACGGCCGTGGCCGTGAGGCCGCGCGGATGTCCATCCCCGTCGGCCGACGTCACGATCGACACTCCGCCGGCCAGCCGGCTCATCGCGGCCCGGAACTCCAGCGTTCCCACGGAAGGAGGTGTGTCGTTCACCGGATCGCCTCGAGGCGCAGGACCCACAGGCCGGAGTTCAGGTCGCTGACGAACAGGTGCCCCTCGTAGGGCTGCGGCCCCCACGCCATCGTGGCATTCGGCGCCTCTCCGCCCGTCGTCCCGGTCATGAACCATCCGATCTCCCGTCCCTGTCGCCAGAGGTCGCCGCGCAGCTCGCCGGAGATGTCGACGATGCGCACACCGGCCTGGTAGTACGCCACGTAGAGGCGGTCGTCCTCGGCCCACATGTTGTGGGCGCCGGCCTCCGGAACGCGGTAGTACGCGACTTCGACCGGATGCTCGATGTCCGCCACGTCGAGCACGTGCACGTAGCCCCGGGGACCATTCACGCATTCCGAGCACCCGAAGATCTCGTCCGCCACGAACACCCAGTTGCGGTACCGCACCGCGTGGTGCGTGTTGCCGTAGACTTCGTCTCCGAGTCGGGTGCTGAAGACGTGTCTCGACACGAATCTCGGCTCGGTAGGCGTCCCCCCGGCGATCCCGGCACCCACGTCGAGGATGACCAGTCCGTCGTTCCAGTAGCTCAGGTACGCGAAGCCGTCCTTCACGGTCACGTCGTGCAGCACACGGCCCTCGGAGTCCGTTCCCCACCGGCCGACGAGGCGCGGCATCCGCGGATCGGAGATGTCGATGATGCGCAGGTCCCGCGTCCCGTCGTGCACCGCATACACCAGGTCGCCCTCGATCCACACATTATGGACCCCGCCGGTCAGCCCCTCCGTAAAGTGTGTGATCGGCTGCGGGTGCGCCGGATCGAGGATGTCGAACAGGGTTATGCCGTTGCGCCGGTCGGCCGCCCCCTCGCTGGTCACCACGGCGATCGTGGCCTCCTCGTTGATCTTCACGTCGTTGACCCGCCGGCCGTCCAGTTTCACGGAATCGGCGATCGCGGGCGACTCGGGATCGGTGACGTCCCAGGCGTACAGCGTCGAAGCCGTCAGCGTGCCCACATAGGCGTAGTCGCGGCCGTCCACGCCCTCGAACACCCAGACGTCGGTGGCCTTTCCGGCGCCGGCCGGCAGCGGACGGTGCGCGATCAGCTCGACGGGCCGACGGGGGGGGCGTGGACGGGCCCGGACTTCCGCCGCGGCGGCCTGTTCGCCGACGAGGGCGACGACGCGGTACGTCCCGGGGGCGTCGGCGACGAAGGCGCCCCTCTCGTCCACCTGTGCCGCACCACCGAGCGGAGGGTGGACCACTTCGACGGCCCACTCGATGGGCACGTCGTCCACGGCCCTTCCTCCCGCGTCCAGCGCGCGAGCGGACAGGTGAACGACCTCGCCGACCCCGAGCTCGGTGAACGCCGGCCTTAGCTCGATCCGGTCGACCGGGTTGGCGACGATGCGCACCTGGGCGCTCGCCCTGCGATTTTCGGCGCTCACCTCGAGCTGCGCCACGCCGGGAGCGACGGCCACGAGACCCCCGGCACTCGAGACCCGGAGCACAGTCTGGTCCGTGGAGCGCCAGGTCAGCTCGGGCGCCGTCTCGCGCGGCCCCACTGCCGTGAACGCCCGCACCCGCGCCGTCGCCCGCACCCCCGCGTACAGCCGCTCCGGCGCGTTGAGCTCGAGCCGAGTGAGCGGCGCCGGCTGCACGCGAAGCGCGAGACGACCGGCGATCTCCGCACCGACGGGTCGGGCGGCGCGGATCGGCTGCGCGATCACGACGGCTGCGCCCTCGCGCACGGCGACCAGCGCGGTATCGCCCAGCACCTCCAGTTGCCGAATCGGGGCAAGGAGCCGGAGATCGACTCCGGTCACCGACCGCCCCTGTTCGTCGACGGCCACGGCAACGACGCGCGCGGTGTCGCCGACCCGCAGTTCCACGGGCTCGACGGTCAGGCGGACCTCGGCGACCTCCGGGACCCCGGGGATCTCAGCCGGCGTCGCCTCCGGCGGCTCCGCGGTGGCTGGGGGGCTCTCCGCCGGCGCCCCGGGCCGCGGTCCCATTGCTGGTGCTGGCCCGGCCGGACCGGTCTCTCTGGCTCCACTCGACGCGCAGCTCGCCGGTCCCAGGACCAGCAGAAGGGCGGTGATCGCCGCGGTATAGCGCCTCACGGCCCGCCTTCGGTCGCCTCGCCCGCCATTCGGGCGGCCAGGAAGCGGTTCAGGGCGAGCAGCGCCACCAGGACGACGGCCCACTGCACGAGCACCGTGCCGACGTTGAAGCTCGAGAACGGCGTGAGCGTGGCGCCGAGGTCGTCCGTCTGCACGGCCTGGTAGAGCCACCAGACGGTCAGCACCACGGCCTCGACCATTACGAGGCCCATCGACCAGTTCCACCAGCGGCCGATCGTGATGTCGCTGCCGGGCTGATTCACGAACGCCGTCCGGAAGCGGTCGACGCCGTAGCGCACGACGCCGTAGGCGAAGAAGAAGCCCGAGATGATGAGGCCGACGCCCCAGACCCAGTCCTGGTTGCGAAAGAACGGGAGGGACAGGGCGGACGGCAGCCCGAGCAAGAACCCCGCGACGCCCACGATCGGGATCGCCTTCCGGCGACTGAGCCCCGCGTCCATCAGCACGCGGGTCGCCAGCTCGATCATCGCGATCAGGCTGCTCCAGGCGGCGATGAACAGGGCAAGGAAGAAGAAGACCATGAACACAGCGCCGCCCGGCATCTGCCCGAACAGCTGCGGCACCCAGATGAAGGTCAGGCCTTCGTTGCCCGCCCCGATGATCGTGTCCTTCGCCTCCGGCATGATCGCGAACACCGTGCACAGCACCATCACGCCGGCCAGCAGCGAGACCGTGTTATTGCCGAACCCGAGCACGAAGGCGTTGAGCGCCGTGTCCTCCTTCTCCCGCAGGTAGACGGCATAGGCGAGCGCGAGACCCCAGCCGGCGCCGGTATCCCATGCATTCTGCGTGAGCGCGGCGACCCAGACGCTCGCGTGCTTCAGGTCGCCCCAGTGCGGGGTGAACAGGAACTCGAGCCCAGCCCCTGCGCCGGGCAGCGTGATCGCGCGGACGGCCAGGACGAGGACCAGCACGAACAGGCCGGGGATCAGGAGTCGGACCGCTCGCTCGATTCCCTGGATCCCTCGGGCCACGACCCAGACACCCAGGGCCATCGCGAGCCCGTGAAACAGCACGGCCGACGGCGTACCCACGAAGCCCTCCCAGAACGACGTCGCCGCCTCGGGTGAGGTCATCGGCACGCCGCGACTGATCGACGCCCAGAGGTAGCGCAGCGTCCAGCCCATCACGACCGAGTAGTAGAACATGATCGCGGTGGCCGTGAACGCGACCCAGGCGCCCATCCAGGCGCGACCCCTTCCGAACAGCTTCGCGAAAGCGCCGATCGGACCGCGCCGGGCCGCGCGGCCCATCGCGAACTCGACCAGCAGCAGCGGCACCGACCAAAGAAGCAGGAAGATCACCCACGGGATGAGAAACGAGCCGCCGCCGTTGTTCGCCGCCTCGCGCGGGAACCTCCAGATGTTCCCGGTGCCGACCGCCATGCCGAGCATCACGACCAGCGTTCCCCAGCGGGACGAGAATTTCCCTTCGCTCACCCTTCCGCCTCCTTGCGGCCAGTCGATTCGCCGATCCCGTCGATCCAGTCGAACAGGATGGGGTTGAACGTGTCGGGCATCGAAATGTGTCCACAGTGGCCGGTGCCGGGCACCTCGACATACCGGGCGCCCGGGATCGCCCCGGCGATTTCGCGGGACCAGGCCACCGGCACGTACGTGTCGTGCGGCCCCTTCATGATCAGCGTCGGGGCGTCGATTGACGGCAGCTCAGCCCGCAGATCGGCGCCCTTGAGCAACGCCACCCGGGCACTCGAAACGGCAGGCGCCACAGTTCGGGGTCCGGACCACAGCACGTAGTCGATGACCCGTTCAGACCCCGGCGACGCGTCGAACACCCAGATCTCCAACCGGCTCCACAACCGCGCAAACCACCGCGCCGGAACCGTCGGAAGGTAACGCGTCGTCGCCATCGCTACCGGCACGAGCAGGGTCCAATTCAATCCCACGTGGGCGTAGCTGACGCGGGCGAGCGAATTGACGACGGCCAGCCCGCGGACCCGGCCGGGACGCGACGCCGCGAAGCGCATCGCGATCGCCCCGCCGAGACTCTGGCCGACGACCACGGCCCGCTGGACGCCGCGCGCATCCAGGATCTCGTCCAGGTCGCGCGCGAGTCGGTCGAAGGTGGCGGCCGGGGGAAACTCGGAGCGCAGATCGGGGGCGAGCACCCGATGCGTGCGGGCCAGATCGGGGACCTGATAGCGCCAGGTCTGTCGGATCCCGTCTGCGCCGGGAACGAGGAGCACGGCCGGACCCTCGCCGGCGTCGATCAGCGGAACGGTCGCGCCGTCCGACAGCGTGACGTCGATCACTTCGTACGGTCGGCCGTGTTCGTCGAGCACCGGAGGCCGCTCGATGTGGCGGTTGGCCCGGCTCCGGTACATCAGCCAGCCGACGAGCAGGAGTCCCCCCAGGGTCCACCAGATCACGGAACCGCCCGATACACGGGATAGACCTCTCCGACCTCGCAGTCGCTCGCGGACTTCTCCGCCACGCCACGGGCGAACCATCCGTCCTCCGACCTGGGCTCGATCATCGTGAACAGCAGCCGGGCTCCGGGCTGGTCGGCCGGGACCCACAGTGCCCCCGCGGGCGGCGCTTCCGGCGCGGGGCGGAGCGCGGCGCCGACCGGGTCCCCGGCGACGATCGGGCAACGGAGGTAGGCGGCCGCGGCGACACGTCTCGCGGGCCCCGGCGAACCACTGTCCGTCCCATCGTCCACCCGGAACCCATGCGCCCGCAGCGCCTCGACCAGGGCATCCTGGTTCGGGGCCACCCACCATCCGAGCGGAGGGGTTAGGACGTCGTCCACCTCGACCTCAGGACGCCACGGCGTCAGGATGCCCTGCTCCCGTTGGCCCCGGTCGTTGATGAACACCCAGTGCATTCGCACGGTCGAGTCACGGGACACGTAACGGGCACGCAGGGCCAGGGAGTCCTTCGGAAGTGCGCGCGCCGCGGTCGCGGCCGCCACCAGGTCAGCGGACTGCCCGGCCGCCGCTTCGAGCAGGGCCTGGACCGTGAGATACATCCGGTCGGTCCGCTCCCTCAGACCGACGATGTCGCGCGACGAGGACACCGCCACGAAGAAACTAATGCTCCCCGCGAGCGCGAAGGCGTTGCGGGCCGACGAGGCGGCCAGGGGCGGCGGCGTGAACCAAACCTCGTCCGTCGCACCGACGCGCCGCAGCGAGTCGGGGGCGGGAACGGCCGCGCGCTCCAGAGACCGGCCGTCCACCCAGCTCGCGACGTACTCGTGAAACCGGATGTCCTGACGGGCGATTCGATTCGCGACGTGGGGAAGCAGGTAAAAGCGGGCGAAGCGTCGCGCCGCGGGCGCGTTCGGGTGCGTGGGAACCCCCACTTGCACGCTGTACTCCGAGGGCCCCACCTCGTGCAGGTCCAGCACCAGGTGCGGCCGCCAGGCCGCGTACTCGGCCCAGAGCGCCCGCGTCTCCGCCGCGGCGAGGCGCACGTGGTCGGCGGCGAGATCCACGCCCGACCCGGTATCGCTCCGCCGATTCGCCATGCCCCACGGATTCGCCATCGGGACGATCCGCACCTCCAGGGAACGCCGCAGGCCGGAGAGGCGCCCGGCCGTGAGGTCGCGGGCGAGGCGCAGCCCGACCTCGAGCCCCGCGCGTTCGATACCGTGCTGGGCCCCGATGACGAGTACGCGAACGATCGGTGCGCCGTCGCTGGCCGGAGCAGGAGCGATGCGGACGATCGGGATCGCGGCCGGCCCCGCCAATGTGTCGATCTCGAGCCCATCCACCTCGTCCGACAGGCGAGCCAGGTAGGGTCCGACCTCCTCGGGCGCGGTGAACCGCAGGTAGTCGGCCCGCTCGGCGGGCGTCGGGAACGACACCGGCAACGCAGGCGTCTGGGCGGCGAGAGGCCGCGGCAGGCCGGTGATGACAACGGCAACGACGAGCAGCCACGTGCGCCCCGTCACGAGCCGTCCGTCTCCATCACCCGCCGGGTGAGCGACGCGGCCAGGGCATCGCAGGTCAGTCCGCCCGCGAGACGCTCCCCGAGCGTACCGGCGTCGTGCGTGAGCCCTGGCGCCAGCCAGTCGCGCAGGAAGGCGCCGCTTTCAGGATTGCGGAACCAGTCCTCGTCGAAGCGCCCCTCGAGTTGACCGCGTAGCTGGGCGGCCAGCATCCGTCCCCGAAACCGCCGCGCCACGCCGAACCGCTGACCGAGTTGTGCGAGGAAGTCGCGGACGTCGTGACGGAAGCCGGTCACCTCGCTCATCAGCTCCGCCCAGCGGGGACCGAGCGCCCCGGGCCGGTCGCTCTCTGACAACTCGAGATCGAAGGTCAGGCGCGCGACCATACCCCGGAGCGCGTAGAGCTCGAGGAACGCGGCAAACGACACGTATTCCGCAAGTTCCCCTCCCTGCAGTCCGAACGCACGGCGCACCCAGCTCGGCGAACGGCCCAGCCCGCCCATCAGGGTGGCGTGCGCGTCGAGGACGGAACCGTCGCCGAGTGCCCGAAACTCGAACGGCAGCAAAGGCGACGTATAGGCCCAGTGCAGTCCCCGGCCGATCTCGCGCAGCAGGGTACGCAACCCCGGCACGGATGTCGTGGGCGTCACGAGAATGAGCACCCTGTCGGGCACGTGCACCGCCGAACAGGCGGGTCGCATGCCGGGCGACGGAAACGCCTCGACGGCCAGATCGATCCGTCCCTCGGCCTCGAGCGGCAGTCCGATCGCCCGCAGATCCTCTCCGAGCGTCTCCAGCAGCGAGGCTTCGTCGCAGATGCCGTCCAGCCACATCTGGCGGTTCAACCACCCCGCATCGTGCTGCTCGGCATCGACGGCCGACAGCCCGAAGTGGTCCGCCAGGGTTCGACCGAGATGCTCGCGGTATACGTCGTCGGTGAGCTCAAGGAAGCGCAGTCCCTCGGCGTGGACGCCGGCCAGGCTGAGCCCGGTCAACCGTTGTATGGTCTGTCGATAGTCGCCGAAGCCCAGCTCAGCCGTGGCGGTCCGCCAGCGGTTCAATCGATCGAGCTGCAGGGGAAGGACCTCGCTCAGAACCTCGGAGCGCACGGCCGCATACGCCCGCCGCGCCGGCCGATCCTCGGTCTCGCGGATCAGTCCGGGCAGCTTGCGCACCGGAATCTCCTCGCCATCGTGCGCCACGGTTGCGCTGGCGATCCACTGGGCGAATTCGTCGTCGAGCTCGGCGTTCGCGGCCCGTACGTGATGCTCGGCGAGCCAGGCGAGCAAGCGCTGGAGGCAGCGTCGCTCGTCCCCCGTGGCCGAGGCCAGCTCCCGTTGGACGACCGGCATCGACGCGTCGAAGCGAAGGACCGACTGGGTCGTGTACAGGGGCCGGAGCTCGGGCCAGGCCTTCCGGCCCGCCCGGGCCTCGAACGTTTCCTCCGCCAGCGCCGCCTGGAAACGTTCGGCGCGATCGCGAATCTCGCGAACCGTCAGGCCCATCAGGCACCGCCTGCGGCCGTCGCCGCGCTCAGGATGTCCCCGGGCCCGCCAGCCGCTCGGCCAGCACGCCGGGCAACGCGTCGGCGGAGACTCGGTCCTGCTCGAGGGTGTCGCGGTCGCGCACGGTGACCGTGCCGTCCTCCATGCTCTGTCCGTCGACCGTGATGCAGAACGGCGTTCCCGCCTCGTCCTGGCGCCGGTAGCGTCGGCCGATCGAGCCCGACTCGTCGTAAAAAGTGGGGAACGAGCGCTTCAGGTCGCCCGTGATGCGCTTGGCCATCTCGGGCATGCCGTCCTTCTTGACCAGCGGAAACACCGCGACGGAGGTCGGCGCCAGCGACGGGTGCAGCTTCAACACGGTTCGCGACTCGCCTTCGACCTCCTCCTCGTGATAGGCGTCGGCCAGGACGGCCAGGAGAAGTCGATTCAGCCCGATCGCCGTCTCGATCACGTAGGGGACGAAGCGGGTGTTCGTGGGCGCGTCGACGTACTCCATCTTCTTCCCGGATGCTTCCTGGTGCCGGGACAGGTCGTAGTCGGTGCGGTTGTGGACACCCTCCAGCTCGTTCCAGCCATGCGGGAATAGATACTCGAAGTCGATGGCCCGCTTCGCGTAGTGAGCCAGCTTGTCCTCGGCGTGCTCGTGCATCCGGAGGCGGTCCGCGCGCAGCCCGATTCCCTGCAGCCAGGCGTGTCGCCGCTCGCGCCAGGTCTCGAACCACTCCTCGTCCGTTCCGGGCTCGACGAAGTACTGCATCTCCATCTGCTCGAACTCGCGCGTGCGGAATATGAAGTTGCCCGGGGTGATTTCGTTGCGGAACGCCTTCCCGACCTGGGCGATGCCGAACGGCATCTTCACCCGCGAGCTGTCGAGCACGTTCTTGAAGTTCACGTAGGCGCCCTGTGCCGTCTCGGGCCGCAGATAGGTGACGGAGTTCTCGTCCTCCACCGGCCCCATGTAGGTCTTGAACATGAGGTTGAATTGCCGCGGCTCGGTGAACTGGCCCTTCACGCCGCAGACGGGGCACTGGGCCTCCGCCG
>Ga0055480_10000143_pt1 | contig 24270 bp, 19 predicted proteins | sample Muzzi_PWB_D2_FD_57935 | JGI IMG/M metagenome (GOLD analysis project Ga0055480, IMG submission 57935) | Wetland microbial communities from San Francisco Bay, California, USA, that impact long-term carbon sequestration - Muzzi_PWB_D2 | ecosystem: Environmental > Aquatic > Marine > Wetlands ... | reverse complement strand
AGCATCATTCAGTACTACGCCAAATGGATCCGGGAAGGACGGCTGCCGGTCAGTTCCGACTGGAACAAGGACCTGAAGGTTACCTTCACCGTCCAGGATCCCTGTCAGCTGGTCAGGAAATCCTTCGGCGACCCCGTGGCCGACGATCTGCGCTACGTGGTGAAGAAGGTGGTCGGCGAGGAAAACTTCATCGACATGGCACCCAATAAATCAAACAACTACTGCTGCGGCGGCGGCGGTGGTTTCCTGCAGTCGGGATTTCCTGAAGCCCGCCGTGAGTATGGCCGGCTGAAGGCCGAGCAGATCATCAATACGGGGGCCGACTATGCCATCACCCCGTGCCATAACTGCCATGCCCAGATCCACGATCTGTGCGAACATTACAACGGCAAGTGGCATACCCTGCATCTCTGGACACTCATCTGCCTGTCCATGGGCATGCTTGGGGAAAACGAAAGAGTATACCTCGGGCCGGATCTCGCAGAAGTCGGTCTTTAGTATTTGACTGGACCGGGACGAAAATCCCATCCCGGTCCGCATTGGAGGAATTTATGATAGTTGCCGAAAGAAAACCCTTTGCCGAGATCAGGGACATGCTCAAAGGGTATAAGAAGGTTTTAAACGTCGGTTGCGGCACCTGCGTCTCAGTCTGTCTTGCCGGCGGGGAAAAAGAAGTGGCCGTCTTGAATACCGAAATAGAGATGGCCAGACGGCTTGCCGATGATCCCATCGACATTCATGGTCATACCATCGAACGGCAGTGCGACCGCGAGTACCTGGCCGAACTCGACGGCATCATCGAAGAAGGAAAATATGATGCCTTGTTGTCCATGGCCTGCGGGGTCGGTATCCAGTTTCTCGCTGAAAGGTATCCGAAGATCCCTACCTTTCCGGCGGTTGATACCAGCGGGCTCGCCGTCAACCAGGCGGTGGGCTGGTATGAAGAACGATGCCGTTCCTGCAGCCAGTGTGTTCTCGGCTGTACCGGCGGGATCTGCCCGATTACCCTGTGCGCCAAAGGTCTCTTGAACGGTCCCTGCGGTGGAACCAATAAGGGCAGCTGCGAGATCAGCAGCGAGCAGCCCTGCGCCTGGTTCAGGATCTATGAGCGTCTCGACGGCCAGAATCGACTGGATGCGATCAAGAAAATAAATACCACCCGTGGCTGGAAGAATCAAAGTCCGAGAAACCTGATTCAACCCGGCTACAAGAAACCGGACAAGATGTCATTATAACAGGATAAAACGACTTATTCTTTTTTCCTCTAAATATTACCGAAAAGCAGAGGACCACATATGAGCACAGAAACAAAGTTTAATTCCGGAAGTAACTTGGAAAAGGTCCTGAAATCCGGTCAGTTCGCCTTCACCGGCGAGCTGGGACCACCCCGGGGAACCGACGCCGAAGAGGTGCGGGAAAAGGCGAAATTCCTCAAGGGAAACGTCGATTCCGTCAATATTACCGACAATCAGACCGCGGTGGTGCGCATGTCCAGTTGGGCTGCGTCGCTGATTGCCATTCAGGAGGGGCTCGAGCCCAATTACCAGATGGTCTGCAGGGACAGGAACCGGCTGGCCATGCAGGCGGATATCCTCGGGGGCTCAGCTCTCGGCATCCGCAATATGCTTTGCCTGTCGGGCGATCATCAGCAGTTCGGTGATCATCCCGATGCCATGGGGGTCTTTGATATCGACTCCATCCAACTGATCGCCATGGTCAGGCAGATGCGTGATGAGGGACTCTTTTTAAGCGGCAACGAGATCGAGCAGCCGCCGAAGATGTTCATCGGCGCAGCCGCCAATCCATTTGCCGACCCCTTTAAGTGGCGCGTCCATCGCCTGGCCAAGAAAATCGAGGCCGGCACCGATTTCGTCCAGACGCAATGCATCTACAACATGGACAAGTTCCGTGAATTTATCCGCATTGCCAATGATGAAGGCCTCACCGATAAAGTCTATATCCTGGCCGGCGTCACGCCGATGAAGAGTGTCGGTATGGCCAGGTACATGAAGAGCAAGGTGCCTGGAATGGATGTTCCGGACGAGATCATCGATCGCTTAAAAGGCGTTGAGAAGGGCAAGGTCGCCCAGGAAGGCATCAACATCGCCTGTGAGCAGATCGAAGAGTTCAAGGAGATGAAAGGTGTCCACGGCGTCCATATGATGGCCATCGAGTGGGAGCATATGGTCCCCGAGATCGCTGAACAGGCGAAGGTGTTGCCTCGTCCCGTCTTCGATTAGGCCAAAGATGGCGTAACACTTTTGACACGACCGGCAGGACCCGGTTTCACGTAGAACCGGGTCCTGTTTCTTTAAGAACCACGGGTGTGCCGAAAGCAGAAAGTACCCATTGTCACGGCTACTGTTTGACGTTTGGAGCAGTGACAAAAACGATCTGGCTGGGCTGGCCTTTCCGCCTGCAGAGGAGACGACGGTGATGGTACTGGTAGGAATTATCTTCTTGCGTCGTGTTCTCATTTTCTGCCATGGTCATATCCGCCTTTCCAGTGACGGTCATGTCCCCCTCTTCCTCTGCCATAGTCATATCCGCCATTCCGGTGATGGTCATATCCTCCTCTCCACCTGTCATAGTAGTATCCGCTGTTCCAGTGACGGTCATGTCCTCCACCTCTGCCATGCCAATGACCCACATAGCATCCGCCAAGGGATACAAGCATTGTCATCATTGCAATCGCCAACAGTATCTTTTTCTTCATATCAGTATCCATTGTTATGTTCACTGTCCGAATAGGGATTACCCCGCCATGAGGTTGTAATCCCGATTACTCGAAATTTTTTCTATTATTAATCAAACACTTACATATATGTTGCAACAACATAGATTCATGGTTTGCAACGTGATATAGGTGGGATGTATCTTTTTCGGGCCTTTTGCCAAAGTACCCATTTCGCTTCCTCCATGATGGTTGAATTGATTGTGCAATGCCCTCCCGTCTCTTTCTTTGTAAGTCGATAACCGGTTGGATAATAGGAGACATCTGGAGAAATAGGGTTCCAAGTAACCTCATATAGAAGCCATGTCGGGTTCATGTCGAGTGTGTGAATGTCAATCAGCGTTGAAAAATGACCCCCTATCAGCGTCTTGTTTTGACCCAAAAAATTAATAAAATACGTTTCATTCTTCCTCTGATTTGGGTTCCAGCACGGAGTAGCCCATGTTTTTTTCATAGCGAGAAGCATAGGTAGCAGCCTGGTCGACGCAGTCTTCATCGGCGATATCGCCAACGCCGGCCTCCACTGCTCAGTTATTCGCGATCATAGAAAACTGGAAGGTTTCAGGAAGCAGATAATCGACCACCGATTGCATAACGGTCACCTGCTGTATGACAGGAGCTAAGACTGAGGGGAAGGGATAATTCGTCGGAACAAGCATGAATCAAGGAATTTTTTCAACATTTATTACCAAGATGGCTGATTATTGAGCATATTTCTAATGATTTTCTGATTAATTTTCAGATGTTATTGGAAATACTTTAACTTCATGGAGACCGTTATCCGACCCCGATTGACCGGTTTACTCGAGGGCAGGGATGATGGCTCCTGTCACTTCACCAAAGCCCACACGATATCCTGCGCCCTGGCACCAGCCGGTGAGGGTGACGGTATCTCCGTCCTGAAGGAATTTTCGCTCTTCACCGTTACTCAGCCTGATTGGTTTTGTCCCTTTCCATGAAAGCTCCAACAGGCTACCATAGCTCCCTTCCTTTGGTGCACTGATGGTGCCGGACGCCATCATGTCACCCGGGTTAACATTGCACCCGGTTATGGTGTGATGGGCCAGCTGCTGGTGGATGTTCCAGTACAGGTATTTGCAATTGCTGTTGGAGATAAGGGTGTTCTGCAGGTAGACCTCCAGCTTGATGTCGTAGGCCAAATCTTGTGACTGCAGGTAGGGCAGTGGGCGAGGTGCCTGTTTTGGGCCTTTGCAGCGAAAGGGTTGAAGGGCGTCGAGTGGGACCACCCATGGTGAAATGGAAGTTGCGAAATTTTTGGCCGTAAAAGGGCCAAGCGGCTGGTATTCCCATTTCTGGATATCCCGGGCCGACCAGTCATTGACCAGTACCATCCCGAAGATATGCTCAGCGGCAGAGTCCACAGAGATAGGGTGGCCCAGCTCGGAGCCGGGGCCAATGAAAAAGCCTATTTCCAGCTCAAAATCAAGCAGCCTGCTGGCGGTGAAGACCGGGGTGTCATCGATTATCACCTGGCCTCTCGGTCTTAGGATTGGTGTTCCGCTCAAAACCACCGAGCTTGAGCGGCCATGATAGGCAACCGGTAGATGCAGCCAGTTCGGCATGAGGGCATTTTCCTTGCCTCTAAACATGGTACCGACGTTGGTGGCATGCTCTTTGGAAGAATAAAAATCCGTGTAATCGCCTATTGCCACGGGCATCTGCATAGTAACATCTTGCACCGGAATTAAAGCATGATTTCTCAATTCACGATTGTCGCGAAGTTCGGCTTCATCATCTCTTAGCAGGCGGGAAACAGTGGCCCGGACTGCACGCCAGGTCGGTCGACCCATTGCCAGAAATGGATTAAGAGTGCTGGCATTGAAAAGCTTGGGCAGGGAGGGGAAAAAGCCTCTTTTTTCTAAAAATGTTAGGTCAAGTACCATATCGCCTATACGCACTCCAACCCTGGTCTTCCCCTCTTTCCGGAAGATGCCAAAGGGAAGATTCTGTATAGGAAAATGAGATTTTTCATCGTAATCAATAAATGATTTAAGCTTCGGATCCGTGGTTGTTGGCATAGATCAGACTCCGCTGTTATGTTGAAATCCAAGCGCGCGCAGACCATCGACAGGTTCGGAAAAAGAGCAGCTGCCGAAACTTATTACTCTGCTCCGGCGTAATCGTTCAATCTCCCCGGCGGAAATTGTCTTGTCCCTCCAGGAAAAATGGTCCCTGGTAAAATCAAAATGACCGCTCCTCTTGTCACAGACGCATTCGACGATTTCGTTTTTGGAAGCATTCCCACTCCAAAACAAAAGCGCCGCGGCAAAGATATTGAGAAAACCGTATTGCAGGGTCCCTGTATCAGGGGAGTGGCTACTCAGAGGGTGATGCATTCCTGCCGTAAATTTGATCGGTATATCGTGGTTGCAGCAGGTACTGATTACCTCGGCCACTTTTTCAGGAGAAGGGGAGGTTTGGTCTTTGAACCTCCCGCAGCGGAGTTTGAAGCCAACGTACCGAAAGGTCTCACTCCGGATAGTGGAGTTGTTAACGGCGGCAATTGCCAAGGCTGTTGTAGCAACATTTTCTGCTTCTACGAACAGTTGCACATCCTGGAGACCGATCTTGGATAAATTCGCCTTTAAAAGGCTTACCAGCTCAGTACAACGAGCAAGAGAGACTGCTTCCTCTGCAATACGGGTCTCCACCATCTCCACACATCCTTTAAACGTACTGAGCTGGGTCAACTCTTCCTGTGCCCTTTCGTGGCTGACAATGATCGAAAAACGAAACCCCGGACGATGAACAACGTTTGGCAGCTGGGTGACCGGAATAATGCATCGGCCAAGCATCCAGCCATTGTTGCTTTCAAGATAGCCGGCGTAATTCGTCAGTGCTGCTGCAACATCAAGACCGGCCGGTGGAAACATCCCCGCATAGTCGATCAGGCCGGTCATAAATTTTGTTAAAGATGCAGTCATTTGGTGTGTTCAAGCCAGGATGTCTGGTAGTTTTTGTCTTCACATGGAAGAGCTGTTTTGGCCACCATAAGCGGCTTGAAGGTGTCCACCATAACCGCTGTCTCTCTTGTCTCCTGCAATCCGATTGAGGCCTCGGCTTTACCGGGATGGGGACCATGAGGCATCCCATCGGGGTGCAGGGTTATGGATCCGCATTCAATTCCTTTTCTGCTCATAAATTCCTCACTGCAGTAATAGATGGCCTCATCTGAGCCAATATTCGAGTGATTATACGGAGCGGGGATCGATTCGGGGTGATAATCAAAGAGTCTCGGCACAAAGGAGCAGACCACAAAACCATCTCCTTCGAAGGTCTGATGAACTGGTGGCGGCTGGTGAATACGACCGGTAATCGGTTCGAAATCGCCAATATTGAACGCCCACGGGTAATAATATCCGTCCCAGCCGATCGTGTCGAAAGGATGGTGGCAAAGGGTCATGCGCTGCAAACCATTTCTGCTCTTCACTATTATGGGCACCTCGTCTGTTGCAATTTGGGTGATAAGCCGTGAAGGAGGGCGGATATCCCGCTCGCAGTAGGGGCTGTGTTCCAACAGTTGACCGTGCGTACTTCTGTACCGGTCGGGACTGCGCACATACCCTCTACTCTCGATAATAAAGAAAATATTTTCCAGAGTTTTTAAACGATAGCGATGAATTATACCTTTTGGGATAACCAGATAATCGCCCTGGCGAAAGTCAAGCTCCCCCATCTGCGATTCGAGAACACCCTCTCCTTCGGTCACAAAAACGATCTCGTCTCCCTGACCGTTGCGATAAAAGACGTCCTCACCGGCTGCCGGGCGGGCAATGGATATGCCGACATCGTCATTGAACAAAAGCGGCGTCCTGTCCAGTGTCGGGCTTTTCCCGGCAGAAGCGAGGCTGTGGGTCCTCAGGTGCCTGAGCCGCAGAGTAGGATCGGGGTCCGGTTCCCAGTTGAATTCCTCTATTCGTTCCACCCCTCTCAACTCGGTAGGCGGGCGTAACGTATACAAAAGAGACTTGAGCCCGTAAAAACCGTAGCCCATCAAATGCTCTTGATAAATGCTGCCGTCTTCTTGGCGAAAGGCAGTGTGTCGCTTATGCGGAATTTCTCCCAACCTGTGATAGTAAACCATAGCTCTCTCCCGAGCTTTAGGGATAACGCAGCGCTTGGGGGAAAGATGTTATAGATTGCCCCTGCGCTTCTGTTCCTGTTCGATGGATTCGAACAATGCCTTGAAATTACCTTTACCAAAGCTTTCGCAGCCTGCGCGCTGTATGACCTCGAAAAACAGCGTCGGCCTGTTCTGTAATGGCTTGGTGAAGATCTGCAGGAGATAGCCGTTCTCGTCCCTGTCCACCAGGATATTATATTTCCGTATCAGTTCCCGGTCTTCTTTAATTGTTCCCACCCGGTCCCAGACGGTGTCGTAATAGCTTTGGGGAATGGTGAGAAAATTGAGTCCGTTTTCTCTGAGCTTGCCGACAGTAGTCAGGATATCCGGAGTGTAAAGGGCAATATGCTGCACTCCGGCACTATAGTTGAAATCGATATATTCCTGAATTTGGCTCTTTTTCTTTCCTGCAGCAGGCTCATTGATGGGAAACTTGATGTTTTTAGTATCGTTGGCCATTACTTTTGAGCGTAAGGCGCTGAAATCGGTGGAGATATCTTTATCGTCATAGGAGACAAATTGATGAAAGCCGAAGACCCTGGCATAGTAGTCACACCACCGGTCCATTTGCCGATCCTCGGTGTTGGCAACAATATGATCTATCCGGGTAAAACCTGTCCCTTTGCCCTCCACCCTCATGGGTATGTATCCCGGCAAATAAATACCCTTATAGCCTTTGGTGGAGACGAAAGTATGAATGACATCGCCAAAGGTACGTACAGCGGCTAAGCGGACACAGCCTTTTTCATCGTGCAGTTCCTTTGGCTCCATGGCAGAGGCAGCGCCGTGCATCACTGCATTTCGGTAGACGCTCTCCACATCAGCCACTTCAAAGCAGATATCCTTTACACCGTCACCGTGTAGCAGCAGGAAAACATTCTTCGGGTCCTCGCAGCTGAGTGGTGTGGTGAATACCAGTCGGATACGGCCCTGTTCAAGGACATATGAAGCACGATCAGGGTGACCTGTTTCCGGTCCGAGATAACCTGTCTGATCAAAGCCGAAAGTTTTACGATAGAAGTATGCTGCCTGCAGAGCGTTGCCGACTATGAACTCGATGTGGTGTATTCGATTGATAGGTAAATTCTTGTTCATATTATTTTTTCCCGGTATGGTATTGCAAATCCAAGATTGAATTTCGGGACAATTCAATAACAAATATTCTAACCATTTTCCAAAATCGTGCAGGAAAATTGAGCCTTGTTACAATGGATTTGACAAGAGGAAGACACATTAGAAAAGTGCGCGTCAAGGCAAACGGTTCCCGTATGAGAGCTGTAAAATATTGGTATGCGGGGAGGTGAGAAGTATGCCTGAGCTGAGATGCCCGGAGTGCGGAAATGAGTTACTACCCTCAAATTCTCATGATACTTGCTACTGGACACGCCATGGAACCGCTAATTTTCTGGACCGCCTTCCGGCTATAAGGGCAAGACCGGACAGTGGGCAAAACCATCTCCATATTCGGTTTCTTCAGCCTTAATCCTGATGGCTGGCGGGGATTAATCTGGGGAAAAGTTAGGTCTATCTTAAAAAGCGGTTGCTTATCACCTACTCCTCTAACGTACCAGTGCCAGCTATCCTATACTTTGTGTTTATCAATGGCTGGCGCTACAGTGCTCTATCGGAACCCTTGACGCCTTAATTATGGAACCAACAGGCACGTTAACTGTTCGGCATCACCCACCTTTTATTTCATTTCCTCCCAATACTTCAGAGAGGGTGTTGCTCAATTCTTCCAAATTGTACGGTTTGGAAACTGCTGCCTGGAAGCCGAATCGTCCAAAATCCGACATGACCGGATCAGTGGAATACCCGCTTGAAACGATAGCATGTGCCTTGGGATCGAGCTTGAGAAGATGACCGATTGCCTCTTTACCACCCATCTGTCCGGGAATTGTCAGGTCCATGAGCACGGCCGAAAAGGGGCTGCCGTTGTGCAGTTCGGCACTATATGTGTCCAGCATCTGCTTCCCATGTTCAGCAAATGCCACTTCATACCCTAATGTCTGCAACATGCTCCCCAGCACTTCCCGGATAGCCTCTTCATCGTCCATGACAAGTACTTTGCCACTCCCTGTTGAAAGTTTGGGCGTTGTTGTGGCTCGGGCATCCATCTGTTTTTTCGAGGCAGGCAGGTAGAGTGTAAAAAGGGTGCCTTTACCCAATTTAGAATCCACTGTGATATAGCCATCATGCTTTTCCAATATGGAGTACACAGTGGCCAGGCCCAAACCATTGCCTTGACTTTTGGTTGTGAAAAATGGATCGAAGATTCGGTTCAAGTCGGCATTTGAAATACCCGGCCCGGTATCCTCCAGGCTGAGTTTTATATATTTCCCAGCTGTCAGAGGGAGTGGTGATTCTTGGGGGAGATAAAAGTTTTCAATGTGAGCACGAATGACTCCTCCATCCGGCATCGCCTGTACCGCATTTATAACTAGATTATTGATAACCTGACTGATTTGACCCTCGTCACCTTCAATTGGCCAAATGTCACCCGGGGGGGCATATTCCAATCCAATATTTGATCCACCCAATGAAAAGATAGCCGAATCATAGAAAAGTTGACTGATTGAGAGGGTTTTTTTGACGGGTTCACCGCCTTTTGAGAATGTCAAAAGTTGCTGGGTAAGGTCTCGTGCCCTAAATGAGGCCTTTTCAATCTCTTCCATTTTCGCAAAAATTATGAGATTGTCACCGGCAAGATGTTTTACCAGTGAGATATTACCGATTATCGCCGTGAGTATGTTGTTGAAATCATGGGCGATACCTCCGGCAAGCACACCAACGGATTCAAGCTTTTCCACCTTAATCAATTCTTCTTCCATCCGTCTTTTTTGGGTGATGTCTCTGAAAACCAGGACCAGACCAAGGTGTTTTTGGTCTCGCTCAAATATCGGAGCGGCACTTGAAGAAATGAGCCGTTCATGACCATCTTTTGCAATGAGTATAGATCTCAATGGATAGTGACTTGTTGGCTGGATGTTTGATGTGCCGTTTTTCGAGTGGAGTAGTATTATCTCACGAGTGCTTTCATCCTGGAGAGTTAGAATCGTATTGATTGGTTGACCAACAGCTTCTTTTTGGGTCCACCCGGTAAGGACCTCTCCAACCCTGTTTATCAGAACGACTCGTCCATCGACATCAGTTGTGATAACACCATCTCCAATGCTTTGCAGGGTGACCATCAAGCGTTCTTTTTCGGCTGCGAGTGTCTCTTGATACCATTGGCGTTCGAGTGTATTGCAGAAGATCTCGCCAATGCGTTTGAGAACTGAAACTGTATCGAGTGTCCATGAAAGTGGAGTAGTCAGAGAATCGAGGCCGACAAAGCCACGCAACTCACCACCGTATATCATAGGAACTCGAACAACAGACTTCAGGTGCCGTTCAAGCCACATGCTCTTCTCCGCTTGTGCCTCTGGGGGTAACTCATCTAAAGCAGCAGCCAAAATACATTCTGCATTCGACAGCTGTTGCATGAACCATGGAACTGCGTCGAGAGAGAGAGCAGCCATATTATCAGCCTCTGAGGGTATTCCCTGCCGGCACCATTCATGGGTTTGGCCTATGCGACCTTCGGCAAATGAAAAATAAGCAACATAGCAGCGATCTGCATTGGTGTACTCACCAATTTGATGGAGTGAATATTGGATTGCTTTAGTTATATCGTTTTCTGAAAGGTGGATGAATTCTCTTGAGATATCAGAAATCAACTGCTCTTGAAAGATTCGATCATTGAGTTGATGAGTCATGCTGCTAAATGCATTCGAAAGTGTACCGATCTCATCCCTTCGATCAAGTTTTATGACTTCGCCATGGCATCTTTTTTCTATTTGAAGTGCCTCTTTGGCGATAAGATTGAGAGGAGCTGTTATTCTGCGGGCAAGCACCATCAAGGCAATGGAGGTAACCAGCAAAGTGATAAAGCCGCCGACCAGCATATATAGCCGCATTTTATTTGCTTCACCGTACAGTTCCCCTAGCGGAGCGCTGGCTATAATATACCATTTCCATGGCTGGAATGTGTTGAAAACGGCGAGCATTTCTTCATTTTCCAGCAAATGAAAGCTTTTCCCCACTGATTTGCCTTGCATCCGGCTGAACAGTTTTGAGTCTGCGATTGAGTTGCCGATCAATTTCTCATTGGGGTGCATCACCACTTTTCCGTTGGTGTCGAGAATCCAGATGTAGCCATTTTTACCTATGGAAATACTACGTATGGCGTCACCGGCATTTTTTTGGGCTTTGAGGACATTTGCCTCGATATTTTCAAGTCCGTATTTGCGGAGAACGACTATATTGTTCTCGGCAATACTTTTGGCATCGGCCAGTTGTGTTGCCAGCCACTTTTCCGCGAGGTTCGTGAGTGCGCTCTGTGAGAGATAGTAATTCAATCCACCAACAATCAGCATTCCAATGATTAATAATGGGAGAGTATTGAGGAGGATGCGCGGGAAAATTTTCATAGTCTACTGGTTCTTGCGGGTCGGTACAAAATCGGGGTAGGCGGTCATTTTTTTCAATATGACATCGGCATTTTTGAGTACTTCAAAGGGAATATCTACATCCAACTGGTCTGCCCGGCCCAAATTGATCATGATTCTGTTAGCGACAGGATCGATGATAGGAATAGTGCCTGGTGCGACCCCGTCAAGGATGCGACCGGCTATGATCCCTGCATGGGTCCCTTGCTGCACCATATCCACGACGACACCGCACAGGAAACCTTCTTCTGCCAGAATATCCAAATAGGCGATGCCCGGCCTCCTGTTATTCTGAAGAAGCCAGTGAACCACCTTTTCCTGGGGCACGTGCTGTCCATCTTTGTTTTCAAAGGTCCATGGCAGAAGTATGACAATGGCATCAGCCTTATCTTGATATTCAAGCACCGTCTGTTGCATGGTTTCGTAGCTGTCGGTGAATATTTTTTTTACTATTGTAAGAGGAAGGTTTTGCCAATCGTCTGTTGCTCCGGCTGCCCGAAGCATCTGTTGAGATAATATGCTTTGGTCCGAGAGAAAGAGAGCTGTTTTTGCCTCTGGTAGAATCTGGTGCAGCAAATTAAAACCTGATTTAATGGCAATTCTTTCAAGCACACCGGTAATATTGTGCCCGGGTATTTCGTGTGAATCCGCCAAAGGTGTATGCTCGGTTGCTGTGACCCAGCCGTAGTCCGGATCGGTTACAAAAAGGTTTATACCGCCAAAAACAATAGGAAGGGGAGTATCCAGCAACTTTGCCCCCACATGTCTGAGAGCATCGTCATCCATGATAAAGAGAAGATCGGGGTTTTGCTCTTGTATTGTTGCCACAATTTCTAGCGCTGCTGTCTCCATCTGTTCACTGGTCTTGTTGACCGTCTTGGTGTTCATATACATCCTGGTTACCGTCATATTGCGACCTTCAACATATCCCATTGTAGCCAGACCTTCTGTGATACCTCGATTTTCGTCTTTGACGGCCCACCATCCTTGGCGATAACTAAATAGAATCATGACGTTTTTATTGCGATTTGCGTCATGGATTTCAGTCGCCTGCAGTGTTTGAGTGGCTGTTGGGAACAGGGAAGAGAGAACAAAAAGCAACAGTGACAAACAGAACATTTTGCGGGGATCGGTCGGGGTTTTTGGCGTGTAAAGAATGTTGGGCATAGCATCTCTTTTTGTGCTGGCAATTGAGCCGGCGGGGAAATATGCTTCTTTCTGTTAAGAACGGGCGAGGTTCTCCATTGAGATCGAAGTCCATGCCACACGGTAGTATCCAATTCTACAAAGATTTTTCCTTTAGCACAAGTTTCAACTTCCAAATATGGAATGTAACCGTCTGAAATATGGTTTTTTTCGAGACCAACCATTGGCTGAATACCGGTGTTGTCTGATAATCGTGTACCCCAACAAAAAACAGGTAAAACAGCGAAACGAAGTGGGTCATTTCCGTATTTTTTTCTGTCAGGCTGGTGAGGGTAAAATGGAATTCAGGAGCGAATAGTCGAAGCAGAAATACAAATGTTTCGTGATGTTAGCTAAGGAGAAAAAGAGAATATTTCTGTTGAAAGAGTGAAAGAATGAACAAGGCATAGCGTACCGTCCCTTGTTCATTCTTCTAGAAGATTATTGAATCTTCAGGGGATGTCTAGTCCTTATAGACATTGTTAATAATACTTGGTCTTCTGGATTTACGTCATCTCCATCCTTGAAACGACTTAACATCTCCTTGAAAAATTGTTTTACCTTTGTTTTTGCAGGAAAATGAATACTTGGCAATTCAACTGGTTGAGCTTTACCCATGGTTTTTTCCTTAAAACTTAACATGTGATTCTGCAGATCTGCATATTCTACCACTTATGATGCTATACAGAAGAGTAGTGTGTTAGGCAACTTTAAAGATACCACGACAGTATCGAACGACTTCAGCTTGAAGATTTGCACAGCTAATCCGAAGCGTTTTACAGATTGACCTCGTTACGTAAACTCCCCAGAAATCTTTATCAGCGTACAGGTCGATTTGGTGCTGTGAACGACAGCTTTCCCAAGTCTTAAAAGTCAACATCTCTATATTGCATCTTGAATTTAGTCGGAGTCAGCACATTTCTTATTGATTTTACACGGAAATCTGGGGAGTTGTTTGTCTAATAATTGACTCAAACAACTCCCCTGACAATGCCCCTTTACACCCGTTTCAATGGGAAAACGAACGCCGGGTAAAAATTGTGGCCAGGGAAGCAACCAGTGCACGGAATGTGCGTTTTACGAAAGAGTAGTCTTGACGGATTCAGCCATCGGGGTAGTTGGCCTGCCGATAAGTTTGCTCAGTTGTCCGCTGTTGTCAAAAAGCCCGCCCTGCGCGGCACCGTTATCCGATTCTGCCAGCAATTCGGCTATCGGCCCTGGCAGACCTGCACTGAGAAGAATTTGTTTATACTCATTTTGGCTGAGATTTTTATACACCACATTTTTGCCGGACTGGTGTGAAATCTCTTCACTCAACGCATTGAGAGTGTAGGCGGAATCTCCAGCCAATTCATATATCTGGCCCTGTAGGTTGTCGCTGAGGAGGACTTTTGCCGCAGCTGCTGCATAATCGGTTCGGGCCGCCGATGCTATCTTCCCATCGCCGGCGCAGCCAAAGAGTGTTCCGTGTTCAAGGGCAACCGGGATACCCGCCGTATAGTTTTCAGTATACCAGCCGTTGCGCAGAAGAACGCGGGGAATGCCGGATGCGGCAAGAATTGCCTCAGTCTCCCTGTGTTCGAGAGCCAGTGGCAGCGGGCTGGTATCCGCATGCAAAATGCTCGTGTAGACGATTAATGGAATTCCTGCACCTTTTGCTGCTTCAATGACATTTGAGTGCTGTGCCCGCCTTTCTCACCTCTACGCCCATGGCTTTGAGATCCGCAACCTTTTCAGGGCTGCGTACAACAGCAATGAGCCTGGATGGTTCGATTTCCTTAAGCAATTCTTCTACCACCAGACGGCCTAATTGACCTGATGCACCTGTTATAGCAATCATTTTTTTTGTCTCCTTTTCTCTTGTTAACCGTTGTTCCCTCGCTTGCATAATGAGTATAAGGTGCATACTTTACTTTAGTAAGTACATACAAAAAGGTAAGTATGAAAAAATCTCGCAATAATTCAACAAATAGCATTTCACTCACTGAACGTCTTGACAAGGGAGATCTCTTTGCCGGCCCCTGTCCATCGAGGCAAGTGTTGAAACATGTCTGCAGCCAATGGGGCTTGCTTGCCCTCATGGCGTTGCGTAACGAAAAGGTTATGCGTTTCAGCGAATTACGGAGGAAATTAGGCGGAGTCAGTGAGAAGATGCTGGCGCAGAGTCTGCAGGCATTGGCCTTTGATGGTTTTGTACGAAGAAAATCCTATCCGTGTGTGCCGCCCCACGTGGAGTACAGCCTGACCGGGATGGGCGAAGAGATAGCAGAACATGTTGCCCAAATGGCCGACTGGATCGAATATAATCTTCCCAGGGTGATGGATGCACGGGGCTCAGCTGAAGAAACCACTGCTCAGTAAAGGAAGTACGCTGAATAAGGAAGCCGGCTTATTTTTAATCGTCACAAGTTGACGATTACAGGGAAATAGTATTGCTCCCAATTTCATTTACTTAAAAAATCCAATATGGAAATTCTCAATACTCATTCAACAAAATTTCCTTGTTCCATTCGAGTCGTTTGTGTCCTTGGTCTAACTATCGTGCTGCTAACATTATTACATGGTTGTTCCATCCAGAAAACACCAGCTCAGCAGCCGGGGAAATCAGACTATAGAAGAATTGGAATAGCTTCATATTATGGAAAAAAATTTCATCACAGAAAAACAGCCAGCGGGGAAATCTTTAACAATAATTTAATGACGGCGGCCCACCGGACCTTACCGTTTGGCACGAATGTGGTCGTCACAAATTTAGCTAACGGCAAATCCGTTAAGGTTAGAATAAATGATAGGGGCCCATTTATTAAAAAGAGAATTATTGACCTGAGCAGGGCAGCGTTTAGAAAAATTGAAAATTTAAGGAAAGGAGTTGTAAGGGTGGAAATCAGGGTTGTTGATTAGTTCTCAACTCTTTGTTTCTTAAACACTTGAGGCAGCTGCAGATCGGGAGATGTGACTATGGCCGCAAGGGAAGGGGGGACCTGTTGAAGGACATCTTACGGCCATCTGTATAGATAAAGCTGGGGAGATGGCGCGCACGGTTTCAGCAGCAGGATCAGGCCAATTCTGCTCAATCCGTCTTGAGAGAGAAGATTTACTTAACAAAACAATTGAAAAACACGATACTATACAAAGACAGTCCGGAAGAATATATGATTATCCAGATAGACAATAGCACAGAGATTGATACAGACCGGGACCTCAATTCAGCGGAGCGGCACATTCTGCAGAAATTATTCGGCTGGAAAACCTTGGTACATTCTCAAGAAGAGTTTCGTCGGAAAAAAGAATCAGCATTGGCTGTCGGTTGGAACAATTCCGGTCCCGTTCGTGAAAGCAGAGCACTGGCCTTGGTGATTTTGCAGTTGGAGAGAGAACTGCTCCTTCGTCTTAAAAATGGAAACGGCAAGTGATATGGATTGGAGAGAATGTCCACAGAATCTTTCCATTGTCGCCGGAGCAGGGAACCATTGGAGGGTAATTTTTGAAAAAGCCAGCAGATAAATATCGTGATGCGGCATTTATCATCATCGAAGAGCATTCCTGTCCCATTTATAGTGTAGGTGAAGAGCTGAAAGTGCAAAACTTCAACCTGGTGACTGCATCCTATAAGCCCAGTTGTCTCCATCTTGCCCAGAAAATTGCAGATATTGTCACAATAAAAGATACTATCAGCGGGCTTCCGAAAATTGGTGGGCCAAAGTCTCAATTTGACTGTGGCGGCTGTGAAGGAATGATTCACTTTGAGTATAAAAAGGACAAAGATTTTGCCACGGTGCAGATGAAAATGCTCCAGGAGGCAAATGATCGGCGGCGCAGGAAACTTGTTGAACAGCATTTCGGTGAACTCCGAAAGCTCGATATCTTTAAACCGCTTAACGATCACTCATTGGTTGACCTGACCTTGCTGCTTGAGTTTAAAACGATCCCCAAGGATAAGAGAGTGGTGAAGAAGGGAGCACCGGGAAACCATCTCTATATCATCATGAAAGGGCTGGCAGCGGTCATAGGTGATGGTGGTTCAAAGGTAGCTGAGATCAAAGCCGGAGAGATCTTCGGTGAAATGAGTCTTCTCTCCGGCGAACCGGTGTCCAAATCTATACATACCGTCGAAGACACCCAGGTGGCTATGCTCAGTGTGAAGAATTTCCGGGATGTGCTGACACGATATCAGATATTGCAGCTTTTTCTCTTGAAGATGCTGGTTGACAGGGCCCAGACAGTAGCCTTGCGGTCAGGAAATATTACCTCCGGCATGACCGGGAAATTATCCGAAATAAACGCCGCAGATCTTTTTAACCTCGTCAATTCCGCACGGAAAACCGGGGCGATTCATCTCTCTCTCAAAGAAGGAAAAGCTGTTCTCTTCTTTAGGGATGGTGAAATCATCTATGCCCGTTTTCAGAAGCATCGTCAAAAGGAAGCAGTGTATGCCCTGCTGGGTGCCCAAAACGGCCACTTTAGCTACGCAAGGGGGATTCCCAAAGAATTGGAAAATTCGCCACCAATCGGAGACTTTGTCGTCTTGATGATGGAGGGGATGCAGAGAAATGGTGCAACTCAGGGCTGATGTACCGGTTGGCAGTTTGGTTGCTAGATCAAAACCAAGGTTTCCACAGTTACTCTGAATGATGAACATCACTTCCAAAAGGATCAACATCCGAAATTCTAGTAAAGTTGGAGTTATTTCTGTTCATCAGTACAGGGATGGCTTCCTCAAGGGTAATAATCTTCCCAAGGGGCAGTACCGGTTCAATTTGCTACTTTTGATCATTCCTCACATAGTTTCATTTTCAGCGAAAGAGTTTTTCTGCTGCTAAATTTCCTTAATTGGCCCGCCAGACAAAGTGTATTGAATTATATCTTCACAGTTGTTCTTTGCACACTTAAAATGGTTGTTTCTGAGATGCTGACAGAATTGCAGGCATGAACATAAAAATATTAGTTTCCGCCAAGTATTGAAACACAACATTATCTATTGAAAAATACGCGGTTGGATACCCCCTGCCAACAAACTCAACAGAGATGAGATCCTGAAAAGAAACCGGCAGGATTACAGTCTGAAAATCGTTTAAAGGACCAGAACCATCATTGATTCCATCAAGTAAGAATGATTCAGTTACTGTCCCCCCATCTGACAGAGTGCCGATAACATCTATCCAGGTTGGGTAGGGTAACCCAACGTTCCCTTCTGCAAGATTAAACGAAATCAAATTAAACGGGTTCCCGTTTATCTGCTCTATCGTTACTGAATTATTGGGACTCAGAATATTCAAGTACTGGGTACCGTTAAATGCACATGCAAAATTATAGGATAAGCCGTCTTTTATGAAGGAACTTGCCGTACTTAATACGAATTTCGATTCGACTCCGGAATTGAATAATCCGAGAGGAAACCCCTCAAACGAAATGGTGGTTTCAATCAGATTGTTATGTTGAGCAAAGGTGGCAAAAACCATGCAATCACCTGCGATGGAATTGGTGGTCACTATTTTGTCGGCAATTACAGCATCGGTGTCTTCCATAAAGTCAACCCCACAACCCATGATTGACTTTATATGATACCCGGTATCAGCATGAAATATGAATTGAGCAGTCTCACCATAATTGAGTGTTTGGGGCGAGGGCGAAACTGCATCTAAGGTTCCATTTGGTCCAACTGAAGCTGATACCATGTACTGATTAATGGCAAATGAGGCACTGACTGAGCAGCTTTCTATAAACGGGTCAGTGATCACGGATTTACTATTTATACCCTTCTCTGTATTCGTAAAATCGATACCACATCCAGAAATAGTTGCAATATGAAACCCCTCATCGGCGTTAAAGGTAAATTGAACAGTATCTCCAATAGTTACTGTTTGAGGTGATGGGGTGGATACATCAAGACTGCCGTGGTCCAATGCAGACGCAGTAACTGTGTTTTGATTGACCCAGAAGGTTCCCAGGATGTTACAATCATCAACGATAGGGTCCGTGGTTATTGTTTTGCTAGTTACGCTATCATCATCAGTAACGTAAGTACTTCCGCAAGGTGGACCTACAGTAATAACCGAATCGATAGTATTAATATGATATCCAGCATCAGCTGCAAAAGTGAATTGAGGTGTTTCGCCATATTCAACTATTATGGGAGATGGAGTGTTTACATCCACTCTTCCATGAGCTTTCGATTGTACGAATGCATTCACCCGGTACCTATTGATAGCAAATACGGCTGAGACAGCACAACTTGTTGTAAAAGGTTCAGTGGTGACTGTTTTGGAACTTAAAGAATTATCTGAATTATAAAAAGAAACGCCACATCCGGAAATTGATGCAACATGGTGTCCAATTTCAGCGTTGAAGGTAAGGTCTACAGTACCATCCGGATTTACTATTTGAGATAATGGAGTGCCTTCATTCAAATTGCCATCTTCTCCTGGATGTGCAACTACAGTGTGTTGGTTGATGGCGAATGCTGCGGTGACAACACAACTCTCAGTAAATGGTTCTGTTAAAACTGTCTTGCTGGATAAGGAGTCATCAGAATTAATAAAATTGATCCCACATCCTGTAATCGACGCCACATGATATCCTAGATAGGCGTTGAAGATAATCTGCTTTGATTCACCATCAACGGCTGTTTGAGGTGAAGGAATAGCCGGATCCAATACTCCATTTTCTCCTGGACTCGCAATTATCGTATGCTGGTTAACGGCGAATATAGCGTTTACCACACAAGCTTCAGTAAATGGATCGGTAATGACAGTTTGACTGGAGACAGTATCATTTGAATTGGCATAATCGATTCCACATCCAGTTATAGATTCAATATGGTAGCCTGTGTCTGCATTGAAGGTCAGTTCAACTGTTTCATTATCATTTACGTATTGAACGGAGGGGGTGGCTGGATCCAGACTTCCGTTGTTTCCTGTATCTGCAATTACCATATGCTGGCTAATGGCAAAGATCGCGCTGACATTACAACTTTCGGTAAACGGATCGGTAAAGACAGTTTGGTAAAAGATAGTATCGTCTGAATTAGTATAATCGACCCCACATCCAGTAATAGATTGAATATGGTAGCCTGCATCTGCAATGAAGGTCAATTCAACTGTTTGACCGTCTTTGACTTTTTGAGACGATGGAATGTCTTCACTCAAGCGACCGTTTGCACCTGCAGTAGCAACCACTGTGTACTGGTCGGTTGCAAAAGTTGCGGTGACGACACAGCTTTCTGTAAACGGGTCGGTTGAGATGGTTTTACTGGTCAACGCATTATTCGAATTGGTAAACTCCAGTCCACATCCAGTAATCGTTGCAATATGATACCCTGCATCTGCGTTAAAGGTAAATTGGATAGTTTCACCCTCGTTTACAACTTGAGGTGAAGGAGTCGCAGCATCCAAACTTCCCATTGGCCCGACGACAGCTGCTACGGTGTTCTGATTGATGTCGAATGTGGCCATAATAGTACAATCAGCAGTAATTACATCTGTGACAATCTTTTTGTTAGATATCACATCATCAGAGTTAGTAAACTCAATACCGCATCCAGTTATAGAAGCAACATGATACCCTGCGTCAGCGTTGAAGCTAAACTCTGCTGTTGAATAATAATCAACTGTTTTGGGGGATGGAGTAGAACTGCTAAGTGTGCCGTTCAGATCAGTATAAGCGTTAATCCGCGCTCTGATAAATGATATATACGCGGAACCTGAGTTGCTGCCATTATCATCATCATAAGGGGCGCCTGCAACAATCATGTTACCGTCCAAGGCAATGGACCGCCCAAAATTATCACTGGAAGCACCATCAACCGCGGAGAGCTTTGCAATATGAGGCGTTGTTGACCAGCCAACCACTGGTTCTACAAAAACGTAAACTGAGCCGGAGCGATAATCCATCGAAGCGTTCCCAATAGCTCCTACAACTATCGTTTTCTCGCATATGGATACTGCCCCGCCAAATTCATTCAAGCTATCACCATCACTGGCAGTAAGCTTAGTGACTTCAGTAGCATCTACCCAATTATTTGCCGGTTTCTCAAAAACATAAGCGGCTCCCGCGTTGTAGGCGACAGCGTCATTTGCCGGTGCCCCTACAACAATCGTATCGCCACTGATCGAAACTGCGCCGCCAAAGAAATCGCCTTCATCTATATCACTTGCAGTTAATTTAGCGGTTTGGGTCGTGGTCGCCCAGCCGTTTGCAGGTTTTTCAAAAACATACACAGCGCCCAACTGAGTCGTCCCAGTCCCTTGACCAGGAGCACCCACAACGATCGTGTCCTCACCAATTGCGGTAGACCACCCAAATTTATCATTCAAATCAATGTCACTTGCAGTCAACCTTGCGGTCTCAGTCATGGTTGCCCAGCCGTCTGAGGGTCTTTTGAAAACATAAGCAGAGCCACCGGAACCAAATCCGTTGATCCCTTGATCGCTGGCTCCAACAACAATTATGTCACCCTTAATGCTTACGCTCTCACCGAAATCGCAACTGTCATGACCATTACTTGAGGTCAATTTTGCAGATTCAACCATATCTTTCCAACCTTCTTCAGGTTTTTCGAAAATGTACGCTGCTCCAGTATTTGGGATACGTCCATCACTCGCAGGACTTCCCACCACAATTGTGTCACCACTTATTGAAACAGAGAGACCAAAGTTATCATCTGCAGAAGCGTCACTTGCAGTGAGCTTAGCGGTTTGGGTCATGGCCGACCATCCGTCAACAGGCTTTTTAAAAACATAAACAGTCCCTGAATCGTAAATTGTGGTATTGGGCGCCCCAACAACAACTGTATCACCACTGACAGCAACCGAAATTCCAAATTTATCATTTGCTGCGCCATCATTTGCAGTCAGTTTTACCTGTTGAATCCATGGGTCTATAATTAATGGATATTTTGCTCCACTGTCATCGACTTGAATGCTTAAAATATTTTTGGTGAGGGCAAAACGTGCAGGCAGAACCTTACTGTCGGCATCAAAAACGTTTAAACCTGCGTAGCGTATCTGCTGACCAGATGCATCGGTTAGGATAAGCGTGTTGTTTGATTGGAGTTTCGTTTCTCGAACACCAGCAAGAGCAAGTTCCACGACAAGCAAGCCTTTCCCTTTTTCAGGGGCCTTATGCACTGTAAATCCTTGTTCGACGCCCCACCGTGAATTTACATACCACTCAGACAGATCCCCCCTGTCATAGACCATCCTCCCATTATCGTTGATCATTCTTGCATTTCTCACAGGTTGGATCGCTCCTTCATATCCTATGCCTAACATGGTCATTTCCCAGATATTCTTGCCTGATCTGAATTGGGGACCGGTTGAAGTAAATGAGATCTCTATGCCGTGAGAAGGATTCGTCAATGAATATCCTTTGCCACTTCGCTTTAGCTGATATATCGAAGGCAAATTCTTTTGTAATGCGCTGACAATGGCAGGGGTAGCCCAAGGAGGGAGTATTTCGACAAACTGTTCCTGTGACAGGCGATTCGTTTCTGCATTTGATATTGCCTGTACTGTAGTTGGAAAAAATGACAATAGAAAAAGAATCGAGACAGTAAATGAAACTTTCATTAGTTTTTGTATTAAATCTGTTAGCTCAATAGACAAGTTTCTATCCTCCGGGAGATGATCAGTTCTGACTAAGAAATTTTCATTGTCTGTTATCGCAGAGCTTCAGTTGATTGTCAATGTGTTTAAGTAAATAAATAGTTGATATGGGTCGTCAGTAGTGGATACCATTGATCACAATCGGTTCCAAGTTGAGTAGTGCGGTGATGTTGCCACATCGAAGGTCTGAATTATTCTAACAAAAGCTCAATGGCCACTCCATTCTAAGCAAGGTGCATTATCAGAAAAATCAAAACATAGTATAATAATCAGTAATATCCGGTTAGGAAATTGCATGTGAAATATTAATAAATATTAACAGTTTAGGTGATTTTTCACTTCACAATGGAATAAAAATTTTCGATCGCTTTCTTAAAAGAAAAAACTATTAAGGGGGCTGCAAGTCGTAGTTACGTCACCTCCAATGGTTTGCGGTTCAAAGGAGTAATCGAAAGAACTGGATCCTATAGAAGAACACGTTCCTGAAATTGCGAAATTGTTTGTTGCTGATAGGTCATGGCCATGGATCAAACCAATAGAATCAAAATTGACACTTAGTCCATCTGAGGAGAGAGTATGGTCCGTGCGAACAATCATGCTAAATAGAGGGCGCAATGTCCGTCTCCTGATCCGAGAATCGGAATTTACTGTACTAGCTTATGCATATCTGCCTCGGCACCTCAGATCTGGTGAGCTTGTTCCTAATCTCAGCAATTACTACTATACGTGTTCGATAGCACTTTTGAGCAGTGCGGAGAGTTCCGATTTTAGGTTGCCCTGATACTCCCGTGATGTAAATCTTTTGTACTGAACTTGACATTCCTTATGTATAATTAAAACAATTACTTGTAACGTTTTTTCCCTTATTCAACCGCACCGTCGACCGGCTTTATTACTGCCTTGAGATCGACCTCCATGGGGAGCTGTTTCTGAGCCCGCATGATACGTTCGGTCTGCTCCCAGCCCTTTTCATCTATAGTGCCAATGGCAAAGTCGGGTTGCGGCTGAATCAAGTCGCGGGTTATCTTCAGCTGTTCTTCCAGGATCGGGCGCGGCGTATCGGTGTCATATTTTTGCAGGGTCTTGATAGCTTCCTCTTGATTTTTTGGGTCAAGCGCCTGTTGCCATCCCTCCAACAGGGCCGTCACAAAGCGTTTCACCAGTTCCGGTCTTTCAGTTACGGTACGCGATTCGGTGACCACGCAGTTGGCCACGAACTTTACCCCGAAGTCCGCTGGATTGAAAAAGGCGGTTTTTTCTCCTGCCTTGTCGAGTTGTGCACCGATAATCGGTCCCTGGGCATTCCGATAGACCGGCCAGAGCTGAACCTGGTGCCGGTAAAACGGTGTATAATCATAGCGGACACTGAACAGCTTTACGTCTGAGCTGCTGAGGCCGGCTTCGGCCAACAAAGTATGCATAATGGTTTCATCGTTGCCGCCAAATGTTACGCCAATGACTTTCCCCTTCAGGTCGGCAAGATTTTTGATCTGTATCTCCTCCGGGCGATACATCCATTGCAGCGGGTTGACCTGGAATAACTGGGCAATCACCACCACCGGCGATCCCTTGGCCCGGGCCCGAAGCACCTGATCGGCGGAGGCGGCTCCAAATTCCGCGTACCCCAGTTCCAACTCCCTGATCGCATCTCGCTCCGGCCCGCCCGGTTTGACCTCCACATCAAGTCCGGCTTTTTCGAACAAGTGGTGGGTTTCGGCATATAAGGCGCCGATCACGCTGACGTTGCGGAGCCATTTCAGGCGATAGCTGACTTTTTCATTGGCCCGGGCGCCGGTTGTGACGAGCATCGCCAATACGAACAGCACACAGGCTGGCAGAACGAGAATGTTGGTTTTGTTGTTCATCTTTGCTCCTTGCTTGGCATGAAAGCTCAGGTTGCCTCCAAATGGAGGTTACCGACCGGTCCATGCCCTTTTTATGACTGCCCCCAGCAACTCCAGCAGTGCCTGGTAAATGGCGATGGTGATGCCGATCATAAAAAGGGCGATCAGAATCTTGCCCAGATCGCTCTGATAGAGGGCGATCCGAATACTGTAACCGATTCCGGCATTGGCAGCGATGAATTCCCCGACTATGGTTCCGGCCATGGCCAGG
>Ga0055480_10000142_pt1 | contig 24359 bp, 26 predicted proteins | sample Muzzi_PWB_D2_FD_57935 | JGI IMG/M metagenome (GOLD analysis project Ga0055480, IMG submission 57935) | Wetland microbial communities from San Francisco Bay, California, USA, that impact long-term carbon sequestration - Muzzi_PWB_D2 | ecosystem: Environmental > Aquatic > Marine > Wetlands ... | reverse complement strand
AGCTACGATGCCATCGCCCGTCGCATCGGGCGGCCCCGGGCACGCCGTGCCGTGGGCCGCGCCAACGGTCAAAACCGGCTGGCGGTCGTCGTCCCCTGTCACCGGGTGGTAGGAAGCGATGGGAGCCTCACGGGGTACGGCGGAGGGCTCTGGCGAAAGCGGGTCCTCCTCGAGCTGGAGTGCCGGCACACGGCACGGGCGCCGGCCGGCGCCGGGGTCGACTCTCCTCTCCCCTCCCGCTAACATTTGGCTCGCCCGGCCTCCTTTGGACGGTCCGGAGGAGGTCCGGCCCGCCGCCGGCTATATTTGTCCGGCGCGGCCCAGGGGAGAGAGCCATGAACAAGCGCATCGTCCGGGTAGGGGGGATCGACTGCGGCGCGGAGCCGTTGTTCCTGATCTCCGGCCCGTGCGTCATCGAGGACGAGTCGACGATGATGCAGACGGCCGAGCGGCTGGCAGCGGTGTCCGCCCGGCTGGGGCTGCCGATCATCTACAAGTCCTCCTTCCAGAAGGACAATCGCAGCGACCTCAGCTACTACACGGGCCCCGGGCTCGAGGCCGGGCTGGAGATGCTCCGGAAGGTCAAGGAGGCCTTTGGCTTTCCGTTGTTATCGGACATCCACTATCCCGACCAGGCGGCCCCGGCGGCCGACGTGCTGGACGTGCTTCAGATCCCGGCCTATCTGTGCATGCAGACCGACCTGGTCGTCGCGGCGGCACGGACCGGGAAGGTCATCAACCTCAAGCACGGCCAGTTCCTGGCGCCGGAGAACATGGCCAAGCCGGCCCAGAAGTGTGTCGACGTCGGCAACGACCGGGTGATCTTGACGGAACGCGGCTATACCTTTGGGTACAACGACCTGGTGGTGGATCCCCGGAGCTTTTACCACCTGAACCAAACCGGGTTTCCCGTGGTCTTCGATATCACCCATTGCATTCGGAAATCCGGCATCCCCAGTGCCGATCCCGGCGGCGGGGCCCGAGAGTTTCTCCCCGCGATCGCGCGCGCGGGCGTCGCGGCCGGGGTGGACGGGATCTTCCTTGAGACCCATCCCGACCCCACCCGAGCTCGGTGCGACGCCGCGAGTCAGCTCTGCGTCGACGACCTCGAGGCCTTCGTCCAGCCGCTCCTTGCCCTCCACGAGGTGGAGGTCGCCACCCGAACGCGCGCCGCACACCATGGAACTGTATCTCGATAGCGCCGACCTGGCGGAGATCGAGGAGGCCTTTCAGCTCGGCTTCCTTACGGGCCTGACCACCACCCCGACGTTCATGCACCGCCACGGGGTCACCGACGTCGATGGATTGATCCTCCGGTTGGCGGGGATGGTGCCGATCCTCCAGGTCGAGGCCCTCGGGCAGTCCGCCGATGCCATCGTTGCGGAGGCGCACCGCCTCACGGCGCTGGGCCTCGACCCGGCCGCCACGGTCTTCAAGATCCCCGTTTCACTCCACGGGGTAAAGGCGTGCAAGCGGCTGGCGGACGAGGGCCTGCAGGTCAACATCCATTTGGTCTACACGCTGCAGCAGGCCTATATGGCGATGGCGGCCGGGGCGGCCTATGTGTGTCCGCTGGTGGGGCGGCTCCAAGACCAGGGGCACGACGCCCTCGGCCTCGTCGAGGACTGCATCGTGGCGGTGGATCGCTATCGCTATCCCACAAAAGTGATGTTCTCGTCGGTCCGGAGCGTGGAGCACGTGCGGAATGCCCTGCACCTCGGGGTGCACACCATCACCGTACCCTATCGGATCTTGACGCAGCTGACCGAGAACCACTTCACGACACTGGGGACCAACCAATTCTTCGAGCACACGCGCCTCGTGACCACGACGGTCGGCGAGGCGATGCGATCGGTCAACCCCGTGGTCCCGGCGGAAATGCCGCTCCAGGAGACCATCGTGAAGATGACCGAGTTTGGATTTGGATGTGTAACGGTCGTGAACGGAGACGGCACGGTCCGGGGCGTGTTCACCGACGGTGACCTCCGACGCCTCCTCGAGCACGAGGGCCGCAACATCCTCCAACACACGATGGCGGACCTAGCCTACCAGCCTCCGATCATGGTGGAGAAGGGGGAGCCGCTCTCAGCCGCCGCCGATCTGTTCAAGACGCACAAGGTGGACACCCTCCTCGTCACCGAGCACGGTGCGCCGGTCGGCATGTTGGACATCCAGAATCTCTGACCGGGCCTTCGGCCTAGAACCAGATCCGATAAGCGAGCGCCCCACCGGCCAACATGGCCGGTGCCAGGAACGCGGCCCGTCCGACCAACCACAGGACCTCCGGCAGACCGACGGAATAGCGTTGGGGCCTATCCACCGGCGGGAGGAGACGGGCCAGGCGGAGGGCCAGGGCGAACATTTCCCATACGAACGTATAGAGGAAGAGAAGCAGCGACCACCGGCCCAAGGCAAAGCGGACCGGGAGGACCCAGTGGCCGGCCACGAACGTCATGAGCCCCAGCGTCGCCACCAGCTGCCCCAGCACTACCCACCAGGCACCGTGCCGACGGAGATCCTCCACGGTCGTCGCCAGCCCAAGTCCGGCGAGGCCCACGAGATAGGCCAAGGCCCACCATGGCAGGGTGTCGATGGTCCCCCCCGAGAGGAAGCGCGCGCGTCGGGTCCACCGGGCGACCCAAGCCGGCCTAATGTGCCGCTCGGCGAGAGGTCCGTCAAACGCGCTGTGACCTGCCCGCCGGAATGGGCCTCCGACACCGCGGAGCGCCCATCGCGTCGACCTTCATCTGGAGGCGCCCATGAGCGCCCGCTCCCCGCAGGCCCTGGCCGGGAAGTACCTCAACCGCGAGTGGCAGCGCCTGACGGCGATCGAGCGTTTCGTCCTCGAGCGCGTCTTCCAGCGCCACCCGGTGAGCCGCAACATCAATCGGGAGTTCGAGGACGCCCGCACCCGGGGGGAGCGGCTGGCCGACCTCCTGACGGCCTTCGGCGGCTCCTGGCCATTCATCCTCCTCTTCCTCGGGGTCGTGGCGGCGTGGATTGCCCTCAACACCGCCGTCCTGGCCAGGGGTGCCGCGTTCGACCCCTACCCCTACATCCTCCTCAACCTGGCGTTGTCCCTCCTCGCGGCACTCCAGGCGCCGGTGATCCTGATGTCGCAGAATCGGGGAGCGGCCCGCGACCGTCTCGACGCGGCCAACGACTACGCCGTCAATCTCAAGGCAGAAATCGAAATCCAGCGCCTGCACGAGAAGCTCGACATCCTCCGCGCGGAAGAATGGGTCGCCCTGGTCCAGATGCAGCGCGACCAAATCCGGCTCCTCGAGACGCTTCTCACCCGCACCGAGGCCGGGCCGGGGGCGCCAGGAGACGCGTCCGGCTCCTAGCGCTCGCCTACCCGCCGGCGGTCGGGCTCGACGGGGCTCTCGAAGGATTCAACCGACTGTGGCGGAACCCATAGAGGAAGTAGAGGGGGATGCCGATCACGAGCCAGACGGCAAACCGGATCCAGGTCACCAACGGCAGCTGGGACATCAGGTAGCCGCACGCCAGGATGGCGATGAGCGGCGTCCACGGCGCCCCCGGGACACGGAACGGCCGTGGCCGGTCGGGCTCGGTCCGCCGGAGGAGGAGCACGCCGCCCGCCACCAGGACAAACGCAAAGAGCGTCCCGATGTTGGTGAGCTCCACCGCCTCATTGATGTTGGCGAAGGCAGCGAACCCCGCAACGAAGACGCCGGTCAGGATCGTGGTGATGTGGGGCGTCCGAAATCGCGGGTGAATCTTGGACGCCCATGGCGGGAGGAGGCCGTCCCGTGCCATGGAGAAGAAGATCCGGGGTTGTCCCAACTGAAACACCAAGAGGACGGACGTCATCGCCACCACCGCGCCGAAGCTCACGATGAAGCGCGCCGCCGCGACGAGCCGAGGGTTCCCCCCCGAGAGCTGGAGGGCGGTGATCATCGGTTCCGCCGTCCCCAGCGTGTTCCACGGTGCCATGCCGGTCATCACGAACCCCACCAAGACGTAGAGCACCGTGCAGATGATGAGGCTCATGACGATCCCGAACGGCATGTCCCGCGCGGGGTCTTTGGTCTCCTCCGCCGCCGTGGACACCGCGTCGAACCCGATATACGCAAAGAAGATGATGGCCGCCGCCGCACCGATCCCCCGGAACCCATTCGGCGCAAAGCCGCCATACGCCACGAAATTCTCTGACTTGATGAAGGCAGCGCCGACCCCGACGAAGAACAGCACGATCAGGATCTTGAGCACCACCATGATCGAGTTGGCTCGGGAGGATTCCCGAATCCCATAGACCAGGAGAACGGTGAGCGCCGCCACAATGACCACCGCGGGGAGGTTGAGGATGATCGGTACGCCGGCCACGTGCGGGCCAGCCACGGCCGTGGCCAGGTACGTCGTCGCCGCGTCGCTGGCTCCACCCTGCACCGCCTCCGCCGCTTGGAACGCGGTTCGGTAGTCCGTCGCCAACCACGCCGGGAGGTGGAGGCCAAAGTGGCTGATCAACTCGACGAAGTAGCCGGACCAGGAGATGGCCACTGCCACGTTCCCCACCGCGTACTCGATGATCAGGTCCCACCCGATGATCCAGGCGACGAACTCCCCCAGGGCCGCATACGAGTAGGTGTAGGCCGATCCCGCGATCGGTACCATCGACGCGAACTCGGCGTAGCAGAGGGCGGCAAAGCCGCACGCCGAGGCCGTGAGGAGAAGCGACAGCACGATTGCAGGTCCGGCTCCCGGGTGAGATCCGCCGCCCGCGATCGCCGAACCCGTCGTCGCGAAGATCCCCGCGCCGATGATCGCGCCGATGCCAAGCGCCGTCAGATCCCACCGCCCGAGCGTACGTTTGAGGCCGCCTCCGGCCCTCGTCTCGGCGGTGAAATGGTCAATCGGCTTCCGGCGGAATAAGGCGTTCATGGCAGAGGCTCTTTCGGGTGGATGTGCAACGGGCCGACCGGAGCGCCCCAAGATGGAGAGTGGCCGGCGCCACCGGCAAGGGAGCTCACGGTCGGGCCCCGACGAGGGACCGGGTGATCACGCGCCCATCGGCGCGCGTCGCAGCGGGAGACGGGAGAGGGTACCCCCGCACACGGGGGGCCGTATCACCACCAGGGTCGGCGCGCGCCGGCCGGCCGGTAGAAGGACAGGTCGATCCCGAGGAGGTGCTTGGTCACGTAGACGATCTGGCCGGTGTGCATCCCGAAGTGTTCGACGACATGGTAGACTGCGCCCAGGACGCTCACGTCGCGCCCTTGAATGTGCCGCTGGTGCGGCAAATCCGCGGGGTCGAGGGCGGCCAGGACGGCGTCCGCTTCTTCGACTGCCGTGTGGAGCCGAGTGCGGAGGTCAGCCGCCGGGACCGGGCCGCGCTCGTCGAACTCCTCCTGACGGCGCCGCGTGTCGGCGGTGCCGCCGAGGCCGCTGACGATCCACTGGCGGATATTCCCCGTCAAATGGAGAACGAGATTTCCGACGCTGTTGCTCGTCTCATTGGGGCGCCACCAGAGCTGCTCCCCCGAGAGGCGGTCGAGGCAGGCTTCGATCTTCGGGAGATACTCGTCCCGCAGATAGCGGCGGGATTGATCGAGAAACGTGGCACCCAAGTCCGCCATCGGCCCTCCGCAATGCGTCAGGGTGTTGAACGATCCCAGAGGCTCGGTCGAAACCGCCGTGCCCGCGCGGCCATGGCTTTCACCGGCGCTCGTCGCCGCAATCTAGCGGCGGCGGCTCCCGATGACCTGAGGGCCGGGCGAAGGCCCATCGACCGTCACGTCGAGGTCGCGAAGAAGGCCGTCGTGTAGATCATAGATCCACCCATGGATCGCCACGGCCTGCCGGCGCTCCCATGCGGCTCGCACGATGGCCGTTGCCCCCACGGCCTCCACCTGGGCGACGACGTTGAGCTCGCAGAGGCGCCGCCAGCGTGCAGTCTCGTCGGGTGCGGCATCCAACGCCGCGCGGTGGACGTCGGCGATTCGGCGGACGTGCCCGATCCAGTCTTCCAACGGAGCGCGAAGCCGCGGACCGAGCGCGGCCTGCACTCCGCCGCAGCCGTAGTGCCCGCACACGATGACATGTTCCACTGCGAGGGTCTCCACGGCATAGTGCAGGACGGAGAGCCCGTTGACATCGTCGGCCGCGACGACGTTGGCCACGTTCCGATGGACGAAGAGCTCGCCGGGCGCCAGACCGACGATCTCGTTGGCAGGCACACGGCTGTCGGCGCAGCCGATCCAGAGATAGCGCGGGCGCTGAATGGTCCCGAGCCGCTCGAAGAACGCAGGATCAGCCGCGCGATGGGCCGCGGCCCAGGCGCGATTGTTGGCAAAGAGGTCCGCGAGGAGGCGCATCGGGTGATCAGGTGGGGGGTGACGGCTCGTCGAGGACGCGTCGGATCACGAGGCCGAGATCCCGCGCAACGACCGGTTTCATCACGTATTCCCGGATCCCCAGGGCCCGGCTTCGTTCGGGAGTCATCGCCTCGCTGAACCCCGTCATGAGAATGACGGGTGCCTCCGGCCGAATCGACAACACCCGGGTCGCCAATTCCCCCCCTGTCATGCGGGGCATGGTGTAGTCCGTGATGACCAGATCGAAGGCCGCCGGGTCGTCCTCGAAGGCAGCAAGGGCATCGAGGCTGTTGGTCTTCACGGTGACGCGATACCCGAGGCGCTCGAGGAGGCGCTTGGCCATGTCGGCAATGGCGCGTTCGTCATCTACGAACAGCACGTGCTCCGTCCCGCGTGGAATTGCGGCCGACTCCGTCGCCACCACGGGGGTCGCGGCATCGATGCGCGGCAAATAGACCTCGAAGGCGGTGCCGACCCCGACCTCGCTCCGGACCAGCAACGTGCCACCGTGATTCTCCACGATGCCCAGGACCACGGACAACCCGAGCCCGCTCCCCTCCCGGGCGCCCTTCGTGGTAAAGAAGGGGTCGAAGATCCGCCGTTGCACCTGCGGCGACATCCCGTGCCCCGTATCCTCGACCGTGAGTCGAAGGTAGGCCGGGTCGACCAGCGTCGGGTGCGCGCGGCGGAGCGCGGCATCGACCTGCACCCGGTCGAGGGCCACGGTCAGCACCCCCCCCTGCTCGCGCATCGCGTGAAAGGCGTTGGTACACAGGTTCATCAGGACCTGGTGCATCTGCGTGGGATCGGCGTTGACCGCATCCGAGGCGTTCAATGCTTCGCGAATCTCGATCGTGCTCGGCAACGACGCCCGGAGGAGGCGAAGCGCCTCCCCAACGATCTCGTCGAGCCGGACCGGGCTCCGTTCCCGCTCGACCTGGCGGCTGAAGGTCAGAATCTGATCGACCAGTCCCTTGGCCCGCAGGGCCGCAGTCTGTACCTGGCCGAGGTCCTCCACCGCCGCATGATCCGGGGCCAGCTCCTGCAAGGCCATCTCGATGTGGCCGAAGATCGGGGTCAGGATGTTGTTGAAGTCGTGGGCCACGCCCCCGGCCAATGTGCCGATCGTCTCGAGCTGCTGGGCCCGGCGCAGCTGGGCTTCCAGCCGACTCCGCTCCTCCTCCGATTCGCGCCGGTCCGTGATGTCGCGCGAGTTGACCACGCCCTGGGCGCCGCCGCCGTCGTGGAGGTGCACACAGCCGACCGATTCGATCGTACGCCAGGTACCGTCGGCATGGGCAAAGCGGAATTCCACCAGCTGCGCGGCCTCCGGGGTCGCGTAGGCGTGAGCCGTCGCGGCCACGACCCGCTCCCGGTCCTCCGGGTGAATCAAGTCCAGCACGTTGCGCCCCACGAGGTCCGGCGGCGGATACCCCAGCGTCCACGCCGAGGACGGGCTCTGGTAGCCGATTCGGCCCGCTCGGTCGACGACGGTGATGATGTCTTGGGCGTTTTCGATCAGAGACCGGTAGTACTCCTCGCTCCGTTCCAGCGCCCGTTCCGCCTCCTTCCGCTCGGAGATGTCCCGCCCGATCGTCGAGAGGTAGTCGGTACCCTCCGGCGTCCGGTGGGCCACCACCACCTGGGACAAGGGCACCTCGTCACCGGCACGAGTGAGGAGGGTCGTTTCCCCCGACCAGACGCCTGCCTCCAGGGCGGTCGGGACGGCCTCGTTGGAATACCGAGAGAGCGTCGCCGGTGAGAAGAACGTCGCGATCGTGAGGCCCTCGACCGACTCCTCGTCGCCGAGACCGACCATCCGCCGCCCCGCTAGATTCAAGTAGCGCAACTGGCCGGCCAGATCGGTCATCGCCACGAAGTCCGGAGTCGCCTCCAGCAGCTCCCGCGACCGGCGGGCAAACTGCTCCGCCAGATGTCGCTCCGTGATATCGGACGTCACCCCCACGAGCCCCACCACTGCCCCGTCGTCCCCCAGAGTCGGGAGGAGGTTCGAACTGAGCACGCGGTCCGGGGCCCCCGCGGCTCGGAACTCGAACCCCGTCGGCGTCCCGCGCACGGCCGCTGCCATCCGCCCGCGGACCTCCGGGTGATCTTCCGGGACCACGACATCGATAAACCGGATTCCGCGGACCTCCCCGGCCTCTACCCGCAGCATCCGTCGACCCGTTTCGTTGAGCGAAATCAGGCGTCCCTCCACATCGAGATCGAAGATCGAGACCGGAGCGTTCTCGACCAGGAACCGATACTGCTGGGTCGTGGCGTGGAGGTCAGCCTCTGATTGCGTCCGGGCCGACGTCTCCCGGGCCAAATCTCCCTGCGTCCGATCCAAATTGGAGACCAGGCGCAGCAGACCCCGGCGAGTGAGGCCGAACCCTACCACCATCAGAACCAGGGCGACGACGGCGGTCATCACCAGGGCCTCCGTCCGCAGTCGTGTTACCACGGCCGCGGCCTCCTCTCCGGGTAGGAGGCCCGGAAGGAGGTGGATCGCCACGAGGTCCGCCAGCGTCAACAGTCCCACCAGGCTCAGCCCGACCGTCTCGAGGACCGGACCCAGGAAGACCCCGCTCTGTCCGAGCATGACCCGATCCCGGAGCAGCCACCGGATCGCGATCACGGTGACGCCGAGGATCACGACGTCGACCACCGTCATTGCGAAGGCGGGGAGCTCAGTCATTCCTCGGTCTCCGGCCAAACGGTCGCCGGACCGATGCTACGGTCCGTAGGTGGCATGGTGCAGGCTGGAGGATGCAAAATGGGCCCCTGAGAAGGGAGGGCAAGGGGCCCGGGGGGCTAGCGCAGCCAGCCCTTTCGGATCGCCATGAAGCGCCGCTGCTTTCGGTCGTGATATGCCGCCCCGACAAAGACGCTGGTCGCCACTTCGAACAGCGCGGCCGGGACGGCTGTCTCCCCCGCCAGGGGTCGGCGGATGGCCGCGCGGATCCCGGCCTCCGGGATCGTCTCCGCGGCCACTTCCAGGATGTTGGCGATCGCCTCGCGGCACGTCGACACTTCCCAAAAGAGCTTGGAGCGGAGGAACTTGTGCTCCAATGCCTGGCGGTAGGCGGGGAGATGCACCTGGATGGCGTCTGAAAGAGAGGCGCTGGCCTGGTCCGAGAGCGATGCCGGATCGGAGGAATCGAGCCTCCGGAGACGATCCTCAATCAGCTTCCGAAACGGTCGGTCCGGGGTGCGGCGGAGTACATCCTCGAACTCGGCGTGCGGCACGGCGCTACCTCGGTGTGCGTCGGCTGGGTTCAGGCGTGTTGGTCCCATCCTACGCTGTCACCGGGGGGGGTGTTTCAGGGATGAACGGCACGACTACGGGGAGTCCGACGATCCGGCGCGCCGGTAGACACGCCGGAGGGGGAGCGGTTTCGCCAGCATCCGGCCCACCACACGGGTGTCGACGATGAGGCTCTCGCCTGACCCGGCCACCTGATAGGTGGTCGTGGCACGGAGATCCTGCTCCTTCCGTTCCACCCGGAGCCGGCCATTGTCCCACCGGCTCCGAATCTCGACCGGGTCCTCGAATCCCAGATCCCGATGCGTCTTTCGACCGTCCGGATGAAACACCTGGTGACCGTAGGACAAGTCGAGCGGGTAGAGGGTGACGGTGCTGTCGTCCTGTCGTAGCTCGAACGCGTCGGTGGCCTCGAGCAGCGCGGCAATGTCGTGATGGAGGCGCTCTAGGTCCCCGGCGGCGGGGCCAGCATCGGGCTGCGGCACCGAGTTCCCGCCGGGAAGCCGCCCACTGACGCCCGGCTGTCCCCCCCCGGGAATCCCCGCCCGGCTTCGGATCCCTTGTTCGCTATTGTGTCGCAGGAGTGCCGCCATCAGGTCCTCACCGGCCCGCGGGGTGAGCCGCCACACGCCGGTGAGATCCGGCGCCTGCGCCGCCGCCGCGGCGGTCGGCGCCCCGACCACGGCGGCGAAGACAGCGAGCGCCGCGAGTGCCGGACCTGTGAGGCATCGGTTGAAACGCCGCGAGATGAACACCCTGGCAATGTAGCAGCGGGAAGGCCGCCGTCGACCCTCCCGCCATCCTCTCCGAGGCGATTCAGCCGTTCGGGCCACCCGGTCCGGCACCGGCCGGCCGGCCGCGCGGGCGGAGCTCCGCCTGCAGGGTCCGGTATTTAGCCATCTCCTCCGACGTCAGCACCGTGGCGAGTGCGCTGTCGGTCTCCACCTGCACCTTGCGCATGTCGGTCCGCATGGCCTCGCGGTTTTCGCGGCCGTACTTGGCAAAGACCTGCTGCATCTGGTCGGCACTCGTGTTCAGTATGGACCGCACCCGGGTTTCGCGGTCTCCGGTGAGCGCGAGCCGGGCCACGAGGGAGTCGGCCATCATCTTCGCCCGCCCAGCCATCCTGCCCTGCCCCTGGGCGGCAACGGGAGCCGCGGCGGCCGTGAGAATCGCGATCGAGAATAACACCCGTTTCATAGGTCCTCCATCGAAAGTGCTTCGGGTCAGCCGGGGGAGTCTCGCGCCCGTCGAGGAATGGTACGCGGCCCCGACCAACGGCGTTGAGCCATTGGACTTGCCGCAGCCCCGCCGCCATGATTGAGGATCCCCAGCGCCGGAGCGAGGCAAGTTGAGGACTTGCATGACGATAGACCCGAAGACGGCGCTGACCGCCGCCCCACGGGGACTCGGCACCGTCGGCGGCCTCGGTCGGGCGAGGTGCCCGGAGGGCCTGGGCGGTCAACGTTCCCGGGGAAATACCCGTACTATCGGTCGTGACCACGGCCACCATTGCTCCGAAGGTCCGGGGCCCTCGACCTTCGACGAACCACCGTCGGCCCGTGCCTGAGCCCGATGAGGTCCTGGCTCAGCGGGCGCAGGAGGGTGATGAGAGGGCGTTCGAAGATCTGGTTCGGCGGTACGCCGCACAGGCACGGCGCATCGCCCTGTCGATCCTCGGCACCCCCGAGGACGCGGACGATGCGGCGCAGGAGGGATTCCTGGCGGTGTGGCGCCACCTCGACCGCTATGACCCGGAGCGTGCCTTTCGCCCGTGGTTCCTGCGGATCGTAGTGAACGCCGCCACCGATCTGTACCGCCGGCGACGGGTCCGGGCCGCGCAGCCGTTGCGCGACTCCGAACGGGGGCGCGCCGCTGGGCCCGACCGAGAAACGGACCGGGCGCTGCTGCGCGACCGCCTGCGGGCGGCCCTGGCGGGGTTGACGGACCGGCAGCGGGTAGCGGTGACGATGTTCGACCTGGAGGGATACAGCCACGCGGAGATCGCGGCAGTCCTCCAGGTCCCCGAAGGCACGGTTCGATCGCTGGTCTTTCACGGCCGGCGGAACCTGCGGCGCGCGTTGGCGCCCTATCAGGGAGAAGGAACATGACCGAACAGCACGAGCTTCCGGTCGAGCGGGATCCCGAGATCGCCGCGCTCCTGCGCGAACACCTCGTAATCCATAATGAGGACGCCTTCGTTGCGTCCGTCCTGACGCGTGTCCGCGCGGACCAGCGCGAGTCGAGTTGGGACATCCTGGCGCGATGGGCCCCGTTGGGAGTGGCCGCCACGGTGATCCTGGCGCTCGGGCTGGGGGTCCTACTCGGGTGGGAGATCCGCCAGGAGGCAGCTCCGCCGGTGGCCCCGACGACCTCGTCGAACACCATGGCCCAATGGGTCACCTCCCCGGGCCCGGTCACCAACGACATCGTCCTCGCGGCGGTCTTGGATGGCGACCGCTGGCTCGGAGCCATGCCCATCTCGGAGGGTTCCCGATGACCAAGTCCCGTCGCGGCGCGGCGCTCCTCCTCATCGGGGCGTTCATCCTCGGCGCTCTGACCGGCGGCGCCGCCATGGCGGTGGCCAGCCGCTCCGGCAAGCCGTCCCGACCCGCCGAGCGATTCTCTCCCGTGGCGCGCCTCGCCCAGGACCTGGCACTCTCCAAGGCGCAGCAGGACAGCGTCACCGCGATTCTCCGACGCTCTCACCCCGCGTTTCAGGCGGTCCGCAATCAGATCGCCCAGGACATTCGCGGAGTGTTGACGCCCGACCAGCAGTTTTCGTACGACTCGATCCTGGCCGCCAAGCGAGCCGCCGACAGTCTCCGGCGATTGAATGCCACGCGTGAGAGGACCCCCTGATCCATGACTATCCTGCGCACCTCCGTCGTCACCCTGGCCGGCCTTGCCCTCACGGGCACGGCCGCCGCGCAGCAGCCTACGCTGATCGATAGCGCGGGCGCCCGGCCGACCATCACGCTCGAAGAGGCGATCCAACGCGCCCAACGGGTCCAGCCGACCACCGTCCGCGCCATGAGCACCGTGCGGAACGCCGAGCACCAGAAGCGCGAATCGGTCGGCGCCTGGTTTCCCACCGTGAGCTTCTCCTCGTCCGGATCCTCGACGTGGAACGACGGGGTCACCCGCATCGATCCCAACACGGGACTCCCCAACAGCAGCGGCTCGGTGAGCCGCAACGTCAGCTTCGGATTCAACGGCAGCTGGGACGTCTTCACCGGATTTCGACGGGGGGCCAACATCCGGGGCGCCAACGCCCAGATCGACGCCGCCGACGCGGGCCTGATCGACGCCCGTTACCAGGTGGCGCTCCAGACAAAGCAACAGTTCTACGCCGCTCTGGCGGCGACCGAGCTGGTCAAGGTCCGTGAGGCCAGCGTCCGGCGGGCGGAAGAGCAGCTGAGCGTCTCCGTGAACAAGTTGCGGACCGGATCGGCCACGCGGTCGGATTCGCTCCGATCCTTGGTGAATCTCGGGAACGCCCGGCTCCAGCTGGTGAATGCCCAGGCGGACCTCGCCACGGCGGAGGCGAATCTCGCCCGCTTGATCGGCGCAGACAGCCGGGTGCAGGCCGCCGACGACCCCCGGTTCCACGAGGTGGGACTCGCGGTGGACGAGGACGCGCTCCGGCAGGAAGCTCTGGCTGCGTCGCCGGCGGTGGTGAGCAGCGAGGCCTCGGCCGACGCCGCCAACGCCTCGTACTCCGCCGCCAAGGCTGTGTGGTATCCCTCGCTCTCGTTGTCGGGGTCGTGGAGTTGGAGCGGAAACAACAACGTCCAAAACTATGACCTGCAGCGGCAGCGGCAGCTTCGCCTGAACCTGTCGTACCCGCTCTTCAACGGCTTCACGCGCGAGCGGAACATCGCGACGCAGGCCAACGCACTGGATGTCGCGGAGGCGACTGCGGCGGACACCCGACGCCAGGTCTCGGCCAACCTCACGACGCAATTCGCGGCCCTTCGGGCAGCCCTTCTCCAGACGGAAATCACCGGCGTGAGCGTGATCGCTGCGGAGGAGGACCGCCGGGTGCAGCAGGAGCGGTATCGGCTCGGGGCCTCGACGATCATCGACGTCCTGACCTCCGAGGAGGCGTTGACCCAGGCGCAAGTAGATGAGGTGAACGCACGCTTCAACGTGCTGCGGGCCAAGGCGCAGATCGAAGCGTTGATTGGGAGGGATCTATGAGGCGGCTTGTCGGCGTCGCATCGCTCGTGGTGGTCGCGGTCGCCTGTGCAAAGGCACCGACCGAGCGGGTCTATCAGGCGGTCCCGGTCGAGACTCGGGATATCGTGGTTTCCGCCCAGGCGGCGGGTGTCATCCAGCCCGATACGCTGGTCGAAGTGAAATCCAAGGCCTCCGGCGAGATCCTCAATATCAAGGTTCAAACCGGTGACCGGGTGGCGCGGGGCGCCCTCTTGATCCAGGTGGACGAGCGCACGCCCACGAACGCGCTGGCGCAGTCGGAGGCGGACCTCGAGGTCGCCAAGGCGCGGCTCCAGAACGCCACGGCCCAGAAAAACCGGTCCGAAGCACTCTACCAGGCACAAGCGATCACCGAGACCGAGTACGAGACCGCCCAGCTCGACTACGCCAACGCCAAGGCAGCCGTCGTCACCGCCCAGGTGGCGGTGGAGAACGACAAGATCCGGCTCGAGGATACCGACGTCCGCGCCCCCATCAGCGGAACCGTGATCGAGAAGAACGTCGAGCGGGGCACGGTGATCTCCTCGCCTACCGCCGCCGTCGGCGGAGGCACCGTCCTCCTCAAGATGGCGGACCTGACATTGGTGCAGGTACGTACCCTCGTCGATGAAACGGATATCGGGAAGATCAAGGTGGGGCTCCCGGCCACCGTGACGGTCCAGGCGTACCCCAACCGGCCGTTCGAAGGGGAGGTCTTCAAGATCGAGCCGCAGGCCGTCACCGAGCAGAACCTCACCATGTTTCCGGTGTTGGTGCGGATCCGCAATCGGGACGACCTCCTCCGGCCGGGGATGAACGCCGACGTGGAGATCCACATCGGCGAGCGGACCGGCGTCCTGGCCGTACCCAACGCGGCCCTGCGAACCCAGCGTGACGTGGCCTCCGCCGCGGCCCTCGTCGGGCTGGCGCCGGAGGCGGTGCAACAGCAACTGGCCCAGACCCGTCCCGCCGATTCGACCCGGCGCGCTTCCCTCGGCGGGACGACCCCCGACTCCCAGGCGGCGGCCCCGGCGGCCAATACCATCACCTTCCAGGGGCGCACGGTCACACTTCCCGAGGGCGTCACGCGGCAGCAGGTCGAGGCGCTCTTCCAGAAGATGCGGGACGGCCAACGGCCGTCGACCGACGAGATGGCCATTCTCCAGAAGATCCGCCAAGCACTCGGCGGGGGCGGCCGTGCCGGGGGCGGCCGTCGGGCCCCGACGGAATACCAGTTCGGTGGGCGCTACGTGGTGTTCGTCGTGCGGGACGGCCAGCCGCAGGCGGTGAACATCCGGACCGGGCTCACGGACCTGGACTACAGCGAAGTGGTCGACGGCCTCACCGCCACGGACTCCGTCCTCGTGCTCCCCAGCGCCAGCCTACTGCAGAGCATGCAGAGTTTCCAAGAGCGGATCAACCGCGTCACCGGCGGGGGCGGGATTCCCGGCGTGCGCTCCAACTCTTCTTCGTCGGGCCGGCGGTAATATGCTACTTGGAGAGACCATCGCGGTCGCCCTGCAATCCATCCGAGCGAATCTCCTGCGCGCCATCCTGACGATGCTCGGCATCGTCATCGGGGTGGCGGCGGTGATCACCATGGTCGCGCTCGGCACCGGCGCGCAACGCTCGATCGAAGAGCAGATCAACGCCCTCGGCGCTAGCAACCTCACCGTCTTTGCGGGGCAATCCTTCTCTCGCGGTGTGGCCAACCAGCAGCGGGCCCCGTTGACCTCGGACGATGCGCTGGCCCTGATGCGGGGCGCCAAACTCCTTTCCGCGGTCGTGCCGGAGATGCAGTCGTCACTGCAGCTCAAGTACGCCAACCAGAACGTGAACGTCAACGTGATTGGGACCACGGCGGAGTACCCCGAGGTCAACAAGTACGCGATCGAGCACGGCCGCATGTTCACCGCCGGCGAGGACGAGGCCCGTGAACGTGTGGTGGTCCTCGGCTATGCCCTCCCCGGCATGTTGAACGCCAACGCGGCCGCCCTCATCGGCCAGACGATCTTCATCCGGGGCATCCCGTTTACCATCATCGGCCTGTTCAAGGAAAAGGGCTCCACCGGCTCCTTCAACAACCCGGACGAACAGGTCATCATCCCGATCAAGACCGCCGAGTTTCGCGTGTTCGGCAACAACCGGCTCCGGTCCATCACCGCCCAGGTCGCGGACGGCGTCCCCCTCGAGCGGGGGATGGTCGACATCGAGCGCGTGCTCCGGAAGGAGCACAAGATCCCGCCGGGGGGCGAGAACGACTTCCGCCTGTTCAACTTTCAGGACATCCTGGCCACCCGGCAACAGGCCACCGAGGTCTTCACCTACCTCCTGGCTTCGATCGCCGGCGTGAGCCTGCTGGTCGGCGGGATCGGCATCATGAACATCATGCTGGTCTCGGTCACCGAGCGCACCCGGGAGATCGGCGTGCGGAAGGCCCTCGGCGCCACGCGCGGGAACATCCTCCTCCAGTTCCTCATCGAGGCCCTGGCACTCTGCTCCCTCGGCGGGCTGCTCGGTATCGCCCTCGGAGCCGCCAGCTCCGTCATCCTGGCCAAGGTGGCCGGGTGGAACACCCTTGTCTCCGTCCCGGCGATCGGCCTGGCCTTCGCGTTCAGCGCGGCCGTCGGCCTGTTCTTCGGGATCTACCCCGCCCGGCGGGCGTCCCGGCTGGATCCGATCGAGGCGCTCCGGTACGAATGACTCTCGGGCCGAGAGGGGCGAGCCGCCCCTCTGGCACCCGGATTCGCGGTCCCCGCCACCCTTCCCCTCTTCGGGTTCGTGCCGTATTCAAACATTTTGACCCTCAGCGCCATCGTAGGCGCAGGATGCCCATGAGCGCTCACGTGCCTCCAACTACCGACTCACCCGCGGTCCCGGACCTCCCCGAGGCGGTCCGTCGGGTCCAGCGGGGCGACGTCGCCGCGTTCGAGGTCGTCTATCGGGCGAACGTCGATCGGGTGTACGCCCTCTGCCTTCGGATGTGCGGAGACAGCGAGGCGGCGCGGGAGCGGACCCAGGACGTCTTCATCCGGTGCTGGGAGCGCATCGGGTCGTTTCGGGGGGAGAGTGCCTTCAGCACCTGGCTCCACCGCGTCGCGGTCAACGTCGTCCTGGAAGCCAGCCGCTCGACGAAGCGTCGGCTGGCCCGGGTCGAGCCGACCGCCGATGTCGACGCGATCGGGGGCAGGATGCGGGAGTCATCCCCCGAACTGCGGATGGATTTCGAGGCCGCCGTGCGCGGCCTCCCCCCCGGGGCGCGGCGGGCGTATGTCCTCCACGAGATCGAGGGGTACAAGCACCACGAGATTGCCCGGCTCACGGGGACTGCGGCCGGAACCGTTCGGGCGCAACTGCACCGGGCCCGCCGGTTGCTGATGGAGGCGTTGTCATGACGGACCACATCTCGGAGGATCGCTTGCAAGACCTGCTGGACGAGCGCCTGTCGGCGGCCGAGCGCCACACAATCGAGGAGCACCTCTCGGCCTGCGGCGCCTGCGCCGACCGCTGGGCCGCCTGGGTCGAGCTCCGGGACCGCGCCAGCCGGGCGCCACGCGGCATCACCCCCCCGGCCGACTGGTGGCCGGAGATCCGGGCGGCCATCGAGCAGCGGAAGATCGTACCGATGGGGGGCGGCGGTGCCGGATCCCCGCGGCCGTGGTGGACGCGTCCGATACCCGCCATCGCCGCAGCCGCCGTCCTGATCGTCCTGACCGCTGCCCTCACGACCTGGCTCACCCGCCAATCGAGCCCACCGGCGCCCGTCACGGCGGGGGCGATGGCGATACAGGTGACCGAGTATGAGCGCACGGTGGGGACACTCCTCGGACAATTCGAGGCCCAGTGGCGGAGACTTCCCCCTGCAGCCCAGGTGGAAGTCGCTCGCAATCTGATGGTGGTCGACAGCGCCATCCGGGAGATCCGCACCGTCCTTCAAGAAGAGCCTGGGAATGAAACACTCTTAGGGGTATTGCTCGCGTCATATCGACAGAAGGTGGCGTTGATGGAGCATGTCACCCAGGCAGCCTCGTGACCGGTTCCCTCCGTATCCCGGGCGCCGGCGGCGTCCTGGTGGCCCTGGCCGTCGGGCTCGCGCCGATGCCGGCGGCGGCGCAGCAGGCCGTCGAGCGTGGCCGCTCCGTGGCTGCGGATGTGAGCATCAAGATGTGGGTTCCTGCCGGCTCCGTCCGGTTGATGGGCTGGGATCGCGATTCCATCCTGGTCCGCGGCACTGTGCCGTCGACGGCCAGCTTCTACCTGGGCGGCACGCGATCCTCGCTCAAGCTCGACGTGTCCGCGCCCTCCGCAGACTCATCGCCAGGCCCGGCCCATCTCGAGATCTTCCTCCCCCGCGGCGGGCAGGTTTCCCTCAAGACGGTGACCGCCTCGATTACCGGCACCGACGTGACGGGATGGATCTCGACGGTCAGCGGGACCGTGGACCTCCGCGGCCGGGCTCGCCGGCTCGAGGTGGAGACCCTGGACGGCCCCCTCACCCTCCAGGTGGAGGCGGCGTGGGTCCGGGCGCGGACCGGCAACGGGCGCCTCACCATCGAGGGGCGCGTGGATGACATCCGCGCCTCGACGGTGAGCGGAGCCATCGTGATCCGGAACAAGTACGCCGACCGGGCGCTGTTCGAATCGATCACGGGCGACATTAGCTATGCGGGGGCCTTCTCGGATCGCGGCACGATGGAATTCGACAGCCATAGCGGCACCGTCACTCTGGCCCTCCCGGAGCGGGCGGAGGGCCACTTCCGGCTCACGTCGGTGGCGGGACGGATCGATAACACACTGACGTCGGATCGGCCGCGCGCTACGGCCGACGGGGGCGGGGAGGAACTGGTCTTCTCGCGCGGCGCCGATGCGGCCCGGATCATCGTGCGGGCGTTCAAGGGTTCGATCATCCTCCGGCGGATGTAGTCCTGATACGTCTCAACGCTCCAAGGTCGGCCGGCATCTCAGGGAGTGAACCCGACCCTCCCTCCACAAGGAGCCAATATGACGACCCGCATCCGCCTGGCCGCCACCGCCCTCGGCCTTACTGCCGCCGCCGCCGCATCCCTCGCCTGGACCCGGCCGGCCGAGACGTTCGGACCGCCGTTCCTCTCTATCGAGTTGCCCGCGAATCCGCTCGACGCCCAAACCCGGGGCGCGGCGTTCACGGTTCACAGCTACCACCACCAGCACGCCGTGGCGCTCCAGCTCACGGGGACGGCAGAGGGGATCGTCGACGGCCGGCGGCGCTCCATCCCCGTGGAGCTGACTGCCACCGGACGCCCCGGCACGTACGCCGTCGCCCGGAACTGGCCGGCCGAGGGCCACTGGATCATCGCCATCTCGCAGGCGGACGGCGTCACCCTTGTCGTGGAGCTCGGGGACGGTGGAGGGATTCATCCCACCCGGTACTACGGCACCCAATCGGCGGACATATCGCTCCGCTCGGTTCGCGTCCTAGACGGGAAGGCCCCGATGCGAGAGATCAACCGGGCGCTGCAGTCGCTCGCCCTCGCCAACTGAGATGGCCCGACGGGGGGCACCTCACCGGCGGCCCCCCGAGGCCCTCTCCGGATCTGGGAGTCCCCAGATGCGGGGGGTCCCGAGCTCGACGCTGTTCCCCGCCGGATCCCGCAGATAGAGTGATCGACCGCCTCCGGGCCAGGTGACCTCGGCCTCGATCGGCACGCCCTCGGAGGCGAGGCGTGCGCGCCACGCTGGAAGGGAGGCCTCGCCCACTGCAAAGGCCACGTGCCCCGGCCCGTACGCGCCGTGGGTGAGCACCGGAGTGCCCGAGTCGGCCTCCGGCGGGAGGGACGTCCGCTCGGGATTGAAGAGGAGGAAGACGCCGCGCCCCACGCGGAAGAACACGTGGCGTTCCGGTTTCTCGGCGAAGGACTCGAGGCCCAGAACCTCACTGTAGAACCGAGCGGTCGCGACCAGATCCACGGCGTACAGGCAGGTCTCCAGGACGCCGGCGATCGCAGGTGACGGGTCGTTGGCCATGTACTCCCTCCGACAGCACGTGAGTGGCCAGATCGGGGCAAGGGGGAGGGCTGGCACTCCCCGGCCCGATCCCCCATCATCGGAATGTATCGAATGGCCCATCCCCCGGTGGGGCGGTCGTCGCAGGATCGCCCCCGTTCCGGCGCTCCCCATCATGGAGGCCCTCTACCATGCCATCGCTCGCACGACCCGGGATCGTCCTCGGCCTCACCGCCGGTCTTCTCCTGGGGCTCGCGGCCCCTGGGTATTCCCAACAGGCCACCGTCGATGAGTGGGACGTCCCGTGGCCTGACAGCCGACCGCGGGACCCCTACGTGGCGCCGGACGGACGAGTGTGGTTCGTTGGCCAGCGGGCGGACTACGCCGCCACCTTCGATCCCACCACCCGGCAGTTCGAACGACACGACCTCCCCGAGGGGACCGGCCCGCACAATCTGATCGTGGCTCCGGACGGAGAGGTCTGGTTCAGCGGCAACCGCGCCGCCTATATCGGCCGACTCGACCCGGCGACCGGGCGGATCACGCGGATCCCGATGCCCAATGAGACCGCCCACGATCCCCACACGCTCGTCTTCGACGGCAGCGGACATGTCTGGTTTACCGTGCAACAAGGCAACTTCGTGGGTCGAGTCACGATCGCCTCGGGGAAGGTGGACCTGGTACCGATGCCGAGGCGCTTTTCACGGCCCTACGGGATCGTCATGACTCGCGATGGTCGTCCGTGGTTCACCGAGTTCGGCCGAAACGTGGTGGCCACCGTCGACCCTGAAACCCTGACCCTCCACGAGGTCGAGACTCCCCACCCGGGGAGTCGGGTCCGAAGGATCGGCCTCGCCTCGGACGGCTCGGTCTGGTACGTCGATTACCAGCTTGGTTACCTCGGCCGCTACGACCCGGCGACCGGGGACAAGAAGGAATGGGCCGCCCCCTCCGGCGCAGGTTCCCGCCCCTACGGGATGGCGGTCGACGATCTCGATCGGATCTGGTTCGTTGAAACGGGGCCCCAACCCAACCGCCTCATCGGGTTCGACCCGGCGACGGAGACGTTCTTCAGCAACACCGCGATTCCGAGTGGCGGCCGAACGGTGCGGCACATCTTCTTCCACCGCCCGACCAGAAGCCTGTGGTTTGGGACCGATGCCAATACCCTGGCCCGGGCCAATCTCCCCCCAGGCCGCACGGCAACTCCCTAGCACGGCGTGACCTAGCGGAAGCAGGGGGAGAATGGTATAACGTCAGTTGGGCGACGCCCCTGGAGGATGGCCTGCCAGACACCCAGCACCGCGACCCCGTTCCGACGCCGCGCCACCAAAGCGACCGGCTCCTGTGGATGGAGAGCATCAGCTACCAGGAGATGCGACGGGCCCGCCGCCGGCGCCCGGTCCGGGCACTCCGGCGGCTTGCGATGCTGTTCATCCAACTGCTCCCCTTGGTCCTGCTGGCCGGGTTCCTCGCCCGCCTTCTCCTGGAAGAGTAGTCCCGCCGCCCCTCTCCTGATCACCCAGCCGACCCCAGCAGAGCCGTAATCTGCCTCGCAGCGGCGCCCCCGCGGCCGCGATTTCCAGGCGGCCGGCGCTTTCCTCCGCCTAGTCCCTCCATCCCCGGGAGGATACCTTTCGCGGGTTCGCACAGGAGGAGTCGAGAAGCCCACAATGGCGCATATTCCCGTAGCCAGACTGCGCCGGGAGGCGACCGTCCCCCGGGGGCTCGCCGGCGCGGATGTCTTCGTCCGGGCCGCCAGGCTCCGGCGGATCTCACCGCTCGTGACCGCAGCGCACGCGCTCGGGAAGGTCGCGGCAATCGTCGCCGGCGTGGGAGTCATGATCCGGGGGATCCGCTTCCTCGATGAGCCTCCACCCCTCCGACGTCGGCGGAAGCGACCGAGTCTTCGCGAGGTCGTTCGGCTGGCGTACGTGCGTGTGGATGATCGGGTCCGCTATAGCGCGGAGTACCTTCGCACTGCATCGGGCTCTGGGCTGGAGCTGCGCCGCGGTCGCGTGGTCGCCGAACGGCGGATCCCGAACTATCCCGGCGATCCCTCGCCTCGGCAGGTGGTCATGGTGCGGTGGGATGATGATCCGGAACCGCGGCGGATCCTCCACACCGCCGTCGAACCAATCGGAAGGTCGGCCGCACCCCAACCCTCATAGACGCCGCCAATCGCGACGACGACCGTGTCTCCGCTAGCCGGAAACCCGCGGCCTGGTCCCGAGTCCCGGTCCCGGGTTCGGCGCGTCCCCGTTGGGGGGAGCGCTCACCCGTGGAGTGGACGGCCGAGCAATGGCGCCTCCCACCAGGTAGGCCGGCGCCCCCCCAACCGATGGACCCCCACCGGGAGATCAGGAACACCCACCGTGTGATCCAGCGCCCGAACGAGGTCCTTCGGGGTCGGGGGACGCCGGTCGGGGCATCGGGCCAGGGCTCGGGTCAACACGGCGCGCATGCCGGCTCCGAGCATGCCCTCCCGAATCGCCGGGAGTGCGGCTCCCCGGAGGTGATGGTGAAGGATCTCCCCGGCGGTGGACCCACGGTATGGTGGGGCACCGGTGAGGACCTCATGGATCACCGCGGCAAACGAGTAGACATCGCTTCGCGCATCGAGTCGGGTGTCGCCCATCGCCTGCTCCGGACTCATATACTCCGGAGTCCCCACGACGAGGTCTTCCGATCCGGCAGTGGCGCTGCACAGCGCCCGGGCGATGCCAAAATCGGTGACGTAGGCGTGCCCCTCGCTCAGGAGGATGTTCTCCGGCTTGATATCGAGGTGGATCACACCCTGCCTATGGGCATACGCCAGGGCATCCGCCACCTCTGCCAGGAGGGGCCGGGCGTCGCGCCAGGCGAGCGGGCCGGTCCGGTCCAGCCGATACCGGAAGGAGCGGCATCGCACGAAGGGCATCACGAAGTAGGGTACGCCGTCGACCGTCCCGGAATCCAGCACAGGGAGGATGTGCGGGTGGTGAAAGCGGGCGGTCAATCGGATCTCGTTGAGGAAGCCCGTGACTGCAGCCTCGGGAAGGCCGGGGCGGAGCACCTTCACCGCGACGGATCGATCGTGCCTGAGGTCAATCGCCCGATACACGGTGGCCATCCCGCCCCGGCCCGCCGTCGATCGGATTTGGTACCGGCCGTCCAGAATCCCCCCACGTGCGCTAGTCACGGTGGTCCTCGACGCTTTCCCCCGACGGCTCGAGGTCGAGCACCATCTCGATGTCGGACCGCTCGTACCCCGGCGCCGGGCCCAAGCGGACCGTGCGAAATCCCATCCCGCGATAGAGGGTCAAGGCCGCCGCGAGAGAGGTGTGCGAGAATAGGATCACCCGACGGCCCCCCCGGCCTTTCGCCCAGGAGACGGCCCTATCCAGGAGCCGCCGTCCGAGTCCTCGGCCCTGCGCCGTCGGGCTCACTGCCATCTTGGTCAGCTCGTAGGTGTGTGGGTCCCACGGGCGCATCGCCACCGATCCAACCGGGCGGTCGCCGTCGAGGGCAAAGAAGATCTCTCCGCCCCGGGCGATGACTTCGGTCCAGGGATCCTGGAGGATGACCCGATCGCGATCCTCCACCCAGAAGTACCGTTCGATCCACTCCAGGTTCAGACGCTCGAAGTCCGCTCGATAGGCCTCGTGGTAGGTGGTCAACCGAACGCCACCCCCCAACTGAGGATCCCGTCCCTCCCCCCCGGCGGCCAGCCGTGAGTCCTCGTGCCCGGCCGTCATTCGGACACCGGGATTTCATCCGTCCGAAAGGACGGCCGGATGGGGCGCTGCACCCTGGCGCTCGGTCGGAGAATCGCGGCGAGTCCGAGGACGATCGCGCCGGCCCCGAACAGGGCGCGGACGGTCAGGTGCTCGCCCAAGACGAGCCACCCGAGCACAATCGCCACGAGAGGATGGACCAACATCATCGAATTGACCGTGGTGACGGGGAGGCGGCGGAGGAGCCAGTAAAGCGCCACGAACCCGACCGCGGACCCGAGCACCGACAAGTAGGCGAGCGCGACGACCGCGCTCCCCGTCCAATGGGCCCGGAGTGGATTGCCCTCCACCATCGTTCCCAGACCCAGGAGGAGGGCGCCGCCGACGAGCGTCTGGACCGCGGATAACAGCACCGGATCGGTCGTCGACCCATGGGCCTTGATGGTCACCTGCGCATGCGCCAAGGCGACCGCCCCCAGGACGAACCCGAGCACCGCCCAGGCAGCCACGCCGTCGCCCGACCCCAGCTGGTCGCCGAAGATGATCGCGACGCCGGTGACCCCGGTGATTACGCCCACCGACCTGCGGAGGGTGATCGGCTCATTGGGAAGAATCCAGTGCGCCAAGAGGATGGTCAGCAAGGGCACGGCCGAGAACACCACCGCCGCGACCGCCGAGGGAACGTGCCGCATCCCCCAGAACTGGAACGCGTACGCAACACCGATGGCACTCGCACCCGTTCCCACCATGAGAGTCCACGCCCCCAGGGCTCGCGGGAACGGCGTCCGCCGAATCCGTACCACCACGAAGAGGATCGCCGAGGCGACCAAGAACCGGGCGCCCGCGAGAGTGAACGGC
>Ga0055480_10000140_pt1 | contig 24379 bp, 21 predicted proteins | sample Muzzi_PWB_D2_FD_57935 | JGI IMG/M metagenome (GOLD analysis project Ga0055480, IMG submission 57935) | Wetland microbial communities from San Francisco Bay, California, USA, that impact long-term carbon sequestration - Muzzi_PWB_D2 | ecosystem: Environmental > Aquatic > Marine > Wetlands ... | reverse complement strand
CCGTACGAAAACGAGTCACGGCCGCGGCGTTCACAGATCCCACAACGGCAGGAAGTACTTTCAGAGCTACAACACGATTCAGCTTGACCTGGACGGCACGATAGACAATACCCATGCCGCCCTGGCCGACAACACCGGTGATTTGGTAGCCTTCAATCTTCGGATAGTGTTTCGCTGCTGCGATAGAGGAGGCAGAGGCATCCAACGTGGCGTCGGCGTCCAGCGTCGTAGCAGCGTCCCGTTCGACCGTCTCGGTGCTGTTCGAGTGGCGGAATGCCTCGAACGCACTTCGGCAGGATGCGCATGACGCGAGATGTACCTCGATCGCACTCTGCTCGGCGGCCTCGAGCTTACCGCTCTGAGATCGTTGAAAATCCACTCGCGTAAGACATGCCGGCATAATCATTACTCTCGGCCCGACAGGAGGCCGACCCGATCACCGAGGTGATCCGCGTGCCGACTCCTGCACGACAGGCTCCGGGATCTTCTCTCCCGAACTAAATACGCGTGTGCAAATCGCGGTCGCGGCGAAAACATGGATTCAACTCCAAAGTGACGGCCTACGACAAACATGCCGCTGCTGGCAACGTAGATTGCTCCACCGCCATGGACTGAAATCCCGGACCAGCCCACTTTGGCGCCATAAGCGTCGACGCCATGGCCTCGGTAACAACCGTACCGGGATGAAGATACGACGATCTCGGGTGCCTCCTTCGGCCCTGGTGCGTTTCAGAGCGGACGATCCAGACCTCGCACGATTCGCCAGCGATCTAGAATTAACCCGATTTCTAGACCCGTTACTCACGGTCGAACATGTCACGAACTGAGTGATTCCAGCTACACCGATACGCAATTACGGCCCGCTATTGTCCCCCATCGTCCGATCCTCACGATATTCCGTCGCTCGATTGCGAAACTCCTCGACGGCGTTGCTGCGATCAGGATCGTCGTGATCGTAAAACACCAGGTGGGTGTCCCCGATTCTTATCTCGTCTTCGTTCTTTAGTTTGCACTCGCCGGTGATGCGAACGTTGTTGACCAATACACCGTTGCGGCTCTTCAGTTCGCCTATAATGTAATCACCGTCCACCATACGAATGCGAAAATGGCGGCGGGAGGCCTTCGGGTCCAGAATCTGAATCTCCGTCGCCGGGTCGCGCCCGCCCGCGATCGGTCGTTTCGTCAATTGAAAGTAGGTACCTTCCTGCTCACCGGATTCGATGACTAGACAGGCCATACGCGGTCCTCCCCAAACCGTATGTCGATCCTGATTCGCAAATCCGGGAGTTAATCTACCGCGATTCGGCCTGAAGCTCAACAGTGTACTGTAAACTGATACTTGATTTGGCCGGTGTTTTCACTTGCTGGCTATGCGGTGGGTCATTTCCGCCGCGGATCGCCCGCAGGGCTGTTCTAGGCTCAGGATTGCGAAGGTTGGGCTAACGGGCCGGATTCCGGTCTTCGCCAGATAGCGCCGGTGTCGCCGCCCATCCCGTGATGCAGATGCACTGGCAAAACGGGCGACGGGCCGATAACTCAACGCGCCTTCCAGGCACGCCGTTCTTGATAAATTCTGTTGCAGCTTCAAGAAGTACAAGATCCGCATTCCATGTACCGATAAGCACACAGAAACCAGGCTGTCGGTATGTCGGACACTCTTTGTCTGGTGCCGTCGCTTGCGAAATCGTTCTGAGCGATTTCGGCCGCACATCCCTTGGCTTGTGGGCGGATTTCGCGGGAGCAGTCATTCGTGATGACTCGCTGTCTACATGGTGCTCGAGGCGCAGCCATTGGCATCGTTCTGGCAATGCATCTTCTTGCACCCACGCATGCGCAGCAGCCGGAGGCGAACACTTCACCGCCGGTCGACAGTGCGCTCAAGGTGTCCAGCACTGGGAACATCGAACTCCATGTCGTCGACATGCCGTTGGCCAACGTGCTCCAAATGCTGAATGTGAATGAGCGGCGCAACATTATTACCACGCCGTCCGTACAGGGGACCGTCACCCTCGATTTATACGACGCCACATTTGACCAGATTCTCCATGCCATTCTTGCGGCAAACGATTGTGACTTCGAAGTTCGTGACGGCTTCATTTACGTATACACGGCCGATGAACTCGCCGTGCGACGCGCGGCACCGGCGGCGATTCCGCATCGCCTATTCTGGCTCAATTACGTCAGCGCAGCAGACATGCAAAGCGTCATCGAACCACTTCTGAGTGAGGAGGGAAAGATCACGAAATCCCCACCCGCCAGAATCGGTGTCACCGGGAAGAACCCAGGGACGGGCGGGAACTCGCTGGCAGGCCGCGACTTCATCGTCGTGTACGATCATGCTGACCGACTTGCGAGGATGGCCACGCTTGTCAAGGAGACCGACGTCAAGCCGGCACAGGTTCTCGTGGAGGCGACCATCCTCCGGGCGCGATTGAACGAAGAGAACGCCATGGGCGTCGACTTCACGCTGTTGGGTGGGGTGGACCTCGAATTGATGGGCGCGAACTCGAACGGGATCCTCAATCTGGGGCTCGGGGGGCTGCCGACAGAGCGGCTCGAGCTGTTCAACTCAAACGCAACGACCGACTTTGCGGGTAACGTTCCCGATGGCGGATTGTCGATTGGTATCATCAAGGATCACGTTGCGCTGTTCATTCGCGCACTTGAACAGACCACCGACACAAGCGTGATCGCCAACCCAAAGGTCATCGCGCTCAACAAGCAGATCGGCAATCTTCTCGTCGGTCGCCGCGACGGCTACCTCACCACGACCGTGACGGAAACCCAGGCCATTCAGACCGTCGAGTTCTTGGAAACCGGTACCCAACTCACGTTTCGACCGTTCATCGGTACCGACGGTTACGTTCGAATGGAGTTGCATCCGAAGGACAGTATTGGCGGATTGACACCCGACCAACTACCCTTTGAACAGGCGACGGAAGTGACGGCCAACGTGCTCGTCAAGGACGGACACACGGTTCTCATCGGCGGCCTCTTTCGCGAGGTGAACTCAGCCGCACGTTCTCAGATTCCTTTTCTCGGCAACATTCCGCACCTGGGGACCCTGTTTCGCTCGCGGAACGACGCCATCGAACGTGAGGAGGTCATTATTCTCCTTACCGTGCATATCATCAAGAACGACGCGGAATACGCCAAACGGAGTCTCGAACAGCTCGAAGACAACGAGCGTACGCGAGTCGGGCTGCGACGTGGAATGATGTGGCACGGACGAGAGCGCATGGCCCAATGGCACTACCGACGGGCACTGGAATTCCATGCCAGGGGTGACGATGAGCACGCTTTGTGGAACACGCAAATGGCCTTGGTCAATCAGCCGAGTTTCTTGTCCGCCATCGAGCTCAGGGAGGAAATTGAGCAAGCGCGAGAGTGGGACGACGACGGCAGTATCACGCGCGCGTTTATCTGGGATCTGATCATGCAAGAACAAGGCTCAGTGAAGCCGCGATTTGATCGTCCGGATTCATCGCAAGAACAGAGCGGGGTCCAGGGAACCAGTCTCGACTGAATCCGCCGAATCGCCGAATCGTATGGGTGAATCGTGGGGCGGACCGCAGGCGGATACCAAGAGAGTGAATTCATGACCATAGTCAGCCCACTCGCCGACGATACGCGAAAAAGCCACCTGCTACCAAGTCTGCGTATGCGCTCTCTTGGGCTTTGCTTGTTGGCGGTCAGTACGGGTTGTCACTCGACCAAGCAAAAGTCCATGCGACATAGGGCGCAAGAGGATTGGGGGCAGGTTCGCGCGGCGTTCCAATTTCGCCTTGCCACTGAACAACTTGAACAGGGATACATTCTCGAAGCTGAGGCGACGTTGCAAAAAGCCGCGTCGATAGATCCGACGAATCCCGTCTATTTTCGGATGTTGGCTCGATGCCACCTGGAAACGTCGTCACTGGAAGCCGCCCGTGGCGCCCTCGATCACGCCAGGTCTCTTGGTGACGAATCATCGGAATTGGCATTCCTGGAGGGAATGCTAACGGAGAGACAGTCGAACCACGAAGAGGCGTTGCGCTTCTACCGAAAGGCCGCCGAAATCGATCCGGGGAATGTCGACTACTTGCTTGCGGTGGCGGAATCTCTCGTCAACTCCGGTCGGCCCATGGAGGCGAAAAGGTTTTTGGATGCGCAGCTTCAGGACGGAAAGGGCAAACAGCAGCTGGCGATTCTACGTGCGCAAGTGCACGTGCTTCTGGATGAGCCGGAGTTGGCCGTCAAGGACTTCAAAACAGCCGAGGGTCTGTTGGCGGACGCGCCGGGATTGTCCGAGGAGTTCGGCCTGCTGCTGGTTCGCATGGGTCGCTATGCCGAGGGACTGGCAGTGCTTCAACCACTCGTGGAGTCGGCGGGAACAGGGAAAGACAAGAATATCACTGCGCCACCGGCGTCGGCTGCCGCAGTACGCGGGCTGGCGACCTGCCACAACCAACTGGGTACGCCAAGAAAAGCTGCAAGACTGATGCAAGACCGTCTCGCCCAGTCACCGGACGACGGTCGTGCGTGGCGCATCTTGGCCGAAAGCCAGATGAGGCTCGTGGATTGGGAGGGCGCCACACGTAGTATTCGCCTCGGTGAGCGGGCGGCACCGAATGAGCCTGATTGGAACCTCTTGCGGGCTTACGCAGCTTGGTACCATGGTGACCTGGACCAGGCGGCAAGTTACTTACAGGTGATTCTGGCGGAAACGCCGGAGAATGCGCTAGCGCTAAGGTTTTTTCAACAAGTCAACGAAAAGCGCAATGCGCGTGACAGCGCGCTCCTGACGGAAGACCGCCCGCCGGCTTGATTTTCTTGTCACCATCGACCCGTTCTTCACTTTCACTCTCATCCTATAATAACAGTACCAAACGACCCTCATGATCAGTAGCCTGTCCTACTTTAACTGCAACGTTGTGGTTTGTCGCACGCCTCGGAATTGAACAAACGAACGACGGAGAATCGACGATATCAGTCATGAGGTATCGCGGCTATATCCCGTTACCGGACCGTTCCGATTCTGTGAATTCGTCCTGCGTTGGGGTTGTTTACTTTGCGTTATGCCTGAATCGAGTCACCAACTTTGCTGCCTTCAAGACACGTCGACCGGCCTTCCCAACGGGCTGTTGGGCGAATTCTTCGAGCGTGCGCCTGTACCCGTGATCGTGGCCTGCAGTACGGATGGGCGTCGGTATCTCAACGCCGAAGCACGTTTGCTCTGGCCAACGGCCGGTGGCGATCCTCTGACGCCTGAGCCTCCCCGCGACGGCCGACCCACGGCGCTTGACTTCCCGCTTGTGATTTCCGGCCATGGAGCTGCCGGCCCCTCGACGCCGCCCGTTCGCCTGGCCGATGGTGAGGAATACGGACTCGACACTTTTACGTGGAAATCCCCGTCTAATTCCACGCTTTGGCATGTGACCATACTGCGGCGCTCAAGCTCAGAAACGGTACACGGTGATTTCTTTCTGCGCAAGATCGGCCGGCTGAAGACGATTGTGCATGAGCTTCGAAACACGCTTACCGCGGCGAAAGAGGCGCTCGCGTTTCTGCAGGAGGGTGTGGTGGGTGAGCTGAACGCGGGTCAATCCCGATTTGTTCGATCTGCGGAAGAGGATCTCGAACAGCTGGTTCGTGCCACCAGCGATCTCACCACGTTGTGGGCGACTTCTGGGTCTCTTTCTAGGATTAAATCGGGCCCGATCGATATCGCACGTGTTGTCGAGCAGTCGACGCTGCATGCAAGGCCCATGGTCGAGGGAGCAGGCATTTCTCTGCATATCGAGTGCGGCAATTCGATTCCCGTGCTGATGGGCGACCACGAATTACTTGTGCAGGCCGTACGCAATGTGCTGACGAATGCCCTCCAACACACGCCGCGGGGAGGCGCCATTTGGATACGGACGTTTGTTTCGGATTCAGAGGATTCCACGGCCGTCATTCAAAAAGGCCGCCGAAACGATGGCAAAGGGAATCCCGCCGATTCGAGAAAATCTCTGATCATTGAAGTGCAAGACTCCGGCGAGGGCATTAGACCGGATGACCGGGAGCGCATATTCCAGCCGTTCGAACGCGGTCGACCGAGGGACGCACAGGAAGGTGTCTTGGGCGGCGGGGGGATGGGCCTCGGGCTGACCATCGCGTGCGATATTGCCTGGGCACATGGTGGTACGCTGCAAGTCCGAGATGAGTCGCAGCAGGGCTCGTGCTTCGTTTTTCGTTTTCCACTATCCGAAGGCCATGCCAGAAGATGGATGTTGCGGATGACGGAGCGTGCCATCAATGACATTCACTCCCTGAGAGTTCCTCTGGCCACCGTGTTATTGGAGCTTGAATCCAAGGGCGACCATTCGAGTGAACACTTGCTGTCGAACGTCCAGGAACTCGCGGTGCAGAACTTGCGCCCTAGCGATAGCGTACTTGCCATCGACAGCCAAATCCTCTTGTTAATGCGCGGCGGCACACGCGGAGCAGGTTATGCGGTCGTTGATCGCATCATGGGCTCGCTCATTCAAATGAGTCGCGCGCAGGGCTCTTTCGCCGATGATTGCAGCCTGCGGTTTGGCGTAGCGGCCTATCCGCAAGACGGCGATTCTGCGGACGCCGTCCTCAAGCGCGCGGAAGGTGAACTTCAATCGTTTCCGCGTGGCTGCGAAATGGAAGACAAACGATGACCAAGCCAACCATCCTGCTGGTCGACGACGAGCAAAAGCTGCTCGATCTGATTTCATTCCGCCTTCAGCATCTCGGCTATCGGGTGATGACGGCGAATTCCGGGCAGGATGCGCTGGCGGTAGCGCAAGGCGAGCGCCCCGACCTCATCATTCTGGACATCGCGATGCCCGGCATGGACGGTTTGACGACATGCGCCCGCCTCAGGGAGACACAAGGCCTGGCCACTACGCCGATCCTCATGCTCACCGCGCGCTCCGGCGTGGACGACGTGAACCGGGCCATGGCGATGGGAGCAGATGACTACATCGTCAAGCCCTACGATCCCGCGGTTCTCGAAATGAAACTCCGACGGTACCTCAGTGGCAAGCACACCCAGACAAGCGAAGGCAAGGCTCGCACATGATCCCTCGACTCGGTGCCGTGCTGGTTCGTCGTGGACTCCTGACGGAGGATGCCGTCGAGTCGGCACTGGCTCTGCCGCGCGACGAAGACACCTTACTGGGAGAGATTCTGCTCCGGCAGGGCTTGATCAGCGAGGCCGACCTGTCGACGGCGCTGAAGGAACAACACGGCGTCGAGTATCAGGCGTCGGCACTTGATTCCATCGATCCGCAGATGGCCCACTTGATTCCTGAATCACTTGCGCGAAGCCGATTCGTCTTGCCTGTGGACGTCAGAGACGAAACCCTCATATTGGCCATGGTGGCTCCCGACGATCTTGAAACGATTTCGGAGGTGGAGCTTATCACAGGCTACTCCGTTGAGGCCATCATCACATCGCCGGCCAAGATGCTGACGGCGCTGAAGCAGTGCTTCGACGAAAAGGATACGGCTCAACAGACGATCATCGATATGCGTGTGGAGGAGTGCCGCTCCGGACACGGCGAAATCGCCGATCTGGATTCCTCTCAAGACTTCGAAGCCAATGATGCGCCGGTCGTGCGCCTGGTGAATTCGGTGATTGCCGGAGGCGTAGGACTAAAAGCGTCTGACATCCACATTGAGCCTCAGGGCAACAGCGTCCGGGTTCGCTATCGCGTGGATGGCGAACTACAGGAAATCATGACCATTCCGCCGCGTATCATGCCCGCCGTCGTGTCGCGCCTGAAGGTCATGGCCGACATGGACATTACCGAGCATCGTCGCCCTCAGGACGGACACATTTCCCTGAATGAAGCGGGCCGTTCCTTGGACTTGCGAGTCTCGACCATCCCCACGGTCTGTGGGGAAAAAGTCGTTGCCCGAATCGTGGACCGCTCATCGATCAATTTCGAATTTGATCGCCTGGGATTCCCTAAAGAAGAAAGCCTGCGCATCAGGGAAATGCTGAAACGACCCCACGGAATGATCCTGGTCACCGGTCCAACGGGAAGCGGAAAGTCGACAACACTCTATACGATTCTGACCGAACTGAACGAGTCGCGTCGCAACATTGTGACCGTCGAAGACCCGGTCGAATATCAGTTGGAGGGGATTAATCAAATCCAAGTGGACGCGGAATTCGGTATCGGTTTTGCTTCGGCGCTCAAGTATCTCCTTCGCCAAGATCCCGATGTGATCATGGTTGGAGAGATTCGAGATCGAGAAACGGCGCAAACCTCTGTACAAGCCGCACTGACGGGCCATCTGCTGTTGAGTACCATGCACACCAACGACGCCGTCGGTGTCGTCACGAGGCTGCTGGATTTGGGCGTCGACTCCTTTCTAATATCCGATGCGATGACCGGCGTGATCGCGCAGCGCCTCGTCCGGCGCGTCTGCAAGAATTGTAAGGAGGAATACGACCCCTCTCCGGCTGCCCTCGAGGCCGTTGCTCCCGCGAATGAGGACCATCGTCAACACAAATTTCTGCACGGTCGCGGTTGTGACAAGTGCTCCGGCACGGGATTCAATCGCCGAATTCCCATTTTTGAATCGCTTGTGATCACAAAAGCCGTTAAGCAGGCCATCGAGCGTGGTGCCCCGTCCTCGGAGATATACGCCATCGCATCGGGTGAAGGGATGATGACGTTGTCGGACGCGGGGTTCCTGCGCGCCCTCGATGGTGACACGACCGTCGAAGAGGTTCGGCAAAAGCTCGTTCACTGACGTTCGCGTTCTTGGCAGAAACCAATGAAAGTCATCACGGCTCACGATTCGCCTGGCCCTTTCGCAAAGCCGTCCCTGGTTCGGCGTGAGAAGGGTCACCGCGCAGCCGCTCATGGTGTCGGGAAGCTGTCGCAGCGCAATGGAGAGTCCATAAAACCACCGAAGCGGCCATCCGATGCTGATTTGGCCCTGCTCTTTTCCAACACGGCCACACTCCTCAGCAGCGGTATTCCGCTCACGAAAGCCCTGGAGGCGCTGACGACGGATGAATCCCTTTCCAGAACGGCGCCTACGATCGAGGCCCTGATTCAAGATATCATTTCCGGCACCTCATTCTCCGCCGCCCTCTCCAAGCACCCCGAGGTGTTCTCACCCATGGTCATGAGTCTTGTTCGCGCGGGCGAGGCGAGCGGTACGCTAGTGTCGGCGCTGGAACGACTCGCCCAGAGTCTTGAAGATCGTCGAGAGACAATCGCTCAAATCCGGCAATCGCTGACCTATCCGGGAATCGTTGTCGTATTCGGCACCCTGGCGATCGGATTCCTCATGATCTTCGTGGTGCCGACATTTCAAGAAACCTACGCCAAGGCAGGCATGCCGCTCCCCGCCATCACCCGGGCATTGATCGCGACAAGTGGATTGGTTGCGCAGACATGGTGGATCGCATGTTTGCTCATTGTTTCGATCTATGTCTTGTACAGGCATTATGGCTCCCACCCACGCGTGCAGTTGACGCGTGATCGACTGCTTCTGCGCACGCCGATACTGGGCCCCGTACTTCAAGGCGCCCTGGTCGGTCGATTCGTCCGCACGTTTGGCAGCCTGCTCTCGGGTGGGATTTCGGTGAAGGAATCACTGGTCCTGACCGAACGAGTCGTCGGTCATTCCGAATACGTGGGCATGGTGCGCGAACTCCGCCAGGCGGTCGATCGGGGAGAAGGCGTCGGCACCAAACTCAGCGAATACGATGAACTCGTGCCGCCCTTGCTGGCGCGAATGATCGTTCTGGGCGAGAAGAGCGGCGATCTGGGCAACATGATTATGCAGGTGGGACAGTATACGGAAAAAGACTTTAAGCGGCGGATGAAACGTATGAGCACCTGGGTCGAGCCGCTCATCACCGTCGTCATGGCATTTGCGATAGGGGCCATCGCGATGGCTATCTATCTGCCGATTTTCGACATGTTTGAGCACATAAAGTGATCGAGTGTTGCCTGCCATGAGGCCACGGACTCCAAGGACAGCTTGTGATCAAAACCCGGCCTCTCGCCGCGCAAGGGCGGGAACGATACAACCGGTGCGATCCTCGTTTCGAATGCGCCCTATTCGGGCCATGACGCTGATTGAGCTTCTCGCGGTCGTGATGATTGTCGGCATCTTCAGCTCTGTGGCACTCATGCGCGTGGGAAACGGGAGCTTCGGTAGGCCGAGTGTCGATGCATTCTCGCGGCAACTGAGCGTCGACCTTCGGTATACGCGAAGCATGGCCATCACTAAGAAAGCGAACCATTATCTTGGTTTTGACTCAACCGGGTACACACTCTTTCGGAGAGATAGCCCCACCGATATCATGGTCCAGCCCCGCCGACCACTTCCTCAAGGCGTGGGAGGAACGATTTCCACCTGGAACTTCGAGTTCGAGCCCAGCGGGGCGGCCCTCGCCGCCTACTGGTGCGATCTTTCTTCTTCCGGTGTGACCTATCGGGTAGAGGTCATCCCGGTGACGGGCACGACCACTGTGAGGAAATTGTGAGTCTTAGGCAAAAGCGTCGAGGCTTTACGTTCGTGGAACTGATTGCTGCCATGGCGGTGCTTGCCATCGCCATCGTCCCGGCAACGCAGTATCTGACGAAGTCCATGACGCTGCGCCGCCACATGGAACGGAGCCGGACTCTCGGCATACTGGCCATTCAGACCATCGAAAATCAGATGGCCGTGATTAATGGTGGATTTACCACCGGCAATGAAACGGGCACATTTGCATCACAGGGCTTTCCGACGGTGGCCTACGAGGTCGTTCGCACCGACGCGGCGGGTGAGGGTGGCATTCCCAATCTGTTGATGGTGATCCACGTCCGAGTCTGGTCCGATGATGACGGTGACTTGATCTTCGACGCCACCGAATCAGACGTCGAACTGCACACCAAGATGGCGCGGAGTATCGAATGATCACTCGGATCGCTGACATCAATCCTATGCAATGCCATCTTTGCGAGGACGACGCCGCGCGCCGAACGTCGAAGCCGATGAAGACCCGGGCGATGACGCTGTTGGAAACGATGATGGCCATGTCCCTGATGACCATGATCTCCGTGATCGGCGCGCAAACGGTGCGAACCACGTGGCAGGCGTGGGACATTCAAGCCGGACGCTCAGACACCTTGCAGCACCTCAGCGGAACGCTGACCCATATCACGCGCCACTTGCGGTCCGCGCGCACCGTGGTCGAAGTGAGTGGCTCGACGGACGACAGCGGCTACCTGGCGATCACGCTGCCTGATGACAGCGTGGTCAAGTGGAGCCACGACGACGGCAGCGGGCGGGTGTATTACGGAATCGACCCGCCGACCAGCCTGCTCGCGCTAGACATCGATACACTGAAATTCGAATGCTTCGAAATTGACGGCGTGACCCCCACGACAACAACAGCGGACATCCGAATGATCCGCATAACCTCGTCGGTCACAGTCACGGGACAAAGTGTCACGCTCTCCGCGACGGTATGGATCCGGAAGCAATGGGATGGATTGACGGCTGAATACGTAGACTTTCACGCGCTCAATTCCAGCACCCCGATCGGGTGGCAGGATCACGGAAATCTGACAGGGCCTCCGGATGGATTGTTCAGCAGTGGACCGCAGGGTGCCACGGTAAGGGCATTCGGTTTCGACGCGACCGGTTACACGGGCACAATTGGTACGATGGTGGTCGGGCTCCATTTGAGTGCCGACACCCCGTTGGGGGGCGATTTCCTTGACGTGCAAATTGAGCGCGGATCGCAAGGCCCCCTGCACTCGTTCGGCGAACCTGCGCTTCTACGATTTGAGGCCGCCCCTGGTTGGTTCTGGGTGGATGTCACCGATGATTTTGCGACGTGGGATTACACTGATCTCAGCACTGTGAATGTCATCACCAAGAATCGCGACGCCGGTGCCGGTGGTTCGACCATTCGGCTTGATGCCGTGAAGCTGCGTACTTTCGAGACCGAACCAGAGTCCCAAACGTTCTGGCTGACGGGCTTGGGCAGTTGGAATCAGGAGTGGCAAGATCGATCCGGAGCGCTCGGGGCGCCTGACGGAGTCTACGCTCGGTCGAATTTGACCTTTGACAACGACGTCGACCGTCAGGCCTATTTTCATGCCGGATCGTGGGAGGATCTAGGAACAATCGTCCGAGTCCGTGTAGGCGTGCAAAACCTCTTCATCACTGCGCCTGTGGTGGACGACGATTTCCACGTGCGTTTCCCGGCGCCCGGTGAGGCGCAGGAAGCCAACGATGCACCGGTCCCCATTTCGGCGGAGACGGTCCCACCCGCGGAACTAAACCTTCACGTGGGAAGTGCCAATCAGGGGACATACTACTTTGATTTCACCAATCTGGAAGAATGGACCTGGCCGAACCTGAATTCGCGATTCGTACGTCTCTACGGCAATGTCGTCGGAACACCCGACGGTGGAGAAATCAAAGTAGATGCTGTGGGTGTGAACGTCCGATACGTACCGCCGAACGGGGCCGGTCTGGTTTTGTGGGAAGAGCTTTGAGGGACCGCTGCGGTGCAGATTTTGAAGGTGCTATCACGGATGCTGCCGACGAGACATCGGCCGATCACAGCTGTACGTCGACAAGTTGTTGGCGGTGGAAGGGCGACTGGAACGCGCTACCGCCGGAAGCGAGGGGCTGCGTTGCTGGTTTGTATCTTCGTCATGCTGATCGTGTCTTCGCTCGTCGTATTTGCGCTTGACATGGATGCCACAGAGATGGCCATCACGCGCAACACGCTCGATTTGAGCCGGGCGCTGTACCTGGCCGATGCGGGCGTTCAGCACGCACTCGGGATGGTGCGAGCCGATCGGTCCTGGCGGGCGGGGTTTGCCTTACCCGGCGTGGAGTTCCCTCCAGGTTCGGGAGCACACTACGTTGTCACGGTCACAGACGGGCCGAGCGGAGAGGTAATCGTCACGTCAACAGGAGATACTTGTGGACTGTCGAGGACGATTCGGGCGACGATTGCAGTACCGTAGCATCGTCCTGACCATTTATCGTGGATTCGACCACGGATGTTATGGATAATCGATCATGGCCAACCCAAAACCGAAGAGCGGCATCGTAGGATTGGAGTTTTCGGGCCACCGAATCCGTATGGCTGCGGGTTTCAGGACGGGTGGTGGTGAGGCCGAATCCGATAACCTGCGCTGCGATGAGATCGTCATACCAGAGGCCGAATCGTATTTACCGACGGCCCTTCCTCCGACGTCAGTCCTCGTTCCAGCCCTGAAGACGGCATTCGCGCGTCTCGGGATTTCGGGCGGCCTGGCCGCTATCGCGGTCGGTCCACCGCACATGGTTCTGCGCCACTTCGTCGGCAGTATGAACCAAGTCCGCACGGACCTTGATCAGGCCATGGAGCGGTCTCTCAGCTATGTCCAATTCGGACTCGGAGAGCGCGCCGCCGGCGAACACATTCACGAGTTGGGAGGCGGTCGGGTACACGGCCTCCTTGGAATATCATCCACGAGTACGATCGTTCCACTTGCGGATAGCTTGGAACAGCTCGCCTTCAAAGTCATGGTGATTGAGCCGGCCCTTGCGTCGCTGCTACGGTTCGCGACGATCACTGATCAGATCGGTAAACGGGAATCCTTTATCGTTTGGGTGGATTCGGCCACGATCGAAATCGGTCTTGTCGCCGGCGGGCATGTCCTCTTTAGCCATCGTTCTTCATTCGCAGCCGGCGGCAGTCCACCAGCAGACGCGGCGGGGTCGGCGAGCCCGGTCGAGTCATCGGACCTGTGCAGACAATTGGAAAGAATGTCGCGTCACTACCTCCGTGTGTTCAATGCACCCGAGCCCGTGCGGGATGTGCTTTTGTGCGGGGCGAGCAACCTGGTCGAGCCGATCATCCCCGTATTGGAGAACTCAGCCGACCTCCGTACAAGAGAGCTGAAGATGGACGATGCCCCGATCACGCCGCTTGGCGGGGCCGGGGGCGGACTTGTCGGTCATGAATCACATATTGCCGCCATGGGGGCACTTGCTGCGTTGCGATCGAACGACGGCTGCATCATCGGACCGAATCTGGCCTCCGCACCCCAGGATCAGCGCCGTCCGCAGTTCGAGGCTCTTGTTCGCGCTCTCCTCATGCCAACACTCGTAGCCGCGGCGATTTGGGGATTGGCAGTCTTCGGTCAAGCTCACTTGGACGACAAAGTCTCCAAGCTACGAATTGAAGTCGAGCATCCTTCAGCTGTCGAAGCGACCTATCGAAAACTGCAAATGGAATTGATCCTCACGGAGCAGCGCGCCGAGCGGCTTGCCGAACTGGTGGAGAATAAGCAGTACAGGCACTGGAAGGACCTTCTGGAGACAATTCGCATCTCAGTCCCGGATCGTCTATGGCTGACACGCGCACGCCTTTCCAAGGATGGAAACCTGTCGATCGAAGGCGCGGCCTACGACGCATCGCTCATCTACGAGTTCGCAAACAACGTCGAGGGTTCGCCGGTCTTCGCCAGTGCCTCAATCGTCACGGAGACGAGCTCTCAGAGGGAAAGCGCGATAGTAGACGAGTTTTCTATAGAGTGCGTGCTGTTGGATGAATTCTCGCCTTCGGGCGCGTCAGGCTCCTAGGAGACCCTTACGATGGGAGAATCCAGAATCGAAACCCTGCTGACAGGAAAACGAAGACGGTGGCTCGCCATTGTCTGGGTCTTGCTCTTGAGTGCCGTGACGGCGCTGCCCGGAGTAGATGCTTCGATTCAGCAGTACCGCAGCCTGGGGCAACTCCGCGCAAAACTCGCATCTCGAAACGAGTTACCGGACCGCGCCCGGAAACTAAGCGACAGGGTGGCAGCGAAGAAACAGGACATGAGTCACCTGGCGAAGACCCTTGTGCCCAAGGAAGAGATCTCTGCGTACCACAAAGATCTGAGGCAGATGGCCCGTAGTGCAAAATGCCGTCTCAGTTCCGTTCGACCCGGTCCGGTACGTCGCCGCGCCCTCGACGAACTTCTCGGAAAGGCTCCCGCCAAAGGAAAACGGAACGCTAGCAGCCCCATGTGGGAGGTCGAGGAAAACATCTCGATTATATCTGTTGAGGGCACTTTCCAGGAGCTTATGGCGCTCTTGGCCGCTCTGGATCAGGATTCGCGACTGCTGAGTCTCGACTCTCTCGACTTACACTTGCCGCCTGCTGGAACCGATCAGCTCATTTTGGACCTCAGTATCTCGACCTTCGATTTGAGGCGAAGTGATCAAACCTAGGCATGATGGCCCGGGGCAACTGTTTGCGGGAGCCTAGTCCGGTGGATTCGATTTGGCCCTCAAAACGAAGGGCTGCCGTGACTCCGGCCGTAAGTCAGATAACGGTACTTTGGTTTCGTGTATTCATGAATAGGAAATCTCGACGCAAAGCACGCGCTGGTATCCGCAACCCTTGATGCTATAGGACTATACGACGAGCACGAAACGAACACAGCGTCTGATTGCAGTAGATCTCTAATTTTGCCAGTAAATGGTCGATCTGTAACACGGAAATCGTACATTGTACCATAAGTTGCGATGTCAGGCCCATAGGTGGCGCTTAATCAGAACACTTCTGAGTACGGGGGACTCGGTCGTCCGACCGCTGGGCGCCGCACGAGTCGAATGGTTAGCGGTAAGGAACAACAGTGATGTCGAAAATGAATCGGCGACGAAGAAGTGGGTTTACACTTGTTGAAATTCTCGCGGTTGTCGTGATCCTTGGGATTCTCGCGGGCGTTGTCGTACCCCGCGTGTTGGCGAGTTCCGCCACGGCGAAGATCAACTCCTGCTACCAGAACAAGGCGGTGATCAACACGGCGGTCGAGAAGTGGTATTTCGAGAATGGCACGTGGCCCCTGGCGGACTTGTCCGATATTGGTGGTGATGTCAACTACTTCCCGGAAGGGATTCCCGTCTGTCCGGTTGATTCGACCGCGTACGCGTTGGATCCCGTGACGAATCGTATTACCGGTCACGCGCACTAAGCGTGGGCGGTGCGACGATCTTCGATGCGCAGCGACCTTTCGGATCGCTCGAGGTCTGCATGGGTATGATGGCCCATCGGTGCAAGCGAAACGGGGAGCTTGGCGGTACGGCGCCGCCGCTGCGGTCGGCACTCACAAGCGGCTTTGAGGGGGAGTCCCCGCAAATCCTCCTTTCGCGACCGCGTGGGCGCGTCGTTCTTGGCGTATTGGTGTCCCTAGGCCTGACGGCCGACATCGTAGGGTGTCGTCCGCAAGAAGCCTCAGGAAAAGGTCCACTGAAGGCAGGTGTGCAGGCGGCTGCCGCTCCTCCGCGACGGCCCGGTCCAGAGAGCGTTCGGGCGCCTGAGCCACCGACGAAGAGCGCCCGCCGAGATTTTCCGGCGTACGAGTTGCCCTTTGAGGCGAGAGCCAATCCTTTCGAGCCGCCGGATGCAGGCGTGCATGAGCCTCAGTCGAATACGACGGCCGCACAGAATGCCGACGTGCGACTATTGGGTCTGATGAACAGTGGGACCGGTCGGATGGCAACAGTCGAGGTGTACGGGAGACACCACGTCGTTCTCCCGGGCACGAAACTGGTATCGCCGGATAGCATCGCGGAACTCTATGTGCGCGAGATTCGCGCGACCGAAATCGTCGTCGAGCAACGCGGGCGGCGGTGGATTGTGCCGCTGCCACGGACTACGGCCATTCATCCGCCCCGACCAATGCCGACGGCTAAGAGATCGCGGAATGCCAAGGGGTCACCTGTCATAAACGGTAGGTAGAGTACATCATGATATTCAAAAGCACATTTAAGCCCGTCGACACGGCGTTTGGGATCCTTTTCATGCTCCTGATCGTCGTTTCCGTCGTGCACGTCACGAGCGCGGCAGACGCGCGCGACCGATCTTCGCCGGCAGTTTTACAGGTCTCGGCGGATTTGGAGCGTTTCCGCAGTTTGGAACAGCACCTTGACTTCAGCCTCGAGTGCCTCACGGATGAGTCGCTGGATCGAAGCGCCAAGGTCGCCATCCTGAATTCCGGGCTCCGACGTATCGAGAACGTCCTGAACGATCTCGGACGCTCAGCACCAAGTGCCGCAGGACTCACTCGACTTGTTGAACCGCACATGCACATCGTGGGTGCGGCCACACAGCTCGCAGCGCCGGACGCCGATTTCGATACCATTGCCGCGCCGGATGGGCCGCTCGAGCGAGCGCTGCGCGCCGCCCAGTTCGTGGCCCGAAGCAATATTGCTCGCCTGGGCGAGGAACAGGTCGCTGTGGCGGCATCGCTGATGGACGTCGGCAACCGGTCCATAGGCACGGCCATCGCGATCGGGTTCGTGGCCATTTTGATCTTCGCCCCGGTTCGCCTGATGGCCGGACGAGCGGCCGCCGAACCTCTTCGTCGACTCCAAGCCGCTACCGCCGCGGTGGCCGAAGACCGATGGAATCCGACCGCCATTCAGACTGAATCAAATGATGCGGTGGGCGAACTGGTGCATGCATTTCACACCATGGCTTCGAAACTTCAAGATTCGCGCGCAGAACGCGCCAAGACTTTTCAGTCCACTTTGGCGTCCTTGGTGCACACCATCGAGGCAAAGGACCCCTATGTGTCGAATCACTCCGCCAACGTCGCCAAGATTTCCTGTGCGCTCGCGAAAGCCGTAGGCCTATCGGAGAGAGCTGCCAACGAAATCGCGTATGGTGCGTTGGTACACGATATTGGGAAGATCGGAGTCCCCGATGAGATCATGCATAAGCCGGGGAAACTAACCGCCGGAGAGTTCGAAATCGTCAAGAATCACACGGTGATCGGCGATCGGATTATCGCTCCCTTGGACGGCTCCGATGTGCTCCAATCGCCTGTCCGACACCACCACGAGTATTGGGATGGAAGCGGATACCCGGATGGTTTGAGCGGCGAAGAGATTCCACTAGTCGCCAGGATTGTACAGATCGCGGACATATTCGAGGCGCTGACCTCAGATCGACCCTATCGCGCCGCGATGTCGGTCGCAGCGGCGGCCGAGATCATCAAGAGCCAGGCCGGAACGAAACTGGATCCTGAACTCGTCGCGAAATTCACATCGACTGTGCTCGTGAAAATCCACGAAATTCTGCCCGAGCTTGGCGCCGACGGGACCGCAGCGGAGAGTCACGTGGAAGGCGATACGGTAGACCGAGACGTCGAACCGGTCACCGCAGGCTAGCATGGTGTTTCGGAAGTTGCTCGACCATGGCGGGTGCCCCGTCCTTCGCAATGCGAAGAGTGGGGGACGGATGCGCACGTCGTCGTACTTATAAAACACGCTACTAGTCCGAGGGTCTGCCGAACGATTCTGGGATACGAAGGCACCGCCGATTGATGGCGCGCTCGGGCGTCGCAAAGAAGTTGATCATCGGTGTTTCCTGGCGTTTGGTCAATCCGAATGCCTCCTTTCCAGCCGTTGATGCCATGCCTTTGTCGCATCGACTCCGTGAGTGCCGATGCTGTAACACCGATACGAACGATCCAATGCCGAAGGCCCCGGGGAATCTCGCGCGACCGATGCCCCGATAGGGGCAATGGCAAGTAGCCACGGGCGCAAGCCCGTGGTATCGGGGGCGCGTTATGGACAAAGCCCCAGCGGGGCGAAGGCATGGTTGCGACCTTCCGTCGCCCGTCCAGGGCTTGCATACCTCTCTCACTCCGTGCACGGGCTCACGCCCGTGGCTACGTGCCCGGACCCCTGCAGGGTAAAAGCCATGCGCGCCATTCTCTGAGCGAACTCTGCCGGCGCCGGCCAGATTCCACGTTGCCGTCGTCAGCGTGTGCCATTGAAGAGCAGACGCCGCAGGCCCGGAGACGTATTCAAGCCACGTGAGCGGCACGTCGCCGGCATTCGCGGGTAGATCGGGCGGAGCGACAGGAACGCCCGACGACGAGACATACGTGGCCTCGACGACGCGCGGATTCGCAACCTGATTCTCAAACTGAATGCCGTGCTCGACTGCGCTGACAGCAAAATCGACGCCGCGGAGCGAGCCGTTATCTACTTTGATAGGCCCATCGTATTCCGTGTCGCCTGAACTACTGATCCAGTAACCCGTGCCGGGTTCTATCTTGACGCTGCCGGGATTCGCGATGGGGCTCGGCGACCCGTCGGCGAAAAATTCGAAAACGCTGAGTGACGAGAACGCCGTCGAGCCCGCGAAATACTGTTCGAACGTAGGGGCCGCAGCGGGGTCATCCTCCACGTGCATCCCGCCCAAGTTGAAACCGGACTGCCACTTCGCGACCGATGGGTTCGGTGTTCCCTCGAGAGAGAGTGTGGTCGGCGATGCGGCGCGAATCAAATAGGCCTGGCCTCCGCGGATCGTTCGGAGGTTGGTCACCACGCGGTTCGGGTCCGACGGTGGCAGCCAAACATCCCAGTCGCTGGCGACGGACGGAACACAGTTCGGATCGTTTGGATCCGCGCAATCCGGCGGACCTTGGATGTTCAACTGTCTGGCCCGAGCCCACACCTCTTCGATCGGAAGCCCGGCAAAGAGCGAATCCGCCCCAGCCGGTGACGGGTCGATTTCCAAATAGACAGCGTTCCAGCCCGCGTGAATCTCGTGGGTCCGATCAATCCACTGTCCCAGGACGTTGTTGCTCGCGGCCAAGAGTGCCGCAACCGCAACGACATGTCTCATGCGATCGTTGCCGTTCATCGTTCAATATCCCGTGTGTAAAACATCTGCGACCCGACGGCCGCGACGGCGGGCATCTTGATTCCCACCGGCGGGGCGTCGGTCGTGAAGGTCTTGGAAGCAAATCGAGCACCGTCACGCAAGAGAACAGACAGACTCGTCCGAATCTGTGATCGCCGCTGCAAGTGACGCCAAAACGCAGAGGTGGCTTCGTTGGAGGGTCTCCTCTGTCGATAGGTGGCGCCGCCCGAACTGGCAATCTCCGACCCTTCGGTCTCCCCACCGCAACTCGCTTTCTACGGCGGGAGGCCGTCATCTTTTTCAAGAAAATCCATCAGAGAAATTCTGGCGGGGAGATGTGGCAAGGACAGCCTGCGCTGTCTTGAGCGAGAACTGACGCTCAGGATCGGAGGGTACGCGGGCCTCGCTGGCTGTTTGTTCGCCTTGAGGGCACGAGAGACTCACGAATACGGCGATCCAAGTGTCTTGTTGACCAAGAGTACGGAAGTCCTCAAAACGGACAGGCTTCGCAGGCGATAATCTCCGCACTCAGTCTGCTCAAGGTAGGGGGCGGATAACGGGTTCAGTAGCTCTGCGTACGCCCGGGGGCACGAAGTCGGGTGCGGCGTTGCTTGATCGCCTCTTGATGTCGGATTCCGCCGCAAACATGACGGGGAGTGAACTTGATCGGCTCCATCTGCTCGATGGTGTCCGTCTCGATTTGGCGGCCGAGTGCCTGCCGGGCATCACCCGTGAGAATCCCCGTCAGTATCCGACCGTGGCCTTCGCCTTCCGTCGCCACCACCACATACCACACTCGGATGCTCTTGGTTGTTCGCTGATCGGGCGGAGCATGCTTCCAGAGATGCGCCGGAATCGAGAACGATAGCAGCGACAGATCGCCCGTGGTGAAGGAAGAGCCCAATCGCAAAAGGCTCTTGCCATCGCATTTTCCGTGACCATTGCAACAGGGTGGCGCTTCATCCATGGCGACTTTGCCGGTTTCCGCAAGGACTGACACGCTACTCGACTCCCGTTCAGGTCTCTCAGGGCGGCTCGTTTGCAGTGCGCATTCGAGACCGATACCCGGTGTGTGGTACGGAAACACTAACTGAAGCAGCCACTCCGGTCAACGGCAGCGGTGTACTGGCGCTCGTCCCGTTGAATGCTGAACTTGGACGAGTGACGAGCCTCGAAAGGCAAGAGGAGCACCAAGTTGACTGGCCAAGGCCGGTAGCGTATCGATATAGGCACGTCCTATCGGGGATGAAGGTCGGGCGACGAGTTGAGCAAGGGACGGATTGCGAATGAACTGGCCTACAAACCGTTATCATCTCGTCGCTTACGTCCTCGCGGCGTCCTCTTGTTTGGTGGTACTCTCAATAGCGCGATCGAACGCCCAACCGAGTCAGGGAAGTCAACATCGTGCAGAATCAGACGATCCGAGCAATGCCCGGCAGACGGAACCGCCACGCGTTGATCCTCATTCCGCATGGGGGCCGCGTGTTCTTAGAGTTGGCAGGGATCTTGGCTTTTTCGTCGCATCAGCGCGATTGACGACCTCTCTCGGCGCTGCGAGTGCGTCGGCTCTGGCGATATACTACCTGAATGAGCGCCCTTATCCGGCGACGTGCCATCCACCGGAACAGGACAAATGGCAACATTGTTATGTTGGATGCGAGATCGCGACATGGTGCCCTGTCGGGTCTTTCTCCGCTTCGGTGTTGGCGGTCTTGAAGGAGGTCCGTGATGCCGAGGACTACGGAAAGTTCTCTTGGCCGGACATATTTGCCACGCTTAGGGGCGCGTGGGACTGTGCATCCTCCGTATCGTGCGAGGCCTGCTGCTGCGAACGACTCTGTACGGCGAACCCGATCATCCTACAGGACCGCCTAGTGACAGCAGGCTGTGCGACGTGCGTCTTCGAAATGAAGAACGTCACCGGCTGCAAGCTGGCTGTGGAGATCGATGGAAAGCACTACCTCGTCCAAAGAGCCGGCATAGACGATTTCGGAGATGCGCACGCCGAAGACGGGCTGTGCAATGCTTCTCGAAAAGCTATCGTTTCCGGCGAAATCAAAGACGGCGTGTTTGTGTCTACAGATTTCAAGCTGCTAAGCAAATAGAGACGGCTTCCGATCTCTGCAGGATGACCGTCGATGTCGCGTTTTCGACTTGCGGCACCGTGCATGCTGTTGGCCGGGTTCTGGCGCCCACCACGTTGGGTTTCGCAAGCGGTGTAGCGCGTGTAATATCGTCCTCATGTCGGGCTTGTTTGATGGAACACCGCTGGAGCGCCCCGTCACCTGCGAGGTGTGCAATCGCCCCGTGGAGCAGTGCACTTGCCCACGCAGCGAATCGGGCATGATTCTGCTCCCCCAAGACCAACCCGTCCGTGTGGGTCGTGAGAAACGCCGCAAGGGCAAGACGGTGACCGTCATCACGGGGCTCGACCCTGTCGCGTCAAACTTGGACGACATTCTGTCGCAATTGAAATCCGCCTGTGCTGCGGGAGGCACGATCAACGAAACGAGCATCGAAATCCAGGGCGATCACCGCGAGCGAGCCTTGTCGATTCTCCGAGACCTCGGATACCCCGCCAAGCCAAGTGGCGGATAGCGACTCTGAGGTCGAGTTCCGCCGCATCCCAGGCGGCAGGCAGTCAAACGCGATCGGTACGTTTCAAGCCAGGCGTGGTGACGAGTATCGGGCACTGATTCTATTTCGAAGTTCCTGCGAGATGCATGTGACAACAACGCGAAGTCTCTCGCCAGCCGTCAAATGACCAACTTGGGGAAGTGGCTTCCGCTGCAGAGCCCGTGATCGTCGTATCGGGCCTGCATTTCCAATGGACTTTCTACCCTGCCTTCGAGAAATCACGATTGGGAATCACCCTCCTCAAGAAGACCTGAAACATCCAGCTCTCTGTAGACGACCTTGAGCGATGCCGTCACGGGGATAGCCAAGACCAGGCCAACGATCCCTGCCACGAAGCCGCCGGTCAGCAACACCAGGATTATGGTCACGGGATGCAATCGCGTGGCTCGTGCTTGAACGAGGGGGGTAATCAACCACGTCTCAGTGGATTGCGTGATGGCGTATACCAGGCTGGGTAGAAGGATCACCGACAGGATACTGCCGGACGGCCCGCCTTGCGCTGCCGTCGACTCCAAGTACTTCAGGGCAATCGCCAAAAGCCAGCCCGAGCATTGGCCGTAGGGGATGAGGCTGAGAACGCCACCGATGATGCTCACGACAAACCAATACGGTACGTCGGCGAGCCAGAACCCGATACAGAATCCCGTCGTCGTGAAGATGGCGACCACAAGCTGGCCACGGACATACCCGCTACACGCCTGATCGACGCCTCGGACCAACTTGCAGAACAGCTCCCGCTTCGACTCCGGCAAGAGCTTCTTGACTTTCCACAAACGATCGAATCGCGAAGACAGAAATACGAACATCGTGACCATCAAGAAAACCGCCATGACGAAGTAGGTCATGGTCCCGACGACTGAGCCGACGAAACCGAACACGCGTGCACTACCGTTCGCCAATCCTTGAATGGCATCTTGAGGATTAAGTTTCAGACCTGATGCGATCTGATTGCGCATCTTGTCCACGTCTATGCCGAAACGGTCCGATACGGAACCAAGATACGAGGGCAGACGATCCACCAGTGCGCTGACCTGTTCCACGACGTGAGGCCACGCCCACGCGCCAAATCCGAAGCAAACCACTGCAAGAATGACAAGAACGGCGACGGCCAAGACGCCCCGAGGAATGGCAAGTCGCTGGCGAATTCGCGTGACGATTGGATCCACGATATAGGCCAGGCCGAAAGACACGAGTATGGGTAGAACAATAGGCCGAAGATACCAGAGACTCCACAGGATCAGAATGAATGCCGCTAGAATAAACCCCTCGCGGACAGCATTGATCTCCCACAGATGTCGCCCGCCGTGTTGACGCGGCGGCGTATCCGGTGCCTTCTCGTTCATGGAAGCACGTCAACCTTTGGCCTTGGTGACCGTTGCTCCGATCGTCGGATGGGGCCTTTCGAGCTCGAGTATCGTCCGCCCATCGCGGTACACCGTCACGGTGCCGGATGAAGCGGACACGACCACGGACGTGGCCGGCGCACGGGCGGTGATCGCGGCGGCTGCCGTGTGCCGTGCACCCAGCCCCGGTGCCAGCTTGCGCGACGATCGGGGCGCATCCAGATACGTTCCCGCCGATTCGACGATGCCTTTGTTGCTGACGACGAACGCACCGTCCATGGCGGCGAACTCGCGAATGGTCTCGACGAATAGTGGGTTGTGGATACTTCGCTGTTTTTTGGGATGCCCTTCACACGGGTTGAGAACGAGTTGTCGAACAAAGGGTGACAGGGCATCGGTGTTGCCAATGACGAAAATCGTACCGATCGGTCTACCTTCGCGTCCCTCCGCGGCGAAGCGAAGCGCGATTTCGATGACGCGCGCGACTTCGCGCGGCGCTACAAAGCTTGCGTATCCCTCGCGACCACCGCGAGGCAGCCATGAAAAGTCACGGCGGGGATTGGCAATGAGCAACGTGTCAATTCGTTTGGAGCCGGCGACACCGGTCAGGCACAAAACGCTTTCGTCCAGGTCCATGCCGTTCTCGAGAAAAGCCAGAAAGAATCCCATGTTGATCTGGCTGATTCGCTGAAGTTGCGAGTCGGGGATTCGCACCAGGACATCCCGA